>Ga0302326_10006754_pt1 | contig 25671 bp, 19 predicted proteins | sample Palsa_T0_3_FD_202264 | JGI IMG/M metagenome (GOLD analysis project Ga0302326, IMG submission 202264) | Peat permafrost microbial communities from Stordalen Mire near Abisko, Sweden - Palsa_T0_3 | ecosystem: Environmental > Terrestrial > Soil > Palsa > Peat permafrost | place: Sweden: Abisko... | reverse complement strand
AGAGGAGTTGCCGGGGGCGCCGCAGCATCCGGCTTGGCAGCGGCCTGTTCAGCAAACAAGGATGGCGGGACCATCGTGAGCAGAACCACGCAGCAGCAGATACAGACGCGCATATTTCCCCCGTCTACAGACTTGATTATGCCGGAGGAATAACCAGGTGTGGGGCTCCCACTGCTTGCGGTTTATAGCACTATTGTGTAGCTCGCAGTTTTTCGGCTTCATTGTGCTTGCCCTGACGATCGAGGACATCTGCATGTTGCCGGCGCACGCGCTGGCGGAATTGCCGGAAGTGCTCAGTCCGGGTCGGATCCTCTGCGGCTGCTGCCATCGCGCCGGTGAATGTGTCCTCCGCTGTCTGCAGATCGCGAGCTGCGTGGTCCCATTGCTCCAGTTGCTGATAGGCAGTGGCTCGGTGCCAGAAGGCGACCCCCCACTCCAGGCTATCCGGCTTCACGGTGCTTGCCGGCAGCAGCGCGATCTCACGGTCGAAAGGGTCCAGCGACTGTTTCGGCTGGTGAGCGACGGCCAACAGGGCAACGCCGTATTCATCGTCGGCCACGATCCGCGGCAGACGTTCGCTGGCCGGGCCGCTTTCGGCTGCATCGAGCTGTGCCTTGCAGGCCGCGACCGCTTTTGCGTCCCCTGCCTGCAACAACTGGGTGCAATCCTGTGCCTGGCCGGCCTCGGAGCCCGCCAGAACAGCGAGCCCCATGAATACGCCTGCGAAAAGTGGCACCGCAATCTCCCCGGATAGAATAGCGTGAGGATGTCTGACCGGCTCTACTACGCTGATCCCTCGCTTTCCTCGTTTGATGCGCGTGTTTCCGACATCCGCGAGGTTTCCCGGGCGCAGGGCCGTTCCCTGTGGCAGATCGCTCTGGACCGCAGCGCTTTTTATCCCACCAGCGGCGGCCAGCCGCACGACACCGGCCTGCTCACGGCTACATCTTCTGGCGGAGCTCTGCTCGAGGCTCCGATCCTCGCGGTCGAGGAGGACGAGCAGGGCGAAGTGTGGCACACCACTCCGAAGCCCTTATCGGCCGGGACCGCAGTGCGCGGATATATCGACTGGAGCCGCCGCCGCGATCACATGCAACAACATTCGGGGCAGCATTTGCTTTCTGCGGTCCTGTATCGCCAGTTGGGCGCGGCGACGGTTTCGTTTCACCTGGGCGAGATGACCTCGACCATCGATCTTGCCCGCGAGGGCATTACCCAGGAGGAGTTGGAGCGGGCGGAAGACGCGGTCAACGAGATCATCGCCGAAGATCGCCCCATTACCATGCGTACCATTCCGCGGAGTGAAGCGGAGATGCTGCTCGCTGCGGGTACCCTGCATAAACTGCCGGATCGGGAAGGCGACATCCGGCTGATCGAGATCGACGAGATTGATCTCAACGCCTGCGGGGGCACCCATGTCCACTCCACGGGCCAGATGGGTGTGCTGCTGATCCGGGGGACCGAACGCATGCGGCAGGGGCTTCGGGTGGAGTTTGTATGTGGTGTCCGCGCTGCAGTGATTGCCCGGCAGGATTTGGCCACGCTCACGGGAGCCGCCGTTGCGCTTTCGGTCGGGCGTCTGGACGTGGCAGGAGCCGTTGACCGGCTGTTGGCTGATGCCAAGGCGTCCAACAAGGCGCGGCAAAAGCTTACCGAGGAGTTGGCCGCTTATCATGCGGCAAGCCTGCTGCTTGAGCATCCGTTGCAGGAGGGGCGCCGGGTGGTGAGGCGATCCTTTGCCGAACAGGATGTTGCTTACCTCAAATTGCTGGCGTCGCGGCTGGCCGCTTCGGCTCCGCAGACCTTTGCGCTGCTGGCTGCCACCGGGGAGGAGCCGGCCCGGGTGATCGTGGCGGCCAGTGCCGATTTGAAGATCGATTGCGGGACCGCGCTTCGCGAGGCCCTGGCGGCCTATGGTTTACGGGGCGGGGGATCAACCGGCATGGCCCAGGGCCAGATTCCCAATGCCCTTCTGGATGCGCTTTTCACTGCGCTTGAGGACCGCGTGAAGAGCGTCTGAGCCGCGCGCGGCCAGCTTCCCGCATTTGCGTTGTTCACTGCTAAAATAGTGAGGTTGTTCCCACCTTGTGGGGCTATAGCTCAGCTGGGAGAGCGCCTCGTTCGCAACGAGGAGGTCAGCGGTTCGATCCCGCTTAGCTCCACCAATGAATCAACAGTTTGCCGCACACAGGGTAGATCAGCGGGCACTGTTGTGTCGTCGTTTGTGTCATACCCCTTTCCCCAGGTAGTAAAAGACCGATATCCATCGGTTCGGACGAGACTCGGATCGGGCCTTCGCCCGCCTGACGGATGACTGGCGGGCTTCCCCGGATGCGCCGATAAGTCCGTCATAGGGTCACAGAGTCCCTGGTCCGATTACGTCCATGACCACCAGAAAGTGCGAAACGGCGTCCCTGTCGTGCACGCCGCAATCGTTCAAGCGGGGCCCAGGTGCGGCTCTCAGTCTTTTCGTGGCGGGCACGATCCTATTGGCCGCTCACGCGACTCTCCTTGTCTTTGATCCGAGTGCGTTGTTCTTGTCCAACCTGTTCCTTCTTATCTATCCCATTCTGGGGGTTACGACGTGCCTGCTTGGCGCCCATCGGGAATCTAAAGAGACCAGGCCGTTGTGGCTCTTATTCGGGTGTGGTTTGTTGGTCGCTGCGGTTGGTGAGCTTGGATTGACGTACGACGACTTCGGCACCCACGTACACACTCAGACCAAGGCTCTCAACTCCGACTTCTTCTTTTTTGCGTACGCAATTCCTATCATGCTGGCGATCTGCTCCCGAAGTACCGACGCCGGCCTGAAGAGCTTCGCATGGCTCGACGGGGCGCAAGCGCTCATTGCAGCGATGCTCGCCTACTTGCAGCTCTTCTCCGTATTGCCCTCGCATGCGCACCGCGAGGCGATCTCCGCAGTCAACCTCATGTATTTGAACAATGCGGAGAATTTGGTTCTGGTCGGAGCAGTGACCCTGCGTTTCTTTTCCAACCCGAGCCCGGCAAGAAGACGCTTTTATCAGTTCCTCTCCCACTATTTATGGGTCAATGGGATCGTGGCTCTTGTTGTGGGCTACTTCGAACTGAAACACGGCTGGCATAACGGAGTGCAGGATGCCGCGTGGGGGATCCCTTACCTCGCTCTGATGGGCTCGATCGCCTTACAAGACAAGACCCCGCTGGACAAGAGCGAACGGAACAGCGGGCAGCGGACCGCGGGACTGCTGATTGACAATCTCAGCCCGGTATTATTCACGCTGGCTATCGCGCTGATGGGGGTTGAGATTGCGCCCGACCACCCATGGTTGGGATTTGTCTCCATTTCGGCGGCGGTGGCGATCTATGGAATTCGAGCAGCAATCCTGCAGGTGAGCTATGCCAGGTCGCAAGAGGAGTTGACCAGGGCGATGATCGCGACCGAGCAGGCGAGCCGTGCCAAAAGTCAATTCCTGGCAAACATGAGCCATGAAATACGTACGCCGATGAATGGCATTCTCGGCATGACGGAACTTGCTCTCAGCACAACTTTGAGTGAAGAGCAGCGGGACTTTCTGTTGACAGTGAAATCCTCAGCAGATCGCTTGTTGACCATCATTAATGAAATCCTCGATTTCTCGAAGATGGAAGCAGGTAAGACCGTTCTGGATTCGGTGGCCTTCCATTTACCCACCGTGGTCAAGGATGTGTTGCGGAGCCTCGCCTTCCCCGCCCACCAGAAGGGTCTGGAACTCACCCTGCACATCGCGCCTGCTGTGCCTGCTGACCTGACGGGTGACCCGATCCGTCTTGGCCAGGTTCTGATCAATCTGGTGGGAAACGCGATCAAATTCACCGAGGACGGGGAGGTCTGCGTGGATGTATCCGCGGAGGCGATCCGGAACGGCCGCGTCGTTTTGCAGTTTTCCGTTCGCGACACCGGGATCGGAATCGCACTGGACCAGCAGGGAGGACTCTTCCAGGAGTTTCAACAAGCGCAAACTTCAGGTAAGCGGCTATACGGTGGTACCGGGCTGGGCCTGGCCCTCTCCAGGAACATTGTGACTTTGATGGGGGGTACGATCGGCCTCAAAAGCATGCCCGGGGAGGGCACAACTGTAATCTTTAGTGCTCACTTTGACGTGTCGCCTCATTTGGGGGCAGCCCCGCCCATCCCGAGTGACGCAGACCTGGAGGGATTGCCCACCCTGATCATCGATGACAACGCTACGAATCGAAGAATACTTTCCGAGCTCACTCGACTATGGAGGATGAAGCCGTACGTCTGTGATTCCGGCGAGTCCGGGCTTGCAGAACTCTCCAGAGCCGCCCGCGAGGGACCTCCATACCGTCTGGTTCTACTCGACGAACAAATGCCCGGGATCGATGGATTGGAGGTGCTCGACCGCATTCGCCGCAACCCGGCGTTGCAAAGTGCAGTGATCATGATGCTGACCTCGCGCGATCAGGTCACGAGCGCAGAACGTTGCCGGCAGTTGGGTGTGGAGACTTACCTGATCAAACCCATCAGTTCTTCAGACCTCCTTGGATCCATTCGTCTTGCGATTGGAGCGCATAGGCCGGCAAGTAAGAATCCTGCGGCGGCTGGCGGGATTTCCCCCGCGTCGTTATCGCTGAGCATCCTTCTGGCCGAAGATAACCTGGTGAATCAAAGAGTCGCCATGACGATGCTGGGCAAGATGGGCCATCGGATCACGCTGGCAACGAATGGACTGGAGGCGGTGGAGCAATGGAGGCAAAATGATTTCGATCTGATCCTCATGGATGTGCAGATGCCTGCGATGACCGGCCTGCAGGCCACCGCGCAAATCCGCCAGGAAGAGACACAGGGTGCGCACATACCCATTGTTGCCATGACCGCATCTGCGATGACCGAGGATCGGGACCGCTGCCTGGCGGCCGGCATGGATGATTTTATTTCCAAACCAGTGAGCTCCAAATCCATCGAGCAGGTGATTACGGCCACATTTTCAACGAAAAAATAGGTGGTCGAGGACGAGACGCAACCCAGAGCAACCCACACCTCATCCGGCACCTCGCCCTCACCGAAATTGCGAGTTCCCTCTGACTTGCGGACTGAACACAACGAAGCCCTGGCGATTATTGATGTACAAAGCCTGGAAGAGCGCCGTCGGCAGCATGCCGTCTCCAATTCTTTCCCCTGGCTCTTTGGCCAGCAGGGCTGCTGTCACATGATGGAGTCGCTGGGAGCCCACGGTAAGAACGCGGACCCGGCTTGGGCTTTGCCGCGCTCGAAAAGGCCTATGAACAACGGTCGGAGCCACACGCCATGACCTTCCTCTCCGTAGACCATCATTTCGATTCGCTCCGGCGCGATCCGCGCTTCGATGCCTTCTTACGCCACGCCGGTCTTCCGCCGCAGCCGCACACAGAATTTGCTCAGCCTGACCGCTCCCTCAAAAATTAAAAACAGAACCCGCCTTCCCGGCTAGCGGAAGTTCTTCATGACCATGATGTAGGACTCGTTGAGTTCGTTCTGGCCGAAGAGGAGCGATTTGCCATCCGGAGAAACCGTTACACCACCACAGAGAGAAGCTGGCTTATCCAGAGTCAGGATCGGCGTGGTCTGGCCATGAGCAAAATCGAAGAACTCAATTCTGCCGTTCGGTGGAGGATCCGGGTTCAGGAAGTAGATTCCGTCGCGAGTGACGTCCCAGGTAAACCAGTCACACGTGTGAATCGGAAGGATTGATTCCTCGTTGGTGTCCAACGATTTTTTCCAGACTCCGCACTCGCCGAATTTGGAATAAAAAAGGAATCGCCCGTCCATCGACTCGATCCCGTAAACACCTCCCTGGGTCGTCACCCGGACGGGAGAGCCGCCGATTTGCGGGATCTTCCATAGTTGATAGCCCACAGGGTCCTGGACGGAATAGAAATATATCCATTGGCCGTCCCGGGACCAACGCGGAGCGCCATTGTTTGTCCCGGGAAAGGTCGTGAGCAGATGCGGCGTGCCATCCGGTAATTCCAGAACGCCAACCTGCCAATAGTCCTGGGTTATGGATTCAAAGGCGAGGTAGCGGCCGTTCGGAGACCACCGTGCCGTAGCTGTTGTTCCGTGTCGATCTGTCAGCTGAGAGCAATTGGATCCATCACTGTCACACATCCAAATGTCCTCATAGCCCATCCGGTCGGATTCGAAGGTGATTTTCTTGCCATCGGGGGAAAAGCTGGGCTTCCAAATGATTCCCCTGCCGGACAGGAGCCGCACGGGAGAAGCCAGGGCATGCCGCTCATCTTTCAGCTCGACCCGCCAAACGGTGTCCCACGTTTTAGATATTAGGTAAGCGAGTTGGTTCCCGCTGCGTGAGATTGAGGGCTCATAGCCTTCCCCTGGGCCCACAACCGGGTGCGGTGTCCCGCCTGAAGCGGAAATTCGCCATAAACTGCGAAACCCTCTCGCGGGCGAATCGAACAGGATTTCCTTGCCGTCCGGGGTCCACGCAGCATCGCCTCCAGAATTTCCCCTTGTGAGACGCGAAAGGTGGCCGTCGGCCACTCTCAGCACAAACAAGTCGCTCAGAAAGGCGGGCATCGGTCCGCGTGTAAACGCAACCCGGGTACCATCAGGGGAGAAGACGGGGTCGCAATCATACTGTTGATTAATCGAGGAAGTGAGTGGGCGAGCAGTCAAGTCAGACAGCGAGAGTATGCTCAGGCGGGATTTCGCGCTCTTATCCAGGGCTTCCGGAAATATCAGCGATTTTCCATCAGTCGACCAGCTCATTCCGTTGCACTGCGCCCACTTCGGAGCGGCCGCGGTATAGAGGAGACGTTCTGAGCCGCCAAGAGCCGGAATCACATACAGTTTCTTTTCATCGCCGAACTCGTTGAATCGCACAAACGCAATTTGTTTCCCATCGGGCGACCACGTTGGATTTGCGTCGTCATCCCTCTGAGTGAGTTGCAAGGGTTTTTCGCCGCCGATCAGGGCAACATATATGCCGGGGTGCGGGCCTCCCGAATAGGAAAAAGCAACCTGGCTGCCATCTGGAGAAATGGCAGGCGTGTCCTGTTGGCCTGGCATTGAGACTAAGGGCAGGATCTCGCCGTCGGTGGAGGACTGCTGCCGGGGTGTCGAGACCATCCATAACAGCGCCACAACGACCGCCACGACGAGTGCCAGGGTGCCCACGATCAGCCAGATCTTTTTTCCTGTAGCCGTGGCCGGCTGCTCCTTCACCGGAGCGGGAACAGTTTGTTCCTGCGGGGGAGCGATGATGGGCGCTGGAGGCGGATCGCTCTGCACCTTGAGCGGTGCGATAAAACGGTAGCCACGGCGGGGGAGAGTTTCGATCAGATGCGGCACATCCGCTGAATCGCCCAGGGTGGCCCGTAGCTTAGTCAGGGCCAGGTTGATGGCGTGGTCGAAATCCCCGAAGCTGTTCTCTGGCCAGATCAGCTGACGCAGCTGTTCCCGGGTAACGATCTGTCCTGGTCGCTCCAGCAACGCTGCCAGGACCTTGAACGGCTGGTCCTGGACCTTGAGAGGCCTGCCCGCCTTCCACACTTCACCTGTTTCCAGGTGGACCTCGAAATCTTCAAAGCGAGCGATTGGCGGTTGTATCGAGTTGCCCATGGCGACACCGAACAGGGTGTGAGATAAGGTCCGAGTCCCGAGAGATCTCCAGAAGATGGTGAAGCTAAGTCTAGCGCCATCCGAGGATTACACGCAGACAAACTTGATAGGACGAAGAGATTGCCGGCGAATTGAGGCCGCTTCTTGGAAGCCCGAAGCTCGTCCTCGCCGCTACCGCGGCCGAGGCGAACTCCATGAATCGTTGGCTGTTTTCTCTGGTCTGTCTCAGCCTTTTCATACCCTCCCCTTTACAAGCGGACGACCAATCGAGGCCTTCCGAAAACGTGCCCGGCAGCGAACTGCCGTTCCGACTTTCATCGGGGTACCTTATCCAGGTGGAAGGGCGAATCGGAGATCAGGCCCATCTGAAGTTCATCCTGGACACTGGCGCGAGCATCACGATTGTCGGTCAAAGAATTGCCCAAAAACTAAAGCTGGATGCGCACCCGGCTCAGAGTTTCAATTTTGATAGAAATCTCCAGTGGGAACGCGCCACCCTGCCTGAAGTTCAGTTCGGTCCCATTCGGGCAGCCAACGTAGCAGTACTGGTGGGCGATCTGGCCCGCTATTCAGAGTTCGCCGGCAAGGCCGACGCCATCATCGGCATGGATCTTCTCAAACTGAGTAATGTCACCATCGACTTCGGCGCTGGGAATCTGATCTTCGATCCTACCGAGCTAAGAACTTACTCGGCTGGCGGTGATCCCATGGCGCAATGCTTGATTGTCGAGCTTCAGATTCAGGATCGCCCGGTTCACCTGATTGTCGATACCGGCCTGCAAGGCATGGTTCTGTACGAGGAGCGCCTGCGCAAGAGCGTGCCGGAATTGCGCACGGCGGGCAACATCAAGAACGCGACGATGGGCGGACGCATGCAAGCAAAACAAGCCACCTTACCCGATGTCATCGTCGGCAATCGGAACCGCGAAGTACCCGTCGTGTTTTTGCCGTCGCCGGCCGCAGGGATGCTGCCGGGAATTGACGGAATTTTAGGCATTTCCGCGCTCCAGGCTCGCCGCGTGCATTTCGATTTTTCCAGAAAGACGCTGACCTGGGAGTGAGTTACGGATCGTTGGCGATCCGCCAGTCAGCCGGCTCGGCGGTCACTCATTGGGCTGGTCAGCCAGGCGGATTTCTTCGGCTAACTTCTCGAGATGGCGCACGTCTGTGTGCAGTTCTCGCGCCAAGCCGGAGAGGACCAAACTCGTGGGCATCAACCTGCCATTAATCATTTTCAGCAGTTGGGTTGGATCTATCGCCAGGCGCTCAGCGAGTCGATCGATATCGATTTCTCGTCGAGTACAGAGGCCTCCCACATGCTTAGTGAATTCAGACACCCGATGCTGCGGCTCTCCCCAATCGGCCGGTAATTCTTTCAACCCTATCTTCGGTTTCACCGCGTCGTTCATAGGCAAGTCTTCTCCTCCAGCGGCGCGCGTTTAAGGGTCCGAGCGCGGTCGCTGGGCCCCTCGGCGAAAAGCGTGCATGTCGGGGGAACGAGGCGGCTTGGTTTCGAATCTATCCGTCAAAGGGCCATTTGTCCCTCGAACTTCCGGGCAATCTAACCTATCTTTCAGCCATTCGCTTGGATTGGGAGGTGGTTTCTTACTTGAACCTGCCGCTTCAGTTCACAGGCGAAATCGTGGAGTTCGCGCAGACCTGCTTGAAGGTCCAGTAGCCTGTCCAGGCCAGCTTCACGGAAGCGTGTTCGATTCTCAGGCCGGAGCGAAACGTATTACCCGGTTCTCCGCGATCGTCCATTACTAGTTCCGGGCCCTGGAACCGCCCGTAAAGATTGAAGTAACCCTGTCTTTGACCTATGTTCATAATCTTCGGCTCGAACAGGCGAAACGCCAGCAGGCTCTCCTCGGTAGAGCTCCAGCCGTTATAAATCGTGCCGGTCAATTTCAGGTACTGTGCGACACCTCGTGAAGTACATATCGTCCCCGTGCCCTTCACACCACCGGTAGGACGCAAGCCGTCCAGGCGAAGCCGGGAAAAATGTGAGGAAGGGTAGAAAGACACGTAAATTGGATAGGTTCCACCCGGCGTGGTCAGTGTGCCGGCGCCGGACCAGAACAAGAACGGCGTCGAGCGCCCACCAATATGAAAAGACCAGGGAGCGGTAATAGCGGCCACCCCGTAAACCACGGCCACTCCCAGAACAATCAGCCAAAATAGCGATCGGAGAAATCCACGCCGCCGCGGTGTACGCATTGCGTCGAGTATATGCCGCACCCGGTTTTCACTCGGATTCTAAAGGGCTATTGAAGGGGACGGCCTTCAGGCCGTCCGTTATCATCGCAAACACAATTGCGGCTTTAGCCGCTGAGGGACGTTCTCTTTCCAAGAAAGAATCCACTCGGAGGCGAAAGCCCCTGAGTGAGGAAAAATGCCACCGCAGATCTCTCCAGGGCCACTCCATGCTTTGTATCAGGGCACGACTTCAGTCGTGCCATTGCCGGCCAAAATAGTCCGGGCTTTAGCCCCTGCCGCCACAAAATCTAAGCGAAGTTTCGATGGAAGCGAATGCAGGGGCTGAAGCCCAACTCTGTTTCGCGCCTTTTACGGCACGACTGAAGTCGTGCCCTGATACAAAGCATGGAGTGGCCCTGGAGAGATCTGCGGTGGCATTTTTCCGGTCCAGTGCAGCGTACCCGGATGACAAAACGGACAGCGGTGATTCCATTGGGGTCGGTTTGCGTGACGCGGTAATCCCGATTACCGTGGAAGACGATTTGCTCGCAGATCACTCACTATGAATGAAAACATGCGACCGCTTGAACCCGGCATCGTGACCGACTTCACCGGCCGCCTGGATTACGCCGGATACCTCCGTCTCGCCGAACTGCTCGCCCAACAGCAGCCCCTCTCCAATCCGCCGCATCATGACGAGATGCTGTTCATCGTTCAGCATCAGGTCGCCGAGCTGTGGATCAAGCAACTCATCCATGAGTTGACGGCAGCGATGCGCTTTGTGCGTCAGGATCAGCTCGATCCCTGCTTTAAGATATTGTCGCGAGCCAAGCTCATCCAGATGCAGCTGTTCGATATGTGGGCTGTGCTGGAGACATTAACTCCCTCCGAATACGTGGAGTTTCGCAGCGTCCTGGGTCATGCCTCCGGATTTCAGTCATATCAGTACCGCAAACTGGAATTTCTACTCGGCAACAAGAACCGCGACGCTTTAAGAGTCTTCGCGCATGATCCAGCCATTCACTCTGACCTCCAGGTCACCCTGGAAAGCCCTTCCCTGTATGACGAGTTTCTGCGGCACCTGGCGCGCCGCGGGCTCTCCGTTCCGCCTGAATGTGTCGAACGCGACTGGAGCAAGCCGCATGAACGCAACCAGGCTCTGGTGCAGGTCTTCCGGCAAATTTACGAGAATCCGCGCCTCCATTGGGATGCGTATGAGATGTGCGAGAAGCTGATTGATGTTGAGGAATACTTCCAGCTATGGCGCTTCCGTCACATGAAGACGGTCGAGCGCATCATTGGCTTCCGCCCCGGGACCGGCGGTTCGTCGGGCGTCGGATTCCTGCGGCAGGCGCTGGAGCTGACGTTCTTTCCCGAGCTACTCGACGTGCGTACCGGGCTAAAACAGAAGTAAGTTCAATGTGAGTCGTTTACCGTTGGCATGTCGCGCCCAGGGCGCGGTCGAGGGCGATCGCTCGCAGCTGTCCCGCTCCCTGCTTATGTTTCGATAAATATGTGCCAACCGCTGTCGCAATATCGGCACGGCAGCTAGCACCAGCACGAATGGCCGCGGTGTCGGCCAATTCGGCGATTAACGAAGTCTGTATGTGGTCTAATTCCGATCGAACGGCGCTCATCGAACTGATCGGCGTGTGAGCGGGCGCATTTCCACGCCGCCGCCAGTCTGCCAGTAGAGAATATTGAACGATCTTGTTCGCTTCAATCTGCGCCTTGAAAAAGGCCGTCACGGATGTTTCGTCTAACCCTCTCGCCTCGCCTGCCTCGACCGCACTATGAATGACCTGCGCTTCGCGCGGAGCGTCCTCAACGGGCGCACCGCTATCCCATTTTGCCAGCGCCACTTGTTCGGCAATCATCAGCCGGTGCGCTGATGTCTCCACCAACGGTTGAAGCTGTTCTACACCCGGTTGAGACTGTCCCATGCAGACGCGGCTGATCATGATGATGACTGCAATCGTTAAGGTTCCCTGGATGCGAAGCATGATTCTCCCAATCCTGGCCAGTGAGGGGAATGCCAATATTGCGAGAACGAAGGAATTCCGCCCATATCGGCCGATGAAAAAAGACTACAAGAATCTCGCCCGCAGATAGTTGCCCATCCTATTGTGCTATTCCAGCCGCTGGCCGCGTTCGATTGACATCACCCGTCGCGCGGGGGCACCATTAGGGCCTAAATAAATTGCCACTGCAAGGAGTCTCCCCAATGCCCATCACCGAGACCGAGACGCCGGCTGCGATTCGCAGGCCAGCGCTAAGTCCAGCCGCGGCCGCGTTCATGGCCAAGAAACATCAAATGCTGATCGATGGCAAATGGGTCGACGCCCGTAGCGGCGAGACCTTCACCGTCGAGGACCCGGCGACTGAAGAAATTATCGCCCACGTTCCCGCCGGAGATAAGGTGGATATCGATCTTGCAGTTGCGGCTGCGCGACGCGCTTTCGAGACCGGGCCGTGGTCGCGCATCTCGCCGGCCGCGAGGCAACGCCTGGTCTGGACGCTGGGCGACCTGCTCGAGCGTCATGCCGATGAACTTGCGGAACTGGAAGCGCTCGACAATGGAAAGCCGGTCACCAACGCTCGCCGCGACGATGTGGGCGGCTCGATCGAAATGTTCCGTTATATGGCGGGATGGGCGACGCGGTTGAATGGGGAGCAAATTCAGGTTTCGAGCCCCGGCAACTGGCACGTCTACACCATTCGTGAACCCGTAGGAGTGGTCGGCCAGATCATTCCCTGGAACTTTCCGCTCATGATGGCTGCCTGGAAACTGGCCCCTGCATTGGCGGCGGGATGCACCATCGTGCTCAAACCTGCCGAGCAGACTCCGCTCACAGCGATCCGCATGGGCGAACTCATCACCGAGGCCGGTTTCCCGGACGGGGTGGTGAACATCGTCACCGGTTATGGCGAGACAGCCGGAGCTGCACTGGCCGAACATCCGGATGTCGACAAGGTCGCCTTTACCGGCTCCACTGAAGTCGGCAAACTCATCGTCAAGGCCGCGGCTGGGAATCTGAAGCGGGTCTCACTGGAACTTGGCGGCAAATCGCCGGCCATCGTCTTCCCCGATGCCGATCTGGAACTGGCCATCGCCGGGACGGCAAGCGCGATCTTCTACAACCAGGGCCAGTGCTGCACCGCCGGCTCGCGGCTGTTCGCCCATAAATCGGTCTTCGACAAGATAGTCGACGGGGTTACCAAAGAGGCGGGCAAGCTCAAGATCGGGCATGGCCTCGACCCGTCAACCAATCTGGGGCCGCTGGTTTCGAAAGAGCAGCACAACCGGGTAACCGGCTTTCTCGCATCGGGACAGCAGGAAGGCGCTGAGGTGGTGACCGGCGGAAAGGTCATGGGCAAGCAGGGCTACTTCGTCGAACCTACCGTTCTCGCCCAGACAAACCGCAACATGAAAGTGGTTCGCGAAGAGATTTTTGGGCCGGTGGTATGCGTCCAGTCCTTCGACGACGCCGACCTGGACGCGGTCGCGAAATTTGCCAATGATACCGAATACGGCCTGTCTTCAAGCGTCTGGACGCAGAACCTGAAGGCTGCTCACATGATGGCACGCAAGATCAGGGCGGGCACAGTCTGCATTAACACCCATAACTACGGCGACCCCGCGTGGCCTTTTGGCGGTTATAAGCAGTCTGGCTGGGGCCGCGAAATGGGCAAGGAAGTGATGGAGCACTATACAGAAACCAAGGCGGTTGCCGCCAGGCTTTAGACGGCTACCGTCCGCCGCCGGCGAAGGTATTACAAGCATTCACCTGGCCGGTGGTAAATCCGCGGTTGAACCAGGTCATACGCTGTTCCGAGGATCCATGAGTGAAGGAGTCGGGGGTCACGTACCCCCGTCCCATCCTCTGCAAACGGTCATCCCCCACGGCGGCTGCAGCTTGCAAGCCGGTCTTGATGTCCGCCTGGTCGGTGATTTTTCGGTCGGTCGTCGAGTTAGCCCATACGCCGGCGAAGCAATCCGCCTGCAACTCCATCGCTACGGATAGCTGGTTACGTGCCCCGGGATTTTGCTGCTGCATACCGCGCACTTTGCGCTCGATTCCCAGCACATTCTGTACGTGATGCCCAATTTCATGTGCAATTACGTATGCCTGGGCAAACTCCCCTGACGCCCCGTACCGCTTGAGTTCGTCCCAGAACCCCAGGTCCAGATACACCTTCTGGTCCGCGGGGCAGTAGAACGGGCCGGTGGCCGATTGCGCTGCGCCGCACCCCGACTGGGTATAGTTGCGGAAGAGCACCAGTTTTGCTCTGGGATAGCGGATATTCTCGCGGGCGAGAATTTTGGTCCAGGTGTCCTGTGCATCCCCCAGGACAAACGAGGCGAGTTGCGCCGACCGGTCTTCGTCGGGCGAAACCGCCCGTGGCGCGCTTTGCTGCTGCTGGTGCGCTACCCCGCCGCCGGAGAAGTAAGCGCCGATGTAGTTGCGTCCCGTGACCAGGCTAATCACCAGCAGGATCAGAAATCCTACGATGCCCAGGCCTCCACCGCCGAAGCCGCCGCCTGACTGACCTCGCCTATCCTCAACGTCGCTGCTAAGACCACCGGGAGTCCAACGCATAAAGTGTTACGAGTTTAGTACGAATGAGCGCTATTGGAGGTGAAAAATAGGTTGTCTAAATCCATAGCGAAGAAACGCGGAAAAAATCGGTTGGCTGTCCGAGAACTATTGAGATAGTCTCGGCGTCAATCTTAGTAATTTGTGCTCTTGCTTTAGGTTCGTGGAAGCACGCCGAAAGGGGGGGACGTGAAAGCGTGGATTTTGATCGTTGGAGACGACCCTGTCCTGCAGCACACACGCGCCGAGCTGCTCCGGGATTGGCAGATAGCGACGACCAGTTCCCGGGACGCGGGAAAAGCGATGCTGGCGCGCAAATTTGACCTGTTGATCTTCAGTCAAACAGTGCAGGACGCGGTGGCAAAGAGCTTGATTGCCCAGGCTCGGAAACTGCATCCGACCCCCAGGGTATTGGCGATTCGTTCCGGCTCGGATCGGCAACTCGGGTCACCGACCTACGAAGTGGATTTGAACAACCCGGGCGGTCTGCGGTCAGCGGTCGCCAGGATCCTGGATCATCCGCAGCACCACTCCGTCGCTACATAAAGGCCAGGGCGATCCCAAGAAGCACAGCTAGGACCTGGAAACCGTAGGTGCGAAGGAAACGGGGCGTAGTTGACCCGCCCAGCAACCCCTCTTCCATTTCCGGGGGCGCGGGCCCGGTCTGCGTCTGGGCCGGCGGACTTACAGGGGTGGGGGACTCCATGTAAACCTCTTTCCGTCTATGAGATTATCCCCTCATTCTGCGGAAAGTGGCCGGACTTCTATATACAACCTTTAGTGCAGACTCATTGGCCGGAGGCCGGAGAAAAGACAACGTAGTTTCGGTTGATGTAGAGCCGGTACTTGTTGGGCGTGGTGTCATCCAGAACCTGCAAGGGGGTTGGCCGCTTCAATTCCGTGTCGTGAATACCGCTAACCTTAAACAGGTCGTGCGCCCCCAGATCCATTACCAGGAACTTGCTTCCCTCCACAAAGCCGACGCCGTAGGCTCCCGGTTTCAGCAGCTGCCCGTTGATGTCGAGAGCCACTTCCGTAATGAAATAACCCTGATATTTCTGCTGCACCGCGGTTGAGTAGCCCGAGGTGTCGACCAGGGCGCAGAGTACCAACATGCCGTCAGGCAGCTTCACTCCGCCTGAATTGCGCGCCTGCACGCTGGCCACCTGGCCGCGGAAGAAAACAGTCGACGGGATCAGGTTGGTGGTGTCTGCAGCTTTCAATACGATTGGGGTGGATGCCGGGGCGGCCACGGTTGTTTTTGCGGGAAGAGAAAGGCACAAGGCGGCCAGGGCACAGGGCAGCCAGCTGTATTTTTTGCGGAACAAGGGCACTCCTTAACAGCAATGAATGTAACATCGAGCCGGGCCCGGTTGCCTGCCGGTGGTTTCTTTCATAACACCGAAAATCCACCCTGGCTCCCGCCTATTCATTCGGCCTTTCCGCGCGGGATGGCATCCAATCGCTGTAGTTTCCAAGATGTCCCAGGGTAGTCAGCATTCGTTAGCCCACATCTGGCCGATGATCCCCAGAATGGAGTTTTGTGTCCCTACGCAAGCTAAAAAAGAGTGCGCGCCCTGAGCCGCAAGCTACCACGGGAGCATCGGCGGTCCAGACCGATTTGGACCGGCCGACAGCGGACGAAATCTACGAGCAGGTTTCGCGCAACGCTCGCCATGAACTGGAACGTTCGGCGGTGGGTCTCGCCATCTCAGGGTTGGCTGGTGGAATTACCATGGGGCTCACTGCCCTGAGCACGTCGATTGTGATCGCCCAGCTGGGACAAAGCCCAATTGCCAGGTTCGTCGCCGACCTCTTGTATCCCATCGGATTCATCGCTGTCATCCTCGGCCGGGCTCAGCTGTTTACGGAAAATACGCTCTATCCCGTGGCGCTCATGCTCGCTGAACGGCGTCATGGATGGAGAACGCTTCGTCTTTGGGCAATCGTTCTTCCCAGCAATATTCTGGGAGCCTTCTTGTTCGCGCTGCTTGCGGTTCGAACCGGCGCCCTTCGTTCGGAGGTTGTGACTGCCATGACGCACCTGGGAGTAGACGCTGCCGGGGTGACGGCGAGCCACGTATTTTGGAGCGGTGTTATCGGAGGCTGGATCATCGCGCTGGTCGCCTGGCTGGTAAGTGGCAGCCATTCCATCACCGGCTCCGTGATGTTGATTGGGCTCTTGACGTTTGTCGTCGGCCTGGGAGGCTTTGCGCATTGCATTGCCACCAGTGGCGAGATTCTAGCGGCGATTCTTGATCACCAGCTGGCAATTTCCCGGTATTTTGCCTGGCTCGCTCCGGCTACGCTGGGCAATATTTGTGGCGGCGTGCTCCTGGTCACCCTGCTCGAATATGGCCAGGTGAAGGGCGGCGAGCAAGGAGGATATTATCGCTGAAGGTTCTGACAGCAAGACCATGATGGATACGACGAAGAAGACACACCTCCCCATTGAAAGCTATGCGGTCATCGGCGACTGCGAGACAGCCGCACTGGTCGGCCTGGATGGATCAATCGACTGGCTCTGCTGGCCAGACTTCTCCTCCAACGCGTGTTTCGCTCGCCTCGTGGGCACAGAGGAAAACGGCCGCTGGTTGATAACTCCCGACGTCGAGGTGGAGAAGACGACGAGGAAATATCGCGACCACACGCTCATTCTGGAGACTACGTTTGAAACCCCTGAGTTCGCGGTCATGCTTGTCGACTTCATGCCGATCCGCGGAACCAACTCCGACATCGTGCGCATCGTAAAGGGAATTCGGGGCAATGCGCCGATGAAGATGGAGATGTCCTTGCGCTTCGACTACGGAGCGACCGTGCCCTGGGTTACACGGTTAGAGGATGGAATCCGAGCGATCGCCGGGCCTGATCTGGTGATGCTTCGGACGACGGCGCCGCTCGTCGGCGAAGGCCTGAAGACCGTGAGTGAGTTTACCGTGAAGGCCGGCGATACCGTCGAGTTCGTGATGACCTATGGCCGTTCGCACCTGCATACGCCACGCGCCATTGATGTCAGCAGGGCAATCGAAGAAACGCAGACCTTCTGGGAGGAATGGGCGGCATGCTGCATCTACAAAGGCCCCTACCAGGACACGGTCGAGCGTTCGCTAATCACCCTGAAAGCTCTGACGTATCGCCCGACGGGCGGAATCGTCGCCGCGGTGACCACCTCGCTCCCCGAGCAACTGGGTGGTCCCAGGAACTGGGATTATCGCTATTGCTGGCTACGCGACGCGAGTTTCACGTTGACCGCTTTGATGATGGGTGGCTACTACCATGAGGCGAAGGCCTGGCAGCAGTGGTTGCTGCGCGCGATCGCCGGCAGCCCGGACAAGGTCCAGATTATGTATGGCATTGCCGGCGAGCGCTATCTTCCCGAGCGTGAACTAACCTGGCTTTCCGGTTATGAAGACTCCAAACCCGTGCGCATCGGGAACGCGGCGTCGGAGCAACTGCAATTGGACATCTATGGCGAAGTGATGGCCGGGTTCTACAACGCCTTGCGTCGCCTGGGGAAGGAAGGGGAACTATCGTTTGGCATGCTGAGGGCCATGGTGGAGCATCTCGAAGCCATCTGGCAGGAGCCAGACGAGGGTATTTGGGAAACCCGCGGGGGGCGGCAGCACTTCACCTATTCCAAGCTGATGGCCTGGGTTGCGTTCGATCGAGCCATCAAGGCAGCTGGCCTGTTGCACGCGAACGCCCCGGTGGAAAGATGGCAAAAAGTGCGGGCAAAAATTCACCAGGAGGTCTGCAGCCAGGCTTACAACGAGAAGTTGGGCAGCTTTGTGCAAAGCTACGGCTCGGAACATCTCGATGCATCTTTGCTGCTCATGCCCTTGACGGGTTTTCTACCCGCTGAAGATCCGCGGGTGCGGGGCACGCTCAAGGCGATTGAAGGTGGCTTGATGTCGGGCGGACTGGTGTTACGGTACAACACGGAAAAGGTTTCGGACGGCCTGCCTCCGGGCGAAGGAGTTTTTCTCGCCTGCAGTTTCTGGATGGTGAGTGCGCTCAAACTGCAAGGGCGCGACGCCGATGCCAAAAAGCTTTTCGAGCGGGTACTATCCCTGGCCAACGACGTAGGTTTATTGGCTGAGGAGTACGACACCGGGGCCAAACGCCTGGTGGGAAACTTTCCTCAGGCGCTTTCTCATATCTCGCTGGTCAATGCTGCTTTCAGCCTGTCAAGTTCTGAGGCCGAGCCCACACAAAAGTAGCGAGCCGGTACGCATCCAAGCGGAATATCGCATTTTTTACTCTTAATCATGGTGTTGCAGACGCCAGGAGGAATGGCATGCACGTATTTGAGGTCTGGGCTCCTCGAGCCCGCACCCTGGAAGTGAAAATCGGAGACAAGAAATTTGCCCTGACAGGAAAAAGCAGAGGCTGGTGGTCGGTAAAGGTAGAAGACGCCGGCCCCGGTACTGACTATGGCTTCGTGATCGATGGTTTGGAGCCGGCGCTTCCTGATCCGCGCAGCCAATGGCAGCCCCACGGGGTGCATGATGAATCACGAGTGGTCGATCAGGCTGCGTTTGCCTGGAACGACAGCGGCTGGCAGGCGCCCCCGCTCTCAAGCGCACTGCTTTACGAGCTGCACATTGGCACGTTTACCCCAGAGGGAACGTTTGAGGCGGCGGAGTCGCGCCTGGACTATTTGAAAGAACTGGGTGTGACGCATGTTGAGTTGATGCCGATTGCAAATTTCCCCGGCAAGCGCGGATGGGGATATGACGGTGTGGACCTATATGCGCCGTTCAGCGCCTATGGCGAGCCTGACGATCTCAAGCATTTGGTAAATGCATGCCATGACAAGGGACTCGCCGTGGTGCTGGACGTCGTCTACAACCACCTCGGTCCGGTGGGCAACTACCTGGGAAAATTCGGCCCCTATTTCACCGATAGTCATTCCACGCCCTGGGGCTCCGCGGTCAACTTCGAAGAAGCCGGCTCGACCGAAGTTCGCCGCTTCCTGATCGACAATGCCTTGATGTGGTTGCGCGACTACCACATGGATGGACTGCGCCTGGATGCAGTGCACGCGTTTAACGATCACTCTGCGATTCATTTTCTGGAGCAGCTTATGGGCGACGTGAGAAGGCTCGAGTCCGAACTGGGAAAACACATTTACATCATTGCCGAGAGCGATTTGAACGACCCCAGGATCGTCAAGGCGGAGGAGGCAGGGGGATACGGCCTCGACGCCCAATGGAGCGACGATTTTCATCATGCCTTGTTTGCTGTCATTTCGGGCGAGCGCTCGGGCTACTATGCGGATTTCGGTTCGCTCGCCCAGTTGGCCAAGTCGCTGCGCTGCGTGTTTGTCTACGACGGTATCTACTCTGAATACCGGCAGCGAATCCACGGCCGCCAGGTCGTAGGACTGTCGGGGCATCGTTTCATCGGGTTTGTGCAGAACCACGATCAGGTGGGCAATCGCGCCCAGGGCGAACGCCTTAGCCATGAAGCCGGTGTGGGCCGCGCGAAGATAGCGTCGGCGTTGGTGCTCACCGCGCCGTTTGTGCCCATGCTGTTTCAAGGCGAGGAGTTTGGGGCTTCCGCTCCCTTTTTGTATTTCACCAATTATGACGATCCTGAACTGGGGCGGCTCATCTCCGAAGGGCGCAAAAAGGAATTCGAGGCCTTCGGCTGGTCCCCGGATCAGATTCCAGATCCTCAGGCCGAGGAGACCTTCAACCAATCCAGGTTGAACTGGGCTGAGCTGAAAGAGCCGTCACACGCCTCGCTGCTTCAGTGGCACAAGGACCTGATCCATTTGCGCCACAATCGGAGCGAACTGTCTGATGGAAATCTGAACGCCGTCGAGGTGCGGTTCGACGAAGAGGCCCAGTGGCTGGTGCTGGAGCGGGGAAGGCTAAGCATCGTCTGCAACCTGGGGACAGCACCCGTGGATGTGGAAATAGATTCCGGTGGACAGGTGCTGCTGGCGTCCGATGACTCCATAGCGCTGAGCGGCGCGAGCATCAAACTAGGTCCCGACAGCGTGGCAGTGGTGGCGGTGCCCCAGGCGTAACCTTCACGTCTCTTGAAGACTCCGGAATTGAGTCCCGAAGGGACGTTTGAAAGTCTCATGACCGCTAACTTGTCAGGGATGTTTTCGTCAAAACTCCTACAAAATCGTCATCCTGAGCGGAGCGCGTCACAGATTTATCGCGTGACGCAGTGCTTGTGGCGCGGAGTCGAAGGACCCCGGCGGTGCTTATCCTACCTATGCTGCCTGGGGCTTTTCGACCACCGAAGCCCGAGGACAGGATCCTCCGGCTGTACTCGGCCCCGGGAAAGACGGCAGTTCGGCGTCAAAAAGCTCGAAGCAGCCACGTAAGATAGGCACCGCCGGGGTCCTTCGACTCCGCGCCACGGCGCGCTGTGTCACGCGATAAATCTGTGACGCGCTCCGCTCAGGATGACAATTTTGTGGGAGTTTTGACGAAAAACATCGCGTCTCACAAGCCGCTGAGCTCCCACGGACTTTCGGCGGAGATCAGTGCAATAATCTTAGTGCGCTTTCGCAATTAAACTGTGAAACCGCTGAGCGGAGCTGAGGAAGTTGCCTGTGAGTCGATGCATTTTGCTCGTATACATGGCTGCGAGCGTATCGCTCATGGCGGCGGCTCAGAGTGCCGCCTGGCAACCGGACCTTACCGTCCAGCAGACCTACACGATGCATCGGGCGTCCAGCGCAGATCCCACTGGAGCCAACGTCGACCGGCGCAAGATCGATCCCGGAGAAAGCCTGACTGTGCTAGACGCGGACGGTCCCGGCTTGGTCTCTCACATCTGGTTCACCATTAACAGCCCGGAGCCCTACCATCTCAAACGAATCGTGTTGCGCATCTACTGGGATGGCGAGGCAAACCCGAGTGTCGAAGCGCCCATCGGTGATTTCTTTGGGCTCGGCCTCGGCTACTACAACCCCTGGCAGTCTGAAATGCTATCGGTGGGAAGCGTAAAAGATTTGAACTGCTTTTTTCCCATGCCTTTTCAGCGGCATGCGCGCATCACCGTGACCAATGAAGGCAAGCGGGCGATCAAAGCGCTTTACTACAACATCGATTACCGCACTGACGAAACCACTCTGGCACCCGGCACGTTGTATTTTCACGCGCAGTATCGCCAGGCGCAGCCCAACCGCGGTTGGACAAATAAATGGACCTCGAATGGCCAGCCGCTGGTGAACAAGAAAGCCAACCTGACTGGACAAGACAACTATGTGTGGCTTGAGGCCAAGGGCAGCGGCCAATACGCCGGCGTGACCATGTCTATCTTGCAAAACCAGGATGACTGGTGGGGCGAAGGCGACGACATGTTTTTCGTGGATGGTGCCATGAAACCCACCATCAGCGGCACCGGCGCAGAAGATTATTTCCTGGGCGCCTGGGGTTTCAAAGATCATCCCTTTTCGTACCAGCTATACGGTGCGCCGATTGTAGGCAAGGGAAGGGCGGGGGCCAGATCGAGCGTGTACCGCTTTCATCTCGATTCGCCCATCGTCTTCAAGACGTCTTTCAAAGCGACCATCGAACACGGCAATGCAAACCACCGCTCGGATAACTATTATTCAGTAGCCTATTGGTACCAGACGGAGCCGCACGTTCCTTTCCCACCCCTGCCGTCCGTGGAGCAGCGGCTGCCCGTGTTGGAACAGGTGGGCGGACCAGGAAGCACAGTGCCCGCGCCGCCCGCCGCCCCTGCTGCTAAAGGTCGCCCAACCCGCTAAAACAATAGCTTCAGGCCAAATTGAAACACCCGCGGGGAGTTGGCGCTGGTGATCTGTCCGTAGGTTCCCGAGGATACGCTGTTGACCGGCGCAGTGTTGGCGTTTGCAGGATTGCCGAAATTCACCCGGTTGAATGTATTGAAGGCTTCGGCCTGGAACTGTGCGCTGATCCGCTCGCCGGTAAACATGTTTTTGAAGATCGACGTATCGACATCCGCGTACCCCGGACCGCGCAGGCTATTGCGTCCTACGTTGCCAAAAGTTCCAATCGTCGCCGGAACGAAGGCCGCCGTGTTGAAATATTCTTTGATCTTGCTAACCCCGGCCGGACGGGATGCATTGCCCACCTGGTCCGCATAGTCGTTGCCGATCCCGGATAACGACCGGTCGGTGCCGCTTATCACCGTAAACGGAAATCCAGTCTGCAGACTGACGATGCCATTTACCTGCCAGTTGTTCACCAGCGCGCTCTTCCATCCCTGTACGTTGGCATGCGGAACGACGTAGTTCACCGAGGCGTTGTAACGGATCGTCTGATCGAAATCTGAGGGCCCACGGCCGCTGGCGAGATTAAAGGGATTGGGCGGACCGGTATTGCCCTCGGTCGCGCTCGATGTGTTATCGATGGTCTTGGACCACACAATGTTGGAAAGCAGGGTCAGTCCGTTGCTCGCGCGCCGGGTCACGTTGACCTGCAGCGAGTTGAAGCCCTCGTATTCGTATGACTGAGCAAGCTCGACCGCTCCCAGGCCGGGATAAAGCCGGCGAGAGTTTTCATTACCCACGGTGGCCCCAGGCCCAAACACTGCCGGATTGAACTGTCGTGAACCCATGATGTGTTCGCTGCGGTTGCCGACATAGGCCAGGGAGAAGGCCATCTTGCTGCCAAGCTGCTGCTCCACCGTGAAGTTGTAATTCTGGGTGTAGTTCACCTTGGACTCAGGATCGAGCACGCCGCCTGAAACCGGTAGGAGAAATTTGTAGTTTGCGAATTCGCTGGCCGGTATATGGCCACGAGGGAAGGGTGTTCCTCCCGGGTAGCCTGCGTAGATGTTGTCCCAGGCTGGGGGCGCGGGAATCGACAGGTATAAGTCGACCGGCTGCATGGCGTCGGTGCGCTGATAGAGTAGCCCCTCGGGAAATCCATAAAAGATCCCGTAGGCTGCTCGCACTACGGTCTTGCCTTGCCCGGCCACGTCATAGGCAAAGCCAACGCGGGGCGCGAAGTCTTTCCAGTTTTTCTTGAACACTGAAGACTGAATGCCTGCATCCCCGTTGAAGAGAAGACCGAGCGGCGCGCCCGGCGCTACCGTGGATTGAACCCCCGGCTTGAATGCAACCAGCGTGCCATTCAGATCGTTCGGCGGGAGCCAGGGATCCCATCGCAGACCAAGATTCAGGGTCAATTTCCGATTCACCTTCCAGTCGTCCTGCACATAGAGAGACGGCCGGTTGATACGGAGATAAAACTTACGTCCGTTGTCCTGGAAGAACTGAGAATCCAGTCCAAGGTAAAAATCAGCCAGGGCGGACCCGCTCTTGGTGGTTCCGGTAGGAAGGGTAGCACCAGTAGGAGCTGCCGTCCGTTGACCGCTGAACGTGTTATCCCCGGGCGTATAGGAATAATCATCCGCGTTGATCCGGTCGCGCTCGAATTCGAAGCCGAAGCTGATGGTGTGCGCACGCAAGACTTTCACCGCCGACGCTTTGTAGTCGAAGGAGGTTGAGTCCTGTGTCAGTGCTCCTCCGGAAAAGATGTCGACAAAGCCTGAAATGTTGGCGCGGATGCCGGGGAAGATGCTTTCCCCCGGGCTGCCCAGCGGCACGTTCTGCCCCAGGTCCTGCAACGATTGCAGGCCCGGTGCTTCAGGAATCTGCGTGCGGGCGAAACGGCCGGCGCTGGCGGAAAATGTGGCGGTAAATGTGGGGCTGAATACCTGCGTATCCGTAACAATCACGGATTGATTACGAAAAAGATTCTCCGCGTAAAATCCGGTGGGTGCAGTGAACGGTCTTTGGAAGTTGTCCTGGTTATAGAAATAACGTCCGCTCAGGTGGTTACTGGCCGCGACCGCATGGTCGATCTTGACCAGGTATTGCGTGCTGTCGATGTTCTGGTTGGAGTTTGAATTGAAGATACCGGTGGTCGGATTGGACGCCAGGGGGACCAGGTACTTTTGCGCCAACTTTCCAGACAGCGTATCGATCGGTGTGTTGATGATGTTGCCCGGATAGGGAGCGCCTGTGGCCGGGTTGAAGATCGCGGTGCCTTTTGCCAGCAGGCTGGAAAAGTCGCCGTTCAATTCCGCCGCGGTCGGCACTTGAATAGAAATCGGGTTCGGAGACGACCGCTGTTGCAGATCCTCCGCGGCAAAGAAGAAAAAGGTACGGTCTTTGATGATGGGTCCGCCGACCGTTCCACCAAATTGGTTCAGCTTGAAGGGAGGCGCAGTCTGCTGAAAATAATTCTTGGCATCGAGCACCGTATTGCGCAGGAACTCGTAGGCGGATCCATGAATGCTGTTGGTGCCGGACCGCGTGGAGAGCTGGACCAGTGCGCCTGCGCCGGCATACTCTGAGCTGTAATTTGAGGACTGTAGCGTGAATTCCTGGAGCGCGTCGGGATTAGGCAGAATGGGGACAGAATCGAAAAAGCGGTCGTTGTAAATCGCGCCATCCAGTTGGAAATTGTTCTGTGTTGCCCGCAACCCATTCACCGTCAGGCCTACGTTATCCTGCTGGCCAGACTCGGTTCCGGTGTTGGTGAGCGCGGTGCCTGGGGTTAGAGTTGTGAGTTGAAGCGGGTTGCGCCCATTCAGGGGCAGGTCCTGCATTTGCTTTTGATCGACTGAGGTCTGAATGCTGGAAGAAGCGGTCTGGATTAACGGAGCCGCACTGGTCACTTCGACCGACTGTGTCTCTGACCCGACGGCAAGCGAAATCTGCAAGTCGAGTGTCTGGCCGGTAAGTAATACGATTCCGTCCCGCTTCTGCGTCTGGAACCCCGCTCTGCTTATCTGCAGTTGGTAGGACCCGATGGGAAGATCCGGAAAGACAAAGATACCTTCCTGGTTCGACACCTCGTTGCGGGCGACTCCAGTGGCAGTATTGGTCGCGACCACGGCGGCCCCATTGATAACGGCCTGGCCTGAATCCACAACCGTACCGCGGATACTGCCCGTTGCCTGCGCTGACAATCGTCCGGCGCTCAGGAGTATTAGGCCAGCCACAAATATCTTCTGCAAATTGCGCGTCATACAACCCTCACTTAAAATTTTTCAGCTCGATTCGATATCGGAAAAGGCGTGCTCTATCCCATCGAGGGGATTATTAGAAATTCTTGGATTGACGGAGCAAGGGTATTGCGGGGATCAGCGACAACAACAAGCGAGGAGCTGGGAGGCGGGAACCATGTCTAAGCGAATATAACATTAGAACCCGCCGCGTGAGAACTCCAGAACTTGGGGAGTCCGAAGGGCGCACCGCAGATCCCTCCGCTCCGCTACGCTCCGGTCGGGATGACAATTCATCTT
>Ga0302326_10006750_pt1 | contig 25677 bp, 23 predicted proteins | sample Palsa_T0_3_FD_202264 | JGI IMG/M metagenome (GOLD analysis project Ga0302326, IMG submission 202264) | Peat permafrost microbial communities from Stordalen Mire near Abisko, Sweden - Palsa_T0_3 | ecosystem: Environmental > Terrestrial > Soil > Palsa > Peat permafrost | place: Sweden: Abisko... | reverse complement strand
TTGTCGATACCGCGGGTCGTCGCGACCTGATGCACATGCGTTTGACGACCCCGACGGCATTCATACGCTGGGTGGGCGCCAACGATCCCAAATCGGATCGCTCGCGCCTGGATGAATGGATCGGGCAAATCTCCAAATGGAAAAAGGCCGGTTTGCAGAAACTTATTTTCTTCGTCCATCAAAATGACGAGCAGGAATCGCCCGCACTGGCCGCGCATTTCATCGAGCGGCTCAACAAAAAGATCGGCACAAACCTGCCGATTCCCAAAACACTTGAAAGCAAAGAGCTTTTTTGATGAATCCAGGCAGTCCAGGCAGACGAAGCATTTGAGCTTGGCATTCTGCTAATACCCGCGCGGTAAAAGAGCACTATGGCGGTCGATTCTTCCATCAGGCATGAACAAATACGAAACTCAATGAAGGATGACCGCCTCCGGCTGCGCGAGATCCACCTCCAAGCATTCGGCGGACGGGCTGAAGAGGCAAACCTCGTAGAATTGTTGTATGCTGCGGGGAAAGCCCGGCCATCGCTGGTAGCGATCGTCACAGGCGACATCGTGGCACATGTCGTGTTCTCGCCGGTCACAATTGAATGTGCTCCTAATAACTTCAAGGCGGTGGGGCTGGGTCCGGTGGCGGTGCTGCCGGCGTGTCAGCGCAAAGGCATCGGCACTCGCCTAGTCCGTGTGGGATTGGATGCTTGTCTTGCCGACAAAATCGATGCGATTGTTGTGCTGGGCAGCCCGCGATTCTATGGGCGCTTCGGATTTCGGGCGGCCAAAGATTTTGGGCTGCGTAATGAATACGTCGACAACGGGCATTTCATGATTCGAGAATTGCGCCCAGCTGCTCTTGGGGATGTGAGCGATATGGTTCGGTATTCACCTGAGTTTCGCTTGGCCGGATGTTAGCGATGGGTCTTATCGCAGCGATTCCGATCTGCCCAAACTCGATCTTCGTTTTCAGCGCAAAAACGCAAAAAAATTCGCTCGGCGTTCCGCGACGTAGGTTTCTGCACCTACCATTCCTTCCGACCGTATTGGATCAGGCTCGATCGACGAAAGGAAGGACATTCAAATGGATATCAAACGAAACGGTTCGCGGCCTTCGGGGAAGGGACCGGGAGATTGGTTTACCGGGACGGTTCGGATCGATCCGCTTCTGGATGTTCCGGAGCCGGCGCGCGTGGCGGGGGCGAGCGTGACATTCGAGCCGGGAGCCCGCACCGCCTGGCATACGCATCCGCTGGGGCAATCGCTGATCGTGACGGCCGGTTGCGGATGGGCGCAGCGCTGGGGCGGGCCGCGCGAAAAAATCCGGCCGGGGGATGTAGTTTGGTTTGCTCCGGGTGAAAAGCATTGGCATGGCGCGACCACTACGACGGCGATGACGCACATTGCCATTCAGGAAAAGCTGGACGGCAAGGCGGTGGACTGGATGGAGAAGGTCAGCGATGAGCAGTACTTGGGGTGATTCATCGAGGTGAACCATCGTCGCGATGACCGGCGGCGGTAAACTGATGACATGACAACACTCGATGGTTGGGACAACTTCTACGTGATGGTCGGCTCCTCGGCGGGCGCGCTGATTGGATTGCAGTTTGTCGTGATGACATTGATTGCGGAGTTGCCAACGGCAGATTCTCAAGCCGGCAATGCGTTTGGGACACCGAATGTAGTGCATTTTGGCGTGGTGCTGCTCTTGTCGGCGATTGTGTTGGCGCCTTGGGATGGCGTGAGTATTGCCGCCGATCTTTGGGGGTTGTTGGGATTCGGCGGATTGATCTATTGTGGAATTGTGGTTCGGCGCATGCGGTCGCAAAAGGCGTATCACCCGGTGCTGGAGGATTGGGCGTTTCATTGTCTGATGCCGCTGGTGGCATACGCGATGCTGGCGGCATCGCCGTGGTCGGTTGGCTCGCATCCGCGCGCGGCGCTGTTTTCGGTTGGCGCGGCGGCGCTGTTGTTGCTCTACACCGGCATCCACAATGCGTGGGATACGGTTATGTACCACGTCTTTTTCACAAGGAAAAAATCGCGAGAGAGCGAGAGGACGTGAAAGCAAATTCGGGAGCCCGATGTCTGTCGACCTTACGATTTATGGTCGCGAAGGGCGGGTGACTGCTCGATTTCGCTGGGGTCGATGATAGCAATGGACGAACTAGAGATTTCTGCAGCGCGCAGTGCGGCTTTCACAGCCTGCCAACGTTCGGCGCTGAAGCACAGAGAAAACTTGCCGGGGTCGCCGAGGAAAAACAATCCTGCTCCTGGCTCGATCGCATCTCGCGAAACGACGTGCGCTCCATAACCAAGGACCTTGGCGTTGCTCACATACCGTCGGCCGCACTGGCGACACTGCCAGCCGTCCGGTTGGAACGGTTTGCCAGCCACCTTAGAAACGAATCGGCGCGGGACAAACTCATAGAAACGGGTTGGCATTGCCTCTTCGGTCTCGACTGGACGCGCCTCAAAAGAATCCCGCTCCTGCGGGGTGAAGATGTCTAGCAAGGGTTCTGAAGCCACGGGGATGCGCATTGAACGGTGAGAAATGGCGGCAAAGCTCCTGCCGCCCTTGGCGCACGTCGCCCAACCCACTTTTAGCGGCTCATTCGTTCGATCGCCTACCGGCCAATTGCAACGATTGCAGAATCCGCCGTCGAACAGACCTGTGTCGGTCGTAGGCCGTACGCCTGTTAGGAAAAACGTGCTGCGCCAGCCGTGGCGGAAGAGGTGTTCCCAATCTGCGGCTTCAATAAAGGGCGGCTCAAATTCGAATTGCGGCTCGCCATCCCCGAGCTCTTCGCCGGTGATGTTGCCGAGAGCATCTCTCATCTCGTTGAAGGTCGCTCCCGTCACGTGGCGTTCCGGCCATCGCTCGATCCAGCCTTCAAAGCCGCGATCATTGCGTTGCCAGTGACAGACATAGACGTGTCCTTCGCTCATGGGCGCTTGGTGTATGACGGCGAAAGCCGCGCCCAAGTATAGCACGCAACAGACTCAAACGATATGTAGAGGATCATTCAAGCATCCACGAGAATCCTCATACCCGCCTCTACGATCGCTGGCATATACTTCCGGTCGGAGGCACACAATGCAAAAACACAAACCTGGAAAGGAAGCAAATCATGAGCAAAGTATGGTTTATCACCGGCGCGGGTAGTGGCATTGGCACGGGAATCGCCAAGGCCGCCTTGCGAGCCGGTGATCGCATTGTAGCGACCGGAAGAAATATCAACAAAGTCCGCAACGCTCTTGGTGATTTGGCGAGCGAAAATCTCGCATTCGTCCAGTTGGACGTTGTCGACGAGGCACAGGCGAGCGCGGCCATTGAAAAAGCGGTGCAGCGGTTCGGCCGGATCGACGTCGCGGTCAACAACGCCGGGTACAGCTTGCTTGGCAATTTCGAAGAGATGACCATCTCTGAACTCCAAAGCCAGCTTGCGACGAACTTCTACGGCGTGGCGTATGTGATGCGCGCCGTGCTGCCGGCGATGCGCAAACAGAGGTCGGGCCACATCATCAACATCAGCTCGATGGCGGGCGTGATTGGGTTCAAACACTGCGCTGCCTATGCCGCGTCCAAGTTCGCGGTTGAGGGACTTTCGCTGTCGGTCGCTGCCGAGGTCGAGCGGTTCGGCATCAAGCTCACGCTCGTCGAACCGGGCTTCTTCCGCACGGACCTTCTAAACGACAGCAATGTCAGATGGCCCGGCAAGGTCATCGAAGACTACGCCTCCGAGGCTAAGCCCAAAGACGTCTGGTCGGCCTACGACGGCACGCAACAGGGCGACCCGGACAAGTTGGGCGAGGCCCTCGTCAAGATTGCCGGCATGACCCACCCGCCGAAACAGTTTTACGCGGGCAGCGACGCTGTTTCGTTGATCGAACAGACCCTGAAGGCTCGCCTGCAAGAGATCAAAGACTTCGAGGAGCTTTCCAGATCCACCGACGGCAATTTCCAGCATCCGCGCAAAAATACAGGAACATAAATCGGTTTAACTAACGAGGAACAAAACATGCAAAAACGCAAACTTGGTAAGAGCAATTTGGAGGTTTCGGCCCTTGGCTTGGGATGCATGGGCATGAGTTTTTCCTATGGTCCGCCCAAGGAGAGACAGGAGATGATCGCGCTGATCCGCGCGGCAGTGGATCGCGGGATTACTTTCTTCGACACGGCCGAGGTGTACGGCCCATTTACCAACGAGGATCTCGTCGGCGAGGCGCTGTCGCCGATGCGCGACAAAGTTGTCATCGCCACGAAATTTGGCTTCGATCTCAGCGGGCCGGACAATCGGCCGGGCGCGGCTGGTTTGAATAGCAAGCCAGCGCACATCAAGCAGGCGGTCGAGGGATCGCTCAAGCGGCTTCGGACCAACGTGATCGACTTGTATTACCAGCACCGCGTCGATCCGAATGTGCCCATTGAAGATGTGGCGGGCGCGGTGAAGGAATTGATCCAGGCCGGCAAGGTCAAACACTTCGGATTGTCCGAAGCGGGCGTGCAGACAATCCGCCGGGCGCACGCGGTCCAGCCGGTCACTGCCCTGCAAAATGAATATTCGCTGTGGTGGCGTCGGCCCGAGGGGGAAGTGATCCCAATGTGTCAAGAACTTGGCATCAGTCTGGTGCCGTACAGCCCGCTGGGCAAAGGATTTCTCACCGGCGCGATCGATGAAAAGGCGAAATTCGACAGCACCGATTTCCGCAGCACACTCCCGCGATTTACACCGGAGGCGCTGAAGGCGAATCAGGCCATGATTGATTTGCTCGGCAGGATCGCGGCGCAGAAACAGGCGACTCCGGCGCAGGTTGCGCTCGCCTGGCTGCTGGCGCAGAAGCCGTGGATTGTTCCCATCCCGGGCACCACGAAGTTGCACCGTTTGGATGAAAACATTGGAGCACTGGCGGTCGAACTGACTCCCGACGATCTCCGAGACATCGAAAGCGCGGCATCAAAGATCGAGGTCAAAGGGGCTCGTTATCCCGAAAAACTGGAACAAATGACCGGTCGCTGAGCAGAATGTTGTCGTTATGATTTCCCCATGGCCCGGCTCTTCCGAGTCATTCTCCCAGTCACCGATATCGACGCGGCCACTGCTTTCTACAGCGCATTGCTCGATCAGCTCGGCCAGCGAGTCAGCAAGGGTCGGCATTATTTCGACTGCGGCGGCGTCATCCTGGCCTGTTTCGATCCGCGCCGAGATGGGGATGGATTTGATGCCCGGCCGAATCCTGATCACATTTATTTTGCCGTCGCGGACCTGGAAGGAACATTCGAGAAAGCAAAGCGGCTCGGATGTGCGGAACTCGATTCGCAAATCCAACTTCAACCCTGGGGCGAGCGGAGCTTCTACGCCAAAGACCCGTTCGGCAATCCGATTTGTTTTGTGGATGAGCGAACGGTGTTTACTGGCGGAAATTAAATTTCATGGCCGAAATGATTTGCCTGTTTCTCCAGCGCAGCAAGGATTTGCCGGATGGCGCCGAGGTGATACGCGGTGTGGGCGGCGCTGGCGAGTGCGCCGGCGGCGGCGATGTCGTCCCAATCGGTGCGGGCAGCGACGGATTTTTGCCATGCTTCGCATTCGTGGCAAAGACGGCTGCGTAAAGATTTCCATTCATCATCAGTTACTGTGGAACGCTTCCAACTTGCGTTCCAATCGGCGTCGGCCCAGGGATTTTCTTCGCCGGCGACCCAGCGATTTAGCAGAGAAAGGCCATAATGAACATGATCAACGTGGGAGGCAATCGTCGTTTTTCCCGGAATTGGTCTGGCAGAGGCGGCGCTGGCTGAAATTGAATCAAGTTGGCGAAGCAAGCCAGGATCACCCGGATTTAGCAGATATGCCTCGCCGCCGGGCGGACCGTCGATGATTTCGATCAGCAGCTTGGCCAGCGCGCGTTGAAAGACCGAGTCGGTGCCGTTCATTGGCCTGTCCTAATCATCATCCTTCCCATCATCCCCATCTCCCACCGGAGATTCTCGCCGTATTGGAATGTGCGATGTCGGGCCTTTGACGGTTTGCCAGGTGATCTCATCCAGCAAATCCGCCGGGGCGGCGTCGGCGTGGGTGAAATCCATTTTGTCGGATTCCTCGGCCATCTCCCGCCGCGGATCGCCCTTGGGCAAATCGGCGGCATTTGGATTGATCTGGGCCATCACCGTTTGGTCCGGGCCGATGGCGGTGAATGGTTCGGAATTGCTGGGGGATGTATCCCAATCCATGATCGGATCGGCCACCGCATCATATTGCGAGAGTGGCTTGAGGCCCAAAATCAATTCGATGGTCTTAAGCATTCCATCGGTGTTGAGGAAATGGTGATCGATACTGTTGCGTTTGATCCAGGGGCTGATGACGTAGCCGGTGGTGCGGTGGGCATCGACGTGATCGATGCCGCTCTGGGCATCGTCCTCGATGACGAAGATGGCGCTGCTGGTCCAGACTGGGCTGTTGCTGATGGCTTGCACAATTTCGCCAAGTGCATAATCGTTGTCGGCAACCATAGCGGCGGGCGAATGGCGATTCGAGCCGCCGCCGCCGGTGTGATCGTTGGGAAGACGGATCAATGTCAGCGCGGGAACGGCCGATCCATCTGATGATTTCGCCAGCATCATCTGAAACTCGCGGTTCCATTCGGTGAATCGGCTGTCAGAGTTGCTCTTGCCAAATTTCTGAACGCTGTACAGGAACCGCCGATTGCCGGTTTGGGCGGCGAACTTTGCGGGGGCATCGCTATCGGCGTAGGTGAGATCGAATCCCCGGTAGTCAATGTCGGTGATCCCGGCCAGATCATGCCCGGCCGGCAAAAGCCCGGCGACGGTGGGGTAATTGTCCGGCATCCCGCCAATGTTCAATTCGCTGTCGGGTGCGGAGAGTAGAAACCCATAGTTTCGCATCGAGAGCCCGGCATCTCGCGCGCGGTCCCAGATGCGCGCTCCGATGCTCGCTACATCCGGCATCGTCGCAGCTCCATTTTTCAAAATCGGATTGCTCGACAGCGGCTTGTCGTCATCATCATTGGCCGGCAAACCGCCGGTGGGCAGCCGGTTGTTCGATCCTTCAAAATCGTACTCGCGGCCCCGATGGGAATATTGATATGGCACGTTGCGCACGACATACGCATCAGCCATGGATTGCGTGCTCCAGACCCACCCATCCGCGCTCACATCGGCGCAGGCAAACAAATCGTCCATCAGCGCGAACCGATCGGCAATCGCATGCTCATTGGGCGTCACGCTCTTGCCAAACAGTACCAGCGTTGGATCGCCGTTTCCCTGCGGCATATCTCCGAGAATCTGATCGTAAGTGCGGTTCTCCTTAATGATGTAGAAGACATGCGTGATCTTCCCCGCGGCGAGTCCGATGTTGGCCAGCGGATTGGGCTGATTGGCCAGCGTATCCAGACGATTTTCGGCCAGAACCTCGGCCGTCGATTTCTTGAGATCATCGTCATCAGGAATGGCCAGCGCGACCGAATTGCCTTCGACGATACTAAGAACGTAGGCATTTCTTCGGGTTGGATCATGCGGGTCGGGAACATTGTTGGGATTGCGAACATTGGTTCCCCGGCCGTTGACCACAAGGAGCTGCTTGCCATTGTGCGTGACCACAACGCCGGTGGGATACCAACCGGCCGGGATATATCCGAGCAACGTCGGTTGATCGCCGGTATCGATGACGGCGACGGCATTCATGTCGCCCAATGCGACGTAGAGGCGTTTGTTGTCGGGTGACAGGCTCATGCCCAACGGCGTGACGCCGGGCAGATCGCGCGCCATGCTCGGCCGCAGCAGGACCGTCGCGGCGACCTGATTCGTGGACGTATCCACGACGGAGATCGTGTCGCTCAGCGAATTGGAGACATACAACTTGGATTGATCCGGTGATAACAACAGCGCCACCGGATGCGCGCCCGTATCGATTTTCTGCGTTTGCGTGATGTTGGATGGATCATGCGTATCCAGCACATACACGGCATCGTCGCGCTCGGCGGCCACGTAAGTTTCGGTGCCGTCGCGCGAGACGGCGATGCCCAGCGGGAAATTGCTGGTTCCGCCGTGGCTGTTGGTGAAACGGAATCGGCCGAGCTCCTGCCTGCTTTTGGTGTCATAAATACTCATGCTGCCCGGAAGCATGTACGGATTGTCCGCCTCGGCCGAGGCGTTATTGCTGACATAAAGCCGGCCGTTGCCATCCAGTGCAATGCCAGCGGGAAAATCGCTCGGCTTGGTTCTGATCGCGCCCATTTGCTTCAGAGAGCCGTCATCACCAAGCTGGATCGTCGCAATCGCATTCTGATTGCCTTGGGAAGCGTACAACAAATTGTCAGGTGAGATTGCCAGGCCATAGTACAACCCCTGGCCGATGCCGACCGTGTTAACGGCGGTAGAATCCTCGCCGCCCGGCCGGGTGGTGGCGGGCGACATGTCCCGGGAACGGCGATTTGAGAAATCAAGGTGCGCTACACCGTTGCCATCTTCCGTTCGGACCGACCAGAGCGATTCGAAATACCCCACGTCGCTGGTGATGGCATATTTGCCATCGGGGCTGACGATCACATTCACCGGCAAATTTCCCAGACTCTGCCCACTCGGCAGATCAGGCGAAAGATTCTTGCCGTTAATCAACGGCTCTGACCGCGCCAAGCTTCTGATGGGCTGCGCTGTCATCATGGGCCGGTTCCGGCTGCTGGCGCACCCCGTCAATACAATGACAAATAATGCAAGAAACAGGCGAGCAAATTTCCGATGCATGAGATTCTCCTAGTCGGCCGAGTATAGCGACCAAGCGTCACCAATCCGATTGCATCATTCCCACGCGCCAGGTTTTTCGATTCAGAAGATATTGAACCACTAAGCCACAAAGACACGAAGCGGTTTCCGACGACCCCATTCAACTCTGCAAGCTGTGCATCTGAAATCAAATATCAAAAATGAAACCATAGATTTCGCAAAAACCGTTCTGGAACCAAGGAAACCGCTTCGTGCCTTCGTGGCTTAGTGGTTAAATTTTCTCCGAATTGAGATACACTCTGGCGACAAGAGAACCGAATGGCGGAAAAACAAAACATTAATCTGGGCCGGCGAAAATTCTTAAAACAGGCGGGGGCGCTGGGCGGATTGGCGGCGACACAGGCGCTGCTGGGATGTGAATCAATCCACGCCAAGTCAATCGCCAAATCCTCGCCGCCCGCGCCAGCAACGCCGCTGCCGCCGCCAGATCGTATCGCCATCGCGGCTTCACTGGATGATCCTGTTGCAGCCTCGCGACAAGGGCAGTGGGCCGTCCAACAGTTGCGTGTAGCGCTGCAGGCGAGCGGAGTTGATGTCGAGATTTGCCAACAGCCAGATCAGGTTCCGGATGCGGCCCTGTGCATCATCGCCTCCGGTCCAGTTGCCGGTTTCCCGCCGGGGTTGTCGTCAGAGGATAAGAATATTTTCGGCGACTCGGTCAAACCCGAATCGGTTTTTCTGGCCCGATTTCAATACCAGTCGCGCCAGTACCTCCACGCCGCCGGCACTGACCCGCGCGGGCTGGTTTATGCCCTGACAGAATTGGCCGATGCTGTTGAGCGATCCGACGATCCGCTGGCGACTTTGCGCGAAACGCCCATCACGCTGGAATCGCCAGCCAATCAGGTTCGCAGTGTCATGCGATTGTTTGTCAGCGAGTTGGAAGACAAACCCTGGTTCAACGACCGCGATTTCTGGCAAAATTATCTCTCCATGCTGGTCACCCAGCGGTTCAACCGATTCAATCTGGCGCTGGGATTGGGATACGATGCGCCGCGCGGATTAACCGACACATACTTTTATTTCGCCTATCCGTTTTTGCTTTCCGTACCGGGATACAAGGTGAAAGTGGTCGGACTTTCCGATGCCGAGCGAGATCAGAACTTGGAGATGTTGAAGTTCATTTCCGACCAGTGCGCATTACTCGGATTGCAATTCCAACTCGGAATCTGGACGCACGCTTTTCAATGGGAAAACAGTCCCAAAGCAAATTATGTCATCGATGGCCTGACACCCCAAACTCAGGCCGCCTATTGCCGGGACGCCCTGCACCAATTGCTGGAAGCCTGCCCCGGAATCACCGGCGTGACATTCCGCATCCACGGCGAGAGCGGCGTTCCCGAAGGCTCGTACGATATCTGGAAAACCATCTTCGACGGCATCGTCCGCACCGGTCGGCCCCTCGGCATCGATATGCACGCCAAGGGCATGGATCAGAAAATGATCGACGTCGCCCAGGCGACTGGACTGGCGGTGACCCTTTCGCCGAAATTCTGGGCCGAACACATGGGGTTGCCGTATCACCAGAGTTCGATCCGCATGGAAGAAATGCCCAAGGATCGACCGGACTCCGGATTCATGGCGCTTAGCACCGGATCGCGCAGCTTTCTGCGATATGGATTCGGCGATCTGCTCACCGAAGATCGGAAATATTCCATCGTCCATCGCATCTGGCCCGGCACACAGCGGCTTCTGCTCTGGGGCGATCCGACATTCGCCTCCGATTACAGCAAGGCATTTGGATTTTGCGGGAGCGATGGGTTTGAAGTTTTCGATCCGCTCTCGTTCAAGGGCCGAAAGGGATCGGGTTTGCCGGGTGGCCGTGACGGTTATGCCGATGCGGGCATCAAACCGATTGGCGGGGACTGGCGGAAATTTCTTTACACCTACCGTCTTTGGGGTCGGCTGGGATTTAACCCGGATTCACCGCCGGAAATCTGGCGGCGACAGCTTCAGCATGATTTCGGAAGCGACGTCGGAAATATGGAAACCTCCCTCGGCAGCGCCAGCCGGATTTTGCCGCTGGTCACCACCGCGCATGATCCCTCGGCCGCCAATGCGGATTACTGGCCGGAGATGTATCTGAACATGTCGCTGGTGGATGAAGCCAATCCGGGTCCGTACACCGACACGCCGGCGCCGAAGATTTTTGGGAATGTCAGTTCGCTCGACCCGCAGTTGTTCGCCGGTTGCAATGAATTTGCCGATGCGCGGTTGAAAGGCATTCCGCTGCCGAAGATCACGCCGCTCGAAGTTGCCGCGCAACTCGATGCATGGTCCGGCGGGGCGGAGGATTTGTCGGCGGCGACGGAGCCGAGCAATTGGTACATTCGCGCCGCAATCGACTTGCAGATTTTGCGAGGCCTCGGCCGATTCTTCGCCGCTAAAATGCGCGCGGCCGTTCTACTGGAAATTTATGCACAAACCGCGAGCGAACCGGCGCATCAGGCGGCGCTGGATTCGTATCGGCTGGCGCGGGACGCGTGGTCGGCATTGGCACGCGTTGCCTCCGGCGCTTACGCAAAGGACATCACCTTCGGCCCGGAACCACAACTTCGCGGCCATTGGCTCGACCGATTGGCGGCCATCGAGAAAGATATTTCCGCCATCGAGAGTCTCCCGCCGCCGGCGAACAACAACGCAACCGATCCGCAGACGCTGGCGGCGCTGCTGGATGAAATCGCCAACCCGCCCAAGCCGCCGGCAATGCCGGACATTCAATATCAGCCGCCGAAATCAATTCATCGCGGCGATTCGCTGCGGATTCAGATTCCTGTGCCCAAGACGCCGGTTTCGCTTCGCCTTTGCTATCGGCATCTGAATCAGGCGGAGCCGTACCAATACATCAACATGCGGCAGCGATACGAATCCATCGATGCGACGATTGACGGCTCATTCACCGATTCGCCATTCCCATTGCAATATTATTTCCAGTGGCGCACGCCGGACGGCGTGGGGATTTATCCCGGCTTCGCCGAGAATTTCCGGGGGCAGCCGTATTTTGTGGTGCGGTTGGCGAAATAATGGGATCAGATCAGGCGGCCCGGGTCCGTCGCCGACGAGAACGCGCCTTTTTAGTTCCGACGGGTGTGTCGGCTTTCACCAAAAGTTCGAGCTGCGCGTCCGATTCGTTAAAGAGCAGTTGGACGACATCGCGGACATTGGTGACGATCTCGTCGAGACTTCGACCTTGAGTGATGATCGCCGGTTCCTCCAGGGCTTGCGCCACAAGCCAATTGCTGTCCCGTTGAATTTGAATGTGTAAATATCTCATCAGGCAACGCGCTCCCCTGCGGGTCGCGGCTAAACAGTTTTGCTTTCTCCGTGCTCTCCGTGTCTCCGTGGTGGAAATTCTTTCTCCGAATCACCCCATATTCCCGATCATTTCCGTCGCAAACTCGCTGCATTTGATTTTCTTGGCGCCTTCCATCTGGCGGGCGAAATCGTAGGTGACGGTTTTCGCGGCGATGGTGCGTTCCAGGCTGTGGATGATCAGGTCGGCGGCGGGTTGCCAGCCGAGGTATTCCAGCATCATCACGCCCGAGAGGATTACGCTGCCGGGGTTGACGACATCCTGATTGGCGTACTTGGGCGCGGTACCGTGGGTGGCCTCGAAGACCGCGTGGCCGGTGATGTAATTGATATTGCCGCCGGGGGCGATGCCGATTCCGCCGACCTGCGCGGCCAGGGCATCGGAGAGATAATCGCCATTGAGATTCGGCGTGGCGATCACGTCAAAATCCTCGGGCCTCGTGAGCACCTGCTGGAGCGTGATGTCGGCGATGGAATCCTTGATGATGATTCCCGCACCCGGCCGGCCATCCGGGATTTTGCACCAGGGGCCGCCGTCGATTTCCACCGCGCCAAAAAAATCCTTCGCGACACGATATCCCCAGTCGCGGAACGCGCCTTCGGTGAACTTCATGATGTTCCCCTTGTGTACGAAAGTGACGCTCTTGCGTTTGTGCTTGATGGCATAGCCGATGGCGGTGTAAACCAGGCGCTCGGTGCCAAGATAGCTGATGGGTTTGATGCCGATGCCCACTTCGACGCCCATGTCGCGCTTAGGCGCGCCGATGCTTTCGAGCTGCTTTTGCCAGACCTGCGACGCATCCTTGGTTCCGAAACGGATTTTTTTGAATTCCTTGGGGAAATTCTGCTGAAAGAAATCAAGGATTTTCTGGCTCTCGGGCGATCCGCCGGCGTATTCGATGCCGGCATAAATATCTTCGGTGTTTTCGCGGAAGATCACCATGTCCACTTTCTCCGGGCGTTTCACTGGCGAAGGCACACCCGCGAAATATCGCACGGGGCGAAGGCAAACATAGAGATCGAGCATTTGCCGCAGGGCGACGTTCAGCGACCGAATGCCGCCGCCGACGGGTGTGGTCAGCGGTCCCTTGATCCCGACGAGAAATGCCTTGAAGGCATCCACGGTGTCGTCTGGCAACCAACTGTTGAATTTATTGAAACTTTTTTCACCCGCGAAGACTTCCATCCAAGCGATTTTCTTCTTTCCGCCGAATGCCTTATCGACGGCCGCATCAAAAACGCGCTGGCTGGCGCGCCAGATGTCCGGGCCTGTGCCATCGCCCTCGATGAATGGAATAATCGGCTGATTGGGCACGGTGAGCCGACCGCCGGAAATCGTGATCGTTTCCCCATCTTTGGGCGCGGTTACATCTTTAAATTGGGGCATTGCGTTATTCCTTTTTGTTTTTGTGAAAGGTAGGCAAATCGGTCTCAAACGTCAAAGCGGAGAAAAAAATGAACCACGAAGCCACGAAGGCACGAAGCGGCTATTCTCGCTCCAGAGGGACTGGGCGAAATGAGCTTTTCAATTCAAAATCTAAAAAATGAAAAGGTTAAATTCGCAGAGTTGCGTTAGAACCACGAAAGCCGCTTAGTGCCTTCGTGTCTTAGTGGTTCAATCTCTTGGTTTGTGGTTCACTCTCTTGCTCGTCCGGAATCGCGCTCGTATCATTCCCGGTCCGTCGCGGCTGTGGCGGAATTGGCAGACGCGCTAGATTCAGGTTCTAGTGTCCAAAAGACGTGCAGGTTCGACTCCTGTCAGCCGCAATTGCAAAATAACACGGTTTTTCCGGTATTTTTTTGCATTTTTTGCCCTCCTATTCAAATCGCTCCTATACCCTAATAGACACCGGCATACACCAATAAACAGGATAAAATACGCGCATATTCACGCGCATATTTTCACTGATTCAAAAATTAAAGTCGGGTAATATATTTCCGGATGAAACTCCGCCTGTTCAAAATGCTTGCCGGGGCATCACTGACATTGTGTGGGGTTTCAACAATGCTGTGGATTATCAGCTGTCTGGGCGCGCGAAATCTGAGTATTGGGCCCGATTTGAATAATGGTCCGGCAAAAGGAGCCCAAATCTTAGTATATGACGGCATTGTGCGGATGGAGTTTGAACGAAATGTAAAGCCGTATTCCAAAACCTGGAACCCATGGGCGAAACCATCTCCAAAGTGGTTTTTCCCATATACCTTCGGCTATTACCATGGTCCCGATTGGATCGATTTTACACCGGGGCCTCAGTGGTATTCGATGCAAAAGACATGGCCGGAAGTTTGGGTGGTCGGCTTCGCGATATGGCCAATTACCTCACTGACGGCAATATGGCCCACAATTTTTTTACTGAAGTGGAATGCTCGGCGTCGGGTGGGGAAACGCTCGCAAAATGTTCGCTGTGTAGGATGTGGTTACGATCTCCGGGCCACGCCGGACCGATGTCCGGAATGCGGCATGGTTGTGGCGAAAAAAGAAATACTCTCAAACTGACTGTGTATCGGAAACACTCATGCCCAATCCCAATCGCATCATCTTTCGCATGGGCAAACGGGTTTATCTTCGGCCGGTGCTGCGCGAGGATTTGCCGAGATTGACGGTCTGGATTAACGATCCCCAAGTCACGAAAAACCTTTTCGCATTTCACCCCTACACGCCGGAGGATGAAGAAGCCTGGGTTCGCAAAATCTCCGAGAATCATGGCAAAAGCGAAGTGCTGGCGATCGTGCTGGAGGATTCGGACGAGGCGATCGGCGTGATCGATCTGCGCGGGATCGACCCGCGCAACGGCCACGCGGAGATGGGATTCTCCATCGGCAACAAGGCGTATTGGAATCAGGGATATGGCACCGAAGCGCAAATGTTGATTCTGGAATACGCCTTCAACACACTAAACCTGCGAAAGGTTTGCTGCACGGTGAACGAGGCCAATCCCCGCAGCCGGCGATGCCTGGAAAAATGCGGATACCGGGAAGAGGGACGGCTGAAGGAACATTTCTACAGCCAGGGGCGGTTTTTGGATGTATTTCAGATGGCGGTGTTCAAGGCGGATTTTTTGAAGATCTGGGGTGAGTTTCGAGAGAAGAATGGGATGTCTTCTGTGTAGCCGGCGGGCTTGCCCGCCGATCCGCGGCCCGCAAGCGGGCCGGCTACACGGGGGATTCGCCGGGGAGGCGATACAAATGTCCGTACTGATTAAACCAATCCACAAATCGCTTCATCCCATTGGCGAGTGAAACTTTTGGTTTGTAATCCAATTCCACCGCGGCGCGGGAGATGTCGGCGCAGGTGATTTCCACATCGCCCGGCTGCATGGGTTGGCGATCCAGGATCGCGGGCTTACCGATGGCTTTTTCCAGCGTTGTGACCATTTCCTTGAGGCTCACGGGGTGGCGATTGCCGAGGTTGTAGATTCGGTAGCGGTCGCTTCGTCGGACCGATTCGAGGATGCCGTCGCAGATGTCGTCGATGTAGGTGTAGTCGCGCGCGGTGCCGCCGTCGCCGTAGAAGGGGATCGGTTTGCCTTGCGTGATCAAGCGGGTGAATTTGTGGATGGCCAAGTCCGGGCGGAGGCGCGGGCCGTAGACGGTGAAAAAACGCAGGCAAAAGACCGGTAATTTGTAGAGATGGGAAAAGGTGTAGCAAATCAGTTCGCCGGCGCGCTTGCTGGCGGCGTATGGGCTGATGGGTTCGGAGACCGGTTCATCTTCGCGAAAGGGAACGGTTTTGCGATTTCCATAAACACTGGAGCTGCTGGCGAAGACGAATCGGCTGACCTTGTGTTTGACGGCGGCCTGCAACATCACCGTCGTCCCCTCCACATTGACGCGGGCATAGTATGCGGGCTGCTCGATGCTCGGCCGCACGCCTGCCATGCCGGCCAGATGAAGAATGACCTTTGGTTTGGCCGCGGCGACGAGGCGATCGATCTTCGGCTCATCGGTGATGTCGATCTCCTCGACATCAAATTTCACCCGGCCACCAACGCTGGTGAGATTCAATTCCTTCCACGCCCGATCATAAAAATCACAGAAATTGTCCACCGCGACGACCCGGTAGCCGTGGGCCAGCAGGTGCTCCGCCGCATGTGATCCGATGAACCCGGCCGCGCCCGTGACGAGGATGGTTTCTTCGCTCATTTATCTGGCCCCTTTTCGAGGGCCAGCTTAATGATTTGACCTGTCGACGCAATGCGAATCCGATTTGTATGATTCCGACTTACATGCACATGAAGTTTTTTCGGTTACGGTCCCCGCGCCGATCATGGGCGTTTACTCGAATATGAAAAGGCGTCGGCGCTGCGAACCCCGCTGGCTGGCCTGTTCACGTTCGGTGCGGCCTTGAGGTGGAAGAGAAAAGCGGGTTCGCCTCCTGCGGAGGCCGATGCAACAGACTTTCGGCCACGGGCCGACCCTCAACCGTCCTTCACGCCCCAAGTCCGACCTCCCTCGAACTTGGCAGCAGCGCCTTGCGTCGGTCTGGAAGGTGAGGTCGGACAAGCGGGGCTGCGGGGACGGTTGAGGTCGCGCTTGAGCGCGAAAATCCTCAGCATCGGCCTCCGCAGGAGGCGGCTCATTTTTTCCCCACCTCAAAGCCGAATCGAACGTCGCCGGGCCAGCCAACTGCGTTCGCAGCGCTGACGCCTTTTCATATTCGAGAAAGCGCCCGCGATCGGCACGAATCCCTCCAACGATAAAAATCGAATTACGGATATAGAGTATCGGAGGCCTGGTGGAGGCAAGGCGAAGTCGTTTGCCTTATATTACGGTGGGAAGATCGGCTATTTGGGACAATGGGCAATGAAGCCAACCCGGGATCAATTCGAAAAACTGGCTTTGGAACAGTTGGGGACGTTGTATCGGGTGGCGCGCCATCTGACGCGCGATCCCGGCCGGGCGGAGGATTTGGTGCAGGAGACATATCTTCGTGCCCTCCGTGGAGCGGATGGATTCAATCTGGAGGAATTCGGCATCCGCCCGTGGCTGCTGCGGATCATGCACAACCTGCATTCCAACAACCGCCAGCGCGACAAACGCCAGCCGAGAGCGGTGGATGATGAGCAGATTACACAGACGTCCGATCCCCATGTGCCAATGCCCGATAATCAGGACACGGCCGCTCTATTTCAGAACATGGATGAACGGCTGGTTTCCGCGATGGAAGAACTACCGAGGGAATACGAGCAGGTGATGCTGCTCTGGGCGGTGGAGGATTTGTCTTACAAGGAGATATCCGCAATTTTGGATGTTCCGATCGGAACGGTGATGAGCCGATTACACCGGGCGCGGCAACGATTGGCCAACCAATTGCAGGATTTTGCCCGCACTGAAGGGATTAGCCGGGAATAGGGGATGCGGAGAAACTGTTTATGTCTGATGTGGAACCCCATTTCGACGATCCGCACCTGAAACAGGCGGTCAAGCGGCTTTGGTGCTCGCATGAGCCGTCGGCGGGGCTGCGCGATCGCGTCGGCAAAATCGTCAATCCTTGCCATGCCATCCGGTGCGGCAGGATGGTGGCGATATTCGTCGTTGTGGGCGCGGTTGTCGTGGCGTCGGTGGCGACATGGTCGGGACAATCCGCCGCGACAAATGGGGAGGTTGAATTGGCTTCCACGATTGCTGATGGATTTGTGCACACCCACGACCGCTGCTGCACCGTTGCCAATCATCATTTCCTTCCCGGACTTCAGCCCAATGACATCGCCGGGGCTGGGCGGTATCTGGCGGATCAACTGCAAGTCGCCGTGATCGCGCCGCCGCTGGCCAACTGGCAATTCGACGGCGCCGGGGGTTGCCCGGTCTGGGGACATGAGTCGGCCCATCTGCTATATCACAATGGCAACCAGCGGCTTTCCGTTTTCACCATCCCCGCTCAGGATTTTGATCTCGACCAAAACGGCAAATTTGTGGCCCAAAACGGGAATCACTACATGGCCGGATTCCTTCGTACCGGCGGGCTCTACTGCGTTTTGATTCAGTCGCCGGAAAATTCCGCTGACGCCGCCGCTCATTTGCGGGATCAGCTTCTTGCCGATTATCAAGTCGTTGCCTATCTGCCCGGCCAGGGCCAACCCAAATTTGCCGATTCGGCCCCAATCAAGGTGAATCTGTTCCATCTGCTTCCCCTGACCTCCCTTTTTCCCTCATCGCTGATCGCTTACCATCGTCTGCCATGACCGACACCGCCAAGGAAAAGGCCCCAGCCGTCGAGGGAACCAACGTCAAGGAAACGATCGAGTCGATTCTCGTTGCGTTCATTCTGGCGTTTATTTTCCGCGCGTTCGTGGTCGAGGCGTTTGTCATCCCCACCGGCTCGATGGCTCCGACTTTGCTCGGCGCGCACATGCACTTTATATGTCCGGATTGTGGCTACCAATTTGATGTGAACTATTCCTCGCCTGATGAATCCGATCCGGATGATCCCCGCATCGACACGGATGGCTGGCCGCGCGGCGATGTCTATTGCCCCAACTGCGGATTCCACATCGTCGGCCGAAAGCAGGAGAATGAACCGCTTCTCCCCGTTCTCTACGGCGACCGCATTCTGGTGATGAAATACATCTACCTCCTGCACAGCCCGCGACGGTGGGATGTAGTGGTGTTTAAAAGCCCGGATATGCCGGCCGAGACGCATTACACCCAGAATTTCATCAAGCGTTTGGTCGGATTGCCTGGCGAATCGCTGATGGTTCTGGACGGCAACATTTATGTCCACACGGCCGACGATCCGACCTGGCATATCCAAACCAAACCCCCGGATGTTCAGGATGTGCTTTGGCGAATCATCTACGACAACGATTTCCATCCGCATCTTCAGCGCAACGAAGAGCCGACCTGGGTCCAGCCCTGGAAACAAACCGCCGGCACCGGCTGGAACACATCCGCGGATGATGGAGGAAGAATATTTGCATTCGACAATTCAACCGGCACCGGCGAAATCGATTTCGACCCCAACGCCAACAGCACCACGCAAACCACCACGGATTACCTTGTCTATGACAACGGCTCCCAGCGGCGCGCTCTCGGCCGAATCGGCTCGCCCGATGATGAGCGCGCCAATCCTGTTTCCGATCTCAAAGTCGCCGCGTTATATCAGCGAAAATCCGGCGATGGGCCCTTCCGCATGGAACTCGTCCGGCATGAAAGCATCGATCACACATTCGTTGCCGAACTGACGCCGGACTCGGTGCGATTGATCCATCGCTCGCAGTTGGCCAGCTCCGCGATCAGCGATTCGCAGATCGGCCCAACGCTCAAGCTTTCCGATCTGGGAATCAAAGCCGGCGATCCGATATTTGTGGAGTTGATGAGTGCCGATTACCAGGTGACGCTTCGCCTCAATCGCAAGATCGTCCTGCAATCCACGCCCAATGATTTCGCCCCGAACGTGCAATGGCTGCTGAAGCAGTGGGACACGCGACAATCCGGCAAACCGGGCGAGGCAGCCATCGAGGCGGACAACCAATCCTGCACACTCGATCACATCGGCCTCTGGAAGAGCATTTATTACACCAACCGCGACGAGAGCGGCCAACCATTCAACGAGGCTTCCCCTTCCAAGCCGGTGGTGCTGGGTCCCACCGAATACTTCACCATGGGCGACAATTCCGCCGTCAGCAAGGACGCCAGAATCTGGCCCGAGCCAATCAATCTCCCCGCCGAGGAATTGAACGTGCAGGCCGGCCGAGTGCCCGCCCAATTCCTGCTCGGCGAAGCGATCTTCGTCTATTGGCCAGCCGGATACCGAGCATTCGGTTCCGTTTCAGTCATCCCCGATTTCGGCGACATGCGCTGGATACACTAGACCAGGAGGTCAATGCATCGAAGGCAGAATTTTCACGCCAAGGGCATGAGCACCGCGACGAATTGCAACATCAAATGTGGCCAGTCCAACGCCTTGTCGCACGGCCAATTCGAGGTAGGTTGCATCATACGCGGTGAGTTGAAACCGTCGACCGATTCCAAGAATGTCGTCGCCGATCCGATGCCTCGGGGCATCATCGGTCTGGATTGGCAACGCCCGCACGAGTTTGAGAAACGCCGCCGACTCCGTTGGTGTCTTGCGGCCCCGGCGCTCGCCCATGAGAATGCCGTTCTCCAACTCTGTCCACCATAGCGGCGGCACGAGCAGACTCGTCTTTTCAATGCGGTCCAGCACCTCAAGGGCCTGCGCGGTCTGTTGCTCTTCAAAGAACCAGGCCAGTACGACTGAAATATCGGCAATGAGGCTCAACGCCGGCCTTCCTCGATCAGGCCTCGGATGGTGACGCCCTTGGGAAGACGAGTGCGGGGAAAGTCGCGCAATGCCCTCACAACGGCACCCGTCGCACTTTGTTCCGCCTCTGCATTGGGCAGGATGCGGGCGATGGGCTTGCCATGGCGCGTAACGATCACCGTCTGGCCGTGCTCAACGGAATCGAGCACTTCCGACAGGTGGACTTTCAGTTCGTAGCTGCCAATCTTTCGCATACATTTACTTCTGGTCTAAAAGATAGACCAGAATGCCATATCGGCTCGGTCGGGTCAAGACGTGAGCGCAGATATTCTCACAGCCACAACTGGAATTCCGCCCGCGTCAGCCATTCGGCATGCCCATTATTAGAAGTCGCATACAACAACGTCCCATCCGCCGGGGTCCCGCGCGGAAGATAATCAAGATCCATATTGAATTTCAGATGATTCCCCCACGACCCATCCGGCCCAAAATAATAATTCGCCCCGATCCCCAGCTCATGGAAAATTCGCGCCGATCCCGCGCCGGGGAAATGGACATCGGAGCGAATGACCGAATACCTCGCAATCGGCTGGATCGCGGATGTCACCATGTATCCCGCCTCCATCGTCGCGCCGACATCGTTGCGCGCGCCAGGAATCGTCCCCGCGACCTGATGGCGGAAGCCGAAGTGATCGTAATACACCGCGCCGAAGGTCGTGAGCCGCTGAGCCATCTGATACTGGGCGTCGATATCCACGCGAGTGTCATCCGCACTGAATGCATCGATGTAATCGACGCCGCCGCCGATATCGAGCAGATCGTGCATACCGGAGAGTTTTCCGGTCAGATCGGTGGTGTCGACCCAGTCACCAAAGAGTTTGTAATCGACCCGGCCGGACAATCCGATGTTGACAATTCCGATATTGGTGCCGGTGTTGTCGGCGGAAGTGATCGGTCCGGCATTAACCGATGCCTCGGCATGCAGCGGATTGTCGCCGATGAATTCAAACTGCGCCCCTTGAATCTGCGGGCCGAACTGGCCGCCGCCGATGAGATCGCCGGAGAGCGATTCCGCCATGAACAGCCCATCAGGATCGCCGATCTGGCTGGTTTCCTTGAACACGGGATTCTTAAATCGCCCAACCTCAAACGCCAGATCGTGGCCAAAAACATCGTGATCGAAAACATATTGCACAAAGCCGTATTCGATGTTCGGCCCAAGCCCCTGATTGAAAGCGAAGCCGAAGGTCACATCCCTCGAGAAGATGCTGCCGTCGAAGTTGAACTGAACGATTCCGGTAGTGTTCCAGTGGTAGGGGGGATGAAAGAGGTTGGAGCTTTGTCCATCGAAGAGAATGCCGGGATGGAAATACGATTGCCCGTCATCGGTCTGGATATAAAAACCCTTCATGGTGTCAAAACCGGTCGATCCAGTGTTCAGGGTCAGCAACTTGCTACGCTGATCCGCATCTTTAATCAGCTCCTGTATCATTTCGGATGTCTGAGCCGCATCCGCCTTGGTGGTGGCCTGGGTCTGCTGAAGTTGTGACTGCGTTTGTTGAAGCTGGGTTTGAGTCTGAGTCAATTGCGATTGCATCTGATTCATCTGGGTCTGCATCGCCTGCATTTTCTGGAGCAGTTCCTCTTTGTCCGTGTCAGCCGGGCGAGTGTCCGGCCCGTCAGCGCGAAGCGAAGATGTCAGGAAAGGCGCAATCGCCAAGGATGCCAACACAACGAAGTGATATCGCTTCATGGTCTTCATCTCCTCTGATGTGTGTCTTGCCACTCCGCCAAAACCAGACCGGCATAGGGAATTAAACCGCGGGGCCTTAGCGCAACCAAATTATGGGACGTTTTTCAACAGGGGCGGGGGGTCTGAAATGGTCGTAAGATCATTCCGTCTACTATTAGAGGAGCCATTCATGCCAAAGGCCGGGTATTGTCTTTTGGTGCTGATTGCCTGCTCTCCATTGGCTCGGGGCCAGGTCGTCGGCACAACCCAGCCTGATTTGGGTGCGAACGCCGCCCTTTGGTATTGGCAGGCATTCGATTTTCTGCCCAAAGACGACAGTTCTCTGAAAATTCTGCAAAATTGGGATACTGTCCCGTTGGATTCAAAGGTGGATGACCTGCTGGTATCCACTCACACGCCCCTCAATTACCTGCACGGTGGAGCGCAGATTGCTGATTGCGACTGGGGTCTGGATTTCAGCCAGGGCCCAAATCTTCTCCTGCCCTATTTAAATCACACTCGGCTGCTCACGCAGTTGGCGTGTTTGTCGGCTCGGATGGAATTACAAGAGGGCGACTTCACCACAGGGGTCGATCATTTATGCGATGTGCTGGCCATGGCCCGTCATGTTGGGGGAAACCGGATTCTCATTTGTCATGTCGTCCAATGCAGCCTGGAGCGTGATGCAATCAATTTGTTGGCTTCTCATCTCAAGGGATTGGACAAACCGGCGATGGACGAATTGACTTCCCGGCTGGCAAGTCTTCCAGCGGTTCCCCCTCTAGCCGATTCGATGAAGCTTGAGCGAGGAGAATCAGATTGGCTCATTGCCAGAATCCAGTCCGTCCCCGACGACAAACTTTCTGACGCATTCCAACCATTGGTGGGAATAAAAATGGCCCCAGAAGTCAACCAGGCCATCAGCGATGCCGGCGGAACGCGCGCGGGCGTCGTCGCCGCGCTCCAGAATCTTCAGCCTTACTACGATCAATTGGACGAACTTCTCCGGCAAAATCCTTCGCAAAGCGACTTTCACACCAAATCCGATGATCTGCGCCATTCATTTGCCGATAAACCGTTCGCACGAATTCTGCTGGTAAATCTTGGCGGCGCATTTGACACCGATGCCGCCGAGCAAACCCAGATGGTCATGCTCAAGGCGGCCATTACTGTCGTTCAAAACGGACCGGACAAAATCAAGGATGTTACCGATCCAATCAATCACGATCCGCTCACATACGCCGAATCCGCGGATGGATTCGACTTGACCTCCACCGTCATTTGGGCCAGCCATCCGTTGGTATTGAAAGTTGGGAATTGAGATGCAGGCGGAATTTCTAATTCCCGGCGGCGGCCGGCGGCTCAACGACCAATTGTTTAATGCGTGTTCGGATGTTGTCTGCCGCTGATTCATTTCCCATTGAGTCAAGCAAATCCGCATAGGCTTTGCCGACCACCGCAAAGGGCGTTTCAAAGGCGAAGGCGGATCGATCCGGAATCGCCAGCTTGGGCCACACCGAATCGTAAATCCGCACCAGATGGTTCAAATCCTGTTTGGCCCGAAGCATTTCATCCACCCGTTGCATCGCTTCCATGACGATCGGACCAGTGTTGAGATAATTGGTTAAAATGTCGCCATACTCGCCCAAGGCCAGGTCATCCTGATCCAATTTGCGATAGAGGTCACCCTGCAAATTGCGGATGCGGGCGACCAGATCGGGACGCGCCGAAAAAAGTCGGCTGATATTGTTCAGCGACTCGACGCGCTGCGACGGAGGCTGCGATGCGCACATATTCACCAGCATTTGCCATGCGAAATCGGGGTAAGATTGCGCGGCATATTGCTGAACCACCCGTCCCACGCTCTCCAGTTGGTCGGGAGAAAGCCGGCCCTCCCTTCCCAACTTGGCCAGCGCCACCCACGCCGCCCGGTTGCCGGGTGAGAGATTGATGGCGCGCTCCAGGAGATCCATTCGGGAAGCCTCGGGGGCATCCTCCTCAACTTTGACGAGCAGCGATGATTCCACCCGCGCATCAGCCGGTGTATTGAGCAAGTCCCCCGTCAGGCCAACATCCCCTTCTGAAATCTCCTTGCCGGTTTGCGGGTCCTTGATGGATGCCGACCAATAGAGGTCTTCGCTGTATCGTCCTTCGTCGAAATTCCACAGCGCCCGGCCGGAGGAATCTTCCAGCACCCCAACCCACGCGTGATTGGCCGCTCCCGCGCCGCTGGCGCCGGAGCAGACGCAGGATGGAATGGACATGGTCTTGGCGACCTGCGATGCATAATACGCCTGGTCAACGCAAATCCCGCCATATTGCAGGATGTTGGGCAGCGTGTAATCGTGCGCGTCGATTTTTTTCTTGCCCCCATTGTTGAAGGCGTCATCATCGTAAGGAACATCAAAATAGCACGAAGCTACCGGACCCAGATGAGAATACCTTTGCATCGCCCATTGGATTTCGTCCGGGCGTAATTTCATGTCCACCACAAAAACACTCAGTTGCCAGGGCATCTTCTGCAAATCAAATCTCGCCTGCCCCCGGGTGTTGAGGAAATAGTTGAACATCTGGACAACATGCCGGTTCTGAGCTGAAGGATCGGTACCGGACGGCGATGGCTTATCCCACACCACGGCAAATGCGGTTGCCAGATCCGGCACATTTTCCAGGCTTCCGCCGGACGCGTCACGCAGGGATTTGAGAACCGCCACAACGCCGTCCGGTGAATCGCTTTCATCCACCGCGGACATCAGGGTCGGCAGAAGAATAGGCTGGCCGACCAACCATTTCAGAGTCTCCTTATCCTCGGTCAAAGCTTTGGAAGTGCCGAAGAACTTGGCAAACTCGCGGAAGGCGGCAAGTTGGCTGACATTGGCAAGATCGGCTTGTGCGACATCTGTCAGCGCGACGCCGATGCGCGAAGCCAGCTCACTTTGAAATGCGGAAAGATTCTGCGCGTCGATGGCGGCATCGGCTTCCCTGATCAAATCAGCCGGCGTGGCCGCATCAGGCGCAGCGGCAGAAACAGCGCAGGCGAAGAGCAGGGCCAGAACGAAGTACAACTTCCGCATATTGGCGATTTTACCACCGAATCCGGTAGAAGGAATTCGATTACGCCGGCCGCGCCACCAGATATGCCCCGGCCACCACCAGCGCCACGCCGATCCAATTGATCCATCCCAATTGCTCCCGCAGCAGAATCACGGCAAGAATAACCGCCATGGGGACGCTCAGCTTATCGATGGCGGCGATTTTGGAGACCGGTCCGCCGATCGCGTAGGCTCGGTATTGCAAAAGCCACGATGTCGAACCCGCAAGCCCGGCTAGGACGATCATAAGAATCGCCTTAGGGTGCAGATTCCGCGCGTGGGGCCATTTGCCCAAAGCAAACGTAAAGAGGGTCAGATAAACCGCCCCGACAATGGCTCGCAACGCGGTCGCCATCGTCGAGTCGATTCCCTCCAGCCCCACCTTGGCAAAAATCCCCGTCAACGCCGCCGCCACCGCGCTCAAAAGCGCGTAAATCATCCAGGTTTGCATACCAAAAGTATGCGCCAGTTGGGCCTGATGACAACTTTTTAGCCGCGTCGCTTGGCGACGCGAGGTGCAGCGCGTC
>Ga0302326_10006749_pt1 | contig 25678 bp, 22 predicted proteins | sample Palsa_T0_3_FD_202264 | JGI IMG/M metagenome (GOLD analysis project Ga0302326, IMG submission 202264) | Peat permafrost microbial communities from Stordalen Mire near Abisko, Sweden - Palsa_T0_3 | ecosystem: Environmental > Terrestrial > Soil > Palsa > Peat permafrost | place: Sweden: Abisko... | reverse complement strand
AGAACGATATGAGATCCGGTGATCTCGGAGAGCGCAATCATCGTGCAGCACTGGCTGTGTTGCACCGCTTGCGATTAGGCACCCGCAGCCCGGATGACCGTCTCATATTCGTCCGCAAGTTCGACCTTTTTGGCTCTACGGCCTGGAACGTTGCGCACGAGTCCGGCGCAGCGGCCTATATACCGTATGAAATGATGGCGCGATACGGCGATGTCTATGAAGCGCAGCAACGAATCAATGATGCTGCGATGTCCGTCTACGCTGAGTTGCAGAGTGCTACCTCGGTGCTCAATACCGAGTCGGCAGATCAAAGCGGCGAGGAGGACGAGAGTATCCAACGCGAGGCGGAAAATGTCGACGTGCAATTGCTGCAGTTACGTACGCCGGATTCCCGATCCGAAGCCGCGGAGAGTGAAATCGACGCAAAATTGAGTGGACACCCGGATCTTTCGCGGCTAACGCCGGCACAGATTGACCGCCTCGAACAGGGCTTTCAGCAGGCGATCACCAACGATCGCCGCATACATCGACTTTACATCAACCTAAGCGTTCTCTATGCCTCGCTTGCAAAGTGATTACGATGCTTCTTGATAGGCTAGTTGAGGGTGTCGGGCGGCACGGAAGCAGGACAGCACGATTGGATCGATTGCGGTGGGAAAGACCGCCGATTTGGTGGTGCTCGCCGGGAACCCGGCACAGAATATCGATGCCGTCGATACTGTGGAGACGGTTTTCAAAGACGGCCTGGGTTATGACCCCGTAAAGCTGACGCAGTCCGCGCAGGGATTAGTCGGCCTGCGCTAGTGGCAAGACAGTCGTCGGATACCCCGGATCCAGGATTGACGAATCGACATGACAGAAAAGAGCTACTCGACTGATCCATCGGAGGCGGCCGCATCGGCAGTTGACCTGCAGGAAGGATTTGGTACAGCCGCCGCGGGCGTTGATCCGATAGGCGTGGCGAGCCTCTCACTCGGTGCATCCGCTGCGGACCCCGCCGTCGCTCGGGAACTGGGTGGATTCCTGCACGAGCAGCGAGAGCTGGCAAGCAGACAGCGCATCGTCGCTGACAAGCAGTCCACGCTTCTCGATCACCGCCTCGATCGCGTCGGACTCGAGAAGGAACATATCGAAGCACAGAATCATCATCTTCGCCTGCGGCACATCCATGACAGGCTGCGGCTGGTGCTCGATGCCGGACTTGCGTGCTTCGGGGTGGCATTGGCGCTATTGCTCGTCTGGGCGGTATGGACAGCGACTCGGTACCAATCGGTGGTTGTCGAAGCTTTCACAGTTCCGCCCTCGTTCGAGGCGCGGGGGCTCTCGGGCGGCGTTGTCGCAGCCCAGTTCCTCGATCGGCTGCAGGAGATCCAGAGGCGCGGTGCGCTGAATCCGACGGCTTCCACGCCCATTGAGGATGCCTGGACCCATGAGATTCGGGTCGAGGTGCCGGAGACGGGCATATCGCTCGGCGATATTCAGAAGTTCCTGCGCTCTTGGCTCGGCCATGACGTGCGCATCAGTGGAGCGGTGGTAGAGGACGGGGGTTCACTGGTGCTAACGGTTCGTGGCAACGGTGTGCCGGCGCAGCGTGTGGTCGGAAAAGCCAGCGAGCTCGACATGCTGATCGGTTCAGCAGCCGAACGAGCGCTGGGCGCCGCGAGGCCGCTGGAACTGCTCGGCTACCTGGAGAGCACCTCCCGCCATGCAGAGGCAGCCGCGTTGGCCGGACCGATGCTCGCGTCCGCGTCGGCGACTGAGGCCCCCCAGATCCTCAACATGTGGGGCAACGCCCTGACGGGCCTGGATCGGTTTCCAGAGGCTTTGGACATGTATCGCGAGGCGAATCGACTGAGCTCTGATCATACGCGATACAAGCTGAACGAAACACTGGCGCTGTTGCACCTGGGACGCGAAGAGGAGGCCTATCAGACGATAAGCGCGATCAAGGCTTCGACGTTCGACAATTCCGGCGAGGGATTGCGGCGGAAAGCTGGCCTCGCCACCGGCATGATTGAGCTTCGCCGCGGGGCGATAGACCTGCTTGAAAGCCTGCAGGCCTATACGCGCATGACCGGCAGCACTCATCTTCTCTTTGAGATGCTGATTGCCTCTCAGGAGGCAACCACGCTCGCGGCCATGCACGATTCCGCTGGCACCGAACTCGCCCTTGAGCAGGCGGCGCGCGGCGCGGTCGGGCCGGTTGATCGAATCGCCACGCAACAGGCGCGAAGCGCTCTCGCGCATGAACTGGGTCACGACTCAGAGGCTTTGGCCGACGCCCAGAGCGCGCTGAGCTTGGAGGAGCGTACGCCGGAGTGGATGGTGGTGTTTCCTCCTACGGCATGCCTCGCGGCGCGCTACGCCGAGGCTGCCGGTCAGGCCAATGTTGCCGAGGCCATACTCGCTAAAGCGGGAACGTTCGTAGATTGCGCGAGCGTCAAAGCAGAGTTTGCTGCGCATCGAGGCGCCTGGGACGAGGCTCAACGGGATTTTGCTGCGGCAGTCGACCTGGCACCATCGCTCCCCATGGCGTATGAGAGTTGGGGTGAAGCGCTCGCGTCCCACAGCGAACTGGGCCCCGCAATCGAGAAATTAAGCGCGGCACATGCGCGCGGTCCGCACTGGGCGGATCCCGTTGAGCATTGGGGCGAAGCGTTGGCCGCTCAGGGCCAATTTCAAGCGGCCGCGCAGAAGTATGCAGAGGCCTTCACTTATGCCCCGAACTGGGGTGCGTTGCATCTGCACTGGGGCGAGGCACTCGCCAAACTTGGCGATCACACCCGGGCGTTGGAACAGTTCCGCGCAGCGCGAGAACTCGCGCTATCCGATACAGACCGGCAGACCGCGGCTCACTATATTGCTACCGGTTCCCGATAGCTCCCATCGAGTCTCTCGCGTCGAGTGAAAACTATAGGGTCCAAAGCCAAAGGCTGGTGCCCCAAGAACGGCATATCGGGGATTGAAAATGACGGCGTTTTCACCAGTAGGACTTACTGAGTCGATTGCGCCGCGAGTTCAGCGCCATCAACGCTGATGTCGTGCGCGGTCTCCCAGAAAACCATCGTCTCGTACATCCTGCGCCCATAGAGGTAGGTGCCGAGTGACGACGCGAGCACGTTGATGTATGAATGGACCCCCATTCATCTCACCTTCCCTGCTCACCTGACCAGCCCGTTTTCTCCCGGTCCAGATTTGAAGTCGGTTTATGCTGCCACTTAATCCATTGCATTGGGCAGAAGCGGTCATTCCAGTGTATCAGTGCGGGCTTGTTGCTAACTCCGGTAGCATCCGTGAATATGCGCTGCTTCCCACCAAGGAAAAGAACAATGGTCGAACGCGGTGGACCGGCAGACTCGCAGACACCAGGAGTGTCAGCGCCTCGCGGCGATGCACGCTAGGCCGGCGGATATCGATCAAGAGCGCGGGCCGCCAACGCCCGTGGGTCTCGGCAAGGTCGTCGCCGTCGGCATGGGCAATGCGCTCGAGTTCTACGACTTTCTGACGTTCTCGTTTTTCTCGACGCAGATTGGTCATTGCTTTTTCCCAACCGCCACGGGTAAGCACGGTCTGCTGTACGCGCTCGCGACCTTCGGCGTCGGCTTTGCGATGCGCCCGCTCGGCGGGATCCTGATCGGGCGCTACGGCGACCGGGCTGGGCGCAAGCCGGCGATGCTGCTGTCCTTCACGCTGATGGGCGTCGCGATCCTCGGCGTGGCGCTGACGCCCTCGTACACGCAGATTGGGGTCACCGCGCCGGTGCTTCTGGTGTTGTTCCGCCTCGTGCAGGGCTTTGCGCTGGGCGGGGAAGTCGGGCCATCGACCGCCTACCTGATCGAGGCGGCGCCGCAGCATCGGCGCGGCCTTTATGTATCGATACAGTACGCGACGCAGGATTGCGCGCCGGTGGCGGCCGGGGTGGTGGGCTTCGTGCTGTCGCTGCTGCTCACGGCGCCGCAGCTGGACACCTGGGGGTGGCGACTGGCGTTCCTGTTTGGTGCCGCGATCGTTCCGTTCGGACTTTGGATGCGGGGCGCGCTACCCGAGGCGGTGCTACCTCCCATGCTGTCGCTCGAACCCACCGCAGGGGCGAAGGCGGCACTCAAGGTGCCGGCGCGCCTGATTATCCTCGGCGTGCTGATGCTGGCATCAGGGACCGTCTCCGGGTACGTCCTGACGTATCTGACGACTTATGCGCAGGACAGCCTGAAGATGAGTGCGAGGCTGGCATTCGCCGCGACCATCGTTTTCGGCCTCGCCGAGGTCTGTGCCGACCTGACGAGCGGCCGGATGTCGGACCGCTTCGGCCGCCGGCCCATGATGCTGCTCCCACTGTTGCTGCTTACCGTCTCCGTGGTACCGCTTTTCATGCTGATGAACCAAACAAGTAGCGTCGGCATCGCGATCGCCGCCATGGCAGTCGTCTCGATGCTGGTGGCGATGAATACGACGCCTATGCTCGTGTCGATCACCGAATCGCTGCCGCGCGGGGTTCGCTCGGGAGCGCTCGCGACGATGTACGCCTGCACGATCTCGATATTCGGCGGCACCACCCAGGTCGTCGTCAAATGGTTAACGGATCTGACCGGCAGCCCGCTCGCGCCCGCCTGGTACATGACCGGTGCACTGTTGTTCGGCGGTACCGCCGCGTATCTGATGCGCGAAACGGCCCCGGATCGCGCGTGCCCCGCGCGATATTGACCGAGCTAAATTGGTTTCGCCGATGAGGTTTCACGTCTAAGCCAGCATCAATTGAGAAGCCCGAAGAACTTCGCTGCCTTTTCCGCAATGGTCACGCCTTCGGAGCGCTGTATTGCGTCCTGGATGTGGTCGAGCTGGTGATCCGCGCCGGGCACGATCTGCAGCGTATAGGACACTCCAGCGCTTTGAAAACTTTGTTGCGAACGTTCCTCGGAGTTGTAAACCGCGAGGGAAATGCCTTCGCTCCCCTGGCCGCCCGCGATGGGTACGTTGGCGTCGTCGGCTCCATGGATCGCAAGGATCTTCTTGCCGCGCGCGGCACCGCAGCTGCTGTTCGGAATATTCAGCGGGCCTGAAATCGGCACCGTCGCCGCATAGATCCCAGTCTCGCACATAAGCCGTTGGGTCATCATGGCGCCGTTCGAATGGCCGATGCCATATATGTGGCCGCGATCGATGCCATACTGGCTCACGAGAGTTTCGATCGCCCCTTTGATATAGCCTACGTCATCGACGTTGCGCTCGGCCGACAATCCGCAACAGCCGCCGCCGGCATTCCAGCCCAATCGGTCCGCGCCCAAGCGCCGGGTTACCGGCGTACCGTTGAGGTACGCCACAATAAATCCAGCCTTTTCGGCGACCGAGTCCATATTGAGACCGCTCTCGGACTTGCGCGACTCGATGTTGCGCGCGTTGCCCAAACCGCCGTGCAGAACCACGACCAGCGCCCTCGATCCTTGCGTCGGCAGATGGGAAGGCACATACACCAGCATGGCGCGATCGCGGTAGTCTTCTTCGGTGACAGTCTGCGCACAGGCGAATGAGGCAAATACGCCGTCAATGAGTGCGACGCTCAGCAACATCATTGGGCCCAGGATTTTGAGTCGAACCCTCTTCACATCGTACACTCGTGCCTGAAGTCGGCCGCAAGGCGGGTGGCCGTCTTATCTGATGTAATATCCAGAGACACGCCACGTGCCGTCCGGATCCTTCATCGGCGTCACAGTTTCAATTGCGCTCGCTTTGTTTTCGAAGGAAGAGGCATATTGAACGACGACGTACTCACCGTCCGGCGCGCCGGGTAGCGTGCTCTTGAACGTCGCAGACTGAAACGTCCTCGAAATCAGCGCGCCGAGCGGGCCTCTGGCATTCGAGGCCGAAGACTGCCATTGTGATTCAGGCACTCTCTGTTGGAACAGCGCCGACGCCGCGCTCCAGCTCCCGTCGTAGTTGCCGGCGTCGAGGAGCACGAGCCAGGCGCGAGCTGCCGATTCCGCTGCAGCCTCGCGAGGTTCCGAACCCATTGCAAACGGCGTAGTCAAGCTAAACAGGGCAAAAGCGAATGCTGCAATGGAATGTTTCATGTTGCTCACCTCTATTGTCGGAATTGCATCAGTTCGGGAACTTCAACTCCTGCTCGATGGCCTGAAAGCGCGGCTCCTTACGCAAGGGATCAAGTTCCGGTCCCACTTTTAGTTCGGCAAGGCCCGAAGCACGTTGGCGTAGAGCGATCTCGAGCCAGTGAAGGGCCTGCGGGATGTCACCCCATTGTGCGTAGATACCTGCGAGGTCATACGCACCAATGTCGCCAACAGAGCTCCTGAAACTTTGTAACATGGCCTCTGAGTCGGATTGCCTCCCGAGTTTTCGGTAAACCATGGCCAAGCAGACCTGTCCCACTTCCTCAGCGCGTGCAGCCTCACACGATGAGCGGGCGGCTTCAAAATCGCCCTGTGCATATTGTGCCTGACCGAGAAGTGCGTAATTTGGTACCCAGTCGGGTTGGAGAGAAATCGCGGTACGGAAGGCGGCGATGGCATCCGTATATTGCCGGGCGAGTAAGAAGACGATGGCCGCCGTTCGATGCACATGAAAATTCAAAGGATCCAGGGTAACGGCTCGACGGGCGGCGGCAATCGCTGCGGCCGCGTGACCCAGTTCGGCCGCGTGGCGACTGTATGCGCTCAATATACGGGGACTACCCGATGCAAGCGCCAAAGCACGCTCGTACTCTTCATCTGCTTGCGCAAAATCCAGTGAGCCCTCACTGAGAATCACACCCAGCGCGTAATGCCCTTCCGCGAGGTCGGGCGCCAAACTGACTGCCGTACGCGCATCAAACAACGCCTTGTCCAAGGTCGCACGAACTGACGGACCTCGCGCGTTGAACCTGGCGCAGTTGGTCAGTTCGAGCGAACGCTCCGCAAACGCCATTGCAAAGTGGGGATCGAGGTGGATGGCTTCCGCGTAGGCGGCAAGAGTTGCTTGAGTATCCGCGTCACTAACCGCTGTACGCCCCATTTTTTTGCCGCGCAGATACGCATCGAACGCCGCGGGAATCTCCGTGCCGCCGACTTCGATCTTGCTGCTTGTATCCGCGAGGAGCGTGATTTTGAGGGCGTTCGCAACCGAGGTTGCAATCTCGGTCTGCAGCGCCAGCACATCGCCGAGAGCGCGGTCATAGGTCTGCGACCACACATGAAAGCCGGTGACGGCATCGATGAGCTGGGCAGTTATACGCACGGTATGCGTAGATCGCCGGACGCTGCCCTCAAGAACCGCGGCAACATTGAGCTTACGCGCGATGGTGCCGATGTCAGTGTCCTTTCCCTTGAATGAGAAGGCCGAGGTGCGCGCCGCGACGCGCAGTTCATCGATACGGGTCAGGGAATTGAGTAGCTCCTCCGTAAGACCGTCGGAGAAGTATTCCTGAGCGGGGTCACCGCTCATGTTCACGAACGGCAGCACGGCGAGGGAGTGGGCCGGCGGGCTGAAGGGGACAGCGCTGGTGGCAGCCGCACCTGCCGGTGCGGGTGTAGTCAGCGACTGAGGCGCGGCGACACGTTTTGAGATCCAGAACTTGTCGGCAATGAAGTACGCCAGCGCCGCGACGAAGACAACGAGCAGCGCGAGTCCAAGCGGGTTTATCCGCAGGGAGCTCGGGACAGTCTGCCCGATTGCCGGTATGGCGCCGGACACCGCACTTGTTCGCGGCAAAGTTGCTGCCGACAGCCGGGACGATAGCAGCTGGCCCACTCGTTCGACGAAGGCAGGGGGTGTCTCGCCTGCAGGCAATCGCGTCCACTGTAATTCCCGAAATCTGTCGGGTACCTGCTCGTCGTCGTCTGGCGTATCGTCGATGGCGACGGGCAACAGGAATGCCTTGGTGGCCGAGATCAAGTGAGACCGATCGACGGCCAGCTTCCACTCAAGGCGGAAGTACCCCTCGGCACGAGCATGCGTATTCCTCGAAATGATGGGAATGAATAGCGCGCAGGTCCTGATCTGCTTGCGGATCGACTGGTCCCAGGCATCGCCGCCGCGCAGCTGGCTGCGGTCGAACCACACTTCGAGTCCCGCTGAGCGCAACGCCTCGCAAATGCGCTGCGCCGCCTCGGCATCCTGCGAGGCATAGCTCAGGAATACCGCTCCCGTCGCGATGCTCGCCGGCTTAGGCCATTCCCCCTCCATCCGCGCCTCTAGATCCTCTGGGGCTCGCGAGAGCATGCCCTGCCGAGCCGGTCTCAGGCAATGCAGCGATGCGAACCAGCCGGATGACGTCGCAAACCGCCGCTTGCGGCCCTCGACGACAATCGCAGCCACGTTCATATTTAAGCGGCTAAGACTGAGGTACGATGCTCCTTTCGGTATTGGGCCAAGGTCGGCATCGTCGCAAAAGGATCACATTGTGGCTTTACCCCGGCGGAGTGTCTTCGTGCACCGAAAAGGAAGCCGCCAGTGCTGAGCGTCCCGGCCGTGGTGCCGGGTAATCCGCACGCCGTGCCGGCGCGCATGACGCCCGACAAGCCCCGGCCATTGCTGAATCGTTGGACGGTCGCAGCCACCGTAGCGGGCAACGCACTCGAGTTTTACGACTTCCTGACCTACTCCACCTTCGCGGTCTACATTGGCCACGCCTTTTTCCCCACCAATAGTGCATTTGCGAGTTTGCTATTGACGCTGGCGACCTTTGGCGTTGGCTTTCTGACACGCCCCTTAGGCGGACTTTTGATCGGTGCCTATGCCGATCGGGCTGGCCGCCGACCGGCCCTGATGATGACTATCAGTCTGATGACCGTCGGCACCCTCGGCCTCGTATTGACACCCTCGTATGCCAGCATCGGCATGTCGGCACCGGCAATTTTGATCGTCGCACGCCTGGTGCAGGGATTTGCCCTGGGCGGTGAGGTTGGCCCCTCCACCGCGGTGCTGCTCGAATGCGCTCCATCTGGAAGCCGTGGCCTTTTCGTCAGCTGGCAGAGCGCCAGCCAGGGCATCGCGATCTGTGCCGCCGGTCTTGTAGGGCTCGCGCTCTCGATGACACTGGACAAGGGGCAGCTGGCCGCCTGGGGCTGGCGCGTTCCGTTTGCACTGGGGTTGGTGATCGTGCCGGTGGGACTGTACATTCGCCGACGCCTGCCCGAAACACTGGAGGCGCCGGGATCTCGCGGCAGCGCAGCCGTGCTGGGTTTACTCTGGCGCCAGCATCGTCGGCCGCTGCTGCTGGCGGTTGCGATAATCATGTGCCTCACCATCTCCACTTACGTGAGCGGCTACATGACAACCTACGCGCTCACCACACTGGGTATGCCCGCGTCCAAGGCCATGCTTGCCACGATTGCCAACGGCGCCGTCCTGGCCGCAGGGGCACTCCTGGGTGGGCGTTTGTCTGACCGTTTTGGCCGCAAGCCGGTCATGATCGTGCCGAGAATTGCGCTGGTAGCGGCGGTCTACCCGGCGTTTCTTCTTCTTGTCACTGTCACCACCAGCGGCGTTCTGGTGTTCGTCACTGCGCTGCTGACCTTGCTTGGCGTTCTGAGCGGCGCCGCGGCGCTCACGGCGCTGACCGAAGTTTTCCCCAACGAGGTGCGTAGTTCCGGATTGGCCATCTCCTATGCCATATCAGTCAGCGTGTTTGGCGGCACGACGCAGTTCGTGATTGCATGGCTGATTGGCGCCACGGGTGATCGGCTGTCCCCGGCCTACTACGTGATTCTGACCAGCGTCATCAGCCTGTGGGCGATGTTTAAACTGCCGGAGACGCTCCGTTCAGCCACGTCTCAGCAAGCCTGACCCACGCCGTACCGCCCAGCGGAATCAGTTCGTCGTTGAAGTCGTAGCTCGGGTTATGCAGCATGCAGGGCCCGGTACCGTGGCCACCAAGCCGGTGGCCGCCTTCGCCATTGCCGATCATGAAATAGCAGCCGGGCTTTTCGAGCAGAAAGAAGCTGAAGTCTTCCGCTCCCATCGTCGGCTCGAACTCGTGCACATTGTGCGCTCCGACCAAGCCGCCGAGGAAATTGCGCACAAACTCGCTTTCCCTCGGATGGTTGATGGTGGGTGGATAATTGCGCTGGAACGTGAACTCGCAAGTGGCTTCGAAGGCCTGACAGGTGGCTTCCGCGATCTGCCGCATGCGCCGCTCGATCATGTCCAGCACCTCCAATGTGAAGGCCCGTACCGTACCTTGGAGTTCACAGGTCTCCGGAATGACGTTGGTGGCTTCCCCGGCACGGATCATCGTGACGGAGATCACGCCCGCGTCAATCGGTCGCTTGTTGCGCGATATGATGGTTTGGAAAGATTGCACCATCTGGCAAGCCACCGACAGCGGATCGATCCCATTGTGCGGCATCGCCGCGTGCGCGCCCTTGCCGCGAATGGTGATCTTGAATTCGTTGCTGGAGGCAAATACCGGCCCGGCCTTGATCGCAAAACACCCGACCGGCATACCGGGCCAGTTGTGCGCGCCAAAGATCGCTTCCATTGGGAAAAGATTGAACAGGCCGTCCTTGATCATCTCTCTCGCCCCGCCCCCGCCTTCTTCGGCAGGCTGAAAGATCAGGTAGACGGTACCGTCGAAATTGCGATGAACCGACAGGTACTTGGCGGCGGCCAGCAACATGGCGGTGTGGCCATCGTGACCACAAGCGTGCATCTTCCCAGGATGGACGCTGGCGTGAGCGAACCTGTTGTGCTCTGTCATCGGCAGTGCGTCGATGTCTGCGCGAAGACCAACCGCACGCTCAGAGCTGCCGCCTTTTACGATGCCGACCACGCCGGTTTTCCCCAGCCCCCTATGGACAGGGATGCCCCATTCGATCAACGTTCGGGCGATCAGATCCGAAGTGCGCTGCTCCTCAAAGCCAAGTTCGGGGTGGGCGTGAATGTCCCGCCGCAGGATCTCAATAGCTGCTGTCTCGGCCACGATGCTTTCGACTGACAGCGTGCTGACATCCTTCAAAACATTGGTGGCGTTCATAAACCCTTCCTGGCTACCGGCGTGAGTAAGCACGGGAGTATTGTAAGCATGGGGTGATGTGCTCGTGGAAGCTAGCGAGGCACTCGGGGAAGCTTCTTGCCGTCCATAGCGACCGGGTACTGCGCGACGTTGAGCTGCATTGCAAGAAACGTGTAGTAACCAACAAGTCCCGTCATATCGACAACCGCTTTCATTCCCAGGCGCGACTTGGCACGCTCGAATGTGGCATCAGACACTTGTTTTTTCCGTAGAAGTTCGCTGGTGAAGTTGAACACGGTCTCTTCATCAGGGCTCATCGCGGTCGGGCGCCGGCCTTCGGCGATGTCGTCGGCGAGCTCCTTGCGGATACCGGCCTTCAGTGCAATCGGATAGTGCAAGGACCATTCATAGTCCTGTGTCCATTCGCGGGCGGTAAGCAGGATTACGAGTTCACTTAGCGTATTACCTATTGCCGACTTGTATCGCAGATAGTCACCCATGGCGCGCGCCGTCGACATCACCTGGGGGCTGTACATCAAGGGCTCGAACGGACCGAATACCGGAACCTTCCGCGCCGACTCGAAGTCGGCTGCTACCTGCTTCTGTTCCTCCGTGTACTGCGAGGGACGGATGGTCGGCAACCGTTCCTCCGCTCGGGCCGCGACGGCAGCGATGGTCGACAGTATGGCTATCGCGACTCGACAACATTTCATTTGCCCGTCTCCATCTAAAAGGTGTATGTCCGGCGATCATGCTGGTCCGCGGCCAAGAAGTCCAAAGCGGGCGCTCGCAGTTCCAGGTAGGATCAGGCGCACCATGAACCGCAACAGCAAATTCGCCGTTACGAAGCTCATGGCGACCGTACTGATTGCCATCGGGTTACTGCTGATCTACCGCCTCTGGCCGGACGACCCGCCTCGATGACTCATTGCCACCGTGTGTTGCCAACTCGCCTAGCATCCGCGAACATGCCTGACGCTCGGTCGGGGAGAGAGCGGCGTGGCTGAAGAGGGAGGATCAGGTACGGTCGATGGTGCGCAACCGTCCGCGCCAGAGGCCGTGTCTGTGCCGAATCCCGCCGGTGCCGTATTTATCAGCTACGCCTCACAGGACGCTGCGGTCGCCGTTGCGTTGGTGGAGAGCCTCGAGAAACGCGGAATGGCGTGTTGGATCGCGCCGCGCGACGTCAAAGCCGGAGCGCTCTACGCCGACGCCATCGTTCGGGCGATCAGCGGTGCCAGAGCCTTCGTACTGGTGCTATCGGCAAGCGCGATCGAGTCTTCGCACGTCGGCAAAGAGGTCGAGCGCGCTTCCTCCAAAAAGCGTCCGATCTTGGCGTTGCGAATCGATGCTGCGCCGCTGACCCCTGCGCTGGAGTACTTCCTCAGTGAATCGCAGTGGGTCGAGGCAAAAGCGGGAAATATGGAAGCCGCATATGCCCGGTTGATCGAGGCAATGCGCGAGCCTGAGCGCTTGGCGCCGGGGAACACTTTTTCTGTGACTTCTGGAATGTCAGCCGGTGCAGCTGCAGCGGCGCATTCGCAGTCACGTCGTAACCAAATTCTGCTCTCGGCAGGACTCATCGTTTTCGCGATAGCACTTGCCGCACTGTTGGCGGACAAGTTCTGGCTGTCGAAGCACTCGACGCCGGAGCAGCCCGCCGTGCCAGCGGCGTCAGGTCCCGCGACGGCCAAAGCCGCTGCCACCACCATTTCGGAGAAGTCGATCGCCGTGCTGCCTTTCACGGACATGAGCGAAAAGCATGATCAGGAGTACTTCTCTGACGGTTTGTCCGAAGATCTGATCGACCTGTTGACCAAGGTGCCAGACTTGCACGTGCCGGCGCGCGCCTCCTCGTTCTACTTCAGGGGTCAGCACGCGACGATTACCGAGATCGCCAAAGCACTAAGCGTCGCCTATGTGCTTGAGGGCACCGTCCGCAAGGCCGGCGCCACCATCCGGGTGAGGACCGAACTGATTCGTGCGGATAACGGCTACAACGTCTGGTCCGAGACTTACGATCGCGACCTCAAGGACATTTTCAAGGTCCAGGATGAGATTGCCGGTCGCGTTGTGACCGCTCTAAGGGCGGCGCTACCTGCGGTCAAGACCGGTGACGCCGATCGCACCGACAATACCGAGGCTTATAACCAGTACCTGCTTGGCCGAAACTTCTTGCGTCCGTGGACCGAGGCCGGTTGGCAACACGCGGTGGAAGCCTTCGGCAAGGCCATTGCGCTGGATCCGCACTACGCTGGCGCCTACGCAGAGTTGGCGGAGGCTGAGGCCCAGTTGGCCGATAAAGTCGGTGATCCGGCGGGCTTCACGCGCGCCATGGCGGCCGTCGAGCGCGCGATCGCTCTGGCGCCAGACGCCACGAATGGCTACGTTATTCGTGGCTTCCTTCGCACCGATTTCCTGTGGGATTGGGATGGGGCCAGAAAGGATTTCGACAAGGCACTGTCTCTCGACCCCAATGTGGCCGTAGAGCGTTACGCGTCGATCTTGGCTCAAGCGCAGGGGCGGCTGACGGATGCGATCGCGATGCAGAGTAGAGCCGCTCAACGCGATCCGCTTGTGCCCATCGTCTGGGAATATCTTGCTAATCTCCTGCTCGACGCAGGGCGTCGACCGGAAGCACGAGCGGCGCTTGCTCATTCTTTGGAAATCGATCCGGACTTTTCTCTCGGCCACTTGGACCTCGCCCTGCTCGAGTTGGGCGATGGTCGACTGGATCAGGCGCTCGCCCAGACACGGGAGGTCCATGATCGAGGATGGCAACTGCTCGGCGCTGCCGTGGTTCAATATTCCCTGAAGCACCCGCAGGAGTCGCAGCAGGCGCTGGATGAACTCATCAAGACAGAGGCTGCGGATGAGGCCTATCAAATCGCCCAGATTTACGCATGGCGGGGCGAGAAGGACCAAGCGTTCATGTGGCTGGATCGTGCCTACGCTCAACGTGATGGCGGTCTAATACAGGTCAAGACAGATTGGCTGCTGGGTTCGCTGCGATCAGATCCACGCTACGGCGCATTGTTGCGCAAGATGAAGCTTCCGGAGTAGCGCGAAACTGTCCCTAGTTGCCAACTCGCCGATCATCCCCGAACCCCCGAACATGTCTAACGCTCGGCGGCCTTTTATAGGCGTGGTCAGCGGGCGAGTCATCCGGCGTTAGTCAGCCAAAATCCGACGCCGGCCGCTCTGAAATGGCAGCTCATCGACGGTCGGGCGTGGCAAACCCCGTAAAAATATCGCTTCCTGGTACGAGCAAGCTGCAACTCTACGCACGCACCCGGTGTTATTGGGGTTCGGGATGCTCCGAGTTCGGTCGATAAGCAGTGATTCTCATGACGCGAAGCGTGACAACGGAGAAGTTACTTGCAGCGTAACTGCTGGACCTGATGCTACTAGACGGGGGACCGACTGATGGTGGACTCCGCGACAGCGATCACAGTGTTTGAGCTCAGGCCGAACTGGGCGGGGCGCGTGAAGGCATTCGGCCTCGCCGCGGCGTGGCTGGCGTTGTGGGCGGCGCTTCTGGCAGCGACCAGCTACGGTCTGGTGCGCATCGGGCTGCTGCCTGCCGCGATGCTGCACTCCGGGAACCCGCCTGGTATGACGCCCGGTGATTTCGAGTTGGCGCACATGGCGGTAGCCCTCGTGACTGTCGTCGCCACGGTGTTCATGGCATGGATAACGCGCGAGAAGTTGACGCGTTTGGGCTTTGCACGGAGCGGTGTTGGACGGGACCTTGCGATCGGACTCATCACGGGACTCATGCTGATGACTGGAACGCTCGCCCTCATGGCGGCCGTCGGCGTCTTCGCGTTCGGCCCGGTGGTGCTCCCGGCAAGCCGGATCGCGTTCGAGGCCATGAGATATGTGCCGCTCTTTGTCCTTGTCGGTGTGGCCGAGGAGCTCTGGTTTCGGTCCTTCACCCTGGTGCAACTGTCGCGCGCCCTGAGCTTTTGGCCTGCCGCCGTACTCACGAGCGGCCTCTTTGCGCTCTCGCATACCGCGAATATCGGAGAGAACCCTTCCGGTTTATTCGCCGCCGGAGCGGGCGGCCTCGTTCTCGCCTATTCGTTCCGGCGGACTGGAGCCCTATGGTTCGCCATCGGCTTCCACGCCGCCTGGGACTATGCAGAAAGTTTTCTCTTCGGGGCTGCAGATAGCGGGGGCGTGCTGCCCATCGCGACGCTGATGCGGCCGAGCATCCACGGCCCATATTGGCTGACCGGTGGCACTGCGGGTCCAGAGGGCAGCGTGCTGGTGTACGTCGCGCTGTTTTTCCTGGCCCTCATCGTTCGGTTCGTCTTACCTGACAGGTCTTCACGGATTCGCGAAGTAGGCGAAGGATGAGTGCTTGATTGATAACGGGAGAGCATAGGTTCTGCGGTGGCTTCGTTGTCGCCTGGCGGGCAGTGACGACCGGCGGCAACGGGGTCAACGCCAGCCGATCGCATCATCTGCGATCACCGCATTCCTTCCGTCCGAACCGGTCGACCGGGTATTGATCCGCGGTCGACGTCGACGGGCGCTGACCGGCCAAAAGCGGTACTTCGTCACATAACAAACACATGCCAGGAAGCGGCCGTCCGGGGCCAACGGTAATCTAGGGCAGATAGCCGGCGCTAACCCTGCTGCGCTGAGTGCTTACTGTAAACAGTGGGCGCATCACCGTCGCCCCTACGTTTTGAGGGAAACGCAATGACTGATGAGTACGATGGAAGGTTCCCATCGCCGTTGGTGCGCATTCTTGGGATCGTGGCGGCCGCCTTCGTAGCTGTTTACGGTGCCATAGGCGTGTTGCGCAATGACCTATATGCGTCATTATCGAAATCCGGCGGCGGCGTGCACCTTCACGGGCCTCTCGCTTGGCTATGCTTTGGTGGAATGCTGATGATGTCGCTCGGAGCCATTCGCATTCTCCGCTCTGGTGATGGCAAACTCGATTTTTACGAGCGTCGGAGCCAACAGGGTCCGATATTAGTGATCGGGCTGGTGCTCTATGTTGCTTCGCAGATGATTGCTCACTGGCGGTCGTGAAGCGAACGCAAGACTGGTTGAAGAGATTCAGTGATACGATTTGCTCAGACAATACCTGCCGTGGGTGATCGGCGTCCGGGGTTCCCGAAAGACTTTCCGGTCGCAGTGGATGCGGGGATTGCAGCGGCGAAATAGGTTGCTCCGAAGCTGCTGGTCACGGACGACCCCTCCGGCTCTAGGCCGTGTGAAAACTCGAGGAGCCGGAGATTCCTGCTCTGGTACGTGGCCTAAACGATCACTCAGGCTACCTCCGCGCGTCAGAACCGCACGTATGTGCTCCATTTGAGAGCCAGTGAAATGCTCGAAAACGTTTTCACACATAGGTCAGGAGCGGAAATACCGCTCGAGGTCGGGGTCAAACGTCGCTGACCGGCCAAGACTTGCTGGTCGCGCTGATGAATTGACCGCCCAGAAGCGGCCACTGGCCTCTTAGGATAGGCTATCGGGACGCTATCGAAGAGGCGAATCAATGACCGACCGCGCCGAAACAGAAAATCGTCAAGGTCCCGGCGCGACGGGGGCGACAGATTCGGCGCGAGTGTTCATCAGCTACGCTTCGCAGGACGCGGACGCCGCCATGCGTATCCGCGACGCGCTGCGCGAAGCAGGACTCGAGGTGTGGTTCGACCAGAGCGAACTTCGCGGAGGCGACGCTTGGGACGCGTCGATCCGCAAGATGATCAAGGAATGCACGCTCTTTGTCCCGATCATCTCTGCCAGCACTAACGCGCGCAGTGAGGGTTATTTCCGGCTCGAATGGAAGCTAGCCGTCGACCGCACGCATCTCATGGCCGACGACCAGCCTTTCCTGGTGCCGGTGATGATTGACGACACGACTGAAGCAGCCGCACGCGTGCCGGATCGCTTTAGGGAGCGACAGTGGAGCCACGTAACAGACGCGGCATCCGCGAAAGCCTTTGCGGCTCGCGTCGCACAGCTCGGCCGCAGCCTCACGACAGTGGATCCGACGCCGAAGGTGGCGCCCGCGCAAATGGCCCCGGCACCGCCGCAGGCGACCACGAGTCGCCTACCGAGGCTGCTCGGCGCGATCGTCGTCGTCCTGTTGGCAGCGGCCGCTGTTGCAGGGTGGGTCGTTGTCGATCGCAGTCGCAAGGCCGCCTTCGTTGCCCAAAGCCTCCCGAAGATCGAATCGCTGTCCCGCAACAGTGAGTACTTTGCCGCATTTCAGGTGGGGCGTGACGTCGAGCACGCTGGCGGAGCCGACCGGTTGACCGATGCCGTCAGGGATTTTTATTCGCGCCCGGTCGACGTGCAGTCCGAGCCACCGGGAGCGACGATCTCATTGCGGCCTTATGGTGCTGGCACCAGTCAGGAAGCATGGTTCGAACTCGGCCGTGCGCCCATGCCGAAGATTCGCGTACCACGGGGCGTCCTGGAGTGGCGTGCCACCCTTCCGGGACGCACGACGCTGACGCACATGCAAATCACGTATCGCGGTGAGCACTTTTCGTTCACGTTCCTGGCCGCCGACTCGAAGGACACTACGATGGTCCCAGTCAGCGGCGGCGAGATGGAGGTTGGCGCCCTGCCAGGTTTGCTGCTGACGCCGAAGGTTAAATTGGACCCCTATCTCATCGATCGGACGGAAGTAACTAATCGCGAGTACGCGCAATTCGTGCGCGCAGGCGGCTACGCAAGGGAGGAGTTCTGGGCTGAAGGCTTCCGCGATGGTCAGAAAAGCGTGCCTTTCAAGGAAGCGATGACCCGCTTCAAGGACGCGACGGGCCGTGCCGGCCCCGCGACATGGAAACTCGGCACATACGCTGATGGAGAGGAAGATCTGCCCGTACGCGGGATCAGCTGGTACGAAGCGTCGGCCTACGCGCGCTACGCGGGCAAGGAATTACCCACACTCTATCACTGGTACTTTGCCGACACTGGCGGTGAAATTGAGGAACTCACTGGTGTGCTGCTACCCGCCGCGAATTTCCACAGCAATGGTCCGCAGCCGGAATCTACGAGCCAGGTGATCGGCGCGTTTGGTGCAGTCAACATGGCGGGAAATGTCCGCGAGTGGGTTTCGAACCTGACGGACAAACAACACCACATGACGGTCGGCGGTTCGTGGATCGACCCGTCTTATCTATACTCGGATCCAGCGATCCTATCAGGCTTCGACCGACCGCTCGATGCCGGCTTTCGCTCCATGAAGCACTTTGCCGGTACGGCGACTTCCGGCGAAGCATACGCCGTCCTCAAGGAAGCGGCGCGCGCCGACCCGACCCAAACAAAGCCGATCAGCGACCCCGAATATGCGATCTACGCTCGCCTCTACGAGCGTCGACCGGTCCCGCTCGACGTGCACATTGAATCGACCGACGACGCGTCGCTCCAATGGACGCTCCAAAAAATCAGTTATGCCGCCGGCTACGGCGGCGAACGGTTGAATGCGCTGCTATACCTGCCGAAAAATGCCAAACCACCGTTTCAGACGATGGTCTTCATGCCGGGCAGTTACGCGTTTTTCGACAAAGCTGCACTCGGTAATGCACAGGCGATGAACGGATTGTCCATCACGAAACTATTGGTCCTGGGCGGTCGCGCGGCGTTGTTTCCGGTTTGGAAGGGCATGTACGAGCGTGCGGATGGTTATGAGAGTTCACAAGGGTACTTTCAGGAACATACATTCCAGTGGGTCAGCGACCTGAAGCAATCGGTGGAATTCCTTTATTCCCGACCGGACATCGATCGCGAACGGATCGGCCTGTTCGGTGAAAGTTTCGGCGCGGAGTGGAGCCCGCTGCTGCTCGCGCTCGAGCCGCGAATCAAGACCGGAGTCTTGATGAGTGGTGGACTGATCGGGCCGATCCAAAGCCGGGATATCCTGTCGCCGGAGATCAATCCTGCTACGTTTGCACCGCACGTCCGGGTTCCCGTGCTGATGATCAATGGCCACGACGACGTGTTATTCCCTTACGAAACTGCGCAGGTGCCGCTTTTCAACCTGCTGGGAAGCCCGGCGAACAAGAAGAAGCACAAGACGTACCCTGGATCCCACTCGATATTCGGCTCGTACGACGAACTGGTGCGCGACACCGACGATTGGCTGAACGAGCAGTTCGGGCCCATCACGCCGCGTGGCCAGTAATGACTTTCAAAGCTCCGACTTTCGTCTCGATACCGGACACTCACGATGGGCGGCTTCGGGTCAGGTCACGAGCAGGCATAGCCACGCGACCGTCACTGACCGGCCACCAGCGATCCTCCAGTTCCCCAAAAATGCCGTCTGGAAGCGGACAGCCCGAGTGGCAAACCCGTCTGGGTATCGGATGCGGCGCCGCAACTCACGCTGCGGGTATGGCCGCGCCCACCTGCTGATACACCGCCAGCTCGAAGCCGAAGAGCGTCTCAATGACGGGCATGTCGAAAAAGGGCAGCAGCTGCGTAGCCTTGTGCAATACTCGGTAAGAAGCCGGACAGGAAACAATACGGAAACAATACAGGGAGGCATACGCATGAACGCAGCGCTTCGACGCTGCGCCCTCGGAGCACTATTCGCTTTTGCCGCCAGCTCGAGCGCCTTGGCTGCTGATGCAGAGCCCGACTCCACCCTCTTCACGAATTACAGTGTCAACACGGAACTTCAGTCGGCCGATTGGGAGGTGTGCGGATCGACGAAGCAGACTGAGGGCTGTTACGCCTCTGGAACGCTTGGGCCCCGCGAACGGTACTACAAACGTCGTAGCGCTGTTTGTGTATAAAAAGACAGACGTCGTGACGGCGGATAGCGATACGATCACGGTGAATCTGGCCCGAAAGATTGTATTGCCGCTCGTGGGCGGAAAGACTGTCACCGCCTACATGGCAGCGAATGATGCGTTTCTGTATGTCGGCACAAACCAAAGCGATCAGGCGGTTGTTATTGACAAACACGACTTGAAGAGCTTCACCACTCTGGGGGCAGGCAGCCCGCCGGCGCCCGTCGCGTCGATTACCGCCGACAGCTACGGCTACGTTACCGTAACATTCGGCGCGCCAAATACTAGCTTCGCCGTTTTCGGACCCGCAGGGGAAATTGAAGAGAATGGTGGCGGCGGAGAGTTCATGCTCAACGATTTCAACGCTGTAATACCGGCTTCCGTGCCTTTTTAAGGGCGGCACGTGCTAACCGCCGGTTCTTACGTCGTTTGCTTTATTGAGCCGTTAATTCGCTCGGTAGGTAGAAGCTTTATCTCGTAGGAAGTGCGGCCCGCTAGCGCCGGGCCGCATGCTCCCTGTGATCCGCTCATGCGAGTGTCATACTCAGGTAAGTAATCGCGACGGCGTTGCGTTGTGGAGTTCGCACAAAAATGCTCAGGGAGCGAGCAATGAAGAACCTATCGAAGTGGCTGCTGGCGGCGGGCTTGATTGCCGGGCCGATGGCGGCAAATGCCACAGTCACTGGAGTAACCGGCAGCGACGATACCCCGCTGGTCTACGATTCGCTCAACGACGTGACCTGGACGGCAAATGCGAACTTGTTTGCCTCGCAATACAGCGCTAGTACCGTGGACACGATCATCGCCGACGCGGTAGGTCTGAGCAGTTTGAAGGACTATACGTTGTCGTCCAACGATTTCAGTAGTGACGGGCAAATGACCTGGTATGGCGCAGAGGCTTGGGTGCATTACCTCAATGTCACGAACTACGGCGGTTCCGATAAATGGGCCCTGCCGAAGACCGTGGACAGCATATCTAGCGCGGGCTATCCGGACGGCATCGGAGCCGATCCTTCGCCGTCTACCAGCCAGCTGGCGACACTCTATCTATAGCCAACTCGGCCAGGTGGCCGGCGTCGCGATCACGACTACGAATAACGGCGCTGCCGGTTTCGATTTGTTCAGCAACATGCCAGTTTCCGGATACTCCTTCTTTTGGGGATCGACGCCAGATACTTTTGCTGGTGCTCCTCGTTACCGGTGGAGCTTCAATACGGATGGTGGCAGCCAGTATGGCGTTGCAGAGAAATTTCCGTCCTACGTGCTGGCGGAAACTCCGGGACAAGTGATCTCCGCACCGACCGTTACACCAACGGTGACCGGGACAGTCGGTACGAATGGATGGTATGTCAGTCTCCCGACGAAGCTTACTTGGACGGTGTTAGGCAAACCCGCGCCGGTGAGGAGTGGCTGCGGTACCTTTACCGTGCCCGATACGACGGGGAAAACGTACACCTGTTCTGCCACAAACGAGCAGGGAAACGCGAGTGTTTCGGTGACCATCAAGAAGGACTCGGTGCCACCGGAAGCGGTAATCAGGAAGCCGGCCAACGACGCGACCTACACGCTCAATCAACACGTGCTTGCGTCCTACACTTGCACGGACAAAACCTCCGGGGTGGCGTCCTGTTTGGGGACCGTGGCCGATGGGACCAGCGTCCCTACCTCAGTTGCAGGAACGCAGACGTTTAACGTCACGGCGACCGATAATGCCGGCAATACGACCCTGAAATCGGTGAGCTACATGGTTCAATAGGTCAGCGCACAGACGCGGCTGGCCGGATCATGTCCCGAGTGCTACCCACCGCCAGTTTCTCCACGGCAACAACGCGGGTGAGCTATTCGAGCGGCGGGCCCTCGCGAGGCGTTCGCGCATAACGCGGAAGATGATCGTCCAAGTGCACCCAGGGCAACTGCTCCGTTGCGTGCACGTGCAGCCGAGGGGAGAACACGGCCGGATCCTCGAAGCTCGGCACGAAGAGGTGAATCTCCCCCGGCCACCGTTCCCCGGCAAAGCCCATCGGTGCGCCACAGCGGGCGCAGAAGCTTCGTTCGACTCCCGGCGATGACTGATAGACGGCGGCTGGTGTCCCGCTCCATCTCACTTGGCCGCGCAGATAGCCGGCATAGGTTGCGAACGGCGAACTCGTCGCGCGTCTGCAACTCTCACAGTGACAGTGCGCCACCCAGCGCGGCGCACCATAGGCGACGAAGCGGACAGCTCCACACAGGCAACGGCCGGGATGGTTGATCGGGCTGGTAGCGTCGGTCACCAAAGAATTGTAGCTGGCATGCCCGTCTGAGAGTAGCAGTAGGTTGTCAGCGGATCGGACTTGTCGAATGCGTAATGAATTACATAATCGCGGCAGCCACAATACGGGATTAATCGAACGCCCTTAATACATTGCGATTGAAACTGCAGGGAAATTCGCCGACCTGTCGTCGACTCCGTCTTGCAAACGCGTATATTCGAGCGAATGCCTGCCATCGCCCAACGGGTGATGAGCCATCTACAACTTTAAATGAAACGCAGTAGGGCACCATTGAGCCCGCAGTCATTTAGGGGAGCGTTGGTCGTCCCGCACAAGAGTGATGACGTTGCCTTTGCTCGCTGCCCCGGATTCGCGACTGCTCGCCTTGCGGAGCAGCTGTGGCGCCACGTTCCAGCGCTGTCCGCTGTCGGTGACAATGCTGACCGTCTTCTTGTTGTAGCGCGTGATTATGCCGGTCACGACCGAACGTCCGTCAGGATGAAACGCCACACGCTCGCCAATGCGGAAATCGAGCATGCTCGAGTGGGCATCCACCTCTCGCAGAAACCGCAGCCGGGTCACAATTCGGTGATTGAGATCAATCAGTTCAGATTCTGTCAGTGCGTCGATGTCGATCGGCATACCCGCTCTCCCCATTTGAGCGACTCCAGCATCTTACGCCGCAAAATCGCATTGATGCGGGATTGATAGCCCTTTTCCTGAGCCCTGAGCCAGGCAAGAACATCGGAATCGATTCGAACGGTAGTCGAAGTCTCCGACCCAGTAGCCATAACCGCGAGCTCCGCTTTCCGCTTCTTCGTCAGAGAAGGTAGATTCGCTAGATCGACCGTCCGCCTAACGCGCTTCTTGCTCATAGCGCCGCTGCTCTTTCTCGTCGGCCTTGGCGGGATCCCATTCGAACCGCATAGGCATATACAAACGTTACACATTTCAGTAGTTACATCAAGATGGCGGGATCATTTGCCTTTCAGGTGCACAACAGGGAAGTACAGTCCCAGCAGCCGCCGGTCCCACCATAGACCTTTGGCCTTCTCTTCGCCGCTGGAGTACGTGTAGTCATAGAACTGCGCGCGCACATACACCGGCGGCCTGTCCGGAAAAGGATTGCTCTGCATCAGCGCCAAAACAGCGGGTTTATTCTCAAGCAGCGCCTGGAGAAAGCGCGGAAACCATCTCAGGCGACGCGGGTCTTCGAGCGCGGCGAACCACATCTGCCAGTCCAGGCGCGGCTGGTGCGGAATATTCCAGGGCGGGCGCCGCCAGACATCGCCGGGCTTGTATCGAAATTCGTATGCGCTCCAGTTGGCTCCGTCGTATGAGCCTTCAAGCACGATTTCATCGCGCTTGGTAGTCATCACGGCGAACAAGCCGTAACCGCTGACGATGTGCAGCGGTTCGACCGCGCGGTCCACTGCCTGCGCCAGGGCCGGGGGGTTGCCACCGAAGCGCACATCCATCTGCACCAGGCTGCAGAACACGATCAAAAACGCCATTGCGGCAACCAGGACAGAAACTGCTCTTCGTGGCGCATATCCGGCGCCTACCGGCAGCAGCCGAACCAGATGCCGCGGCAATATCTTTTGCAGAGCCGCATCGTCAAACAGCAGCAAGCACAGCAGCATGCACTGTAGATTGAACCAGTTGTAATTGCCGGTTATCAAAATACAGCATTGCAGGAGAAGGATTCCGAATGCAGCGAAGAACCGCAGCCGGCGCGGGCAGAAGATCAAGAACGGCAGGATAAGCTCAATAAAAAATGTGCCCCCGGTGAGGAACCTCAGCACGCCCGGGGGCAGATGCGCGGCGTACCAGCCCAGGGGCGTTGGCAGCGGCTGGGTAAGAAAATGATAGGCCAGTGCCGAGAGATTCCACCAATTGGGATCGCCGCTCAGCAGCTTGACCATACCCGACATGAAGAGGAAGCGGAACAGTAGCCAGCGCAGCAACCAGACGCCCGGCGTTGTCGCGAAGCTCATAATCAGCGCCAGAAATCCGGCCTCCAGCAGGAACGTGTCCCACTGATAAGTCATGAATTCCTGCCCCCCATAAAGGAGCGAGAGATAGAGCACATAGAGCAGAAGCAGGCTCAGGCGCGGCAGTAGATTGAAGACCAGCAGTAGCGATAGCGCTGCCCCAGCCCAACACACCGCCTGAATGGCAACATCGCTGGCGTTCCACCAGAACACCATCGGCATCAGATAGAAGCGCTCCGGGCCGAAACGGGCGCTGAGGGCATCGACCAGTTCGGCCAGTGGGAGGATGCCGTGGCTGCCGATCAGCCCTTGCGCCTGCACGGCAAAGGAGACGAAGGCCGACAGGTAGATCAGCCCAAACAGGCGCAGGAACAGGAATGAGACCAGATCGTACCGTGGTGGTGCGTAATCCCTACCCCACAGAAACAGGCTGATGCGATAGAAGGCCGAGCGATGCGCAGCCATGAAGGCGTAAGTCAGTTCCGTGATGGCTGCGAATCCCGGCAGTTTTCTATAGAGCGCGAGCCAGATTCCCTTGCCACGCGCGTTGCTCAGGGTCAGGAAGCTGGCTTCGGCAGCGCTCGCAAAGTGTTCGTCAGGCGTGATGTATTGCACGGCGCGCTGAAAGTCGGCGAGCGGGATCGCAGGATATTGCGCCGCGACGTCCTGATACGGTCTGTAACAGACACTGTCGCCCGTGAGCTTCTTCCAATAGCCCGCCCAGTAGCCGCAGAAAGCGCAATCGCCGTCATAGACCAGTAGCGGCCGTTGACCGGCGGCTGTCGGATCGACAGCACTGACGGACTGATTTCCGGATGGCTGTTCCACAACGTCAATCTAAACCAAATTCTGCCGTTTGGGCGCACCGAAGAGGCCGCCCCGCTGTGTGTTTATTGCCAATCCAACTGGCTTCCACGAATATCGCCCGGGTACAACAGGGAGTACATCATGCCGCAGTTCAAGGCGATCGAAGCGAAGATGAATTTTTCGCCTTGACGCCAGCACTCGGACCTATGCACAGGGCATTAGGGCGTCTTATGCGCAATTATTCACGCTGGAGTATTGCTGGCCTGATGGTTGCGCTGATCGGGCTGGGAATATCTGCCAATGCGCGAGCTCAGCAGTTTTCGGTAGCGGATCTCGGCACGCTGGGGGGCGCCACAAGCAATGGGCACGGCATCAACGCGAGTGGTGAGGTCACGGGCGAAGCAGTGACCGCGGGCGGTGTGATTCACGCTTTCCTATATCCCCACGGCGGCAGCATGATCGACCTCGGCACGCTCGGCGGCGGTTCAAGCATTGGCTACGGCATCAACACGAGCGGACAGGTCACTGGCGAAGCGGTGAATGCAGGCGGCGTGATTCACGCTTTTCTGTATACCCACGACAGCGGCATGATCGATCTCGGGACCCTCGGCGGTGCCACAAGCAATGGGCGCGGCATCAACGCAAGCGGTGTGGTCACGGGCCAAGCGGTGACCGCGAGCGGCGTATTTCACGCGTTCCTATATACCCACGGTACCGGCATGATAGACCTCGGCACGCTCGGCGGCGGTTCAAGCATTGGCTACGGCATCAACACGAGCGGACAGGTCACTGGCGAAGCGGCGACCGCAGGCGGCGTGATTCATGCGTTCCTATATTCCCCCGGCAGCGGCATGATCGACCTGGGGACGCTGGGCGGCGGTTCAAGCATCGGCTACGGCATTAACGCGAGCGGTG
>Ga0302326_10006748_pt1 | contig 25679 bp, 24 predicted proteins | sample Palsa_T0_3_FD_202264 | JGI IMG/M metagenome (GOLD analysis project Ga0302326, IMG submission 202264) | Peat permafrost microbial communities from Stordalen Mire near Abisko, Sweden - Palsa_T0_3 | ecosystem: Environmental > Terrestrial > Soil > Palsa > Peat permafrost | place: Sweden: Abisko... | reverse complement strand
AGCGAAGTCACCCGCAGCCGCCGCAGGTCGATCGGACCGTATGTCACAGCCTGGCCGTTCAACTAGCCCGAATCCAGCCCTTGTGGCTGCGTTCTTGGCGGCGCTGCTGCCGGCGGGCTCGTTGGCCGCGGCGGCGGATGCGTTGCCCGCTCCGGCGCCCACCCCGAGCGGGCCGCAGATCCTCTACTTGAGCGCGACGCCCGCGGTCGTGCACGGCGGTCAGAGCGTCGTCTGGGACGTCCGCACGACCCCCGACGTCGTCAGCGTCGACGCCCGCGTCTCGCTCTACGCGCTGCAACTGCACCGGCGTTCGCCCGGCCGGTTCTTCCTGAGCTTCCAAGTCCCCAGGGGCTTGCCGTGGTTCTTCCACGGCAACTACCGGCTCGACGTGCGCGCACACTCCGCCCAGGGCGCGATCGTGCATCGTTCGATCTCTCTCGACTTTCAGTGAAAGCTCCCGACGCGCGCGTCGATCACGATCGCGGGATCCGCACCGGTATCCCCGAGGTGATCTACGGCGCCGGCAAGTCGCGCGAACAGCTCGAAGCCATTGCGCGCGAGCTCTACGCCGGCGCAGGCTTCGCCCTCGCCACGCGCGTCGCGAGCGATGACGGCCGCGCGCTCGCTGCCGCGTTGCCCGAGGCGCAGTACTTCGAACGCGCGCGCGTGCTGCGCTGCGGTTCGCTCCCTCGAACCGGGCACCGCGTCGGCGTGGCGTGCGCCGGCACGTCCGATCTTCCGGTCGCCGAAGAAGCCGCGCGCACGCTCGATGCATTCGGTCACGATGCCGGCGAATTCTACGACGTCGGCGTCGCAGGCGTGCATCGCACGCTCGCCGTGCGCGACGAACTCGATGCCTGCGAGGTGCTCGTGGTGGTCGCGGGCATGGAAGGTGCATTGCCCTCGGTGATTGCCGGTCTCGTGCGTCCGCCCGTCATCGCGGTCCCGACGTCGATCGGCTACGGTGCCTCGTTTTCCGGCTTAGCGGCGCTGCTCGCGATGCTGAACTCGTGCGCTCCGGGCGTCTCGGTGGTCAACATCGACAACGGGTTCGGCGCGGCGTGCGTCGCCCACAAAATCGTAACCCTTCGCTAGCTGAGGTCGGCCCAGCGGGCGACGGTGTCGTCGCTTTTGGCATTGGCTGCGGCGTCGATCACGCGGGGTGAGACGATGCCGCCGGTTCGGTCGCGTTCGACCGTCGTGTAAGTTCCGCGCGTGAACTCGTAGCGCAGCGCGGTGCCCGCCGACAGGCTTATCGTCACCGAGAAGGTCGTCGCATCGACGCGCTGCATCGGAATCTCCGAAGGGCTGTAACTGCTGCGCTCGGTGGAGAGGTAGACCGGGTCGGTCGCCGGAGTGTTTCCGGGAACGTGGACGACGATGTTCACGCTGACCGAGCCCCCGCCGCCGCTGCCGGTTTGTCCCGAGGGAACGGGCAGCGGCGCGCTCTTGGGGCTAACGACGACGTACTGACGCGGGATATCGGATGCGCTGATCTCGCCCGCGAGCACGATCTTCGGCTCGAGTTCGATCGCGGTGATCGCGCGCTGGAGTTGGTCGATCGTGACGCGCACGTAGCTTCCCGTCATCACGCCCGCGGGCACGACGAGCCCCGGAATCATGCGCACCGAATCGCCGCTGGTGAAGATGAAGTATCCCGAAGCGATCGTGAGGACTTGGCCCTTCACGTAAATCGGAACGATGTCGTCGCTCGGCGACTTGATCGGCGTCGGGGTCGGAACGGGCGACGCGCTCGGCGCGGGCGACACGAGGGCGGTTGGTGTTGCCGACGGCGAGGGCAGTGCCGTCGCTTCGGGCGGCGGAGGCGGCGGAGCGTCCGCGACGGCTGGAGCCGCGAGCGCGAGGAGCGCGGCGGCGACGAGAACGCGCAACGGTGTTACGGGGAAACGGCGAATGTGTACGTCGGCGACAGGTATTGGTGGTTCCAGCCGAACGAGTAGCTGCGACCGAGCTCGATGCGAAGCGACGGGGTGATGCGCCGGATCACGTCGACCGACAGAAACAGCGGCGCGGGTCCGGTCCCGTGAAATTGCGGGAAACTGTCGTTGTAGTATCCGGTTATCTGCAAGCGGTTATCGCCGCGACCGTTGATCGTCGTTTGCAATTCGTACGAGCGGGTCGTGTTGAGGCCCGCGTACGCGAAGTAGCCGGGAAACGGCGTGCCGTCGCTCGCGAAATACGGGGTGCCCGGCGGCGGCAGCCCGAGCGCTCGTACGCCGGTCGCGAGGTCGCGATAGCGATTGTCGCTCTGCGTGAACTGCGCTTGCGCGTAGAGCTGCACGAACTTGTTCACCTGGTGGCCCGCGCTCAGCGTCGTCGTCCCGGTCGTATCTTCGTGCGGATAGTCGTACGAAGTGAAGCTGTACTCGTACTTCGCGCCGAGCGACGTGCCGAGCAACGTGATCGACGGGAGCGTGATCAGGCCGTACGCGCCGATGCGGTAGTCGTTTGTGTACGGGAAGCCGGCGTAGTTGTGGTCGTAGCCGTACGATGCGCGCAATTGGTAGCCGAAGAGGTGCTTGATGTCGTGCTCGTAGGTCGCCCAATCGAATTCGGCCGAGTTCGAGGCGCCTTCCTGATTCAATAGGAACGTTTCGGTCGTGAGCTTCCCGCTCTCTTGCAGCTTGTAGGAGAGGATGTCGCGCGGATAGATGTCGGAGAACTCCTGGGTCGCGCTCAAGGTCTGTTGCAAGCCCGGGCGGATCACCTGATACGAGAGCAGGTCGAACTGCTTGTCGCGGAACGGCAGCACGGAGGTAACGAGGTACGCCTTGTTCTGATCGACGAGGCGATTGTCGATCGCCTCGGTGATCCCGTTGGTTCCATCGTAGCGCAGATGCGCCGCGGTCAGCGATGCGGGCGAACCGAACAGCGAGTACGGCTGATCGAACGACGCGCTGGGCGCGGCACTCTGCGCGATGTATGGATTTTGCACGAGGGTATAGAGATAGGTCGGCAGATGCAGCGCAGGTCCGGCGCCCGTTGGAAACTCGACGGGCGTCATGCGCACGGCGCCGCCCGGCGTGATGACCGCGTGCTCGGAACGCATGTACGGCCGCTGGCCGTCGAGGTCGACCGCGTCGAACGAACCGACCGGTGCGGCCTGCTCCACCGCCGAGCTCATATCGTCGCCGTGGAGCGCGTAGGTCGCAGGGACGGTGTCGATCTTCATCACGTAGGCGTTGCCGTTGGTAAGATCGCGCTCGTACGCCACGCCGTCGATTTCGCTCGGGCCGCCGATCACGCGAACGTTACCGGTCACCGTCAATTTATTCTTGAGCAGATCCCAGCGCGCCGCGTCGCCGATGATCGTGCGCGTCCCCGTCCGGATCACCACGTGTCCGTCGGCCGCGAGCAGCGTCTGATTCGCGTACGGAAAGAACGCAACGTTATCGGCCCGCACGTCAACCTTCGAAGGCAACGACTCCGCGCCCGCAACCGACCCCGTCGCGTATAGCGCGACAAGGACTGCTGAAAGCATCGTTGACATCGGGGCGGCACGGCCGCCCGATCCCCCCCGGGCCCGCACTCGCGGGCCCAATAGCGAACTCGGCAGCCCCTTCTGGAACATTGCGAACGACATTCCGATCTTCTCTCTTAGGACTGGCCTATTCGGGTAACGAGCCACGTCCCCGACATCATTCAAAAGGCAGCGGAGTTCGTCGATGGGCCCGCGAGTGCGGGCCCGGGGGGCATCGGGGGGCCGTGCCGCCCCGATCTTAATGGTGTGGGGGTAGGTTGAAGGGCACCGGGTTGAAGGGTGTCGGCAAAGTACTGCCGTTGTCCGGCAAAAACTGGTTTTCGTCCTGCCACGCATACACAATGTCCCTGACAACCCGGTAATCGGCATTCTTGACGACGAGTACACGTGGTTTCATGGCCAATCCATTCTGATCGTCGTCCGCCGACTGCCAGGACCCTCGGGTGTAGCGGTAGCGTAGGACCGTGCCGGAAGCGAGCAACCGGGTCACGCGATAGTGCAGCGCGTCGACGCGGTCCATGCGGATCGCGGTCGAGCTCCACCCGCTCACGTCGGTCGCGAGATAGATTTGGTCGGAGATCGGGGTCTTGGGAGGCACCTCGACGAGGAACGTCACCGGGACCGGTTTGCCGCTGAAGCCCTCGCCCGCAACGAGGTCGGGATTGGCATACGGCGTCGAGAGCGCGACCGCAAATTTCTTGATGTCTTGATAGCTTGCGTCGTCGGGCAGCTTCTTTTGCGAGAGCGAGAGTTCGACGATGCCGCCGTTACCGGTATCGAACCCGGCACGCGCGTAGACGCGCGTCTCCGGGACGAGGGACGTCGGGCCGCCGGTCGCGGCGTCGTCGATCTTGACGTTGGGATCCACGCGGTATGCGTCGCCGGTCGTGAAGAACGCAAAGCCGTCGCGATAGTCCAAGAGCTGGCCCGCGTACTTGACGATCTGACCGGACGGTTGGGGCGTCGCGGTCGCGGTGAGCGGCGGCGGCGTCTCCATGAAGGCCGGCCCGCTCGGCGTAGCAACCGCTCCGGCCTCCGCGGGCGAAGAAGCGAATGGCCCCGCGTTCGCGATTGCGAGCGCGAGGAGTGCGATGACGGCGTAGGCGCGGCGGCCAAGCGAGCGTATCATTTTTCGATCTGGAATGAGAATTGCGGTGAATACCGCTCGAAACCCCCGAAATTGAAGTAATTCGTACGCGAGACGTCCAGAACGAGCACCCGGTTGAAACGGAACCGCACGTCGAGGTCGAGCTGATACGGCGAGAAGCCGTAGTTCACGAAACCGAGCGCGTCGCCGACGAGTTGGATGCCCCCCGGGTTGGGCTTGGGGAAGTCATCGTTCTCGCGCATGGTCGCGACCGCCACGACCGCGTTCGAGGGCGCAAAGTCGATCTGTTGGATGAACGAGCGCGAGGTGCCGAAACCGCGGAAGCTGGGCGAGAGGGTAAGCTTGTCGCCCGTATAGGGATCGTAGTACGACTGGCCTGAGGGATACGCTTCGGACTGATATTTTCCGAAGAAGTCGCTCGTGTTGATGTTTTGATAGATCCCCAAGATCGTGAGTTTCGTGTCGATGACCTTGGTAAGCGACATGCTTACGACCGTCGTGTCGAGATGGCGCGGGATGTCGAACCACTGGCGTTGCTTGTCGGCGGTTGCCGTAAGGTACAGATCGTGATGCCGGCCGGTCGGATCGGGGACGATATCGATCGACTTGGTCGTGAGGTTGATGCCGACCGCCTTATCATACAGCGTGTGATAGGACACCCCGCCGAGCGACTCGAGCGCGGAAATCCCGTTCTCGATGACGCCGACCGACGAACGTAACTGGAAGTTGATCGGCACGTCGGGGACCGGGTGGCGGAAGCCCACCCACGACAAGTTCGTGTTGCTCGGATGATCGGGAATCCAGTTGTGCTGACCGGTTTCGTAGTAGTACGTCTTCGTGCCGCCTGGGCCGATCAGAAAGGTGCTCGGTTGCGCCAGCAGGCTCTCGTAGTACTGGACGTCGGAGAGTTCTAGATACGAATGCGGCAGCGCTTGCGTCAGCTGCAGGTTCGCATACGCCGAGGCCGCGAGCGGCGTGCTGAAGGCGTGTTGAAACGCAGATTCCTGAAACATCGCTTGAAACTGCAGGGTCGAGTTGAGGCGGTCGTAGACTAAGAGGTTGTAGACCTTGAGCGGACGCGTGAGGGGGTTTACCGACGCGACAAAAAAGTGGTTGTCGCTCACCTGATGCGCTTCGATCGCAGGAAAGACTTTGTCGACCGAGTCGTAGCGTATGTGGGCGGTCGCCAAGTCGTGTTCTCCGCCCGCAAAATCCAGCGGGCCGTCCGCAAACGCTCCGGTGAGCGCGTTCTGCGCGAAGTACTCGTTGGTCGAGTACGTGAGAAAGTACGACGGAAACGGGACGAAGACGAATCCGAAGTTAATCTTCGCGGGCGCGAATCGAATGCTCTGATGCGGGTCGACGACGGCGCTATGTGAGTACAGGAAGACGCGTTCGCCCGAGAGGTCGGGCAGGAAGAACGTATCGCCCGGCATCTGCCGGCCCCACAGCGGGTGCGCGTAGTTCCCGTTCGTGAACGTCCAGCGATCGGGCTCGGAGAGCACCGGTACGAAGTACGCCCGGTCGTAGTCGAAGTATTCGGAGAACGCCGCGCCCGCGATCTTACTGCCTGCCGCGAACACGTAGACGCCGCCCGCGATGACGAAGCGGTTGAGGCGCAGATCGTAGAAGAACGTCTTGCCGGTGATGCGCGTTCCGTCGCCGAGCGTCACGACGACGTGTCCGTCCGCGGCCATGATGAAGCGATTGCTGTAGAACGTGATGCGGTCCGCGACGACGTGAAATGCATCCAATCGCCGGCCGGTCGACGGTGTGGGCGCCGGCGACGGCGCACCGGGCTCGGCTCCGAGTCCGGGCGCGCTCGCATGCGGCGTTGCCGTAGCGGGCGCTTCGATCGGCGACGGTGGAGCGATCGGTGCGGGTACGCCGCCGGGCGGCGGCGGCTGCTGCGCGAGAGCGGAACTTGCTCCGCATGCGAACGCGATCGTAGCGAAGATGAGGGCGACTAAACGAACCTGCAAAAAGTGTGACTCCAAATTTTCTGCACGCGTGTGGTGGGAAGGCATCGTTCGTTAAACTACGAAGCGCTTGTACTCATGACACGATGCGTCGTCATCGTTCTCGATTCCGGCGGTATTGGCGCCCTCCCCGACGCCACCGAGTATGGGGACGCTCCTGGTGCAAATACGATCGGTAACGTTGCTGCCGGTGTAGGTGGGCTCTCCCTACCGAATTTCCAGCGGCTGGGATTGGGACACCTGACAAAAGTGCGTGGTGTCGAAGCAACCGGCGAGCCGGAAGCGTTCGTTGCGCGGTTGTCTGAGAGTTCGAAGGGGAAAGATACGATCACGGGTCATTGGGAGATGGCGGGTATCCACACGCTGGTCCCGTTTCCGACCTATCCCCAAGGCTTTCCCCCCGAAGTCATTGAGGCGTTCAGCGACATTTGTGGCACGCCGCCCTTAGGAAACTTTGCTGCTTCCGGAACGGAAATCATCGAAGCGTTGGGCGCCGAGCACTTGCGAAGCGGCCGCCCCATCCTCTATACATCTGCGGATAGCGTCTTTCAGGTGGCCGCGCACGAAGAGGTCGTCCCCCTCTCTACGCTGTACGAATGGTGCGAGCGGGCACGAGCAATGCTCGTCCCTCCGCACGAGGTCAATCGCGTGATCGCACGCCCGTTTGTCGGCGCCCCCGGTGCCTTCGTGCGGACGCCGAATCGGCGCGACTATGCGGTCGAGCCGCCGGAAAATACGCTCGACCGTCTTGCAAATTCCGGAATCGGGGTATATGGCGTCGGAAAGATCTGCGATATCTTCACCGGTCGAGGCGTAGCTTCGTCGGTGAGAGTCGTTGACAACGAGGATGCCATGGCACGTACGTTCGACTTGCTCGGCTCAATCGATTCGGGATTTATCTTTGTGAATTTGAACGACTTCGATTCGAAATACGGTCATCGCCGCGACGTCCGCGGTTACGCTTCCGCGCTGGAACGGCTCGATCTCCACATTCCGAGGCTCGAGGCGATGATGCGCCCGGGCGACCTGTCGATCTTCACGGCAGACCACGGCTGCGACCCGACCGCGCCCGGGTCCGATCATACGCGCGAATTCGCACCGTATATCGAGATCGGCGCGCGGCGTGGCCTGGGCGGCACGCTCGACGGCTTCGAACACGTCGGCACGGCGGTCGCTTCCCGGCTGCTTCCGTCCCTGGTTTCGGAATAAGCGGTGATTCCACAACACGTCGACGGCGCGTTTACCTCTCCGCAGGCCGTTCGGCCGCGGCCCCGCGTTCAACCGGTCGATCGGGAGGTTCCGGCGAGCTGGTTTGCGCTCAAGCGCGGACTCGACATCGCAATCGGCGGGTCGGCGCTCGTGCTTTTGTCGCCCGTCGTCGGGCTCGCGGCGCTCGGCATCGCGTGCGTCTCTCCGGGCTCGCCGTTCTTCTTACAAGAACGCGTCGGCAAAGACGGCCGGCGGTTCAAATTGCTCAAGCTGCGCACGATGGTCGACGGCGCTCACCTCGTCCACGACGAAATGCGCTCGCTCAACGACGTCGACGGACCGGTGTTGAAGATCCGCAACGACCCGCGTCTCCATCCCCTAGGAAAGCTTCTCCGCCGCACCAGCATCGACGAACTGCCCAACCTCGTCAACGTGCTCCGCGGCGAGATGTCCCTGGTCGGTCCGCGCCCGCCCCTTCCGAGCGAAGTTGCCGATTATGACGAGTTTGCCAGGCGGCGCCTCAGCGTGAAGCCCGGCATCACGTGCCTGTGGCAGATTTCCGGGCGCTCCAACCTCTCGTTCGAAGAGTGGATGCGCCTGGACAACGAGTACATCGATACTTGGTCGCCGCTCTCGGATCTCTCGATCGTCGCGAAAACCCTCCCGGCCGTGATCACCGGCGAGGGCGCCCATTAGCCCAGGGACTCCAAGGAACGCCGCGGCCGCCCGATGATTGAGGGAAGATGAAGCCGCAGTTGCGGGCCCTCCCGGGGGTGCCCCCGAGCAACGTTTCGCTCGCGCGTTCGACCGTGCTCGTCATGGCCGCGACGCTGCTTTCGAGCGTCTTCGGGTTCACGCGCGAGATCGTGAGCGCACGCTATTTCGGCACGCAGTGGCAGCTCGACTCGTTTCTTGCCGCCGCGACGATCCCGACGATCATGTTCGGAGTCTTCAACGGCGCGCTCGTGAGCGCGCTGGTACCCGTGTTTTCCGACTTCGTCGCGCGTGGCGAGGAAGAGACCGCTCGCCGGCTCGCCAGCACGGTCTTCAACGTCATCTTGATCGCGCTCAGCCTGCTGGCCGTTGCGGGCTGGTTTCTGGCACCCGTTTTCGTGCCGATCGTCGCGCAGGGCTTCCCGCGCGAAGAACTCGACATGACGATCGAGATGACGCGCTGGTTCATGCCGAGCGTCGTCGCGACCAGCCTCGCCGGCGTGCTCAGCGCCGCGCTCAACGCGCGCAACCGCTTCTCGTCGTCCGCCGTCGGCGGGATCGCAATCAACCTCGTGACGATCGTCGTCGTGCTGGCCTTCGTCGGGAGTATGGGTATCTGGGCGCTCGTGCTCGGAACGGTGCTCGGCCTGACGGCGCAGTTGATCGTCCAATTGCCGGCAGCGCTGCGCTACCGCCTCTACGCTCCCGTCATCGATTTGCGTCACCCCGGCCTCGCGAAAATTTGGATCATGCTTGGGCCGATCGTCGTGGGATCGGCGGCGGGTCAGACCGCGATCTTTTTCGATCGTCACTTCGCATCGACGCTGTCGCCCGGCTACATCGCGGGGATGAACTACGCGACGAAGCTCGTCGGGTTTCCGCAGCAGATCTTTGCGGCCGCAATCGCGACGGTCATCTTTCCGCTGCTGGCATCGCAGTTCGCAAGCTCGAACCGTGCTGGCGTGCGGCGCAGCGTCGTGACGGGGCTGCGGCTCGTGAATTTGGTGACGATTCCGTCGGTCTGCGGCCTGATCGTGCTCGCCCGGCCGATCGTCGCGGCGCTCTTCGAACGGGGCGAGTTTCGTTCGACTGCGACCGACCTGTGCTCCGGCCTGCTGCCCTATGCGGCGATCGGGCTCGTCGGGACTGCCGCCAGCATCGTATTGACGCGCTGCTGTTTCGCGTGTAAGGAAACGCGCTGGACCGTCGGCATCTCGGTATTCGCCGTGCTGCTCAACGTCGTGCTGTCGGTCGCCTGGTTGCCGACGCTCGGTGCGCGCGGGTTGCTGCTCGCAAATTCGGTCAGCGGCGTGCTGCAGGCCGTGTTGTTGTTTGCGCTCGTGTGGCGCTTGCTGCACGGCCTCGATTGGAAGACGATCGCGCGGTCGGCCCTTCGCATCGGCGTGTGTTCGCTTGCGATGATGTCGGCGCTGCACTGGATCGCGTCCTTGGGTGCGATCGTGGAACCGTCGTTCGCGGGGCGCGTCTGGTACCTCGCCGGTCAGCTCGCGATCGGGTCGCTCGTGTTCCTAGGGACGGCATGGCTGCTCGGTGTCGAGGAGCTTGCGATCGCGCTGCGCTTGATCGTTCAGAAGTTCGAGGGCCGCGTTCCGAGCCCGCCCGAAAACCGCGAGGTTCCGATCGCGTGATCGCCTCCTTGCGAAAGATGATCGCAGGCGACTTCGCACGTCACGGGGCGCTCGTGTTCTTTACGACGACCGCCATCAACGTGCTCGGCTACGCGTTTCACTTCGCGATCAGCCGCAAAGTCGGGGTCGAACAATACGGCGTGCTCGCGGCGCTCAACGCCGGCTACATGATCAGCTTGGTATTCGCGACCATCAGCTCGACGGTCGTCGTTAAATACGCGGCCGAGTTTCGCGTCTTGGGCGACGCGGCGCATCTCGCCGGGCTGTCGCGTCGCTTGTGCCTCTACGGCTCGGCCGTCGGCGTGGTGTGCGCGCTGCTCGGCTTAGCTGTCGCCGCGCCGATCGCGGGCTATCTGAAGATCCCGAACGTCACCGCCGTTTCGCTCGCGCTCGTGGTCATGGCGCTGAGTTTCATCACCCCGACGTTGCGCTCGGTGTTCATCGGCATCGAAGATTTCAGTATCTATTCCATCTCTTCGATCATGGAGTCCGGGCTGAAGGCGGTGCTCGGCATCGGGTTCGTGTATGCGGGTTACGGCGTTACGGGTGCCTTTGGGGGCTGGGCGCTCGGCGTTCTGATTACCGTTGCGTACACGATGACGGTACTGCTCGCGCGCTATCGCAAGACTCCCGCAACCGAGGTCAAAATCGACTTTCGCAGGCTGGCCGTCACGATGGCCGGCGTCTCCGCGTGCACGATTCTGCTGACCTCCCTCGGCTACGCCGACGTCATCATCGTCAAACACTATGCGGATCCCACGACGGCGGGCCTGTACGGCGCGCTCTCGTTGTCGGGCAAGATACTGCTGTTCGTCGTCGGGTTCGTACCGACGGTGCTTCTGCCCAAGGCTTCACGTCAAGCGCTCGGCGGAACGTCGCCCGTCCGCATCCTCATCATCGCCGTTGCAGTCGTCCTCGCGTTCTCGAGCGTGGGGCTCGTCGGCTACTATTTCCTCCCGGGCCTTATCGTCACGACGCTCGCCGGTCCGTCGTTCGCTCCGGCCACCCCCTACGTGTTCTTTTACGGCGTCGCGATGGTGCTGCTGGCCGCGCTCACGACCGTCACGACGTACAAGATCGGAATTCATCGCTTCGATTTCGTGCTGCCGCTTGCCGTCTGCGCGATCGCCGAGCTCGCCGGCATCTCGGCCTACCATCGCTCGCTGACGGAAATCATCGGCGTGCTGATCGTCGGTAACAGCGTCGCGTTGCTCGCGTCAGTCTATCGCATCAACGCGCCGCTGCGCTCGATCGCACACGCTCAGCGCTCCGACGCCGCCGCATAGCCGCGAGCCCTTCGGGTCGCGCGGGCTTCGGCAACGATCGCGGCCGTCTCGGGGGTTTCGAGCACCTCGGCTATCCGGCGCGCGGCGTTTCCGTCGCCGAACAGCGGCGGGTGCGCGACTGCGGGCGCGGGTGGGTCTGCGAGAAATCCCGCAATCGCGTTCGAGTTCGCGCCCACGAGCCGGTTCCAACCAGCCTCAACGGTGTTCGTCCATTCGGTCGTGTCCCGCAGCGTTACGCATGGGGTCGCGGCAAAATATGCTTCACGTTGCACGCCGCCCGAGTCCGTGAAGATCGTCCGGGCTCCGCACTCGAGCGCGACGATCTCGAGATACCCGAGCGGCGGCGTCGCGAGTACGGCGGGCGGCAGGTCGATGTTGAATTCGCGCAGCCGGGCTTGAGTGCGCGGATGCAACGGGAAGATCACGCGCAGCGGTGCGTTGCGAAAGCCGGCGACGATCGCCGCGAGCCGCTCGCGGTCGTCCGTGTTTTCGGCGCGATGGAGCGTCAGCAAGACGTAGGGTTCCCGGAGGGCCGCGCGCAGGTCCGGAGGCGGCGACTCGAGCGCGCGTTCGCGGGCGCGCAGAAAAAGATCGTACATGACGTCGCCGCAGACGTGGATGCCCTTGGTCACGCCTTCCGCCACCAGCCGGTCGCGCGCCGCGTCGTCGGTGACGAACTGAAGGTCTGCGAGGTGGTCGGTGACCACGCGGTTGATCTCTTCAGGCATCGTCCGGTCGTAAGACCGCATGCCCGCTTCGACGTGCCCGAGCGGTAACAACAACTGCTTTGCGACGATGGCCCCGGCGAGCGTGCTGTTGGTGTCCCCCCGAACGATCACGAGGTCCGCATCGAGCCGGCGGATGGCTTCCGCGAGGCCCTTGAGCATGGAACCCGTTTGCGCGCTCGGGGCCTGGGGCTCGATCCCGAGATTCACGTCGGGCGCCGGAATGTCGAGTTCCTGGAAAAAACGGTCCGACATCCCAGCATCGTAGTGCTGGCCCGTGTGGATGAGGATCTCTTCGTGGTTGCGGCGCAGCTCGCCTGAGAGGACCGCGACCTGCACGAACTCGGGGCGCGCCCCCACGATCGAGACGATTCTCACCGGCGGTTCGTTCGGGCGCCGGGGGTCGAGGTCCGTCCGAGGTCGTATTCTTGGTTTCTCGTTTTGCCGATGCTAGGGAGAGATGGACCGGACCCAGTTATGATCGAGGCCCACTTTCGCGTTCCGCTCGTAGCCCCGTACATCGGCGATGAAGAGATCGTTGCCGTGACGGCCGTGCTGCGCTCGGGACAGCTGGCTCAGGGACCCGAAGTCGCGGCCTTCGAGGCGGAATTCGCACCGGTGGCCGGCTGCGCGTATGCGGTCGCGATGAATTCGGGTACGGCCGCAAACCATGCGGCGCTGGAAGCGCTGGACGTCGGTGAGGGAGACGAGGTACTCACGACCCCCTTCACGTTTGCCGCGACCTCGACGCCGATACTGCAGCAGCGCGCCGTTCCGAGATTTGTCGACATCGACCCTCGGACGTTTAACGTCGACCCGGTCGCGATGCTCGCGGCGTGCGGGACGGGGACGAAGGCGGTCGCGCTCGTCGATCTTTTCGGCCTGCCGATCGATCCCGCGGGGATCGATGCGCTGCGCGCCCGTGGCATCGGCGTGCTCGAGGACGCGTGCCAGGCCGTCGGCGCGGGTCGCGCCGGTATCCGCGCCGGAGCCATCGGTCAGGCCGGTGCGTTCTCCTTCTATGCCACGAAGAACCTGATGACGGGCGAAGGCGGAATGCTGACGACGAACGATCCGAAGATCGCGGAGTCCGCGAGACGTTTCCGCCATCACGGGCAGGGCGAGCGCTACGAGTACGTCAGCCTCGGGTACAACTACCGGATGACCGACATCGCCGCGGCGATCGGACGCGTCCAGCTTGCGCGGCTCGATGCGATCAACGCCTCGCGACGTGCCAACGCCGCTTTCTACGATCGCGAACTCGCCGGGATCCCGGGCTTGACGACACCCTACGTGCCCGCCGGCGTCGAGCACGCGTATCATCAGTATTCGATTCTGATCGACGGCGCGGCGACCAACAACGGCGCGACCCGCGATCAGGTTCGCACGTCGATCGGCGAACGCGGGGTCGCAAGCGGGATTTACTATCCAAGCCCGTTGCACGTACATCCGTTGTTCGCGAAGCTCGGCTACGGGCCGGGCGATTTTCCGGTCGCCGAACGGACCTCGAAGCAAATCCTGGCCTTGCCGATCCATCCGCTCCTGACGCAAGCCCACCTCGAGCACGTCGTGCGCACGCTGCGTGCGGCACTGGATGCATAAGATGGCGCAGCTCGTTCGCGTCGGCGTGGTTGGGTTCGGCGCGATCGGCCGGCATCACGCGCGCAATCTGCGCGAGATGGCCGACGTCGAACTGGTCGGCGTCGCCGATCCGCTGGCGCTCGCGCGCGCGCAAGCGACCGAACTTGGATACCCGACGTTCGCGACCGGCGCGGAACTGCTCGCCGCCGGGATCGATGCCGCCGTCATCGCCGTGCCGACCAGCTTGCACGAGGACGTCGCCGAAGAATTCATCGATCGTTCGGTCGCGCTGCTGATCGAGAAGCCGCTCGCCCACAACATGCTCGCCGCGAAGCGTTTGATGTCGCGCTGCGCGCGGGCCGGCGTCCCTCTGATGGTCGGCTACGTCGAACGCTACAATCCGGCGCTCGAGGTCGTGCGCGACTTCGCCGCCGACGGCAACCTCGGGCGCATCATCAGCATGTCCGCGCGGCGCGTGGGCATCATGCCGCCGCGGATTCGCGATGCGAGCGTGCTGGTCGACATCGGCGTGCACGACATCGACGTCGCCGCTTGGATCACGTGCGCGCGCCTCAGCCTGCTGTGCGCGCAGGGCGGCATGGCCGTGCTCGAGGACCGGCTCGATTTCGCGACGCTCATGCTCGATGCCGCGGGAACCGTCGTGTTGATCGAAGCCAATTGGATCACGCCCGTGAAGGTGCGCGAACTTTCGATAACGGGCACGAACGGCTACTGCCACGTCGACTACATGACGCAGGTTGCAACCTTCGCTCCCGGGCGCAGCTTCGCGCCGACCAGCGACTACGAAGAACTCGTAAAGCAGTACGAAGAGGGCACCCTGATCCACCTCCCGGTCCGTAAACGCGAGCCGCTCGCCCGGGAACTCGAGGTGTTCATCAACGGCGTGCGCGGTGCCGCGCTCCCGAACCCCGGACTGGCACTGGCCTCGCTGCGAATCGCAGAGGAAGCGACCGCGGCGATCAATAGGAATTCCCACCCCATCGTACTAGCTAACCCTGCGTGACGGCTATCGCAGCGGACGCTTTCGTCCACGCGACCGCGCTCGTGGAAGACGGCGCCACGATCGGCGCGGGCACGCGCATCTGGCATCACGCGCAGGTGCGAACGCGCGCGAACATCGGTGCGCGCTGTATCGTCGGCAAAGGTGCGTTCGTCGATTTCGACGTCGTGATCGGCGACGATTCGAAGCTGCAGAACTACGCCTGCGTGTATCACGGGGTGACGCTCGGCCGCGGTGTGTTCGTCGGGCCGCACGCGGTGTTTACCAACGACCTGCGCCCGCGCGCGACCAATCCCGAGTTCCTGCCGCTCGGCGACGGAGATTGGGAAGTCGGCGAAACGACGGTCGACGACGGCGCCGCGATCGGAGCGAACGCCACGATTTTGCCGGGCGTTCGCATCGGGCGCTGGGCGATGATCGGTGCGGGTTCCGTCGTGACGCGCGACGTGCCGGCGTATGCGCTCGTGGCCGGGTCGCCCGCGCGTCCGCTCGGCTGGGTCTGTGCGTGCGGCGCGCGAGTTTCCGAAGGCTCGACATCGTGCGCGCGTTGCGGCCCGCTGCCGCCCGATCATCCGCTCGTTCGTTAGTGCACGGCGCCTAGCGGGCGCGCTCGCCGTCGTCCCGGCGGTACTCCTGTATGCGACGACGGCGCGCGCCGACGTCTCGTTCTGGGATACCGGGGAGATGCAAACGGTGCCGTGGATCGCCGGAATCGCCCACCCGACGGGGTTTCCGCTCTTCGTGATGGGCGGATGGCTCTTTGCCCACGCGCTGCCGGTCGGGACCATCGCGTGGCGCATGGCGTTGTTTTCGGGGCTCGCGGTCGCCGGGGCCGGCTGGCTGCTCTTTGGTATCGTCGCAGACGAAACCGGGCAACCGTGGCTCGGCGCCGGTGCCGCGATCGCGTTCGAAACCGCGAACACGGTGTGGAGCCGTGCGACGCGCGCCGAAGTTCACGATCTCGCGCTGCTCTGCATCGCCGCCACGATCTATTTCTCGGTCCGGTTGCATCGCGATGAGAGTGGACGCAACTTCGTCTACGCAGTGGGTGCGCTCGCCGCGGGGCTCGCCGTCCATCCGGTCGCGATCTTTGCCGTACCGGGATTACTCGCGCTTGCGATCGCCGACCGCAGGAAGATCTGCGCGCGAGCGTGCGCTGCCGCCGCAGTTGCGGCGACGGTCATGCTCGCGACGTACGCGTATTTGCCGATCCGCAGCGCCATCGTGACGGCGGCCCGGCTCGATCCGACGCTCCAGCTTGGCTTGAATCCGGGCGCCCCGTTTTGGGACTACGCGCATCCGGCCGATCTCCGGCGGTTCGTGTGGCTCGTGAGCGGCGCGCAATTCCGCACCTCGGAAGGTTTCGGCGGATTCGCGCACCCTCTCGCGCTGCTCCATGCCGCCGCCGGTGCGGCAGTTTTCTTGCGAACGGAATTTGGGATCGTCACCTGCGTATTCGCGCTCGCCGGAATCGTCGCCGTATTGCGCCGCGACCGCGTCCTCGGGGCTGCGTACGCACTCTACGCGCTCGCGGGCGTGCCGTTCGCCTTCGCGTACGTTCAGGAAGCGGACCCGCAGCGCTACCTTCTCACCTTCGAGTTCGTGAGCATCGTGCTGGCGGCGCTCGGCGTTGCGGCGCTCACCCATCTGGGTCATCGCGTCGCGCGTATCCCGCGCGCGGTGTGGCCGGCCGTGGGATTGCTCGTCTTTCTTGCGATCGGCGCGCGCAACGTCTACCGCAACCTTGGAATCATCACGGTCAACGCCGATCCCGTCGGCCGCAAATTCCTCGCTGCGGTCGCGACGGCGAGCCCGCCCGGAAGCGTCGTCGTCGCCGATTGGACCTACGCGACGGCCTTAGCCTACGGGGTCTACGCCGACGGCACGCTTGGAAAGCGCATCGTGGTGGCGATGCGCCTTCAAGATGCGGGAGCGAACGTGCTCGCGTGGTCGCGGCACCGTTGCGTGCTCGTCGTCTCCGACGTGCGGACCCCGGATTTTGCGGGGACCGCCATTCGCGTACGCCTGCGCAACGCTTGGGTGCCGTACATTTTCGCCGTCGAGTCGAACGCGGGTCCGCCGTGCCGTGATGCAAGCGAGTCGTCGGGCCGCTAAAGATGGATCTTCGTTTTTCTGCGGCTGGGTTGTTCGTCGGACTGCTGGTGGGTATTTCCGGCGTCGGCGGCAGCTCGATCCTCGCACCGGTGCTCATTCTCTTCCTCGGCGTCAAGCCGATCGTCGCGATCGGGACGGATCTCGTCTACAGCGTCCCGACCAAAGTTCTTGCCGCCTTCGTCCACTGGCGCGCGGGCAACGTCGACAAACGCATCGTATTCGCGCTCGTTGCCGGCGGCGTCCCAGGCGTCATCGCCGGGCTGCTCGTCGTTGCCTGGGTGCGCGCGCACATGCCCGTTGCGGAATTCAACGCGGAGGCCAAGCACTGGATCGGCATCGCGATCTTGCTTGCGAGCGCGGGCGCTCTGGCCGCGCAGGTGTTCGCGCGCCGCACATCGCCGCTCGAAGACGCGCCGGCGCTCGACCGTGCGGCGGTCGCCCGGATGGCCGGCGCGGGTTTCGCCGTCGGTTGGCTCGTCAGCATGACGTCCGTCGGGAGCGGCTCGGTGACGCTGCCGTTGCTGATGTTCGCTCTGCCGCGCGCGACGTTGCGCCGGTTGATCGGTTCCGACATCGTGTACGCGGCGTGCATCATCCCGGTCGCGGCCGCCGGTCACTCGCTCGCGGGCAACGTCGACTGGCGCGCGTCGGCGAGCTTGCTCGTCGGCTCGCTCCCGGGCGTCTACTTCGGCAGCAAACTTTGCGCCCGCATCGACGAGAGCTACCTCCGCCCCGTCATCATCGGCGTCCTAATTTTTGCCGGGAGCCGATTACTCTAACTAGAAGCGGCGGACGTTCACGAGGCCCGAGGTTTTGAAGAGTTCTTCGACTTTGTCGGCGTCGTTTTCGTGAGCGAAGTAGGCGACGACGGTTTTGCCGCGTTCGACGGCTTCGGCGTAGTTGTCGAGTTCGGTTTCGGGGATCTCGAGGTCGCCCAAGCGATCGGAGAGCGATTCGTTGCGAAAGAACGCGCGAATGTGAGGATGACTGGCGTTGATGCCGGGGACGCTCGACCCGCCGTCCGAGGTCAGGAGATCCGCGCCGATGATACCGTGTGCCACGCTCTCGGTCGACTCGTCGGGGCCGATCGTCTGCAAGCGATCCGTCGCGAGACCCGCACCGGCCAGCGCTTCATGAAGTGCGGCGGTGTCGCCATTCTGCGAAAGTCCGGTCACGACGAGTCCCATGGATCCCCCTAGCTCGAATACGATGTGAGGCCGGGGCTTTCGCGGCCGGGGGCAACCGCCCTACGCGGGGCGATTCATCGGCGGCCCGGGCACCGGCGGCGGCGCACCGGGCATGCTTGGTTGCGGGTTCATGGGGCCCCCGATGAAGCCGCGGAACGACGTCTCCTTGACGAACGCCAGCAGCGCCGCGCCCAGACCAACGAGCAAGACGAGCAACGAGACGGCCCAGCCGACGAAGGGTAGCGATTCCGCAGCTGTCGTGATGATGAGCCCGAGCGCGAGGGCCCCGAGCGGTGAGGGCGTCGTGTGCGGCCGCAGCAGTTCGTACAGCCTGCGCCCGATCAGCAGCGAGACCGCAGCATTGCCGATCCACACCCCGGCGAACAGCGCCGCGGCTTCGAGCGGAATCAGCGGAATGCCGATGACGCTGATCAGCAGCAGGATTGCAACCGGAATCGAAGCGACCAGCGCCGCCGTTCCGCTTGCGAACGAGAGGCCCGGGTGAAGCTCGACGCGATCGAGCGCGACCCGCACGCGCAGCGGAAACAAGAGAAACGCGAACAGCACGACGACGTCCCACGCGAGCTTCTCGAGGACGTGCTTGTTCTGCTCGTAGAAAGCATCGCTGTTCAGTGAAAAGAACGGCGCGGCGAAAGCGTCCACGCCGTTCGATCCGAACGCATCGATAACGCTGCCCTTGACCAGGCAGCTATCGGCGTCGAAGTTACCGAGGTAGTTGTGCACGTCGCCGTCGATGACGCCGTCAGGAGTGCAGCTGACGTTACCGAGGACAATGTCGAGATCGCCCTGCACTTCGTGATCGATCGTCGCGTCGCGGAACCAGACCGTCGTCGCGCCGTCGTGCGTGCGCGCCGATGCGAACGAGTCCTTTGCCGCGAACATCGCAAACAGGCCGACGATGGCGACGAGGAACACCACGAGCAGCGCGTTTCCGCGCCGCGGCGACTGGTTCAGCACGATTCGGTACTCCCTTGGGCCGGCGCGCGCCGGGTGCGTAAGAAGGCGTAAATCGCGACGATCGCCGTGGCGAACAGCAGGTCGATCGCGATGAGCGCACCCATCGCGGCGGTTACGTCGAAGATGTGGTGGCCGAAGAGGCCTCCGGTTGCGGCAGCCAGGGACGAGAACGCGGCGCCCGCACGAACGAAGCCGGCGCCGATCGTCGCGACCATCGCGCGGGCGGCGCTACCCCCGAACAAGAGGAACCCGCCGATCGCGACCCATGCGAACACGACATAGGTAGCGAGCACCTTCAGATGCGGGAAACGCGGCGAATGCGGCGCGGGCATCGCGCGCACTTCGGCCATAATTTTGAAGGTGAAGTTCGGCGCGGGGTCGAGCACGCGCGGCACGAGCAGAAGGCCGTCGACGACGCGCAGCTCTTCTAACAGCTTCGCGCAGTTCTCGCAGCTCTCGACGTGCACGGCGAGGCGCACGCGCCGAGCCGGGCTCAGGCCGCCTTCCACGTAGGCATCGAGCATTCGCTCAAAAGACGAGCAGTGCACGCGGGACTCCCATCTTCGAGCGCTTGGCTTCGAGTGCTTCGACCGCGTGCCGTTCCCGCTCTCGCATCTTTTGTGCGAGGGCGAGCTTGCCGCGGTGGATCAGGGTCTTGACGTTGCCGAGCGAGAGGCCCATCGTCTCGGCAATCGATTGGTAGTCCATGTTGTCGTAGTAGCGCAGGGATAAAACGGTACGCGTGCGTTCGGGAAGCGTCGCCAGCGCGGCCCTCACGTCGGACTCTGCTTCGGCTCGCAAGATGCCGCCCGAGGGGTCGGCTTCGGGCGCGAGGTCGGGCAGCGCGTTCTCGAGCGACTGATCTTCGCCGAGGTCGGCGGTTTGCGGACGGCGCAGGCTCTTGCCGAGGTGGGTGCGGACGACGTTGCGCGCGATGTGGTAAATCCACGTCGAGAAGCGCCCCAGGCCCGGATTGAAGGTGCCTAGGTGAGCGTAGCAGCGCAGAAACGTCTCCTGCGTGAGGTCCGCGACGTCCGGCTGGTTCCGGACGCTGGCGCCGATGAAGTTTGTGATGCCCCTTTTGTAACGGTCGACTAGCACGGCAAAGCATTCGCGTTCGCCGCCGAGTATGAGCTGAACCAACTGCTCGTCGGCCGGCTCTACGATCGTCATCCTCCTCCGCTTTCTTTCTTACGTCACAGCTACCCCGGAGCGGGGCAAAAGTTGCGGGCGGGCCCCGCGGAGCCGGGTTTCGAGCGGCGATTTCTGCCGGTCGGGCGCGTTCGCGCGCGAAAACCCCCGAACGAATGTCCGGCGGAAAGGCTGGTGCATGCCCGGAAGACCTCACGCCGGTTATGGAACTGCAGATCGACGACGGAATGGTAGGAGGTGCCCGCGACCTGGCCGGCGCGATCGTGGGGCCGGTCGTCGCGTTCGTCGGCGCCCATTCCACGCTCTCGGTCGAGCGTTCGGTACTGCGCTTGCTCGGGGTGGACGGCGTCGGAGCGGATGAGGTGCCCGTGCCGAACGGCTTCGTCGAACGGCTCGGCGCCGAACGTTTACGGCGCGGTGCGGCGCACTGGGTCGGGGCGCTGGTCGCCGAGACGGGGCGCACCGCCGACGACGTGGCGAGCGCGGTTGCCGAAGGGACGCTCGATCTCGCCCAGGCCGATGCGACGCCCGAGGCTGCCGCGCGCGGCGCGCTCGCCAAGACGATTTCGCGGGCGCTAGCGCGCGTCGACCAGCGTCGCGACGAGCGGGAGGCGCTGCTCGAACGGCTGCCGCAAACGCCGCCGCCGCTGCTCTACGTCATCGTGGCCAGCGGCAACATCTACGAAGATCGCACGGCCGCGGTCGCCGCGGCCGAGGCCGGGGCGCAGATCGTCGCGGTCATCCGGTCGACGGGCCAGTCGCTGCTCGATTTCGTCCCTTACGGTGCGACGACCGAGGGTTTCGGCGGCACGTATGCGACCCAAGAAAATTTCCGTATCATGCGCGAAGCGCTCGACGCGGTTTCGGAGCGACTGGGCCGCTACGTGATGCTCACGAATTACGCAAGCGGCCTCTGCATGCCGGAGATCGCGACGATGGCGGCGCTCGAGCGGCTCGACATGCTGCTCAATGACTCGATGTACGGCATCCTGTTCCGCGACATCAACATGAAACGCACCTTCGTCGACCAGCACTTTTCGCGGATGCTCAACGCACGTAGCGGCATCATCATCAACACGGGCGAGGACAACTACCTCACGACGGCCGATGCCGTCGAGCAAGCGCCCGCGGTGCTTGCATCGCAATTCATCAACGAAGCCTTCGCCCACCGCGCGGGCATGCCCGACGCGCAGATCGGCCTCGGCGACGCCTACGAAATCGACCCCGGCCTCGAAGACGGTTTCTTGTTCGCGGTCGCCCAGGCGCAACTCGCGCGACAGTGCTTCCCGGCCGCGCCGCTCAAGTACATGCCGCCCACCAAGCACATGACGGGTGACGTATTCAAGGGCCACCTGATCGATGCGATGTTCAACCTCACCTCGGTGATGACGCATCAGACGATTCACCTCTGCGGGATGATGACCGAGGCGATCCATACGCCGTTCCTCGGCGACCGCGCGCTCGCAATCGAGAACGCGCGCTACGTGATGAACACCGCGCGCCACTTCGGCGACGAGATCCAGCTAAAACCGGGCGGTATCATCGAACGCCGCGCGCAAAACGTGCTGCGCGACGCGTACGCGCTGCTCGAGCGCGTAGCCGATCGCGGCCTCATGGCATCGATCGAAGCCAAGGTCTTCGCCGACGTCAAGCGTGCCCCGGACGGCGGCCGCGGCTTCGACGGCGTCTTCGAGCGCGGCCCCGCGTATTGGAACCCGTTCGAAGAAGCGCTCGCAGGCCGCGCGCCGGTAACGGCACGCTGATGCTGTTCATGGTCGTCGAGCGCTTCAAAGATCGCAATCCCCGGCCGATCTATCAGCGGCTGCACGAGAGCGGGCGGCACATGCCGGACGGGCTCACGTACATCGACAGCTGGATCGAGGGCAACTTCGACCGCTGCTTCCAATTGATGGAAACGGACGATCTCACGTTGCTGCAACGCTGGATCGCCCAGTGGAACGACGTCATGGAGTTCGAGATCGTCCCGGTCGTCGGCTCAAAACGAGTCCGCGAAATCTTCGAACCGCCCGCAGCCGCCACCGATAAACTGGCATGAGCGACGCGCGCATGTTACAACTAAGAACGGTCTACCTGGGTACCGAACCCGTCGTAAACGCCGTCAAATCGTGCAAAGAAGTTACGAAAGCGTTCGACCTCTATTGCAATGACGGGATATGCCGGTAGCATTTCTTTCGTCGCGGTCACACTTGCCGATCGAGCGAACCAGCCGCTGTCGATCTTGGCCGAAACACCGTCCGTTCGTAATGCCTTCCAGGCACGTCGCGCATTCGTCTTGTTCGGGAAATCCGCCACAAAGTCGATTGCCCTCGGGCGCGTTACATCTTTGAGCCGAGAACGGATGAGTCCCACTAGGAGTCGCGTCTGGGCAACGTCTTCGGACTCGGGTTGCGGCGCTTTTGTGTCCTTCGCAAGCAGTGCAAACGTAACGGCTACGCTGCATTCGAACGTCGCAATGTCCGGAAGAACGAAAAGATACGAACGCTCGTACTCCCGCTCTTCCCCAGGTAACGCCGCGACGATTTGTACGACGTGAAACGTCTCCGGTGAATAGACCGCAAACGCCGGGCGTCCGTCCTTGAGAGTCGTTTTGAAGCGCGGGACCCGAATCGGACTCGGCGGCTCCTCAATGCGACCGGTGATGGGCCAAGAACCATCGTGGAGCGCGGCATCGTCCACCATGAACCGGGAGACTGAGCTCGGTGAAAGCGCGGCACCGGTGAGTTGCCTTAACGGGGGCCCGAACATCGAACAGAAGATGCGTCCCGTTACAGAAGCCAGAACGATTCCCGTGACGTATGCCGACGGGTAAGGAACAGCGAACGTGGTTCCCACCGGAATCGGCGGCAAGTCTGCCGTCATCGCCATGCGGCAGGCGTTCTCGTTTGCCGCCCTCAATTTCCTAGCCTCGGTGCGGAATCTGTAATGTCTACATATATCAAGCCGTATGGCGACACGATGGACGACGGTAAAGTGCAGTTGTCGTTCACGTTGCCGATCGAGTGGAGCGAAGCCGCGGATGAAGCGGCGCGGCAGCTCGTCGTGAAGATGGGGTTCGGCGACGTTGCGGTGGCCGAGGGGCGCGGGATCGCGAGCGGGTTTTCGTTTTTCGTCGTGTATGCGAGCACGCCGGTTTCGGTCGACGTGGAGACGATTGCGGCGCCGGCAGCTAAGGGGCATTCCATGTCGATGGACGACATCGATGCGCTCGTCCGCAAACGCGTGGGCCGGAAGATACGGATCGCGGGCGCGTGCATCGGCACCGACGCCCATACCGTCGGCATCGATGCGATCCTGAACATGAAGGGCTACAAAGGCGACTACGGGCTCGAGCGCTACAAGGAATTCGAGACGTTCAATCTGGGCAGTCAAGTTTCGGTCGAGGATCTGTGCGCGTTCGTGCGCGCGGAACGGATCGACGCGGTGCTCGCGTCGCAAGTGGTGACGCAGAAGGGCAGCGACGTCGCGAACTTCACGGCGCTCGTCGAATTGCTCGAGGCGGAGGATCTTCGCGACAAGGTCGTGCTGATCGCGGGCGGGCCACGCATGACGAGCTTGCTCGCGGCCGAACTCGGCTACGACGCGGGCTTCGGCCGAGGCACGCTGCCGAGCGACGTCGCGGCATTCGTTGCGCGCCACATGGCCGACCGCGTGCCGGTGTGAACGGGTTCGCGAGCATGTCGATGCCCTTGGCGCTCGCCGGGGCATTGCTTCTGCTCGGCGCGTCGCCGGCCCCAATCGTGCAGCCGGCGGCCGGCGTAGCTTGGACTACCGACGACGTCGCGAAGCTTGCCGTCGATCTGGACCAGCTCATCGCGAATTCGGCGGCGGTACGCAGTGCTCACGCGGGCGTACTCGCGATCGATACGGCGAGCGGAACCGTGCTGTACGCGCACGACGCAGACCAGGAATTCCAACCGGCGAGCACGTTCAAGCTCGTCGTAGGCAGCGCGGCGCTTGACAAACTCGGGCCAAATTTCCGGTTTCGCACGACGCTCGAGCTCGCGAGCCAGCCCGGCCGCGAGACCCCGTCACTCGTTTTGAGAATGGGGGGCGATCCGACCCTTACGACGGCCGATCTTACCGCCGCCCTCGAAACGGTTCCCGGGCCTTCCTTTGCCGGCGTCTACGTCGACGATTCCGCGTTCGAGCGACGGCCGTATCCTGCGGGTTGGACGTGGGACGATTTCGCGCAAGATTACGCTCCCAAGCTTTCGGCCGCGACGCTCGACGAAAATGTCGTCGACGTGCGCGTCTCACCCGGCGCGACCGCGGGGGATCCCGCGATCGTGGAGCGCGCGGACGGCCTTCCCATGGGTGATCCTTTCGCAACGTGCGACGCGACGCTCGCGGCTAGCGTCGACGTCGTGGCGCGGGCGACGACCGGAGCGGCCGGCAGCGACGACACGATCGACGTCGCACGGGGCCCCCTCGATTGCCCGGAAGTCGTCGGCTCGATTCCGGCCGGTGCCGCGCCCGAGACGATCGGTGCTGCCGTGTACAGTCCGATCGTTGCCGTTGGAGAGGCGCTTCGGCGCGCCGTGGCGGCTCGCGGTTTTGCGCTCTCAGGCCTTCACACGAGCCAAGCGTCGATCGAGGCGGCAACGCGCCCGCCTGCGGGGCTGGAACCGCAGCGCGTCTTATGGACGCACGACTCGCAACCGCTCGGCGAACTGCTCGGACCGCACTTCTGGATTCCTTCGGACAATTTGTTTGGCGAATTGCTCCTCGAAGAGCTTGGGCTTGCAACCGATGCCAAACCGGGTTCGACCGAAAAGGGCATCGCGTACGAAAAAGCGTGGCTGCGCACTCTCGGGATCGATCCGGCGACGCTGACGCTCGCCGATGGCTGCGGCATGTCGCAGTACGACCGGATTACGCCGCGCGATCTCGTTACGATACTGCAGCACGATTGGAACGGGCCGAACCGGCAGCTCGTGCTCGACTCACTTCCAGTCGGGGGCGCGCGCGGAACGATCGAAGGTATCGCCGGGACGCCGGCGGCCGGGCGCGTGTTCGCGAAGACCGGGAGCATGATGCACGTGCGCGGGCTTGCGGGGTATCTCGCGACCGCGAGGCACGGCGCGGTTACGTTCGCGTTTGAAGTCGACGATTGGAACGGCGATTATCCGTCGCTTGCCGCGCTGCGTGCGAAGGTGCTATCGCGCATCGTCTCCGACTGACGCGCGAGGGTCGCATAGAGCGCGGGAACGACGATCAGCGAACACGCGGTCGCGATGGCGAGGCCGCCGATCACCGTGATCGCGAGGGGACGTTCCATTTCGGAGCCCGCACCGAAGCCGATTGCCAGCGGTGCGAGACCGCCGACCGTCGCGAATGCCGTCATCAGGATCGGGCGAAGCCGCTCGGATCCGGCTCCGAGTAATGCATCGCGAATGCCCGCACCGCTCGCGCGCCGCCGGTTAGCCGCATCGACGAGCAGGATGCCGTTGCG
>Ga0302326_10006746_pt1 | contig 25679 bp, 27 predicted proteins | sample Palsa_T0_3_FD_202264 | JGI IMG/M metagenome (GOLD analysis project Ga0302326, IMG submission 202264) | Peat permafrost microbial communities from Stordalen Mire near Abisko, Sweden - Palsa_T0_3 | ecosystem: Environmental > Terrestrial > Soil > Palsa > Peat permafrost | place: Sweden: Abisko... | reverse complement strand
CATGTTGGGGATCAGCGTGATCTGCGCGAACCGCATCGTCACCGCGGTGGTCAGATCGTTCTTGTCGACAAAGTAGCGGTAGAGGACGGTCTTGGAGACCCCGATCTCACCGGCGATCTCGTCCATGCTGACGTACTGGCCACGCCGCCGGATCGCTTCGATCGTTCCGTCGATCAGCTCGTTGCGGCGATCAACCTTGTGCTGGTGCCAACGTCGTTTTCGACCGTCGGTTTTCACCGCCCCGGCCGGGAGCTGCTGTGCCACTAGTCCCGGTTCCTTATCTTTCGATCCTACGCGCATCGTACGGCTTATTAATCGCAAATTCTTGCCTGGACCTCTTGCAACAGAGCCGGCCTGGCAGTGCGGTAACAGTTACCGGGGGTTTTTGGCCGGTGCCCGGGTGAGCATCGTCACCGAATAGCTATGTCGATAGCGGATGATGGTGAGGTGGCAGTCGGACTGAACGGGAGACCCGATGCGGGTCCCAAACACCGAGCCGAATCGCGGGGCGCACCCACGACGGCAGATTCGACACCGCTGCCGCCAGGGGCGCCGAGTAGATCCGCGTCCCTGGCCGAGTCGTTCGCGGGCGCCGATCCGCAGGCCGACGCTGAACGGCGCCGCGGCCTGCGGCGAATGAAGGTCGTCGCGCTGAGTTTTCTGGTCGGCGCGACCGTGCTGTTCCTGGCTTGCCGGTGGGCCCAGTCCGCTCATATCACCGCTACCTGGGTCGGCTATGTCGGTGCCGGTGCGGAGGCCGGCATGGTCGGTGCGCTCGCGGACTGGTTTGCCGTGACCGCGTTGTTCAAGCACCCGTTGGGCATCCCGATCCCGCACACCGCCATCATCAGGCGCAAAAAAGACCAACTCGGCGAGAGTCTCGGCACCTTCGTGCGGGAGAACTTCCTGTCGCCGGAGGTGGTGGGAACCAAGATTCGCGATGCCCAGATCCCGAGCCGGCTGGGCAAATGGCTGGCCGAACTTCCGCACGCCCAGCGGGTGGCCGCGGAGTCGGCGACTGTGCTGCGGGTGCTGGTGGAGTTGCTGCGCGACGACGACGTCCAGCAGGTGATCGACCGGATCATCGTGAAGCGCATCGCGGAACCGCAATGGGGTCCGCCGGTGGGCCGGGTGCTGGCCACGCTGCTCGCCGAGCGGCGGCAGGAAGCCCTGATTCAATTGCTGGCCGACCGGGCGTTCCAGTGGTCGCTGAACGCCGGCGAGATCATCCAGCGCGTGGTCGAGCGCGATTCGCCGACCTGGTCGCCGCGATTCGTCGACCATCTCGTCGGTGACCGCATTCACCGCGAGCTGATGGACTTCACCGACAAAGTCCGCCGTAATCCGGACCACGAACTGCGCCGCTCGGCGACCCGCTTCCTGTTCGAGTTCGCCGAGGACCTGCAGCACGACGACGCCACGATCGCCCGGGCCGAGGCCGTCAAAGAGCAGTTGATGGCGCGCGAAGAGGTCACCAACGCCGCGGCGACGGCCTGGAAGACGATCAAGCGCCTGGTGCTCGAGGGCGTCGACGACCCGTCGAGCGCATTGCGCACCCGCATCGCCGACGCCGTGGTGAGCATCGGCGAATCGCTGCGCGACGACATCGAACTGCGGGAGAAGGTCGACAACTGGATCGTGCGGGGCGCTGAGCACCTGGTCGCGCAGTATGGGGTGGAGATCACAGCGATTATTACCGAGACCATCGAGCGCTGGGACGCCGAGGAGGCCAGCCGTCGCATCGAGCTGCACGTCGGCCGTGACCTGCAGTTCATCCGGATCAACGGCACCGTGGTGGGCGCTCTGGCGGGGCTGGGCATCTACGCGATCGGGCAGCTGCTTTTTTGAGTGGTGCTAACTAGTGCTTGCAATTGCTAGCACTAGTTAGCTACGGTGGGCGCGTCCGCACCGAACGGACCGACACAAGGACTCAAGGGATTGGCCATGGCGCAGGAGGAAAAGCTCTCCGCCGTGGTTTCGACCGCCGCGTCCGACATCGGCAGCTTCATCAAGGCGCAGCGCGAAGCGGCGCAGGTATCGGTGCGGCAGTTAGCGGAAAAGGCCGGGGTCAGTAATCCGTACCTCAGTCAGATCGAGCGCGGACTGCGAAAACCATCCGCTGAAGTGCTCAGCCAGCTCGCCAAGGCGCTGCGGGTTTCCGCTGAGGTTCTTTATGTCCAGGCCGGGATGCTCGAGCCTGGTGCGAAGAGCGAAGTCCGCGACGCGATCGTCACGGACGCGACGATCACGGAGCGGCAGAAACAGGTCCTGCTGGACATCTACACGTCCTTCGTCCAACAGAACGAAGCTGCCGGGGAGGAGATCGCTCCTCCTGCTTAGACCCCGGACAACCCAGCTAACCGAAAGACAAGACCAAGAACGACGAAAGGAAACACCATGGCGGAGAACAACCCGAACATCGACGACCTGAAGGCCCCGCTGCTCGCCGCGCTGGGTGCTGCCGACCTGGCCTTGGCCACGGTCAACGACCTGCTCATCGAGCTGCGCGAACGCGCTGAGGAGACCCGCTCGGACACCCGCAGCCGCGTCGAGGAGAGCCGTGCTCGCCTGACCAAGCTGCAGGACGAGCTGCCCGAGCAGCTGCGCGACCTGCGCGTCAAGTTCACCGCTGACGAGCTTCGCAGCGCCGCCGAGGGCTACGTCGAGGCCGCGACATCGCGTTACGCCGAGTTGGTTGAGCGTGGCGAGGCCGCCCTCGACCGACTGCGCAGCCAGTCCGGTCTAGACGACGTGTCGGAGCGTGCCGAGGGCTACGTCGACCAGGCGGTCGAGCTGACTCAGGAAGCGCTGGGCACCGTTGCTTCGCAGACCCGCGCGGTCGGCGAGCGTGCCGCCAAGCTGGTTGGCATCGAGCTGCCGAAGAAGACCGACGCGGCCGCCAAGAAGGCCCAAAAGGCTGCGGCGGTTCCGGCCAAGAAGGCGCCGGCCAAGAAGGCCCCCGCCAAGAAGGCCCCCGCCAAGAAGGCTCCGGCCAAGAAGGTCACCCAGAAGTAATCAGGGCTGTCCGCGTTACCTGCCGGGTAGCGCGGACCGGCCTACACCTCGACTCCGAGTTGCCCATTGGGTGGCTCGGAGTCGACGTCTGTGGGGACGCCCGCTTACGCTTATGGCGTGGACTTGGTGAATATCGTCGTCTTCTACTTGCAAATCGGCGTAGTGCTGATGACGCTCTACGCGTTCGTGCACGCGGCGATGCAGCGGCCCGATGCTTACACGGCCGCCGACAAGATGACCAAGCCGGTGTGGTTGATCATCCTAGGCCTCGCCTTGCCGGCGGCTTACCTGCTCAGCGTGATGGGGGCGGTCGCCGCCGCCTGCGCCGCGGGTGTCTACTTGGTCGACGTGCGGCCCAAACTTCTTGAGATACAAGGTAAGTCGCGGTAGCGATATGCGAGTTCTGATCCTCGCGGCGGCTTTTCTCGGCGCGCTGTCGGGTGTCGCTCCGGCGTCGGCCGACCCGGGTTCGAGCGCGTCGCCCTATGCGCCGCCATTCGTCGACCACGCCGAGTGGACGCAGTGGAATCAGCTGTCCAGCCTGCGGGTCTATCCGACGCCATCCGGGCGCGCCGCGTCGCGAGATCTCGGATCGTCGACTCCCGCAGCCGACGAGGCGTGGGCCGAAGTGCTCGCGCTGGCCCCGACCGCCGGCACCCCGGGCATGCGTCAGCAATTTCAATGCCATTGGGACTTCGCCGAAGGTGCTCAACCCGGCAAGGTCAGCTGGAACCTGGAGCCGTGGCGCCCCGTCGTCGACGACGCCACGATGGTCAGCTCCGCCTGCAATCCCGGCGGCGGGCACGAGCCGTTCTGATGCCGACCCGACTGACCCGCGACGAACTCGCCGCTCGCGTCGACCACACCCTGCTCAAACCCGAGGCCACCGCAGCGGAGGTTGCCGCCGTCGCCGACGAGGCGGCGGCGCTGGGAGTCTGCACCGTCTGCGTCTCGCCGTCGATGGTGTCGCACGCAACCCGCGCCGGAGTACCGGTCGCCGCGGTCGCCGGTTTCCCGTCCGGCAAGCATCTGCCCGAACTCAAGGCACACGAATCCGCACGGGCCGTCCTCGCGGGCGCTGTGGAGATAGACATGGTGATCGACGTCGGGGCGGCGGTCGCCGGCGACATCGAAGCCGTGCGGTCCGACATCGAGGTGGTGCGCGCCGCCGTGCCCGATGCGGTGCTGAAGGTGATCGTGGAGTCGGCGGCACTGTTGGCGCTGGCCGACGAGCAGACGCTGGTCGAGGTGTGCCGGGCCGCCGAGGACGCCGGCGCCGATTTCGTCAAGACCTCCACCGGTTTTCACCCCGCCGGCGGCGCATCGGTGGCCGCCGTCGCGCTGATGGCCGACACCGTCGGCGGGCGGCTGGGAGTCAAGGCCAGCGGCGGCATCCGGACTACCGACGCCGCCCTCGCGATGCTGGACGCGGGTGCCACCCGGTTGGGGTTATCCGGCACTCGCGCCGTGCTCGACGGCCTCGGCTAGGGCCCGCGCTAGAGGTTCGCCAAGCAGGGATCCTGGCTCCCACCGGACGGGATGGTGGCGTTGGTGGTAGAGAACGCGGCCTGCACGCCGCTGTCGGTGACTTTGATGCTGTCGGCGTGCAACCCCAGCGGATAGTTGCGGGTGGCCTGCGCCATCAGGCCGTCGATGTACTTCTGGGCGGTCGCCGTCGACACCTTGGCGCCCAGCGCGGTCACGTCGACCACCTGCAGCGACAGCCCGTTGTTGACGATCTGCGGCTTGAGGGTGGCGCTGTCCAGCGCGCCCTTGAGCGCGATGGTCCCGTCGCTCGGATTGGTGGTGACGCCGCCGCTGACGAAAGCGCCGAGCACCGGGACGGCGTCCTGAATCGACTGCTTGATGCCATCGGTCGACCAGGTGACCGTCCCGCTGAGCGAGCCGATCGTGCCCTGAGAGTTGTTGCCGTCGCTCAACTTGACGTCGCGGATGTCGAAGGCGACCTTCATGCCCTTGGCCGTGCGGACCTGGTTGCCGCTGGTCTGCACGGAGATGTCGCTGTAGTCCTTGGTCAGGTACTGCCACAGCACCGGCGGGGCGGGCGAGAAGGACACGCTGGAGCCGTCCTGCACCTCGCACTGCACCGCGTTGGCCACTTTGGTGCTCGCGACGTGCCGGGCATACAGCTCGGCGCCGATCGGTACCGCCACGACGACCAGCGCCACGATCAGCAAGATCAACAACAGCGACGTCCGGTTGGTGAAGAAAGCACGTTTCTGCTTCTCCGGTGCGTCCGCCGGCGGTGGTGGCGGCGTGGGTATCGAGATCCGGGTGGTCAACTGCTCGTGCGGATGCGGCGCCGGATCGGGCTGCTGCGCCCTCGGATTGGGCGGCAAACCGGGCTGTTGCGGTGGCCGGCCGAGCGGGGGAGGCGGTGGCTGCGGTGGGCCGGACGGGCGGCCTGGCTGCTGCGGCCGCGGGACGTCACGAGCCGTCGACTGCGGGCGGCCGGGCTGCGGTATGTGGCGCGTCGGCGATTCCGACGGCACCGGCGGTGTGCGACGCGGCGGGAAGCCTCGGTTCGGTGGCCCCGCCGGCTTGGGCGGACGGCCTCGTTCCGGCGGCTCGCCGTTGCCGGGGCCTGGCGGGTTCGTCATCGGCCGGCCTCAGACATGGGCGAAGCAGGGGTCTTGGCCGCCTGGCGGGATCGTCGCGTTGTGCGTCGAAAAATGGGCCACCACACCGTCGTTGGTGACTTGCACGCTGTCGGCCTTGATGCCCAGCGGATACTGCTTGAGCAGCGCCGCGGTGAACGTGTTCAGTGCGGTCTGCGCGGTTTCGTGGGGGACGATGGCGCCCAGCGCGGTCACCTTGTATACCTGCAGCGTCAGTGCGCCGCCGGATACCTGCGGCTTGACGGTGACGCCGCCCAGTCCCATCGCCCCGCTGAGTTCGATCGTGCCGGCATCGGCGTTGGTGGTCACGCTTTGGACCAGGCCCCCGATGAACGGGATCGAGTCCTGAATGGTCTCCTGGATGCCCGCCGCCGTCCAGGTGATGTTGGCGTCCAGCTCGCCGATGGTGCCCTTCGAGTCGGCGTTGCCGTGCAGGTCGACGTCGTTGATGTTGATGTCGGCCTTCATGCCCTTGGCGTTGCGGATGTTGTGCCCGGCGGTATGAATCGAGATGTTCGTGTAGTGGCCGGTGATGTGCTGCAGCAGAAACGGGCTGGGGCCGAAGGACGCCGTCGCTCCGTCCTGCACCACGCACTGGGTGGCCGCGGCGACGACGTTGTTGGCGCGATTGCGGGCGTAGAGTTCGCCGCCGACCAGGCCGGCGATACCCAGCGCGGCCACGATGACCAGCACCAGGATGATCGAGACCGGGTCACCACGGAAACGGAAGCGGCGCTTGGCTTTCACCGGGGCCGTGACGTCCTCCGACGGCGGCGGGCCGGCCGGGAATTCCGAGGTGGGCGGGTACTGCTGGGCGGGCGGCGGAACGGCCTGTCCAACCGGCTGGGTGGGCGGTGCGTGCTCGCCCGAACGAGACCACATCGACGGGTCCTGTCGGGGGGGTCCCTGCGGAGTCGTCACCTGGGCGATTCTGCCTTATCGGAATGAGCGGACGCTGAGTGGTTGCGTAACACTGCGATAGTCTCGCGGGCCTTGGTGACCTGGTCGAGATCGATGTCGGCGACCAGCAGTTGCGGGTCGGCACCCGCTGAGGCCACCACCTGGCCGAACGGCGACACCACCAGGCTGCCGCCCAGCCCGGTCGGCGCGCTGGAAGCCAGCGGCTCGCCGGGGTCGGCCTGCCCGGCCGCGACGATGTAGCTGGTGCAGTCCAGCGCGCGGGCTCGGGCCAGCAACGTCCACTGTTCCAGCTTGCCGGGGCCGGCGGCCCAGGACGCGCTGACGACGATCAGCTGGGCGCCGCGGCGGGCCAGCGTGGTGAACAGCTCGGGAAAGCGAATGTCGTAGCAGGTGCTCAGGCCCACCCCGACGCCGTCGACGGTGATCACCACCGGCTCGTGACCTGGTGCGACGGTGCGTGATTCGGTGAACCCGAACGCGTCGTAGAGATGAATCTTGTCGTAGTGCGCGTCGAGCTGATTCGGGCCGGCGACCAGCAGGGTGTTGAAGACGCGGTCGCCGTCGGCCGGGGTGAACATGCCCACGACCACCGTGACGCCGGCGTCGGCGGCGATATGGCGGACGCCGTCGGCCCACGGCCCGTCGACCGGCTCGGCGATCGGTGCCAGCGGGACCCCGAAGCGGCACATGGTCGCTTCCGGAAAGACCACCAGGTGCGCGCCGGCGTCGGCGGCCCGTCCCGTGTACTCCCGCACGAGTTGCAGGTTGTCGGCCGGGTCGGTGCCACTGAGAAGCTGCGCCACCGCTATCCGCATGAGGGTCAGCCTAGGACGCGCAGTCTCGTTTGCCTCAACAGTCACCGAGAAAGCCGGTCCACGATGTGCCCACCTCTCAGCGACAACTCGCCGCAACCCGAAATTGTCGCTCGTAGGCGGGCACGAAGGGTGACTCCGCCGCCGGAGACAGATGTGACGGGTGTGATGCGAGCGTCGGGGCTCAGCTCAGGCGGACTGGCCGATCCAGGTCGTCGTGAAACGCTGCTCGGCGATCAGCAGCTCGACGAGTTGGCTGCCGATGAAGTTCTCCAGCTTGCCGCCCACCAGCGGGACTTTGACTTCGACGGTGGCCCGAAGTTTCAGCCGCGCGCCGCCGGATTCGACCAGCGGCTCGAGCACCGCTGTGCCGGTCAGCAGCGCCGGCGCATCCAGGATCGAGCCGGTCACCGTCGCGGTGGACGCGCCGTCGGTGATCGGCTCCCAACGTTCCTCACGGCGGATGCGCAGATCGCCGCGATGGAACTGGGTGACCACGCCGGGCAGCCGGTCTCGGCGCAGTATCTGGGTGGTGATCACGTCGATGCTGCCGTCGTCGCCGGATGGGCCGCCGATCGCCATCGAGTCCAGGATCGTGTCGTCGGCACCGGAATCAGCGAGCCGGGCCAGCCAGTACTGCTCTTCACTGAAGGCCCGAAGGACCTCGTCGACGGTCACGCGAAAGTCGGTGGACACATCGAACGTTCGCGGCATAGCTGGTCAGGCTACCGTTACGTCTCGTGGTCGGAACGCTTTTCGCTGGTGCGTGCGTCGACGAGGGGGTGCCGCTGGCGCCGCTGACCACGCTGCGCGTCGGCCCGGTCGCGTCGCGGGTCATCACCTGCACGAGCACCGAGCAGATCGTCGCCGCGCTGCGCCATCTCGACGCCGAAACCGGCCGCGGACCATTGCTGGTGCTGGCCGGTGGATCGAACGTGGTGATCGCCGACACGTTGATCGATCTGACCGTAATCCGGTTGGCCGCCAACAACATCAGCGTCCAGGGCAACGTCGTGCGGGCCGAGGCCGGCGCGGTCTGGGATGACGTGGTCGTCGCCGCCATCGACGCCGGTCTGGGTGGACTGGAGTGCATGTCCGGCATCCCGGGCTCGGTGGGCGCCACCCCGGTGCAGAATGTCGGGGCCTACGGCGCCGAGGTGGCCGACACCATCACCCGGGTTCGGCTGCTGGACCGGCGCAGCGGCGAGGACCGCTGGGCGCCGGCCGACGAGCTGGGCTTCGGGTATCGCACCAGCGTCCTCAGACACTCCGACGCCGCGACCGTCCTGGAAGTGGAGTTCACCCTGGCCGCGTCGGGTCGCAGCGCGCCGCTGCGCTACGGCGAGCTGGTCACGGCGCTGGACGCCGCGGCCGGCGAGCGCGCCGACCCCGCGGCGGTCCGGGCGGCGGTGCTCAAGCTGCGGGCCCGCAAGGGCATGGTGCTCGACCCGACCGACCACGACACCTGGAGCGCGGGCTCGTTCTTCACCAATCCCGTTGTCACACAGCAGCGTTTCCAGTCGATCGCCGACGGCTCCGATCGTCCGGTTCCGAACTACCCGGCACCGGACGGCGTCAAGCTGGCCGCTGGGTGGCTGGTGGAGCGAGCCGGCTTCGGCAAGGGCTATCCAAACGACGCCACCGCACGGTGTGGGTTGTCCACCAAGCATGCGCTGGCGCTGACCAACCGCGGCGAAGCCAGCGCCGCGGACGTGGTGGCGCTGGCCCGCAGGGTGCGCGACGGCGTCCGCGATGTGTTTGGCGTCACACTGCTACCCGAGCCGGTGCTGGTCGGCTGCTCGCTGTGACGTGCTCGTAGACGGAGAAGGCCTGAGCCGCCGGTATCTTTGCTCTCGTGAGTAAAGCGCGCGGCTTGTCGCCGGTCACCCGGCGCCGGGCCCTGACGACGCTGGCGGTCGGTGTCGTGGCGCCCAACGTGTTGGCCGCCTGCCTCGGCGAGTCGGCCAAGCAGGCGGAGAAGGCCAAGCCGCCGGCGGAAGCCGTCGTGACGTTCCGGCCGGCGAACAAGGCCACCGATGTGAAGCCGACTACGCCGGTCAGCGTCGAGGTCCGGGACGGCTGGTTTCAGCACGTCGCGCTGAGCAACCCCGACGGCAAGGCCGTCGCCGGTTCGCTCAACCGCGACCGCACCATCTACACCGTCACCGAGGCGCTGGGCTACGACGCGACCTACAACTGGAAGGGATCGGCGGTCGGCCACGACGGCAAGGCCATCCCGGTCCAGGGCACGCTCACCACGATCGCGCCCACCAAGATCATCGACGGCGGATTCCAGCTCAACGACGGGCAGACCGTCGGCGTCGCGGCGCCGATCATCATCCAGTTCGACGCGCCGATCTCCGACAAGGCCGCCGTCGAGCGCGCACTGAAAGTCACCACCGAGCCGCCGGTCGAGGGCAGCTGGGCGTGGCTGCCCGACGAGGCCGAGGGCGCCCGCGTGCACTGGCGCAGCCGTGAGTACTACCCGGCCGGCACCAAGGTCAGCGTCGAAGCCAAGCTCTACGGTCTGCCGTTCGGCGATGACGCTTACGGCAAGCAGGACTTCAGCCTGAACTTCAACATCGGTCGCAAGCAGGTGGTCAAGGCCGAGATCTCGTCGCACCGCATCCAGGTGTTCCGCGACGAAGGCGTCATCATGGACTTTCCCTGCAGCTACGGCGAGGGTGATAAAGCCCGAAACGTCACCCGCAACGGCATCCACGTGGTCAGCGAAAAGTACTCCGACTTCTACATGTCCAACCCGGCCGCCGGCTACAGCCACGTCCACGAACGCTGGGCGGTGCGGATCTCGAACAACGGCGAGTTCATCCACGCCAACCCCTCGAGCGCCGGCGCGCAGGGCAACAGCAACGTCACCAACGGCTGCGTCAACCTGTCGACGGCCGACGCCGAGCAGTACTTCGGCAGCGCGATCTACGGCGACCCGGTCGAGGTGACCGGGAGCCGGATCGAGCTCTCCTACTCCGACGGCGATATCTGGGACTGGGCCGTGCCCTGGGACACCTGGGTGGGGATGTCGGCGTTGCCGCCGTCGTCGGGAGCCAAGCCGTCGCCGGTCTCGATCCCGCGCAGCGCGCCCGCGACCCCGCACGACGCGCCCACGCTGTCGGGAACGCCGACAACGACCAGCCCGAGCCCTATCTCTAGCTCTGAGCCCGGCGGTTGAACCGTCCCGCCGACGCCTGATCGCGCGGCCGGATGATGATCTGGTCGAGGTTGACGTGCGGTGGCCGCGACGCCACGAAGCCGATAACCTCGGCAACGTCGCCCGGCGTGAGCGGCGTGATGCCGGCGTAGACCGAATCGGCACGCTCCTGATTGCCGTCGAATCGCACCAGTGAGAATTCGGTTTCCACAGCGCCGGGCGCAATCTCGGTGAGCCGCACCGGTTTTCCGAGCAACTCACCGCGCAGCGTGCGATGCAGCGCCCCCTGCGCGTGCTTGGCAGCGGTGTAACCGGATCCGCCGTCGTAAATCTCCATCGCCGCGATCGACGTGACGGTGACGATCAGGCCGTCGCCGGAGTCGATCAGCTTCGGCAGCAGCGCGCGGGTGACGCGCAGCGTGCCCAGCACGTTGGTTTCCCACATCCACCGCCAGTGCTCAAGGTCGGCCTCGGCCACCGGCTCCAGGCCCCTGGCGCCGCCGGCATTGTTGACCAGCACGTCGACCCGGTCCAGCCGGCCGGCCAGCTCGTCGACCGCCGCGTCGTCCGTGACGTCAGCCACCACCGCCGTGCCGCCAATTTCGGCGGCCAACGCCTCGATCCGGTCCGCTCGCCGCGCCACCGCGACGACGTGAAAGCCTTGCGCAGCAAGGGTTCTCGCGGTTTTCTCACCAATACCGGCGCTCGCGCCGGTGACCACTGCGACGGGCTGATTGGCGGCACACATCTGACCAACTCTAATAACCGTGCTAAATTCCTCGTGTGTTCCCCTACACCTTGTTTGGCTGTCTGTCTGCGTGTTGTTCCGCAGGCTGCGCGTGTTGTTGCCGCGCAACCAGCCGCGCCTGAGCGAACCAAAGCGCTCGCGACGGTGCGCGGCATAGCCCGCCATCGAAACTCGAACAAGGACACCGCAAGTGCGCTCAACAACTTTCACCACCCACAGTCACCTCCCCACTGCCCGCCGGCGATCCGGTCGGCACCGGGTCGTCGCTCCCTCACTGCAACTTTCCGACGCCGCAGCATCGTCGGTCTTCCGGGCGGTACGGCTGCGCGGCCCGATCGGCCGCGACGTCATCGCCCAGGTCACCTCACTGTCGATCGCGACGGTCAACCGCCAGGTCATCGCCCTGCTGGACGCCGGCATCCTGCGGGAACGCGCCGACCTCGCCGTTTCCGGCGCAATCGGGCGCCCCCGGGTGCCCGTCGAGGTCAACCACGAACCGTTCCTGACGCTCGGCATCCACATCGGGGCGCGGACCACCAGCATCGTCGCCACCGACCTGCTCGGCCGCACTCTGGACGCCGTCGAGACGCCGACACCACGCAGCGCCCAGGGCCCCGCGCTGGCCTCGTTGGCCGACGGCGCCCAGCGCTACCTGCGTCGCTGGCACCGCCGCCGGCCACTGTGGGTCGGCGTGGCGATCGGTGGCACGGTCGACGCCGCCAGCGGGCACGTCGACCACGCCCGGCTGGGCTGGCGCGACGCGCCGGTCGGCCCGGTGATCGCCGAGGCGCTGGAGTTGCCGGTGTCGGTCGCCTCACACGTCGACTCGATGGCCGCCGCCGAACTGCTGCTCGGCATGCGCCGCTTCGGGCCGAACTCGTCGACCAGCCTCTACGTCTACGCACGCGAGACAGTGGGCTACGCACTGATGATCGGCGGACGGGTGCACAGCCCGGCCAGCGGACCGGGCACCATCACTAACCTGCCCGCACAGTCTGAGCTGCTCGGCGGTTCCGGACTGCTGGAATCCACTGTCAGCGACGAGGCCGTGCTGACCGCCGCGCGCCGACTGCGCATCCTGCCGGCCCGCAATGGTGGGACGGGTGTCGCCGTCACCGAGTTGCTGCGGGCCGCCCGTAGCGGCAATCAGCAGGCCAAAGACCTGCTGGCGGAGCGGGCCAAGGTTCTCGGTGAAGCGGTCGCGTTGCTGCGCGACCTGCTCAACCCCGACGACCTGGTGGTCGGCGGGCAGGCTTTCACCGAATACCCCGAGGCCATGGTGCACGTCGAGGCCGCCTACGCCGCGCGCTCGGTGTTGCCGCCGCGCGACATTCGGATGACCGCGTTCGGCAACCGGGTGCAGGAAGCCGGGGCCGGCATCGTGTCGCTGGCCGGGTTGTACGCCGACCCGCTGAGCGCCATGCGCCGTGCCCAGCCGCCGGCGCCCGCGTTCGAGGTTGCTTCCGAGTCGTCCGCCTGACCTGCGCCTTCGGGCGGCTTCGCGAGGTCCTGCAAAGATGATCGTGTGGGCCACACTGACGTCTCCCGGCTGGACAACTCCGAGCTGACCAATCCGCGCCGTGTCGCGGTGCTGGCGGTGCACACATCGCCGCTGGCTCAGCCCGGCGTCGGTGACGCCGGCGGGATGAACGTCTACGTGCTGCAAAGCGCGCTGCATCTCGCCCGCCGGGGTGTGGAGGTGGAGATCTTCACCCGGGCCACGGCGTCCACCGATCCGCCCGTCGCGCGGGTGGCGCCGGGCGTGCTGGTGCGCAACGTCGCGGCCGGACCCTTCGAGGGCCTCGACAAGTACGACCTGCCAACCCAGCTGTGTTCTTTCGCGGCCGGCGTGCTGCGGGCCGAGGCCGCCCACGAACCCGGCTACTACGACATCGTGCACTCGCACTACTGGCTGTCAGGTCAGGTTGGCTGGCTGGCCCGCGACCGCTGGTCGGTGCCGCTGGTCCACACCGCGCACACGCTGGCGGCCGTGAAGAACGCCGCGCTGGCCGAGGGCGACACTCCCGAGCCGCCGCTGCGCACGGTCGGTGAGCAGCAGGTGGTCGACGAAGCCGACCGTCTGATCGCGAACACCGATGACGAAGTGCGACAACTTGTTTCGTTGCACCACGCCGACCCCGCCCGGATCGACATCGCCCATCCCGGCGTCGATCTCGAAGTGTTCCGGCCCGGCGACCGTCGCGCCGCTCGAGCCAAGCTCGGTCTTCCTGCCGACCAGGATGTGGTGGCCTTCGTCGGCCGGATTCAGCCGCTGAAGGGGCCCGACGTTCTGCTGCGCGCGGCGGCCAACCTGCCGAGCGCGCACGTCGTGGTCGTCGGCGGACCGTCGGGCAGCGGGCTGGCCGTTCCCGACGGCCTTGTTCGGCTTGCCCACGATCTGGGTATCTCTGATCGAGTGACGTTCTTGCCCCCGCAGTCGCGGGAAAATCTGGCCACTGTTTTTCAAGCCGTCGACTTGGTGGCGGTGCCGAGCTACTCGGAGTCGTTCGGTTTGGTCGCCCTCGAGGCGCAGGCCTGCGGGACGCCGGTCGCGGCCGCCGCCGTCGGCGGTTTGCCGGTGGCGGTGCGCGACGGCGTGACCGGCACGCTTGTCCCTGGTCACGACGTCGACCGGTGGGCGAAGTCCATCGACGAGATGCTGACGCTCGGCGACGAGCCCGCGGCGCAGATGAGCCTTGCGGCGGTCGAACATGCGTCGCAGTTCTCCTGGGACCACACCGTCGACGCGATGCTCACCAGCTACCGGCATGCGATCAGTGACTTCACCGCCCGCCGATCCGTTCGCGGCTTGCCGTCGTCGCGTCGGGCGGCCAGTCAGTCCGGGCGGCGTCCGTCGCGCCGGAAGGCATGGGCGTGAGCGCCACGAACGGCGATCGGCCGGTGTCGCACGTTCAGCAGCTGATCGAAGACACTCTGGACGCCAGCGAGCTGACGTATTCGCGGCACGAGGGAGCGCACGGCGGCTTGCCCGGGCTGGTCGTCGAGTTACCCGGCGAGCGCAGGCTCAAGACCAACACCATCCTGAGCATCGGCGAGCATTCGGTGCGCATCGAGGCGTTCGTCTGCCGCAAGCCCGACGAAAACTTCGAGGGCGTCTACCGTTTCCTGCTCAAGCGCAACCGCCGGCTCTACGGCGTGGCCTACACGCTGGACAACGTCGGCGACATCTACCTGGTCGGCCGCATGGCGCTGGACTCGGTGGACGCCGCCGAAATCGATCGGGTGCTCGGGCAGGTGCTCGAAGCCGTCGACAACGACTTCAACACGTTGCTGGAGTTGGGTTTTCGCACGTCGATCCTGAAAGAGTGGGAGTGGCGGGTGTCGCGCGGGGAGTCGTTGAAGAACCTCGAGGCGTTCGCGCATCTCATCGAAGACGACGATGCAGAGCGCGAAGCGCGATGAGGAGAAGTCGAGCATAAAACTCGAAGACGACGATGCAGAGCGCGAAGCGCGATGAGGATGAAGTCGAGCATAAAACTCGAAGACGACGATGCAGAGCGCGAAGCGCGATGAGGAGAAGTCGAGCATAAAACTCGAAGATGAGGACTCCGACAGCGCGTGAGACACTGGCCGACATGGGTGAGACGGCCACGTTGGTGCTGCTCCGTCATGGCGAGAGCGAATGGAACGCAAGCAATCAGTTCACCGGCTGGGTTGACGTCGACCTGACCGAGAAGGGCCGTCGCGAGGCGGTGCGCGGTGGGCAATTGCTCGCCGAGCACGACCTGCTACCCGACGTGCTGTACACCTCACTGCTGCGACGAGCCATCAACACCGCCCACCTGGCACTGGACAGCGCCGACCGACTGTGGATCCCGGTGCGGCGCAGCTGGCGGCTCAACGAGCGGCACTACGGCGCTCTGCAGGGGCTGGACAAGGCCGAAACCAAGGCCCGCTACGGCGACGAGCAATTCATGACCTGGCGGCGCAGCTACGACACCCCGCCACCGCCCATCGAGAAGGGCAGCCAGTACAGCCAGGACGCCGACCCCCGCTACGTCGACATCGGCGGCGGCCCACTGACCGAATGCCTGGCCGACGTGGTCGTCCGATTCCTGCCGTATTTCACCGACGTCATCATCCCCGACCTGCGGCTCGGTAAGACGGTGCTGATCGCCGCGCACGGCAACTCGCTGCGCGCGCTGGTGAAATACCTCGACGGCATGTCCGACGACGACGTCGTCGGATTGAACATCCCGACCGGAATCCCGCTGCGCTACGACTTGGACGCCGATATGCGGCCTTTGGTCCCTGGCGGTAGCTACCTTGATCCGGATGCGGCAGCCACCGGCGCGGCCGCAGTGGCCAGCCAAGGCGCGAAGTAAGCACTCGATCGCAGCAACCCGGCAAACGCCGGGTGAACGACGCCCGAACACCTGTCTCTTGGCGTGTGACATGCCCTGATTTGGCCTTGCGCTGCTGGGTTGGCGTTCACCGTATTTGTAGAATTTTCACGTGACCGTGTTCTCGGCCCTGTCACTGGCCGGGGTTGTACTCCTCGCGGCGTTGACTGTCGGAGTCACCGTCGGCGTGCGATTAGCGCCGAGGGCGCTGGAACGACGCCAGCGCGCGGTCGTCGACGCAGCCGGAATCACCGTCGCGCAGATGCTCGACCGCATCGTTGCGCTGATGCCACTGGGCGCCGCCGTCGTGGATCGTCACCGTGACGTGGTCTATCACAACGGGCGGGCCAAGGAGCTCGGCCTGGTGCGCGAGCGTCAGCTCGACGAGGAGGCCTGGAACGCGGCCCGCAAGGCTCTGGCTGACGGCGCGGACCTCGAGTTCGACCTGATTCCGGGAAAGCGGCTGGTACCGGGGCGTGCGGGTCTGACCGTGCACGGGCAGGCGCGACTGCTCAGCGAGGAAGACCGCAGGTTCGCCGTGGTCTTCGTCTACGACCACTCCGAATACGCCCGCATGGAGGCGACCCGGCGCGACTTCGTCGCGAACGTCAGCCACGAGCTCAAGACGCCGGTCGGCGCGATGTCCGTGCTCGCCGAGGCCCTGCTGTCCTCGGCGGACGATCCCGAAACGGTGCGACGGTTCGGTGAGAAGGTCCTCGTCGAGGCGACCCGGCTGGGCAACATGGTCAGCGAGCTGATCGAGCTATCCCGGCTGCAGGGCGCCGAGCGTTTGCCGGACATGGGCGCCGTCGAGGTCGATTCTGTTGTGGCCGAAGCAATTTCACGCCACAAGGTACCGGCCGACAACGCCGACATCATCGTGCGCACAGACGATCCCAGCGGCCTGCGGATGATGGGCGAGCAGGCCTTACTGGTCACCGCGCTGGCCAACCTGGTGTCGAACGCGATCGCGTACTCCCCGCGCGGCTCGCTGGTGTCGATCAGCCGGCGACGCCGCGACGAGAACATCGAGATCGCGGTCACCGACCGCGGCATCGGGATCGCCCGCAAGGACCAGGAGCGTGTCTTCGAGCGGTTCTTCCGGGCCGATAAGGCCCGTTCGCGGGCCACCGGCGGCACCGGGCTCGGCCTGGCCATCGTCAAGCACGTCGCAGCCAACCACAACGGCAGCATCGGGCTGTGGAGCCAAGTCGGCACCGGTTCGACGTTCACCCTGTCCATCCCCGCCTACGACACCCCTGAACAACCGCCGGAACGCGAGATCCGGCCCGTGAAACCGCAACGAGAGCCCCAACGAGAGGAAGAACTACACAGATGAGCAGTCTGCCGACCGTAGAGGAATCGCACCGATGACGAGTGTGCTGATCGTGGAGGACGAAGAATCGCTGGCCGATCCGCTGGCGTTTCTGCTCCGCAAGGAAGGCTTCGAGGCCACCGTGGTGACCGACGGGCAGTCCGCGCTGGCCGAATTCGACCGGGCCGGCGCCGACATCGTGCTGCTTGACCTGATGCTGCCGGGGATGTCGGGCACCGATGTGTGCAAGCAACTGCGCACGCGTTCCAGCGTGCCGGTGATCATGGTGACGGCGCGTGACAGTGAGATCGACAAGGTCGTCGGGCTCGAACTGGGCGCCGATGACTATGTCACCAAGCCGTATTCGGCGCGTGAGCTGATCGCCCGGATCCGCGCGGTGCTGCGCCGTGGCGGCGACGACGACTCCGAGATCACCGACGGTGTCCTGGAGTCCGGGCCGGTGCGAATGGATGTCGAGCGTCACGTCGTCTCCGTGAACGGTGAATCGATCACGTTGCCGCTCAAGGAATTCGACTTGCTCGAGTACCTGATGCGTAACAGCGGCCGGGTGCTGACCCGTGGCCAGTTGATCGACCGGGTATGGGGCGCGGACTACGTCGGCGACACCAAGACACTGGACGTGCACGTCAAGCGGCTGCGGTCCAAGATCGAGTCCGACCCGGCCAACCCCATACACCTGGTGACGGTGCGCGGCCTGGGTTACAAGCTGGAGGGCTGACGCCGGGAGTGCCGCTACTCGGCCGCACGAGTAGCGGGGTGCACCGCAACGAGTCCTAATCCGCTGCGCCGCTTACACATTGCGGCCAGTTCGGCGTAGGCTTTTTCGCCGAGCAACTCGGTGAGCTCGGCGGCCATGCTCACCCAGACCTGCTCGGCGCCGACGTGTGCGGCCGGATCGCCGGTGCAGTACCAGTGCAGGTCGGCGCCGCCGGCGCCCCAGCCGCGGCGGTCGTACTCGGTGACGGTGGTCTTGAGAATCTCCGAGCCGTCGGGACGGGTCACCCACTCCTGGCTGCGTCGGATCGGCAACTGCCAGCAGACGTCGGGCTTCATCGTCAGCGGTTCCACGCCGAGCTTGAGTGCTTTGGTGTGCAGCGCACAGCCCTGGCCGTTGTGGAAACCGGGCCGGTTCAAGAAGATGCAGGCGCCCTTGTACTTGCGCGTGCGGAACTGCTCTTCGCCTTCGTGCTCGTCGAGTTCGAGATAACCCTTACGACCCAAGCCTCTGTCGCGGAATTGCCAGTCGTCGTCGGTGAGCTTGGACACCGCATCGTCGAGCCGGGCACGGTCGTCGTCGTCGGACAGAAACGCTCCGTGCGAGCAGCATCCGTCATCGGGACGCCCCTCGACGGTGCCTTGGCAGGCCGGCGTGCCGAACACGCATGTCCAGCGCGAGAGCAGCCAGGTCAGATCCGCGGCAATCAGATGCTCGGGATTGTCGGGGTCGTAAAACTCGACCCACTCACGGGCGAAGTCCAATTCGACTTCACCGGGGTGGTTTGGCTGCGAACTTGACACGGTTTTCACGGTAGTCCAATCCTGTGTCACACGGCTCACGCGCGCCGGTCGATTGCGCGGCTTTCCCCCTCGCCGCTGCGCGGCTGGGAGGTACCCCCACCTCGTGCCGCTAAGCGGCACGCGTCGTCGCCGAGCTAAGTTGTGTCTTGTGCGATTAGGTGTTCTCGACGTCGGCAGCAACACGGTGAACCTGCTTGTGGTGGACGCCCGCCGCGGCGGGCACCCGACGCCGATGAGCTCGACCAAAGCCACCTTGCGGCTGGCCGAGTCGATCGACGGTTCCGGCAAAATCACCCGCAAGGGCGCCGACAAGCTGATCGAGACCATCGATGAGTTCGAAAAAATCGCGGACAGCTCCGGATGCGCCGAGTTGATGGCGTTCGCCACGTCGGCGGTTCGTGACGCGAAGAACTCCGACGACGTCTTGGCCCGGGTCCGCAAGGAGACCGGCGTCCAGTTGCAGGTGCTGCGCGGCGTCGACGAGTCGCGGCTGACGTTCCTGGCGGTGCGGCGTTGGTACGGGTGGAGTGCGGGCCGGATCATCAACCTCGACATCGGCGGCGGCTCGCTGGAGATGTCCAACGGCGTCGACGAGGAACCCGAAGTCGCGCTGTCGCTGCCGCTGGGTGCTGGGCGCCTGACCCGCGAATGGCTCAAGGACGATCCGCCAGGACGTCGCCGGGTGGGGATGTTGCGCGACTGGCTGGACGCCGAGATGGCCGAGGCCAGCGCCACATTGCTGGACGCCGGCACCCCCGACCTTGCGGTCGCGACGTCGAAGACGTTTCGTTCGCTGGCCCGGCTGACCGGTGCCGCTCCGTCGGCCGCGGGGCCGCGCGTCAAGAGAACTCTGACGGCCAATGGCCTCAGACAACTCATATCTTTCATATCTAGGATGACGACCGCTGACCGTGCAGAACTGGAAGGGGTGAGCGCCGAGCGAGCGCCGCAGATCGTGGCGGGAGCTCTGGTCGCAGAGGCGAGTATGCGAGCGCTGTCGATTGAAACCGTGGACATTTGCCCGTGGGCGCTACGAGAGGGCCTCATTTTGCGCAAACTCGATAGCGAAGCCGACGGAACTGCCCTCGTAGAGACATCTTTGCGAGATGCTGGTAGTCAGCGAGCCGATCGGAATGGCGGCAAAAAATGACCGGACCAAACGACACCACGCGGCCCATCTCGGTTGCCGAGTTGCTGGCCAAGAACGGCACGCACGGAGCGCCGGCGCCCGCCCGCCGCCGCCGTCGTCGCGGCAACTCCGACGCAGTGACCGTCGCCGAACTGACCGGCGAGATTCCAATCATCACCGACGACATCAAACCCGCGAAGGCCGAGCAGAAGAGCCCCGGGCCGGTCGCCGAAGCGGTGTCCGCAGAGCCTGCCGAGAAGCCGTCGTTCTGGTCCGAACCCGAGGCGCGCTGGCCGGAGTCCGCGCCGCCTCGTCCGCGTCAGAGCGGACCTGAGCCGCGGGAACCGCGTCTCCAGCCCAGCTCGTATCCCCGGCCGGTGCGCACCAACGGCCGGACCGAGGCCGATCGCAACGACAAGCCGGCGGAACGAGCCGGCGCCGAGGGCATGGCCCCCGACCCGATCGAGGACTACGCGGGCATGTCGGTCGACGTGATGGACACCGACGTGCGCGACGCCGAGACGGCCATCGAGGACTCCGCCTACGTGCGGTCCTACCTGCAGACCGGCAAGGACGACGATTCGCACGACTCGTCGTACCGCGACATCGCCGACGTCGCCGAGGACGAGGACTACCCCGACGACCTCGACCACGAACCGCGAACCTGGACTCGGGCCGAGAGCATGCGCTTCGGCGGAATGGTTGTGCTGCAGTCGATTCTGGCCGTCGCGTTCGGTGCAGGGTTGTTCATCGCGTTCGATCAGCTGTGGCGGTGGAACAACATCGTCGCGTTGGTGCTCTCGGTTCTGGTCATCCTCGGACTGGTGGTGGGCGTGCGGGTGGTGCGCAAAACCGAGGACATCGGCAGCACGCTGATCGCGGTCGCGGTGGGGGCACTGGTCACGCTGGGTCCGCTGGCGTTGTTGCAATCCGGCTAGCGCTCAGCAGAATTCGCGTGCGCCCAGCTATCAAGGTCGGTCTGTCGACGGCCTCGGTCTATCCGATGAAGACCGAGGCCGCTTTCGAGTATGCGGCCAGGCTCGGTTACGACGGCGTCGAGCTGATGGTGTGGGGCGAGTCGGTCAGCCAGGACATCGACGCGGTGGCCAAGCTGTCGCGGCGGTACCGGGTACCGGTGTTGTCGGTGCACGCGCCGTGTCTGCTGATCTCGCAGCGTGTCTGGGGCGCCAACCCGATCTCCAAGTTGGACCGCAGTGTGCGGGCGGCCGAAAAGCTCGGCGCCCAAACCGTCGTCGTGCATCCGCCGTTTCGCTGGCAACGGCGTTACGTCGACGGCTTCACCGACCAGGTCGCGCAGTTGGAGGAGTCCAGCGACGTGCTGGTGGCCGTGGAGAACATGTTCCCGTTCCGCACCGACCGGTTCTTCGGCGCCGGTCAGACGATCGAGCGGATGCGCAAGCGCGGGGGAGGGCCGGGGTCCGGGATCTCGGCGTTCGCCCCGTCCTACGACCCGTTGGACGGCAACCACGCGCACTACACACTGGACCTGTCGCACACCGCGACAGCGGGGACCGACGCGGTCGACATGGCGGAGCGGATGGGTTCGGGCCTGGTGCACCTGCACTTGTGCGACGGCACCGGACTGCCGGCTGACGAACACCTGACGCCCGGTAGTGGCACCCAGCCGGTGGTCGAGGTCTGCGAGATGCTGGCCACCGGCGACTTCGCCGGCCATGTCGTGTTAGAGGTGTCGACGTCCAGTGCGAGTTCGGTTCATGAGCGCGAGGCCATGCTGGCCGAGTCGCTGCAATTTGCCCGCACGCACCTGTTGCGTTGATACCCAAGGACATTCAACAAGTTGACCGCGTTGTTCACCTCCGCGATGGCCCTTCGCGAGGTACATGAAGACGGTGTGCGCCGCGTCTACGAGGGCGAGCTGAACAAGCACTGGACCATTGGCCCCAAAGTGCACGGTGGGGCGATGGTCGCGTTGTGCGCCAACGCTGCTCGCACCGCCCACGGCGGACCCGTTGAGCCGGTTGCGGTTTCGGCCAGCTTCCTGTCGGCCCCCGATCCCGGCCCGATGCGGCTGCTCACCTCGATGCGCAAGCGCGGGCGCCGGATCAGCGTGGTCGATGTCGAGTTGATGCAGGGTGATCGCACCGCCGTGCACGCCGTGATCACGCTCGGCGAGCCGGAGCATCTGGTGCCGCCGCTGCTGTCGGCCAATCCGGCGGTGGGCCTGATGGATCCCGAACCACCGGACGACGTGTTGCCCATCGGCCCCGGCCATCGGCTAGCGGGACTGGTGAACCTGGGCGCGGGCTGCGACGTGCGGACGCTGACCTCGACGCTGGCCGTCTCCACCGACGGCAGGCCGCCGGTGATCCAGAACTGGGTGCGCCCGCGTGACGTCGCACCTGATGTGTTGTTCGCGTTGATGTGCGGCGACATCTCGGCGCCGGTGTGCTTCGCCGTCGATCGCACCGGCTGGGCGCCGACCGTCCAGTTGACCGCCTACTTGCGCGGATTGCCGGCCGACGGCTGGCTGCGGGTGGTGTGCACGTGCGTGCAGATCGGTCAGGACTGGTTCGACGAGGACCACACCGTGGTCGACTGTGAAGGCCGCATCGTGGTGCAGAGCCGACAACTGGCGATGGTGCCCCCTCCCTAGCCGGGCGACCCGCTTCAACCCGGCTTCGCCGCGCTCGCGATCTCCTCTAGGCGGGCGACCCGCTTCACCCGGCTTCGCCGCGCTTGCGATCTCCCGTGCCTTAACGACAAAACCCGCGGGCGTCTGAGATGCTGGGCGTCATGGCCAGAATCGCTCTCGTCGGCGGCGGCAGCATGGGCGAAGCCCTGCTGTCCGGGCTGCTGCGGGCCGGACGACAGGTCAAGGACCTGGTGGTGTCCGAGCGGATGCCCGACCGCGCTCGCTACCTCGCCGACACCTATTCGGTGCTGGTGACGTCGCTGGCAGACGCGGTAGGGAATGCGACGTTCGTCATCATCGCGGTCAAGCCCTCTGACGTCGGCTCGGTGGTCGGTGAGATCGCGCAGATTGCCTGCGAGGCCGACCATGACAGCCCGGATCAGGTGTTCATCACCGTCGCTGCCGGGGTGACGACCGCCTACCTGGAATCCAAGCTGCCCGCCGGCACACCGGTGGTCCGGGTGATGCCCAACGCGCCCGCGTTGGTCGGCGCCGGGGTCAGCGCCATGGCCTCCGGCCGCTACGCGACCCCAGAGCAGCTCAAGGAGGTCGCCGCGCTGTTCGACTCGGTGGGCGCGGTGCTGACCGTCTCAGAAGAGCACCTGGACGCCGTGACGGCGGTGTCGGGTTCGGGCCCGGCGTATTTCTTCCTGATGGTCGAGGCTTTGGTGGACGCCGGCGTCGGCGCTGGGCTAAGCCGCGCGGTCGCCACCGAGCTGGTTTCGCAGACGATGGCGGGGTCCGCGGCGCTGTTGCTGGACCGCATGGAGCAGGACCGCGGAACGGGCAGCGACACGACGCGGGATCTGTCGCTGGATACCACCGCAGCGCGGCTAAGAGCCGTCGTTACGTCGCCTGGTGGCACTACTGCGGCTGCTCTGCGTGAATTGGAAAAGGGTGGTTTGCGGGCCGCGGTAGATGAAGCGGTTCGCGCCGCAAAAACCCGCTCTGAGCAGCTAAGAATTACATCAGAGTAATTTATAGAATTTTATTTAATTACCCCCACCCGTCGCAGTAACCCCACTAGTCCCGCTATTCTCCTTCTTGGTAAGCACCTGTTGGTGTCAGCGGAGGGGAAGCCGCTGGGATTGCAGGAGCCTGATTGATTGGGTTGCGATGACGTCTATGAACGGACCATCGGGACGGGACTCAGTTGGCGGCAAGTCGGGACGAGATTCGGGTTCCGACGGCCAACAGCCCCGCACGCAGTTCCTGACCGTCGCTGAAGTGGCAGCACTGATGCGAGTCAGCAAGATGACGGTCTACCGGTTGGTGCACAACGGTGAACTGCCCGCCGTCCGCGTCGGGCGTTCTTTCCGTGTGCATGCGAAGGCCGTGCACGACATGCTGGAGACCTCCTACTTCGACGCCGGCTAGCTCGTCGGCGCCAGCGTCACGCTGGCGCGACGGTCGCTGCTGGCCGTGTGCACCGGTGAGCCTTATCGGCCCGCCGGTGCACTTTGGTGTTCGACGTGTCCTGCCGGGTAGAGTGTCCGGGTTATTGCATATTGCCCGGCCAGGCGGCCTCGGGCCGCCACACAGATAGCGGAGTTATGGGTTCAGTAATCAAGAAGCGGCGCAAGCGGATGTCGAAGAAGAAGCACCGTAAGTTACTTCGCCGCACGCGGGTGCAGCGCAGAAAACTCGGTAAGTAACCGCTCGTCGCTGTCGCCGCTAGGCTAGTCGGGTGGAATCATCGGGCGGTCAATCAGGCAACGGAACTGACACCGTTCACTATCCGAAAGTCGTGCTGGTCACCGGCGCGTGCCGATTCCTGGGCGGCTACCTGACGGCTCGACTGGCGCAGAACCCGATGATCAATCGGGTGATCGCCGTCGACGCCGTGGCGCCCAGCAAAGACATGCTGCGCCGGATGGGCCGCGCGGAGTTCGTGCGCGCCGACATCCGCAACCCCTTTGTCGCCAAGGTGATTCGAAACGGCGACGTCGACACCGTCGTGCACGCCGCGGCGGCATCGTTCGCACCGCGTTCCGGTGGTGGGGCGGCGTTGAAGGAAATCAACGTGCTCGGCGCGATGCAACTGTTCGCCGCCTGCCAGAAGGCGCCGACGGTGAAACGCGTTGTGCTGAAATCCACGTCAGAGGTCTACGGGTCCAGCCCGCATGACCCGGTGATGTTCACCGAGGACAGCAGCAGCCGTCGCCCGTTCCGGGAGGGATTTCCCAAGGACAGCCTGGACATCGAGGGCTACACCCGCGGGCTGGGCCGGCGTCGGCCCGACATCGCGGTGACAATTCTGCGGCTGGCCAACATGATCGGACCAGCGATGGAAACGACGTTGTCGCGATACCTGGCCGGTCCGCTGGTGCCGACGATGTTCGGTCGTGACGCGCGGTTGCAGCTGCTGCACGAGCAGGACGCGCTGGGCGCCCTGGAGCGCGCCGTGACGGCAGGCAAGGCAGGCACCTTCAACATCGGTGCCGGCGGGGTCATCATGCTGTCACAAGCGATTCGACGCGCGGGCCGAGTCGCCTTGCCAGTACCGGGATTCGGGCTTTACGCACTGGATTCAATTCGTAAAGCCAACCGCTATCTCGACATCAATCGCGAGCAACTCGACTACTTGAGCTACGGCCGGGTCATGGACACGACCCGTATGCAACAAGAGCTCGGATACCACCCCAAGTGGAGCACTGCGGACGCTTTTGACGATTACGTACGCGGCAGGGGTTTGACTCCCATTATTGATCCTGAGTGGGTACGCTCCATTGAAGGTCGGGCCGTAGCAGCAGCGCAGCGCTTTGGTGGCCGAATCAAAATCAACTGATGGTGGGGCGAGGTCAACTTCGTGGCGGGCGACTCTAAAGCGAAAGTCATTCCGCTGCACGGAAATACCGGTCGTGCGGCGCAGCGGCGTGCTGGCCGCGCGCAAGCGTCTCGCCAACATCCCTCACTGCTCTCCGAGCCGGACGCGCACGCATCGGCTGACGAGATCGCCGCCGTCGTTCGCGAAATCGACCTGCACCGTCGCGGTGCGGATAGCCGATCCGAAGTCGAACAGCCCCCGAACGAGCTTTCGCAAAAGGTGACTGCTGTCGCCGACTTCCTGCGGCACCGGCTCGCCGGCGACTACCGCGTCGACGAATTCGGGTTCGACCCGCACTTCAACGACGCGCTCGTGCGGCCGCTACTGCGCTTCTTCTTCAAGTCGTGGTTCCGGGTGGAAGTCAGCGGCATCGAGAACCTGCCGGAAACCGGCGCGGGACTGGTGGTGGCCAACCACGCCGGCGTGCTGCCGTTCGACGGGCTAATGGCCTCGGTGGCCGTCCACGACGAGCACCCCGCGCATCGAGACCTGCGCCTGCTGGCCGCCGACATGGTGTTCGACCTGCCAAT
>Ga0302326_10006745_pt1 | contig 25681 bp, 22 predicted proteins | sample Palsa_T0_3_FD_202264 | JGI IMG/M metagenome (GOLD analysis project Ga0302326, IMG submission 202264) | Peat permafrost microbial communities from Stordalen Mire near Abisko, Sweden - Palsa_T0_3 | ecosystem: Environmental > Terrestrial > Soil > Palsa > Peat permafrost | place: Sweden: Abisko... | reverse complement strand
CGGTAGCGGAGCGCAGCTGCCTCAAGTCGCTCAATGTACGTTCCCGCGGTGCCGGCGGCGTGCCGCATGCGATTTCAATCAAGACCATGGGATGGCAGAGTACTTGGTCGGCCGAAAGCATAGTCTGGAGCGCTGGATTAGGCTTGCGGAAATGTGCGATCCAAACCGAGGTATCTGCCAGGACGAGGCTCATTGGACGTGAAGCCTAGAGTGGCCTGCGGCGCGGGATTGATTTCATCCGTGGTGTCTTTCCGCCCAGTGCGGCCAAGCGCTTGCCTGCCTGGACTCGAACAAACACCTTCATGGCCTCCCGAAACAGGTCGGCCTTGTCGGTCCCTGCGTCGGCAACCTCAAGGGCACGCTGAAACAGCTCATCGTCGATGGTGACAGTGGTTCTCACGGTCTTCTCCGTATCATCAAGAAAGATGCACTATATCATCAAGTAACGCATCAGATTTACGCCAATATGCGATTGGAGCCCCTGGATTCGCATTTTCCATTGTGACCTATCTGGACTTATCGCCGTCTATCGCCCTCAAGCGGGAATTTTTGGCGGTAGATGTGACGGTAAGTTCGGCGCACCCTAAGTGGAAGTTTTGGCAATTCAGAGAGTTATACGTGCCGGAGACAATTGAGTGGGAGTGACGAGGGCCGTTCGGCATCTATCGCTAGCCGCTCCACGGGGCGTCCGGCGCGATCTCGCGCCACGCACCCAGCGCGAGTCCTTCTACTCTTACCTTACCGATGGCGGCGCGTATCAGGCGCAGCGTCGGTAATCCCACCTTTGCCGTCATGCGCCGGACTTGGCGGTTCTTCCCCTCTCGTATCGTGAGCTCAATCCACGCCGTTGGAATCTTCGCGCGATAGCGGATCGGCGGATCGCGCCGCCACAGTTCTTGCGGTTCATCGATGAGATTCGCCTTCGCGGGCTGCGTCTTGAACTCGCCGAGACTCACGCCCTTGCGCAACTCATCGAGTGCAGTTTGTGACGGAGAACCTTCCACCTGTGCCCAGTACACCTTTGCTAATTTATGCTTCGGCTCTGCGATGCGCGCCTGCAAGACGCCGTCGTCGGTGAGCAGCATCAGGCCTTCGCTGTCGGTATCGAGGCGGCCGGCGGGATAGATGCTTGCAACGTTGACGTAATCTGCAAGCGTTTTGCGGCCCGTCTCCCGGCTGAATTTACAGGCGACACCGAACGGCTTGTTGAAGGCGATGAGCACGCCCGCGCGTTCAGGCCAGCGCCCGCTCGATCATATTCGGCGCCACTGTCGTGCGTGGCACAGCGTCGGCCGCACGGAGTCGAACCCTTTTCCCGACGCCGCGAACAGACGCGCGTTGCTCGAACCATTCACGCACGTCGAGATCAAGTCCTACCCCGTGCATGTAGTTGTACAGCGCTTTCTTGAGGCCCGCGCCAAATACATCGTGGTCTATCCCGGTAGCGTCCGTGAAATTGATATCGTTGTTGGCGAATGTCGCCTGGAGCCGCGGAGACAACGTCACACCGTATTGTTCTGGGTGTTTCCCAACCGGCGAATGCACGGTGCAGGTGAAGCGATGGAAGAACCCCGAATGTATGCAACCGGCCGCGAACAATTGGCGCACGAATTCCAGGGCGTCGACGGTGTCTTGCGCGGTCTGAGTCGGGAAGCCGTACATGAGATAGGCGTGTACGAGGATTCCCGCGTCGGCGAAGGCTCGCGTAACTCGGGCCACCTGCTCGACCGACACGCCTTTCTTCATGAGCTTGAGCAGCCGATCCGATGCCACTTCCAATCCGCCGGTGATGGCGATGCAGCCGCTTTCGGCCAGTAGTTGGCAAAGGCCGGCATCGAAGGACTTCTCGAAGCGGATGTTGCCCCACCATGAGATATCCAGCTTCCGTTGCAGCAGTGCCTTCGCAAGCGACTTGAGTGCCTTGGGTGGCGCGGCTTCGTCGACGAAGTGAAATCCGGTTTGTCCGGTCTCGCGAATCAGTGACTCGATTCGATCGATCAGCACATCGGTAGTCGCCAGGTCGTAGCGCGAGATGTAGTCAATGTCCACGTCGCAGAAGCTGCATTTCTTCCAGTAGCAACCGTGTGCGACCGTGAGCTTGTTCCAGCGGCCGTCCGACCAGAGACGATGCATGGGGTTGAGCATGTCCAGTAATGACAGATACTCGTCCAGTGGCAGGCCCGCGTAGGTGGGCGTGCCGCTTTCAGAGAAAGCGATGTCTGGCTCCTTAAAGTCGACGTACCGAAGCTGCCGCGTATACGTGCGCACCAGTCGATCGACCGGTCGCTTGTGCTGGAGGTGCTCGATGAGTGCAAGCAGCGGACGTTCGCCAGCGTCGAGCGTTATAAAATCGAAGTAATCGAAAACACGCGGTTCGTTCATAGCGCGCAGCTCGGTGTTGCAATAGCCGCCGCCCAATACCGTGATGCTGGATCGGTGGGCTTGCTTGATGGATTGCGCGATGCGAAAGGCACCGTAAACATTGCCCGGAAAAGGCGCGGTGATGAGCACCAGGTTAGGTTCATACTTCGACAGCGCTTCGAGCGTCAACGCATGCAGGGATGCATCCACCAGGTTGTGCGGCGCACTGAGCGCCGTTTGCAGCTGATCGAATGTCGGTTGGCTCGCCGCCAGAGATTCCGCATAGCGTACGAATTCGAAGCGCGCATCGATGGCATCGCGGATGACGTCCGCGAGATCATTGAGATAGAGGGTGGCGACGTGCTTGGCGCGGTCCTGCAGTCCCAGCGCACCAAACGCCCAGTTTAGCGCGTCGCCTTGGCCTTGCTGGTTGTCGACGTAGCGCTCGAGCGATGCAAAGCGCGGGCCTTCGGGCAGGTAACGCCGCGAAGCGATACGATGAGCGAGGCTCGGATCACGGCCCTGCAGAAATCTTATAGCCGGCAAAATTGTAGCCTGGTAGGTCTCGAAGTGCTCAGCGAAAAAGCGCGTGGCCGCCGTGTGTTGTTTGCGGGGTAGCACGCTCACCTGCACGCGAATTGCCTGGACGCCCTCGACTGACAGCAACTTGAGCGCCAGGGCGATGGAGAGATCTGCCTGTTCCGCTTTGAAGCCGCGCGAGCGCAGGAACCCCGTGAGATACGCCGTAGACGGATACGGCGTGTTGAGCTGCGTCATTGGCGGAATGATCGACAAAATATGTATTTCAGTCACGTCGGAAAGTATATCGCGCTATGCCGCCCTGCAGAATCGGGCTTAAGATTGAGGAATGGAGTTTTTCCTCGATTTTGCCCTTACTCGCGACATTCTCGAACAGGAGCGCCAGCGAGCGAGTGACGAGATCCGACACTTGGGAGTGCTCCGCGCACTTGAAAACTCTCAACAGCGCCATGACGCTCGGATCGCCGCCGCCCCGGATGTCGGCACGCTCGCCTGCCGAGCGGGTTGCACATGGTGTTGCTACTTCACCGTAGATGTTCGTGCCGCTGAGGTGTTCAGAATTCTCGATTTCGTCGAACAATCGTTCACGCCTGAAGAGAAGGCCCGCGTCTATGCGGAGGTGCGCGCGAACAGCATGGCGCTCAGGAAGCTAGGCGAGGGCGAGCGAGTCACTCGCAACGTAAAGTGCCCGCTTCTGAACGAAGCACGCTGCAGCATTTACGCGGCCCGTCCCCAGTCGTGTCGCAACTATCACGCGACGAATGTGGCCGGGTGCCAGCGATCCTACGAAGAGCCCGACAACTTGGACATCGATCCGGAGTTCGCGCCCGGTGTTTACCAGGTGGGTGGAGCGCATGCCGAAGCGTTCAACAGCGCGATGAGTGATGTGGGCTACGACGTGAACGCGTACGAGCTCAATTGCGCCCTCGAGGCCGCCCTTTCAGACGTCGGTGCGCGTGAGCGCTTCGAATCCAGGTTAAAACCATTCAGCAGCTTGAGCGGCGAACAAGTACCCGCTGAATTCGATGATCTGGAACGCTGAAATTACGTTATCGCGGAGGTTGCGCGTATCGTCCTACCGGCCATGCTAAAGGCACCGGTCGTTGCACGTAGGCCGCCGTAAAGTGGGTAGGCAGTCGCAAACGGCGGTTTCCCATGTCCCCGGCAGTTCCGCTCTCTGGTCTGACGGAAAAATAGTAATCGCGCGCTATGAACTCGATATTCTTGTTCGATTCCAGGGGTCTCGGAATTCGCAAGGGGAGAAACGCACATGACTTCCAGACGAACTTTTCTAAAGACGACGGCTGCGATGACCGTCGGCATGGCCAGTGCATCAAAGGCCTCTACCCCGGCGGAAAGCCGCGCACTGGCTCCTCATTACGCGGGTCCTCACGAGATGCCAACGCATATGACTCTTCTATCCATGCGAAATGCCGATGGATCGGAAACTTTGGGGGTCAAGCTCGATAACGATGCGGTCGTCGACGTGCGCAAAGCTCGCCAATTGCTCGGCATCGCCGCCCCGCTGACTCTCGAGGAATTGCTCACGGAAGGTAACGCCAGTGGACTCAAAAAGCTTGTCGCTGCAGCGCAGACCTCCGAAAGGGCCAAGGGTGCCATGGTCAAGGAATCGTCCATTACCTTCGGCAGACTGTTCCGGAATCCAGGCAAGATCGTGTGTATCGGTCTCAACTACCGAGCGCATGTTCAGGAAACAAGCGAGAAGCTTCCGAGCGTGCCGATTCTGTTCAACAAGTACAACAACGCGCTCGCGGCCCACAACTGCATAATCGAGCTGCCATCGAGGGACGTTGCCTACAAGTTCGACTATGAGACCGAGCTGCTGATCGTCATCGGCAAGAAAGCTCGCAACGTGTTGGAAGCCGAGGCGCTGAGCTATGTTGCGGGGTATTGCACCGCGCACGACTTTTCCGCACGCGATCTGCAGTTAGAAACTCCGAGCGGTCAATGGATGATCGGCAAGACCCTGGACAATTTCGGCCCGATCGGGCCTTATTTTGTGTCGGCGGATGTGGTCGGCGACCCCAACAATCTGAAGATCGAGACTCATGTGAATGGCGAGGAGCGCCAATCCTCCAATACCAGCTTCATGATCTTCAACCCGCAAAAGCTGATTGCCTACATCACCAAGATGTGGACACTCGAACCCGGTGATATCATTTGGTCGGGGACACCACAAGGCGTCATTCTCGGCTACCCCAAAGAAAAACAAGTGTGGTTAAAGGCCGGCGATGAAATCGTGAGTACGATCGAAAAGCTCGGCTCCCTAAAGATCACGTTGGCATAGCGACGCAGGTAGCGGAAACACAATGTCCATCGAGCACGTTGATCCGAAGAAACGCACCGCGGTCATGGTTGCCCGGCACGATCAGGTTCCAACAGGAATGGCCGTGGTTGTGTCTTGCGCCTTTGCAATGCTGCTCACCGCGGCGCCTCCGGCAGTCGCAACAGTGGTCGACGTGGCGCCCAGCGGGTTCACGTTGCAGATAACCGCACATATCGCAGCACCGCCGGGCAGGGTTTACGCCATTCTGACCAAGCCCTCACTTTGGTGGGATTCGGCTCACACCTTCTCTGGTGATGCACACAATCTCGCTCTCAGTGTAAAAGCCGGTGGCTGCTGGTGCGAGAAATTGGCCGATGGCGGGTCGGTTTCGCATCTGACCGTCGTGTATGTCGATCCGGGCAAGGTGCTCAGGCTGCGAGGCGCTCTCGGCCCATTCCAGGGATATGGCGTCGAAGGGGCGATGACCTGGACGCTCAAGGCGTCTGGCAGCGGAACCGATCTGTTACTCACATACGCACTCGGCGGTTACTACAAGGACGGCTTTGACCTATGGTCGAAGGGAGCGGACGGCGTGCTCACTGCTCAGGTTGAAAGGTTGAACCGCTTCGTGGCATCAGGGTCTCCCGACAAGCGCTGACGCCAGAATCAAGCCACGGGTGCGGAGGAGACCATTATCGGTACTTAAAGAAGGGTCATACTCCAGGCTGGCGCACGGCTTCGCGTCCGCGAAGCGCCCAGGGACACCCCGCCGCGTTCAAAACTCCATTTATAACGGGAGCGCTTCGAATTTCTTGAGATTCGCCGGTATGACGGCCCAAGCTGGACTGTTTTTGGTAAATATCGCGACGGTCGGACGGAAAGACGATGGATCGTCGAGTGAGCCTGCGTAGATTGTAAATTCCTCGGATTCGCCTACCTTTCCACCGAACACTAGGCCGCCGCAAACCGGGCAGAAATTACGCACCGCGTCGGTGCCCGCTGCCGATTTGGATGTGAAGATTCGGCTTGGGCCGCTGAAGCGCACCGCCTCGCTAGGAAACCCTATGAAGGGAACGAAACCTGAGCCGGACGCCTTACGGCAGTCAGCGCAGTAGCAATGGCCCGCGTATAGCGGCTCACTTTCGGCTTCATATCTTAGCGCGCCACAGAGGCAACCACCGATATAGCGCTTCCCGCTTACACTCATTTTCATGCCACCCGAGTCCTAAGTGGCTTGCAAGATTGCGCGGTGCAACTGCCTGTGTCCACTGTTGTCTGCCGCTCGCGATCGCCCTCCCGGCGGCTGAATCGCGACTGCGTGACTAATAGCGGAGTCGATCAACTACGGCCGTTACCGTTGTCGCAGACCCCGCCGGGCGTACGCTCGTGCCGATCGCCGAGAGATCTATCCCAATACTTTTGCGTACAGTTGAGCAGCAGCCGCATAACAATCGCAGGAGACTGCTTCCAGGCCGCGTGAATCGAGGATGCGCATCTTGCCGCGGGTGTAGCGGATCAAGCGGCGCTTCTGCAGATTGCTCGCCGCCCGCGTAATGCCGGCGCGGCGCACGCCGAGCATGTAGGCCAGGAATTCCTGCGTGAGCGGAAAATCACTGGATTGCGCGCGATCGCGGGTCATCAGGAGCCAGCGCGCGAGGCGTGCTTCGACCAAATGATAGCGCGCGCATGGCGCCATTTGCGAAAGTTGAGTCATGAACACGTATAGGTAGAGATTCAACTTTTTCCTCAAGGCGGCGCTGCGCTTGAGTTCGCGCGCAAATTGTGCGGCATCAAGTCGCAAAGCCGGGCCCGCGCCCTGCACCAGCACGCGCAGCGAGGCTGTTTCTATGCCGAGCAGCAATGAACTCCCTAGCATGCCCTCTGCACCTACCAGGCCGACTTCCAGGTTGGAGCTTTTATCGACTACTGATATGAGGGAGAGGAAGCTTGCCGTAGGGAAGTAGACGTGGCGAATGCGATCGCCCACGTCGTAGAGCACTTCTTCAAATTTAAGCGCGACGGGTTCGCAGCACGCCATCAGTCGCCTGCGTTCTACGTCGGGCAGACTGGCGAGCAACAGATTTCCGGGCACAAGGGTTGCCGCTGCGAGACGACGTGTCATGAATGAAGCGCAAAGACGTAGAACATCCAAGCTACATTGGACTCGTTCCAGCGCGAAAGGTCGGTGCGTTGCCGTACATCCTAGCGATGTACGAATGGTTCAGTTCCTCAGTGCGGCCGGCGGGGAGGCATCAGCCGGTCGGTTTCCTTCTTCACCACGGCGTAGCACTCGCACGACAGATGCTCCAGCCGCACTCGGTCAAGCACCCTGATCGTTCCGCGACTGTAGGTAATCACCCCGAGCTTCTGTAGCTTTCCCGCAGCATCTGTGACGCCTTCGCGCCGCACGCCAAGCATGTCGGCAATGAGCTCCTGAGTCATTGTGAGCCTGTTGTCCGGAAGCCGGTCTAGAGACAGAAGCAACCACCGGGCCAACTGCTGGTCGACCGTATGGTGCCGATTGCAAACGGCGGTTTGAGCCATTTGCGTGATCAAGGCTTGGGTGTAGCGCAGCAGGATGTGCATGGTTTCGCCCTGGCGTTCGAATTCCTGCTTTAGCCGCCGGCCGCTCAGCCGGTACGCAGATCCCGCGCTTTGTACGATCGCGCGGCTCGTCGTTGTTTCGCCACCCATGAACAGCGAAACCCCAATCACACCGTCATTTCCCACTACGCAGATTTCCGCCGACGAGCCGTTCTCAAGTACGTAGAGGAGCGAGACAATAGCGTCGGTCGGAAAATAGATGTGCCGCAGGGTGTCACCGGCTTCGTACAGAACTGCTCCGAGAGGGAGCGTGACAAGCTTGAGGTGCGGAAAAACCCGCTCGCGTTCTGCCGACGGTAACGCATCCAGAATATGATTCTGCTGCGGGAAGACTATTCCCGGCATCGACTAGGCCTCCATGGCGTTTCATCCTGCTATTTAGTCTACGCTTTTCACCGCAAAGTATGCATGCACGGTCGCGCGCATGGCGGAGAGCACACAGTGCAGGGTGCGATAAAACTATAAAACTATATGACTATATGAATAAATGCAGAAAATCGCGCTGCATTGCACCAAATGAAGTAGTGCAAAAAAACCCGTTCGCACCGTGATGCGAACGGGTTAAAGCCGAATCCGCAGATGAGCCCTCACTTCCAATAGGTTTAGGAGCGTGGCAGGGCGCGGGGAGTGTGCGGATCCGGAGTCCTATCCAGAACCTCGAACGCTTACTGGGCAATACACCTCCTTTTCCCATCACCATGACTCATAGCGGCGCGCGCTGGCACACCCGTGTTCGATTGAGTCAACCATCCATAAAAAAGGGTTTACCGTTCGGAATGCGATTCTTCCGTGCGTTAGCGAACATAACGGTGCTTGGCTGCGTCAAATGAGAAACAGGTCCGAATTATTATGTTCGATACCGCACAGACCGAGGTTGTAACGGCTGCTCCAATATAGTAGGCGACGTTTTGATGCTAGAAGGACCTGATGTCTCAAAACATCCTGCTGATCGAGGACGATCTGTCGTACGCCACGGCCATTCGCGAGGCACTCACGGACCGCGGCCACGGCGCCTTTCAAGTCGAGTGGGTCAGACACTGCATCGAGGGGCTCGAGCGGCTGGTCAAGTCTGGACGACAGGAAAAGCACAGGCCGGATGGTATTGCGGCCGTGCTGGCGGACCTGTTTCTGGCCGACAGTCACGGGATCGGCACCTTTGATCGACTTTTCTGCGCTGCTCCCCAGATTCCGATCCTGGTGTTAAGCGCTACTCAAGATGAGGAGATTGCCAAGCTGGCCGTTCAGCATGGCGCGCAGGACTATCTGCTGAAGACCAAATTCGACGGCGACGCATTCCCGAAGGCGCTAGCCAGCATGGTCGAGCGTGCCGCGAACGCTGAGGCGCTGTTTGAGGAAAAAGAGCGAGCGCAGGTGACGCTGAATTCCATCGGCGACGGCGTAATGAGCATCGACATCTGGGCGCACGTGACCTATCTGAATACGGTAGCCGAAACACTGACGGGCTGGACGCGACAGGAGGCAGCGGGCCGGCCGCTTGCGGAGGTGTTCCACGTCATCGATTCCGTGAGCCGTCAACCCGTGCAGAATCCCATGCTCCTCGCGATTCGGCAGAACAAGACCGTCGGTCTCACTCCGAACTGCGTCCTTGTGCGGCGGGACGGCTTTGAGGCCGCTATCGAGGATTCCGCCGCGCCCATCCATGACCGCCGAGGCCATGTGACGGGTGCAGTCATGGTGTTTCACGATGTGAGTGCCGCGCGTGCGCTGTCGGCGAGGATGTCCTATCTCGCCCAACACGATAGCCTCACCGATCTGCCGAACAGAATATTATTGAAAGACCGGCTGACGCAGTCGATGTCGCTGGCACAACGCCACCGGCAGAAACTGGCGGTGCTGTATCTTGACGTGGATCGCTTCAAGCACATCAACGACTCCCTGGGGCATGCCATAGGCGACCGTGTTCTGCAGTCCGTAGCCCAACGTCTGCTTGTTAGCGTGCGTAGCTCCGACACGGTCAGTCGCCACGGCGGCGATGAATTTGTGATCCTGCTCGCCGATGCGGTGCACGCCGAGGATGCGATCGTTAGCGTCGACAAAATCTTGCTTGCTCTTGCCGCACCGCATCTGATCGAACAGCACGATTTGAGCATCACGGCGAGCATCGGTATCGCCATCTATCCCGACGACGGCACCGATGCCGAAACGTTAATGAAACACGCGGATTTCGCGATGCTGCATGCCAAGGACAGTGGCCGTAACAACTACCAGTTCTTCAAGCCCGAGATGAATGTCCGCGCGCTCGAACGGCAGTCCCTCGAGACCGGTCTACGTCAAGCCCTGGAGCAGCAGCAGTTCGTGCTGCATTACCAGCCCAAGATCAATCTCGAGACGGGTGCGATCGTGGGCGCCGAGGCTCTCATCCGCTGGCGTCATCCGCAGCGCGGCCTGGTGGCGCCTGGTCATTTCATCCGCGTCGCCGAAGAGTGCGGCTTCATAGTGCCGATCAGTCGCTGGGTTCTGCGCGAAAGCTGCCGGCAGGCGCGCACCTGGCAGGACGCGGGCCTTCCTGCCATGCGCATTGCGGTCAACGCTTCTGCGGGCGAATTGCGCTCCAAGGACTTCGTCGCGGGGGTGCGCGCGATTCTGGCGGAAACCCATCTAGATCCGCGCTGTCTTGAGGTCGAGTTTACCGAAGCGTTTTTGATGCACGATACGAAATCCAGCGTCGCCGTGCTGCAGGGACTCAAGGAATTGGGCGTGCAACTCGTGCTCGACGACTTCGGTACTGGGTATTCGAGTTTGAGTTACCTCAAGCGCTTTCCGATCGACACCCTGAAGATCGATCAGTCATTCGTTCGCGATCTCACGACGGATGCCGACGACGCCAGTATCGTGCGGGCCGTGATCGGCATGGGTGAAAGCCTGCGCATGCTCGTGGTCGCGGAGGGGGTGGAAACCCGCGAGCAGCTTGCCTTCCTGCGGGAGCACGCCTGTCCCGAAGGGCAGGGATTCTATTTCAGTCATCCGGTGGTTGCCGGGGAGTTCAGTCAATTGCTGGGACGCAGCGTGGTAGAGCCGCGCGCGCTGCAAGTGTATTAAGCGATTCGGCGGACTCGAGATCCCAATGCCGCGTCATGCGCACGGTTGGGTCCTATAGATATCTGCGTTGCCAAAACCCGTCAAATAAAAATGACCGCGGATGCGCGTCAATGATACGTGGCGCACACCACCGTCAAATGCGTCTGCCTACAATCAATCACCGTCGTTCCTGCGCCACAGGGACGTGAGCGCGGGGCGGCGGTCTCGAGGTTACTAACGCGCCGACACATCAAATAGCGCACCCCGATACTGCCGCGGTGCGGGAGCAACGCACCAATGCCGATCCTGCCCACCACCAGGCGAGTCCATGTCCGCGCCATGCTGCATGACTTCGTCGCGCGTTAGCGTCACGGTGACGTGTTAATCCATCCGCGCACGCACCACTTGAGGCTTCGGCAGCAACTGGAGTGAATCTCACGCGCCGCTGTTGCCGTCCGGCATCGTGGCCGGCGCACGCGTGCAGAGCCTGATGGATGAGAACTTTACTGTCCCATGGTGAAAACCCTAAAAAGCATCCGCGGCGGCGTTACATCGCTCGAAGTGCCGGGCTGCAGCAAGCGACCAGTCATCGCGTATACGCATACCGTACCCACAAACTCATCGCGGCCGTTCTTATCCCGGCACTTGGGTGCGCCGCCGTCGTTAATGCGGACGAGAGCATGAGTCCCGCCGACCCTGGACCGCCACTGTTCTCGTTCAGTGGCTTCGGAACCCTGGGGGAAGTGCATTCGAACGACGATCGTGCGGATTTCACCAGCAGTCTCTTCAAGCCCACTGGTGCGGGCTATACACACTCCTGGAGTGCGGACGTCGACAGTTTGATCGCCGGGCAGGTTACCGCCACCTTTAGCCCGAAGTTCTCGGCGGTTCTTCAGGTGATATCAGAGCAGAGTTACAACAACACCTACACTCCGCAAGTCGAGTGGGCCAATATCAAATATCAGTTCACTCCGGATTTCAGCATCCGCGCGGGCCGCACCGTATTGCCTTGTTTTTTTCTCTCCGATACTCGCAACGTGGGTTATACGTACGCGTGGGTGCGTCCGCCGGTCGAGGTATATCACCTCCTGCCGGTCGCAACGAGCGACGGCCTGGACGTCAGCTATCGCAGCCACCTCGGAGAGTTGGCGGATACGATACAGCTGAACGCAGGCGGGGACACCACGCATCTTACGGATAATGGAGGAGACTCCAAGGCGAGACATTCCTGGGGTGTGTCCGATACTGCCGAATTGGGCGCATTGACCGTGCGCGTTACCTATCAATACACGAACCTAACGGTTCCAGCTCTCGATTCCTTCTTTGGCGAACTGCGCCAATTTGGACCGCAGGGCGCTGCAATCGCAGATCGCTACGACGCCGACCATAAGCCCAATCGCTTCTTTGACATTGGAGCAGGCTACGATCCAGGTGCTTGGTTCCTGATGACGGAATGGGCCTACAGTCAAACGAACTCCTTTGTAACGCAGTCGAGCGCGTGGGACGTTGGCGGCGGCTATCGGCTTGGAAAGCTCACCCCCTATGTTCTCTTCGCTCGAACGAAGGCAGATAAGCTCTCCGATCCGGGATTGGACTTGTCCAGCGTGCCCGCCGTTCTGGTGGGTCACGCGATTGGTTTAAACGCCGAGCTGAACTCAATTTTGAGCACTAATCCTGTTCAGAGCACAGGCTCGATTGGCGCGCGGTGGGACTTCGTGAAAAATTGCGATCTCAAACTACAACTCGATCATACCCGCCTCGGCGCCGGCTCATCCGGCACACTTATCAATATCCAACCCGGGTTTCGGCTGGGCGGGACACTCGATCTATTCAGCGCCGCGGTCGACTTTGTATGGTGAGTGAACGAGCCAGCGCGCGCACCGACCGCATCAGATTGCTTGTCGTAGGACTTGCCCTGAGCCTCGCAAGCCACGCGGCTGTGGCCGACGTGGTTGCGGTGGTCTCCGCAAAGAGCACGATCACAACTCTGAGCAAGAGCCAGCTGGCCGATATCTTCCTGGGGAAGGTCAGTCGGCTTCCCAATGGCGCAAGAGTTGTGGCTATCGATCAAGCGGAAGATGCGCCTGCACGTGCAGAGTTCTACCTGAAGCTGGCCGACAGATCAGCGCCGCAAATGAAGGCTTATTGGTCGAAGATCATATTTACCGGCAGAGGCCAGCCCCCGGAGGAAGTTCATAGCAGTGCCGATATGAAGAAGCGAATAGCAGCAGACCCCGCTGCGATCGGATACATCGAAGAGAGTCTCGTGGATGACAGCGTCCGAGTCGTAGGTCGAGTCCAAGAATGATCTGGCGCATAAAGGCGGCGCATCGCCCGGCACGCTCGCGGATCTGCAGCTTGATGTCGCAGCTGGGTGGCATCCACGGACCAATGCGTCAGAGTCGCTTTTGGAAGCGCGCCAAGACCATGATGGGGGTAGGGGCAGACAACTCGATTTGCGGCAATCCCGAAGGCCGTGCTGTCATTTTGGCGTGTCCTCCTCGTCGCATGCGCGGTGCGCTGCTTGGCTGCATTTTCACGGTTGCGATTTCGCATCCGCTCCTGACTCACGCCGACGCTGACGCCGGCGCAGGCAATCAAACCTCCGGACCACCAATGTTCTCATTCGCCGGCTTCGGTACTCTCGGAGTCGTTCATTCGAGCGAAGACAACGCGGAGTTTACCGGCTCGGAGTTTTCACCCACGGGCGCCGGTTACGGCCACAGCTGGAGCGCCGCCGTCGACAGCCTGGTTGGGGCGCAAGTGACCGCTAATCTCACCTCCAAGCTCTCGGCCGTGTTGCAAGTCATTTCGGAGCAGAATTACGACAATACCTATACGCCCCATGTGGAGTGGGCCAATCTGAAATATCAGTTCACGCCGGACTTCGACGTTCGCATCGGTCGCACCGCGCTGCCGGTCTTCATGTTGACCGACACGCGTAATATCGGCTACGCGAGTCCCTGGGTGCGGCTGCCGGTCGAGCTGTACGAGCTTGTGGGAGTCACCAGCAACGACGGCGTCGACGGGAGCTACCGCATGCGGGTAGGCGCCGGGACGAATACCGTCCAGTTGACCGCTGGAGGATCGGATACCCGGTTTCCGTCCAGCGATGGCCCTGGCGACGTGCATGCGCGCGGCTTGAGGGTAATCAACGACACCTTCGAAGCAGGGTTCGCAACAGTGCGCCTCACGTACGGCCGGGCGCGCGTCACGATTGCCGACATCGAGCCGCTGATCAACGCCTTCCGCGAATTCGGCCCCCAGGGCGTCTCGATTGCTAACAAGTACGACGTTGACAATCGCCTCGTCAACTTTATCGGTATGGGGATGGGCTACGATCCCGGGAAATGGTTCGTCATGGGCGAAATAGGCCACTTTGCCACGAATTCTCTTGTCGGCGACAACACGGGCTGGTATGTCAGCGGCGGTCCGAGGCTCGGCAAGTTCACGCCGTACGTTACGTATGCCGCGCGCAAGGTCGAAAGCAACAGATCAGACCCCGGTTTGACGGTCGCGGCATTGCCGCCATATCTCGCGGGAGAGGCTACCGAACTCAATGCCACTCTCAACGCAAAGCTGCAATCAATCGCTGTGCAGCATACGGTTTCCACCGGTGCGCGCTGGGATTTTATGAAGGACCTGGATTTCAAGCTGCAGGTCGACCACACGAAAAACGGTGCTGGATCGCCCGGCACGTTGCTTGATCCGCAGCCGGGCTTTAAGCCAGGCGGCACCGTCAATCTCATTTCGGCGACGTTGGATTTCGTATTTTGAATGGGAGAATCATGATCATGGGCGACGTCAAACCGCTTCCATATTACCGCCGTACTCGGACGGCGCTCCCTTTTTCCAAGTGGGCCGCCGCCGTTGTGGGCCCCGACGCAGGTCGCCATTAAGTGCATCGAGCGACTCCTCAGGAGCATTCAAACTCTGGCGGTTGATCGTGCGGAGCGCTCGCATCGGCGATCCGATATCGAGCGTAATTACGCGTTCCTCAGGCTCGCCCGTTCTCCAATGTAGGTGATCTCGGTGGCCTGGGCCTCCAAGAGTTTCGTAAACAGATCCGCCGGCAACGGCCGCTTGAAATAGAACCCCTGCAGCTCATCGCAGGCGTGGCTGCGCAAGAACTCGGCCTGGTCCCGCGTCTCCACTCCCTGTGCAACGACAGTCAAGCTCAGGCTCTTTCCCATGGCAATGATCGCGTGCGCGAGCCCGGTGTCCTCGGCGGAGCCGGCGATGTCACGGATCAGGGAGCGATCGATCTTGATGGTATCAAGCGGGAAACGCTGCAGCGTGGCGAGCGATGTATATCCGGTTCCAAAATCGTCAACGGCTATGCGGATTCCCAAGGCCTTAAGTCCGGTCAGGATGCGGCGCGTGTCCGCGACATTGTGGATCAGCATACTCTCGGTGATCTCGAGCTCCAAAAGGTGCGGATCCATGCCGGTGGCGGACAAAACATCGGCGACATCCTCAAGCAGGTGTTCCTCGGTGAACTGGCGGGCGGTCAGATTGACGGCGATGCTCAAACGCGGCAGGCCCTGCTTCTGCCAGGCGACGTTTTGCAAACAGGCCGTTCTGAGTACCCACTTGCCAATGGGCACAATGAGGCCTGTTTCCTCGGCAATCGGGATGAATTGCATTGGCGCGACTGTGCCCAGGTCGGGGTGCTCCCAGCGCAGGAGGGCTTCCATGCCGGTTATGCGACCACTGACAATATCTCGCTTGGCCTGATAGTGCAGCCTGAATTCCTTGCGTTCGAGTGCGTGCCGCAAACTCGATTCCAGCGTCAGCCGTTCGAGCGAATTGGCGTTCAGCTTCTCCGAATAGAACTGAAAGTTGTTCTTGCCTTCTTCTTTCGCTTGATACATCGCGATGTCGGCGTTTTTCGTAAGCGTCTGTTCGTCGAGTCCATCTTGCGGGAAAGTGCTAATGCCGATACTCGCCGTGATCCGGAATTCGTGCCCGATCAGCGTAAACGGACCTGCAATGACCCCGAGTATCTTCTGCGCGACTGTTGCCGCGTACTTCCCGTCGCCCAACGCCGGCAGCAGCACGACGAATTCATCTCCTCCAAGGCGCGCGACCGTGTCGCTGTCGCGCACGCAGGTACTAAGCCGGGCTGCGACCTCTTGAAGCAATTGATCACCTGCCTCATGCCCGAGCGTGTCGTTAATCTGCTTGAAGCGGTCGAGGTCGAGAAAGGCCACGGCGAGATGCCTGTCATAGCGACGTGATTCGCTGATGCTCTGAGCAAGAAGCTTGCTGAACATGCTTCTATTAGGAAGCCCCGTCAGGCCGTCGTGATAGGCGAGATACTCGGTACGTTTCGCCAGTTCCAATTTGGCTTCGCTTTCGCGCAAACGACTCTGCCCAAGCTGCCAGTTCATGTACCCCAAGAGCCCCGTTATTGGGACAATCAAAGCACTCGCGAGCAGCGCCCACCACAGGTACGTAAATTGATCACCCTGCGCCGCGATGAGCTCCTCGTCGGCCGACAAACCAACGAGCACTGCGAGTGGAAAACCGTACAGCTCGCGTGCGCTGGTGTAGCGCCGCACACCGTCCCAGCTGTTGGTTACGACCTTTGCATCCACCTCAATCGCATCGGGATCCGGCACCACGGCTGCATAATCAATTTTGTCACCGGAGAATGCTGCATCCCCGGTGCGTCTGACCCGAAAGACCCCGTCCGTCCCCAACAAGCCGAGAACACCCTGCTGTCCCATCTGCGCCGCTTCGTAGGCACTTACGAAATAGTCCGCGTCGACCGCGACTATTACCACACCGTCAAAGTTGCCATCGGGCAGAGTCAATCTGCGACTGAACCGCAGTTTCGCATTGCCCGTTGGACCGACCGGCAGTTTTCCGATATAGAAGCCGTCCTTGTCGCGTTGCGCGCGAAAATAGTCCTGCGCGGCAACATTCTGTCCGTCGGTCGGTCGGGTGCTGTCGATGATGGCGCCCGTGCGGTCGGCGATGCTGACTACGAAGAGTAGGTCGGGGGGCAATAATCCCTGGCTACGCAGCTCCTTGAGGCTAGCCCCACCGCCGCGCTCATGCAGAAATTTGACGAGACTCAGAGTTTGATTGATCTCATGCAGCGCGCGCACCACTTGAGCTTCATAAGTGTCCAACAGGTCACGGCTTGATATGGCCGCGGTATGTTCGGCGGCGGCACGCTTGACTTTGAGTATTCCGAAAGTCGAAACCCAGACGACGGTAAGGAGGAAAACGGCAATGAACGGGAACAGAATCTGAGGTTCAGTGGCACGGCCGAAAAGGCGATGAACTGAGTTTTTCAATGGCGCCACGATTCCTTGTGTGGGGACTGCAGTGCTCGACCGGACGCGGACGCTGACCAAAGGCCCGCTCTGCCGAACAGACCAATTTAACAAATGCTCGCCTCATGGGGCTGTGCGCCGTATCACGGTCACACGGTAACTGTGACTGCCCTCGTTAACTGGCCAGACCCTCATATCGAGCGACCCTTGCAGCGGTCGGGATGTAAGGCTGTCGGCGACCGGATTGGGCCATTCCTCGGGCTCGTACCGCGGCGCAGCGGCAGAGTTGCGTCCCGGCGCCCGCAGCAACGCCATTCCATGAAGCCCGCAGCTTTGGAACCGCTTGCGCTTCGCGGGTACTCATGAGCCGGCACAGGAGGTCCCGTTCGGCCGCAGCACTCGAGACTTCCCCGACGTTTTGCCGCCAGCCGTCGTTACGATGGCCGAAGCTTGACGAGTTTCGATGGCATGTTGTATTTTACCGGTTAGTTAAGTAACCAGTTGGTTAAATACAAATGACCCTGGATTCGCTCAGCGTGACATTCGCAGCCCTCGCCGATCCTACGCGGCGGGCGATTCTTGCGCGGCTCATGTCGAGTGAGGTCTCGGTCAGCAAGCTTGCCGAGCCATTCGCCATGACCCTGCCGGCTGTCACGAAGCACCTGGATGTGTTGGAGCGCGCTGGCTTGATCGTACGTGGTCGCGAGGCACAGTGGCGTCCATGCCGCCTGCAGGCCGCGCCGCTCAAGGCTGCTGCCGGCTGGATCGCAGAATACCGGCACATATGGGAACAGCGCCTCGATCGCTTGGACGATTATTTGCATGAATTGCAGAAGAAAGGCAAACAAAATGTCCGCAAGAAAAAATAACCCGACTGAACTGCGGGGTGCTCCAGACCTGCTGCTAACCCGCCTGTTAAATGCTCCGCGCGAGCTTGTCTTCAAGGCCTGGACGGATCCTGAGCAACTGCGGCAATGGTGGGGTCCGCAGGAATTCACGAATCCAGTGTGTGAGCTAAGCCCGCATCCGGGCGGCGCGATCCGCATTGACATGCGCGCCCCGGACGGCACCATCTATCCCATGACAGGCACCTATCAGGAAGTTGTCGCGCCCGAGCGACTCGTTTTCAGAAGCGCCGCGCTCGATGCACACGGCGAGCCACTCTTCGAGGTTCTGCATTCCGTAACCTTTGCTGCGGAGGGGCAGAAGACACGGCTGACAGTGCGAGCGCATGTTCTCAACACGACTGCAGCGGCGGCGCCGCATCTTCGCGGAGCGGAACAGGGCTGGTCGCAGAGTCTGGATCGCCTCGACGGCCATTTGAATCGCATGCCACGGACCGCGGCTGCGATCAGGCGCTCTACCCAGCACGGCACATTTGTCATCGAGCGCGCTTTCTCCTTTGCACCCGCGGTCGTTTTTGCTGCGTGGGCCGATCCGGTCGCCAAGGCCCGCTGGTTTGTGGGCCCTGGCACGTGGCGGCCGCTAGCCCGCGAGTTGGACTTCCGCATTGGTGGCCACGAACACGTCAGCGGTCAGTGGCCCGGCGGGACATCTGCTTTCAGTTGCAGTTACCATGACATCGTCCCCGATGAGCGCATCGTGTACACCTACGACATGCACCTCAATGAATGTCATATTTCGGTGTCGCTTGCGACTGTCGAGTTCAAGGCAGAAAGTGCGGGCACGCTGCTGATCATCACTGAACAAGGGGTCTTCCTTGACGGTTATGATGATGCGGGCTCGCGCGAGAAGGGCACGCGGGTGCTGCTCGATCAGCTCGACGCAGCGCTGCGAGGCGAGGCGAGTGCTTCCTGACAGCGTGCCGCTCGGTGAGCGAAGACGGCAGCTTCGGTGCCGGTGCGCGGCCAGATCGCAATGAAGCGAAGATCACGTACTGCCAGTGGGTGACGGGTGCGAGGAATGCGATGGTGATTGGCTGGAATTCATGAGCTCCGGCAGCGGCACCGCGCCGCGCTCGGATGTCGATTTCATGCGCTGCGCCCTCGAACGCGCGGTGCAGGCGCAAGCCAATGCAGAAGTCCCCGTCGGTGCAGTGCTTGTGCATGGTGACGCCATTATTGCTGTGGGCTCCAACAGCCCCATTACCTCGCACGACCCGACCGCGCATGCGGAGATCGCAGCCTTGCGCGCCGCAGGGCGCGCGCTCGGCAACTATCGGCTCAATGACACCACGCTTTATGTGACTTTGGAGCCGTGCATTATGTGCGCTTCCGCCATCGTGCACGCCCGCGTGCGTCGCCTCGTGTTCGGAGCGTGGGATACGCGTGCGGGCGCAGCCGGCAGTATCATCGATGTGTTCGCTCTGCCCAGCCTCAATCATCGCGTCGATGTATTTGGAGGCGTGCTCTCCGAGGAGTGCGCGGCGCAGCTCGAGCGATTCTTCGCCGCGCGCCGCGCGCCGCGCGACCGCGGCTATTTGAGAGTTCCGGTGGTGCCTGCCGGCGCCGCGACGACGGCAGGTGCTGTCGGCGTCGCAACGACTGTAGGACCCGCCGGCGCGCTCGGCGCGGGCTGCCACTCGAGAAGCGTCAAATAGCTCTTTACCCGATCGACAAACTGCACTGGCTCCCAGCCGCGCGCATAGCCGCGCTTGGCACGGGTGTACCAGCGTTCCTGAGCGAGGAGCGGAAGTTCCTGGCGCACGTCAGTCCAGGAGTCGGGGTTCAAGCCACGTGTTTGCGCAATGATGCGCGCGTCTTCCAGGTGTCCGAAGCCGGCGTTATACGCAGCCAGCGCGAACCACGTGCGGTCCGGTTCAGGGATTCTATCCGGTATTCTGTCGCGCACAGTAGCAAAGTAGCGAGCACCGGCAAGAATATTCTCTCGCGGATCGGCTCGGTTGGTGATTCCCATGGCAGCGGCTGTATCGGGTGTGAGCATCATTAAACCGAGTGCCCCGTCCTCGGACGAAGCGCTGGGACTCCACTTCGACTCCTGATAGCCGATAGCGGCCAATAGACGCCAGTCGATTCCCGTCTGTTGCGCGGCTTCTGCGAACCATGGCTGGTAGCGGGGCAGTCGTTCGACAAGGTGCTCGTGAAAAACCCGCGATTCTTCGTATTCGAAGGGGTGGCTATCGCCGGAGGTTTGGCGCGCGAGCACCGCAAGATCTCCCGCGCGCGTGAGGGAGGCGAAGAATTGATTGACCCGTCGCAGCAAATCGCGCGCCCCCCGGCGCACGATCCATTGAGCCGGGCGAGATCCGGGCAAGGCAAATCCGACATCGATATCCGGATACAGATGTCGTGAGAAGGAGAACTCCCGCGCATCCTCGAGCGCGTAGTCGGCCTGACCAGCGGTAACGTCTTCGAGCGGGTCCGCGGAGCTCGGGGCAGTGGAGATCCAGTGCAGTCTAGGCGCGACTGTCCTTCTCTGCTGTTCGAGAATGCGCTCCTGAGGGCTTCCCGCCCGCACGGCGAGCCGTGACGACTCGATCTGCAAAGTGTCGCGCGGACGCGGCTTTCCTTTGCGGTAAACGATGAGCTGCTGAATCTGGTCATACGGAACAGACGCTTCGCCAACGCGTGCCCAACCGGCATCCGCAGTCAGCTGTGCCGCCGCGATATCGGCGCGATCGGCGGCGAGCTCCGCCTGCATCGCTCGCACATCGGCCACTGGGTACATCAGCAGCTTCACGCCCATCTCAAGCGCAAAACGGCTCGCGAGCTCAAACTCGAAACCTTCATCGCCCTGCGCCCCGTGGTAGAAAGACGTCGGGTTGTTGAGTGTGACGACGCGCACAAAACCGCGCGCCCTGATCTGGGCAACCGGTGGGGACTGCGGCTCGCAGCCGATGACGAGACATGCGGCAAATATCGCCATGGCTCGGAATGGAACGGCACGCGGTAAGCATTTCACTCGCAGGTCATCACCCTTATGCGCTGGCCATCAGCTAGAATATCAGGCCCTCAACGGAGAGGTACCGAAGCGGTCACAACGGCGCCGACTCGAAATCGGATGGTCGGGTAATTCCGGCACGTGGGTTCGAATCCCACCCTCTCCGCCAGTTCTTTTCCGAGTCATTTCCGGTACTTAAGGTAGTGCCGGATTTTCCTACTGCCAAACTACTGCCAAATTCCGGGGACTTGAGGGGACGAAGCACGATCTGCGTCACGTGATTAGTCGCTGCACTCAGAGCAGTAAGTGCAGTGCGAGAAGATCCGGAAGGAAGTGGAAAATGGCTAAGATGGAATCCTTCTGGTACGAAAGGGCGGTATCAGATGGTTACCCGATTCCGCGCTGACGGAAGGCACCCCAGGCGACGCAATCGCAATCGTCCGGACTCATTTACCCGTGCGTGACCTATCTTGAAGAGCATTGAGGATGAACCGCACTCACCGAACGCGGCTGAAGACTCCAGCGAATGTTTGAATATGGTTCCGTCACACTCGAGTGCGATTACAAAATTGGGGGAACGACTATGTTACTGATGTCATTTGATGCGGATGCATCACCGGCAGCGGTTGTCGAGGTTCTGAGGTGCGATGGTGGCGTCATCGTCCGCAATCTGGCTCCAGTCGAACTGATCGACATCTGCGCCGCGGAGCTGCGACCGGCGCTCGATGAATTCGACGAAAGTCAACGCACGGGCTTCAGTGGTCCGAAGACGCTTAGGTGTGGCGGGGTGTTGCGCTACGCGCCGCGCTGCGCGGAACTGATCGCTGCCCCGATGGTACTCAATGTGGCCGACGCTCTCCTCTTGCCGTCTTGCGCCGACTATCAGCTCGGGAGCACCACGGGTGTTGAGATATTGCCGGGGGAGAGCGACCAGCAACTCCATCGCGATGATACGCCCTATCCGATTCATGTCGCAGGACTCGAACTCCAAATCGGTGTGATGTGGTCTTTTAATGATTTTACGGCGGAGAATGGAGCAACGCGCGTCGTCCCAGGCAGTCACCGCTTTCTCCGCGCCTGGCACCGGCCTGAGCTGACGAACTGGGCGAACGCGGTAATGCCGAAGGGCTCCGCGCTTTTCTATCTGGGATCGACTTGGCATGGCGGCGGCGCAAACCGCAGCCAGTTTCCTCGGGCCGGTCTTATCAACACCTATTGTCTGGGCTGGCTTCGCTCGGAGGAGAACCACTGTCTTGAGGTTCCGCCGCATGTGGCACGGCAGTATGACAAGAGAGTCCGGCGTCTCCTGGGATATACGACTCATGGGGCCGGTCACGACCAACTCGGCTATTACGGCGGTAACGACCCGGTCTGGGTGCAGCAAAATGAAGAGGATGCTGCGGTGCGCGGGCAATTGCCGGGAAGCGTCGATTCGCGTCGACCATTGTTGGCGGAGTCTCCGCCACGCTGAAACCGGGTCGCGGAGCGGCCTGGAACTAAACTCCAGAACTGGCCACTCGAGATTGAGTTGTGGCCGAACGTATTCACGGCATGATGCTACCTTCGGTTGCGGCACCGGACCGCTCTAGAGAATCGAGTTCCCCCGCTTGTAAGGAGCGCGTGATTTCGTATTTGGAAAGGAACCAGATTCCGATGGAAGCGAATACAAACCACGCGCCCATGTAGCTTAATCCGAGTCGCGTAAGAGTCTCCGATGGAATCGGTACATTTTCGGCAGCCGTCGGATAATGAATCATGGTGAGCAGCAGGCCGGCGAGTAATGCGCCAAGGCCCATCGCGATTCTGTCGACAAATGTCTGACACGCAAATATCGCCCCCTCCAAACGTTTGCCTGTCGCCAGCACAACGTCATCCGTAACGTCTGCGTAGAGTGAGTAAATGATGGAAGCGGTTACGATCCAGATCAACTGGCTGAGAAAATCATAGGTCGTTAGCAGGTACCACAGGCCATTACTGCCGCGCTTCGGAAGCCATCCCAAAGAGAGCAGCGGCGGCAGGATCATGCTAATGGCTACGGAGGCCATCAAAAAGCGGATCGCCATGAGCTTTTTGTCGCCCTTGACGACATACTGCCGGATCACGGGAGCGACCGCGAATGATGCCAGCGCCTCGACGATGGTCAGCAGCGACATCTGCTCGCTGCGCATCCCATAGAAGAAGCCGTACTGATAGATCCAAAGCGAAGCAGTCGCGCCGAGACCTGTCCCCACAAACAGACCGGAAAGGAGTAGCGCCCACATCGAACGGTTTTGCAAGAGTTGGCCAAAGGAGCGGGCCATGTCCTTGAGGCTGGCTGCTTGTACTGAGGTCTTCATGTGAAGATGAGGAATTTCCGGATGAAGTCCCGTAGTGGAGAACAGCAGCGAAACAAGGATCACTGCCCCACAGACGGCAGCGGCCTGCCGGTATCCGGCGATATTGGTCTGGCCGTTCACGTGTTCGGCGGAATCTTTGAGCCAAATGGCGTACATCGCTATCGTCATGATCGAACCCGTAAACCAACTGACCGAAGTCGGCAGTGACGCGAGTCGGGTACGCTCATCATAATCAGGGGTCAGTTCCGCCACCAACGTTCGGACTGGCACGTCGAACATCATCATCGAGAGCCGCAAAAAGATTAACACCACCAAGAGGTATCCGAACAAACTCCATTGCGACCGCGAATCAGCCGGCGGATACCAAACCAGCACATACAACATGGTCAGCGGAATTATTGACGCGTACATGAACGGGAGGCGCCGCCCGAGTCGCGATCGCCAGTTATCCGACAGGTATCCGACCAGCGGATTTGATACCGCATCAAACGTCAGCGCAATCGCGAGCGCAAGGCCCGTCAGGGCTGCGGAGAGACCAATGACCTGGCTGTAGAAGAAGAAGAGGAAATAGTCGATTCCATTGCTGATGATCCCCGTGGTCGGGACTCCGCTGCAAGCGAACGCCCACTGAGAAAGAGGCGCAACTTTTTTTGTCAACCGCACGCCCTCACGAAGTCGCCAAATTTGTTGCGGCGTCATTTCCACCGCTTCACGTCATCTTCTCACAGAATATTCGCGGATTTTCTCCTGAATGAACCGGCACTCTGCAGCGGCGCAATTCCTGTCGGACCAGTCGTGCCCGAACCGAACTGACGGATTCTGGCAACGCATCCTGCGCCGATGTTTCGCATAGCATTACCCATTAGCAGGCGAAGACAGCTTCCTCATAGGTGTCACTCATTGCCTCAGCTGCTATGATTCGCAGGCCAGTCGCGGCATCATAATGCGTATACGAAGACATGCTGATCGACCGTAGAAGCGTGATAATCGGCGCGGCCACGTTGGCCGCCGTCAGAACTGCTGACAGTGCCACGGCGGGCGCAGTGGAGGTGCAGATGAATACGCCCACTGAACGCGTACTGGGCATCGGCGGACTATTCTTCCGAAGCCGCGACCCAAAAAAATTGGCGCAGTGGTATCAACTCAATCTTGGGATTGACCATCCAGTATGGCAACAAGCCGCCGGCAAGACCGCTTTCACTCCGTTCGCGATGGATACGGACTATTTCGGATCCAAGGAGCAAGCGTGGATGGTGAACTTTCGAGTTCGAAGTTTAGACGCCATGGTCGCGCAGCTGCAGAAGTGCAACATTGAGGTGAAGGTGGATCCTGAAAAATCTCCCTACGGTCGATTCGCCAGACTGCACGATCCGGAAGGCAATCCGATCGAGCTATGGGAACCGGCAAGCCCGGCATAGCCATTTGCCTGGGAGGTGAATGGCCGGGAGCGGCCGCTCGCGTCCGAGCGCCTTGGGTCGAACTCGACCGATCAGCGTAGCTGCCGGTCAAATCAGACCGAAAAGAAGCCGGCGAGCGTCAGTGCTTTCCCAACGAAAGTTGCGGTGGCGCGGCAGCCCAACCGGAGATTGCGTGCTCCGATCAGGCAGTCGGCAAAATCGGCCGCTGAATCCAATTAAGTTAAGGATTGTGCACTTAGGCAAGCGTGCCGCGAAATCTGCGTGCTTCGGCTTGACCGCCGCGCTAGTAGGACACTTCGGCCGCTCCAAGGCATGCGAAAGCGTGCCGAGTGAGACCTACTGCCAATAGCGGGGAGGCGAGGGGATTCCAGGGGCTTGCGAGCTTCAAGTTATTGCAGTTTGTTGCGTAAATGACCGCAGTCGCCGGGGGACTTGGTGATTATGTATTTTTCCGACAGCGCGAGCGGATGCTGTGCCGGTTCAAGCACGATCGGCCTCAAGGAAGTCCAGCAGCGCCCGCACTGCTCGCGGAATTGTTGCCGCAAAATCCCAATGACGCCGCCCGCTCATTTCTGACACGTTGATGGCCGGAGGGTCTATGCTGCAAGAGGCTCAAACAATTGGGAATGACCATGAATGCCAAGGTTTGGATGGTGCTCGCGCTGATTGCCGCGCCCGTGTTTGCCCAAGTTCCCGCGCCGCCCAACAGCTTGCACATCGTAGGGACACCTGCGGTATGGATTTCCCCGCGCTCGGGCGGCGCGTATGCCGCCGATTTTTTCAATCTGTTCAACGCGGCGGGACAGTGGCCGATGGTCAAAGCGAACGCTACGGCGCTTGAGGTCTCGATTCAATTCGCAACCACAGGCGCAACGGACGCGCAGTTCACCGCCATGTTGACGGCGCTCGCGGGCGATCACATTGGCCTAGGCGTGGATTTTCTTCCGC
>Ga0302326_10006743_pt1 | contig 25684 bp, 22 predicted proteins | sample Palsa_T0_3_FD_202264 | JGI IMG/M metagenome (GOLD analysis project Ga0302326, IMG submission 202264) | Peat permafrost microbial communities from Stordalen Mire near Abisko, Sweden - Palsa_T0_3 | ecosystem: Environmental > Terrestrial > Soil > Palsa > Peat permafrost | place: Sweden: Abisko... | reverse complement strand
TCACTTTTTGAAACCCGGGCCGGAATATCTGCCAAATGCTGAACAGGGCCCGGAATTTTTTTTCGTGAAATCCGGAAAAACATTAAGGAAGATCTTATTGAAAGACATCCTGTATTTTGAAGGAGAGAAGGATTACGTAAGGCTGGCGACAGGCCAGGAACAGATGCTGATATACCGCCGCCTAAAGGACATGGAAGAGCAACTAAAGCCTCCGTTTATCAGGGTGCACAACTCTTATATCATCAACTATGAACAGCTTAGTAAAATAGAAGACAACCATATCTATATCGCCGATAAACGCATACCCGTTAGTGAAAAGTTCAGGGAACGCTTTATGGAAGTTATTAATAAAAATAAGTTTTGATATTATAGTTTTCTCTTTGTGTACTATATTCGTCACGAACTAGCCGGAAGGTCATAGATCGGAATATTTTTTCTCACCAAGGAACAATTTATTTGGATTTAGGTGACTATATGAAAGCGAGGATTCGCGTCTACTGAGCATGGCGGCTTACACGGCTGAAACAAGGAGGAAAGAGATCGGTATCCGAAAAATGCTCGGTTCGAGTGTATGGCAGTGGCTTCAGGAATTCGCATCGCGGATAAGCATTACCTCCAGGTTGCTGTTGGGTAACATCCTTGTCCTGACGGCGATCAGCTTGCAGAACGAGAATCTCCGGACACGACTTCACCCTACCCGTCGAATGACTGATGTGTATCGCATTTTCGTTCATATTATCTCCCGAAAATTTTTTGGAATATAAGTCCGGACAGGTACCAGGTCACTAAGAACGCTCCTGTTTCCAGCGTAAAACTTCCGAATTTGTAGAAAACTTCAGCGATAATCCAGGATAGCAGAAGTGCCGGCATTTCGTAAGAAAGAAAGGACCTCAGACCAAGTTTGTTTACTAATGTGTACATATTATTGATTTGATTTAACTCAACAGGTGAGAATTGCAAGATAAAGCTGTTGGAAACTTGCCTAAGAAAAATGGTACAGAATAGAAAAGCGCCCATATCGGACAGAAACAATATTTCATTGAACAAGGTTATTTCAAAGTAATCCATTTATTGGCAAAATGCAATACCACGAATAGGGTATTTTTTATTTGCTGCGGCATTTGTAAATTTAATATTTTATGCTACGGTGGTGGAAATTATGCGACGGTGGAAATAGGGGTCAAAAGACCGTGAAAAGACGTATTTGATCTCCTAATGGTTTACCTGTAGTAGTATTCCGAAAAAGTATGATTAACTTATTTCCTGAATTTTCTCCTCACTCATGAAGAAGATCTTGCTGGCGCTGGAGCTACTGCTTTATAAATGGCTGCTTTTCCTGATAGCAGCTGTCAGATTCCTGATCAAAAAATGCAGGCAGGCCAAAACGCAAGAAGCGAAGGGGCACAGGCCTTATTCCAATGCCTGCTGTGTACCCATCAAAAGTAGCGTATATAAGAAGCCCGATCCGACAATCTATGACCAATACTACCTAATGGCCTTGGGAATTGCCGTTACCTGGGATAACCCGGATATACAATTGTATTATCAAGGCGCTCCCGTTTCTTCGGAGGACCTGCTTCCCGCAACGGAATACCAGGTGGTAGCAAGGATATGGAATAATTCTACCCAGGCAGTAGCTGCCGGTCTTCCGGTAAAATTATCCTACCTGTCTTTTGGCGTAGGCACTACTTCGCACGCGGTAACCTCCACACATGTCAATTTGGGGGTCAAGGGAGGAGCATTTTGCCCGGCATATGCCACGATGAATTGGACAACACCGGCAATTCCGGGGCATTATTGCCTGCAAGTCGATTTAATATGGGCCGATGATGCAAACCCCAATAATAACCTGGGACAGGAAAATACACATGTTGGCATTGCCCAGTCCCCTGCGAACTTCAGCTTTCAGTTGAAGAACCCGGATAGGATCCCACATACTTTTCACTTCAACTCCGATTCATTCGTCATTCCGCGGGTGGAGATCAGGGACTCGGATGAGCGGGAGAAAAAATTGACCTCGAAACAAAAATGGGAGAGGCAATTGCAAATAGCAAGAAGGCGCAATAACGTAACTAATTTCCCGATCCCGCCGGGCTGGTCCGTTATCATTACCCCGGACCAATTGACGCTTGGCGAAGAGGAAGAACAAACGATCGGCGTATCCATCGAACCTCCCCAGGATTTTGTAGGACGGCAAGCGATAAATATTCATGCCGTTAGGGAAGACCGATCGGTGGCTGGAGGAGTAACCTTATATGTAGTAAAAAGTTAACCGTATAAATCAGGTAAGATGTATCCATATTATACCAAATGCACTCCTCCCGGTTCATGGAAACCATTCACGCTGGGGGCCTATGTGGGAGTTGGGATTGGGTCATTTGTCGCAATGATCGTGGGGGCAATTTTGACTGCGTTATCAGGCGGTTTGTTCGGAGCTGTGCTCTCGATTGCAGGATACGTCGGGGGATTGTATGCCATAAATGGCATCTTCGACTGGCTATTGGGCGGTAAATTGGTTTGCCTGGCGGAAGGCGAAAGAGATTATGAGATTGCCATTGGAACGGTCACGGTCATTGAACCCCCCCTCAGCGATATTTGGGAGGGCAGTAATATTGACAATGATTACAGTTGGAATATACTCCTTGCGCCTTATGAAATTTACTATACACAGGCTGATCTTGTCGCGAACTTGAATGCACTCGCAAGCGACCCGGGGGCCGCGCCTGTCTTTTCATTGCCGACATTCAGTACGCAGACGCCTTACCCGCCTTTGGATCGCCTGGCGAAAGAAACTGCGAGCGTAAAGCAACTCCGTACCACCTATGGCGCAAATAATATAGCATTTACAGGACAGGAAGGATCCGTAAATTATCCGATACTTCATTGTGAGATCGAAGGTTCAAGGATCTTCGATATGAGGCAGGCGTTCGAAACCATTTTGGCGATGACAACGCTTGCTTCTATCCTGATACCTGCCTTGGCGCTGCTTTCGATCCCCGTTGTCGGATGGTTCCTGGCATTCCTGGCATTCCTGGCATGGTTAATCGCATCAGGACTGGCTTACCTGGATGGGTGGTATAACGGTGGCAATGCTTCTCCCGGCGATGGCGGGATCGCCAATAATACGGATCCTCCGGCCAACGGGTCCTTGTCATTTCAGGATATTGTTTTAGTATACGGCAAATGGGTCTATGATGCAGGTCATTCTCCGAATGCAGGCTCGAATGAGATACACCCCGTCCTGCTTTTACAAAAATTATCTGGCCTGCCGAACCTGAATACGATCTCCACATGGGAAGGCCTGATCAAGGACGGAACCTCGGTCCAAACCATTTTAAACCAGGCTGACAATCAAAACGATTGGGCATTGAATCCTTCGGTGGACGGTAATACCCCCGGCCCGGTGCCGCCTCTCCAATAGCAGCAAGTTTAATAGTGCATTTCTACTTGCCGGACTCTCTTGTTTTGTTGTTTGGACCCCGAGCGGGATCTGCGGATTTTGCGTTGATCATATCGAATCGGCCAAAATTCATATCTTCAGTCCCTTATTTCTATGTGCACGATCTCTAAATCATTATTTTGCCATACAGCCTTGCTAGCAGTCCTGGTACTCAACTTTTGCCAGAAGATGCAGGGCCAGAACCTCGTGCCAAATCCTTCCTTAGAAGATGTCAATATCTGCTACGAATTCAACCAGCCTTGCAGCCCTTCCGCCTGGTTCTTTTTGAGCAGGAAACTAACAACGGGATACTTTCCCCGGTTTCCTTCCGCCACGGGTAGCCGCCACCTGCAGATCGTCGCCGTCAGCCGGGAAACCGTCAATCGTCAATACTGGGAAACCATGCTTCTATGCCCGCTTCAGGCCGGGGAACGATACACAGTCAGCATGAAGATCGCCAGCCCGGGCAACAAAACGACGCTTAGCACCACCTGCCCCAATCTGCGTGATATAGGGCTGTGGTTTACTACCCGTTTTATTTTTGTGCAGGGAGACTCCATCTTACAGCCCCGAAGCTACTTTTCGTTCACGGGTTCGGGTGTAACGACGAAAGACCTGAAGAACGGCTGGTTTGAAATGAAAAAAGAATTCGTTCCTACCACCAATTGCACCATATTGATCGTCGGTAACTTCGCCCGGGCCGCTAACGCCGACATCATGGAGCAACGAAACTCCCCCAACCCGACCATCGATATCCTGGTGGATGATTTTTCCGTCGTCCCGGCAAATAAGAATATCTGTTCGAACTACCAGAAAATAAAAGATTCCCTGTATTCAATCACGAGGCGACATTCCGATAGGCAGCCCGGGGACCGGGACCCCGGCATCTCCGACGCCCCGCAAGACTCCAGCGGAAAAAACTCCTTACCCCCGACGCAAAACCCCGTAATCACCGATACGCCGACTTTATCTCATCATACACCGGCACCCGACACCCTTGTCATCCACAATATCCAGTTTGAATTCGACAAATACCTGATGCAAAATCCTGACACCTTACAGCGATACCGGAGACTCCTGACTACGCCAGGCATAAGGAAAATACAAGTGGTGGGGTTTACGGACGATAACGGCTCCGTGGCCTATAATATGGAACTTTCTCAAAAAAGAGCCCGTGAAATCGGCCGCCTGCTGTCGGAAAAATTTGACATACCTCCCGCTCTCATCGAGACCGAAGGCCGTGGAATATCCAGGGACTTCCCGACAAAAGACCTCAACAGAAGAGTTGAAATTTATATATTCCACGAATAGCCCTACCCCCTACTCCACCAACAACTTCGCACTTGCCGTCCTGGTACCCGACACCATCCTTACCACATATATCCCTTTTGCCAGGTGGTCGATCGATTGCAGACCAAGAGCATTCTGACCTTTTGAAACGACGCATATCTGCTCATGAACCCGCTCGCCCGCCAGGTTCCATAAGCTGACCTGAACCGATCCCGCTTCAGTGGCCACCATATACAGCGTAGCGCTGTTGGTTGCCGGATTAGGCCCGACGCCAACGCTGAAGCTCTGCTCCGGCAGCGGCGCGCCCTGGATAGAAACCAATGGGCTATAGGTAGTATTTCCCACCACATCAACTATCCTTAACCGGTATGTCACCTCATTAGCCGGCGGAATTGAATTATCGGTAAAATTATAGGCGCCGTCTGCAGATTGCGAAGGAGCTGTTACGAGCCCAATGCTATCAAACTGGTCATTCCCTGTACTGCGCTCGACGATGAAATCGGCTGCATTCTGTCCGCCAGTTTGCCAGGTCAGCGCTGCGCCGCCCCGCTCCGGGCTCCCCTTAAAACTAAGCAGGTCGACAGGAAGGATAGTCAAACAGGTCTTTAACGTAATATCATCAATAGCAAAGTCATTGCCCCCGCCTCCCGGTGCATTATTACGAATACTGATCGGAACGGAGGTGCCGGCACCCGTAGTAAAAGTAAAAGAACCCTCCACCCATTGTCCGGAATAGGCTATTTCCCCCGTGTTGTAATAATCCGTGCCGTTGATGGCAAACGCGATATTTGGCTTGACGCCCGGCGTCCCCGACGAAGCATTCGTGCTGGGATTCGCTCCGCAAAGGGAACATAGGTTGTATACCCAGAAAGACATGGTATATTCGGTAGAGGCGGTCAGCCCGCTAATCGTAGTGCTAAAAAAACTGGACGGGGCATAGGTGCCGTTTACAGCCAGCATATAACCGGCGCTGACGCCATTGGCAGCAGGAGAATTTCCTGTCCCGGTGCCGGACCCGGTATGGTCGCCGATAACATCCCAGACTCCAAACACCCTGTCGCCCGCGGCCGGAGTAGTACTCGTATATTGCGTAGGGCTGTTATTCTTTACAATGGAATAGTAGCCGTCCGACGGCTGGTTGGCACTCAGGCTGACAAAGGTAAACCCGGTAACATTCGGCGAAGAGGTAGTCCTGTTTTGTGTCGTACCCGAACCAAACGTCCCGTTCGTTTCACTCGTCATATAGTTGGTAGGGCCGAAGCCCTGGCAGGGAGCATTAACATAAACGCCAACCACAAGGGTAGTCAGTGTGGCCGTCGTAGGAACACCACCGACCGAGTACGTGATAGCGCCGGTCACCGCAAAAGTCGATCCGACCGCCCCGGTAACCTGTACCCGATAGGCGGCCATAAGAATAGACTGAGAATTGTAAAACACAGGAGTCGTCGTACCGCCCACTAATGAACCGCCGGCCACAGAACTGGCGCCGGTTCCCATAAAGATCGTAACGGCGCTTCCAACGATCTGACCACGATCGTCCCCTATTGCATCTGTATATGTGCCGGTGTTCGAAATTCCACCGACAATCACGCCTTCATTGGTTTCCGCACGCAGAGTGCCGGCCAGATAGGTAGTGTTGGCCGGTACGGTACTTCTGTAGGCAAGACCGGTCACAGTGGTGCCGCTGGGAACACTGATGATGCCCCGGATCTCCAGAATATCTCCATTCTGGATGGAGCCCCCCGCAGGCTGGCTGATATCGAGATAGGAGCCCGCCGTTTGAACCTGAGCAGAGCTCCCTGAAGAGAGTAATATCAACCCGATCGAAATCGAAAGGATAGATTTCATAGGTACGAATTTGGGTGCCAACCAAAGTGCCAACTAAAGTGCCAATACATAATGGTCTGACTTATATCGTACTATCGACCAATCCGGGGAAAAAAATTCCAAATTTTGGAAAATTCGTCCAAAATCAGCAAGCCACCCGAAAAGGTCCAACCGGAGCTCCTGTTACCCGCTCCGGTACTGACCCAAGCGGACAATAAATTTCTCCCCCTCCCCAATCCGAATATCTTCCTCCACCGTACATAAACGAGAATATTCTGCTTCACTTCTTACAAACTTCATCTCCTACCTTATTTAATCTATCGAAAACCGGCAAACCCGGTTCTTGCTCCTACCCAGGAACTAAACCCTTGAATTTTTTACTCAACGCGTTCACTATTATTCATCCTTAACAATCATTTAAAATGAAACGAAAGAGAATTGCCATTCTGGCTGCTTCCGCCGTGCTCATCATGGGAGGTATCGCCTATGCCGCCGACCACATGGATGCACCAGCTGTCAAAGGTCAGACCGATGACATCACCGACCTGTACGTTTTCGAGGGAAAAAACACCGACAACCTCGTCTTTGTCGCCAACTCCCAGGGATTGCTCGCACCCAGCGCCACCGCTGCCGCCAGCTTCGACCCCACCGTCCTTATTCAATTCAAAATCGACAACAACGGAGACAACGTAGAAGACCTTGTGATCCAGGCCATCTACAAGGATGGTGTGATCAACTTCTTCGGGCTTAGCAAACCTTCGCTGCTCGGCACCCGCACAAAGATCGAGGAAGGAAACTTTCTCGGCTCAGTACCCGTAACACCCTATGGCGCCCATTCCCCCATTGTCACTACCGGCGCTTATGGCATCAAGTTCTTTGCCGGCCCCCGCGACGACCCCTTCTTCTTCGACCTCGACCAGTTTCACAAGATCATCGGGGGAATGGCGACCAGCTTTAACAACCCCGGGACCGACACCTTCGCAGGCACCAACGTGCTGAGCGTCGTTGTTGAAGTCCCCAAATCCCTGCTGCACGCAGAAAAGGGGAAGATCAATGTCTGGTTGACCACCAGCCTCCAGGAAAGCGGAAACGCCAAATAGCGGCCGCCAGTAACCCTGTACTGTTCTCTTAACACAAATTAAATCAAGTTGAAATGAAAGCATTACTCAGAAACTGTTTGCTCGGACTGATGGCGATGGCCGCCTTCGGCGCCTGTCAAAAACACAACCATCTCCCCGTCTCGCCGTATTTCGACGAGGAAGACCAAATGGGAAGACCAGCCGTCAATACGGTGTTTATCAGCGCGGCAGATAAAGAAAACTTCAATCAAACGCCACCTACTATGATGCCCGCAGCCTTTGCTGCAGAAATGAAGGGCAACATGCTGGCGCTAAACCCCGGCTACACGACGAATTTGCTGGGACTGACGGCAGACCAATTCATCGGTGTGCTGTCCACAGACGTGCTAAACGCATCCACCACGGGCAAAACCACTTTTTACGACGGCACCAACGTGCTGACGGGCAGAGCACTGTCGGATGATGTGATCGACGTGGAACTGACTTTGATCTTCGGCGGGCCAAACGGAACAGCCAATCCCGGTCTGACCAGCGACCATGTCAATGCCAACGATGTTCCTTTTAGTACGGAATTCCCATATCTCGCGGGGCCTCATTAATACCTGGCCAGCTTGCCGGTAAAGGAAGGAGCGAATGTTCCTTCCTTTACTCATCTTTTCAACATTCCATCATCAGTCCGACGACTGGCGCCCGGATTATTCATCGCACAACACCAGGGAGGCGGCAAGGCTGAACAGATCTTTCTCCGGGGCTTCGACGCCGACCACGGGACGGACGTAAACATCTCCATGAATTCGGGAAAGGTCCCTATTATACCGACAAAGGAGATTTCACGACAGCTGGCTATGCAGCCTATACCACTAAAAATGTACTCGACAGAAATATGCTGAAGGTGGAAACAGGTGCACCCACCCGATGCCAACTCCTGCCCCCGGGCTTCGATCATATCCTCTATTGTCCTGAGTCTTTTTTTAATCGGCGGCGGCGTCTTATTCGCCTGGTCCAGGGAATGGGGTCAGTTGACGATTATTCTTCTAACTTTCCATGAATATATTTTGCATCGGCCGGGTCGAGGTCGTAACGGGTCTTATCCGCCGCTTTATAAAACTCCATGGCATTGTAGCCCTTGTCCAGCGCTTCCATCAGCCTGCCCATCCAGTATAGTTCAAGCCCTTCGAGCGGCTTGCCCGAGACATATTGCTGAAAGATCCGGTAGGCCTGATCCTTTTTATGGTCGGCTAATAATGTCCAGGCATACCAGGCATAGGTCTGCGGCGTCGCCCGGTTTCTCAGCTCATCCTTTGCGATAGAATCGGCCAGCGCGGGATCATGCAGGACACCGGTATACAGCTGGATCAGGTATTTATTATACATCCTTCCATAGGCCGGAGTCATGGCTTGCCGGACAAAAGCCTGCGCATAGCTAACCTGAAGGGCCGTATCGTGCCGCACCCCCGCCATCTGGGTCAGCTTGAACAAAGGGTCCGGCAACCGCGTCTTCGATTGTGCAAAACGAAAGATCTTTTCAGCAAGCGAATCGTCATTATCATGCACTAACGCTATCCACCCCAACCCCATCATACTGTGGACATCCCCGCTGTTCAGCCGGATGCACTGGACATAAGCATCCCTGGCATCCCGAAGGCTGCCGGCATGTACACAGAGATCGCCCGCATCGGACAATGCCACCCCCTTCAGATAGTCATTGGTCCCGGCTAACCGACCTGCGGTATACATGTCCTGGATAGAACTATCCAGCTCGCCATCCAAATGATCGATCTTTGACTTACGAAAGAAGTAGCCAAAATCATTTGGAGACCGGATGGCATTAAGCTCGGTTTTGGCCTCGGTATACCGGCCCAGCTCAAAGTCGACATCAAAGGAGGTTGAAAAGAGTTCCTGCGGCCGCAGTCCGATCCGCTTTGCCTGTTGAAGGAAGCTGTCGGCCTCGGAGAAACGATGCCGGGTGATACAATGCATAACCATCGCCATATCGGGTGAGGTTTCCCTATGGTTAAAATCCCGGTCGATTTTTAGCAGAACGCTGTCGGCTTTCTCGAGGCTGTCGATCTCTCCGGAGAGCCGGAATTGCATATTGAGGCATCCCGCATACCTCGATTCATTGAGGTAACCGGCTAAGGCCGGGTTGATCCTGTTTCTCCAGAACTGCAGCTCTTTTTCATTTTGGAGTGCGATAGCCGGTGGAGCATAGTGATCGACCAGGCTATCGATAAATGGCTGGCTTACCAGTCTTTTCTCGTCGTTTTTACAGGAATTCAGGCAGCCAACCAGCAGCAACGCGAACAATATTTGTTTCAAGTGAAGGGTTTGCTGAAATTTACGAAAGCTGGTGCCTTATAGTTTCAGAAAAGCCCAGTATAATCTGACCCTTGCACAGCCCTCTTTAATAAACATGCCTCCCCTCATCCAGCCTCCTGGTCAGCTCGTCTTTCCTGATATTGACCTGCTGACCGATCGGACGCCCATCCCGGTAGGTGATAACATTGAGCTGAGTAGCGCCAAGCGGAAACTTCAATGGAGTGCCGTCATATTTAGGATAGAAACGATCGGGATTGGTATTGTCAAAGCTATAGTATATATCCAGCGCACTGACTTCCGTAGATAAAGAAACGGTCATCTCCCTGTCGGTCCCCCGCTTCGGGGTAAGAATTACGTTATAAGCGCTCCTGGCGTACTTGATATTCGCTGCCTCCATCCGCGGGAACTCTGCCTCCATCCTGCTGATGAAGCCATCCCAGTTGCGCTCCGATTTCGGGCTCCAATACACTTCCGCGAGCGCCAGGCCACGCGGCCAGGTCATATACTCCACCTGACGGAAATTGGGTACCGATTCTGTCCAAAGATTACCCTGCCCGCCCAGGATCAGTTTTTCATCCACGCTGTCCGGAACAGGGTCATACGTATAGGAATCTTTCAGCCGGCAGATCCCATAAGTAGGAGGCTCCACCGTATTTTCACCCTGGTACAGATCGAGATAGCAAAAGTCCCAGGGGGTCATCACCACTTTATGATTCATGCGGGCAGCCGCCACTCCGCCGGACATCCCTCTCCAACTCATGACAGTCGCCTCCGGGGCAAGACCGCCTTCAAGGATCTCGTCCCAGCCGATCATCTTCTTGCCTTTGGCCTTTAGCATCTTCTCCATGCGCTTGACAAAATAGCTCTGCAACTCTTCCACGTTCCCCAGGTGCTCATCCGCCATCCGTTTTTTACATTTCGGGCAGTTGGCCCAGAAACCTTTATAGGCCTCATCGCCGCCGATATGGATATATTCACAGGGGAAAAGAGCCGCGAGCTCCGTAAACACTTTATCGATCACGTCATAAACGGAATCATTGCCGATACAAAGCGCATTGTCCTGCCGGATGGGATTGCGCGCGCCCGGGTTCACCGCATAAGACAACTGCGTACAGGAGAGATTGGGCAACGAAGAGATCAACGCCAGGCTATGGGCCGGGATATCGATCTCGGGAAGGATGGTGACAAAGCGATCTTTCGCATAGCGGATGATCTCCCGCATCTCGTCCTGGGTATAGAAGCCGCCGTCGGTATCCGCTTCTCCCACCAGGGCCGGCAGGAATTCGCCCCAGCGACCGGTACGCGACACCCTCCAGGCGCCATGCGCCGTCAGTTGGGGCAGGCTTTTGATCTCGATCCGCCACCCCTGGTCATCGCTGAGATGAAGATGCAACACATTGTATTTGTACCGGACCATTTCATCGATATAACGCTCGACTTCCTGTTTGGTAAAAAAGTGACGGCTGACATCCAGCATCAGCCCGCGCCAGGAAAAGCGGGGGTAATCGACAATCTCGACACAGGGAACCGCCACCACTGACCCCACCGGCAACAGTTGCAGCAGCGTCTGCATCCCATAGAAGATACCCGCCGGACTCTTTGCGCTAAGACGGATACCGGCGTTGGTAACCGATAACTGATAGCCTTCCGGGCCCTGTGCGGCATCCCTGCCCTCACCAAGTTGAATAACGATCGCGCCTTTACCACCCCGGCCCTGATGAAGAGAAATACCGGTAAGATCATGCACCTGACCAGCCAGCCATGCAGCCATCCCGGCCAGCGAATCCCCTTCTACCGCCAGCGTCGCACCCGGACGGAGCATAAAGCTGCCCGGTTTCTCCGTGACGGAAACCGGCTGCGGGATCACATGGATACCACCGCCGGCGGCTGATGCGGTAACCCCACCATCCGCAGCGGACGCAGAAAAGAACAACAAGGAAAACAAAAAAGGCAACCATGCCCGGCGACCGCGGAAGATAAATATGTCCATAACGATATTTAGCTTTGAATACATGAATTTAACCGCCTTTAGCTTTATTAGCAAAAGATTATTCCTGATATTTCATAAATTGGCCCCTTAAAAAGGAACACCGATGAAAAAGATGCTGGTTTTCACGACCCTCGTTCTCTCCGTCGCCATAGGCGTTGCCCAGTCACCCAATACACTAACCACAAAAGAAAAAGCGGCAGGCTGGAAATTGCTTTTTGACGGCAAAAAGATACAGGGCTGGCATACCTATCTGCGGGATACCGTAGGATCGAAATGGCAGGTGAAAAACGGAGCTATCGTTTTCGACCCCTCCCAACCCGAAAGCGGCGGCGGAGACCTGGTGACGAATATGGTCTATGAAAATTATGAGCTCAACCTGGAATGGAAGATCTCAAAAGGCGGAAACAGCGGGATCATTTTTGATGTCCAGGAAGACCCCAAATATGACGCCACCTATCTGACCGGCCCCGAAATGCAGGTGTTGGACAATATAGACGCAGACGACAACAAAAAACAAACCCACCTCGCCGGCTGCCTCTATGATATGGCCGGCGACAGTACCGTATCCAAACCCCACCCCGTCGGCGAATGGAACCAGGTGAGACTGATACAAAACAAAGGACATCTCACCTTCTGGCTGAATGGAATAAAAACATTTGATGGACAAATGGGCAGCGACGAATGGAACCGCATGGTGGCCAACAGCAAATTCAGTCACAAAGCCTTCAGCAATTTTGCCAAAGTAGCCAAAGGTAAGATCGCCCTCCAGCAGCACCCCGGCTCCAGCGAATGGAGGAATATAAAGGTCCTCATGCTCTAAGGCGGCGGCCCGCATCAATCGCAAATCCAGGATGAGCAGCGAACCACATACAACACCCAATATAAAGCTGGCGGCGCCCTTCTTCATGGTAGTGAACATGGAAGCATCCCTGCGATTCTACCTGGAAGGGCTTGGTTTTACCATGACCAATAAGTGGATGCCGCGGGGTACCATAGAATGGTGCTGGCTGCAACGCGACGGCGTTGCCCTTATGCTGCAGGAATATCGTAAAGAGCGCGGAGCCCCAGCCGAAAAAAGAGGCGTCGGCGTATCCATCTGTTACCAATGCGAAGATGCCCTCGCCCTGTATCATGAATTTATCGCAAAAGGTCTGCCCGTCGCCGAACCCTTTGTCGGCAACGGCATGTGGGTCACCGACCTCAAAGATCCCGACGGCTACTCCCTCTCTTTTCAAAGCCCCACGGATGTGGCCGAAGAAACGAAGTACTCGGATAAACTTCCACCCTCCTCCGCTACGCCTGCTAACGCAGGCTAACCGGGGCCCATATCTGCTCCGCAAAACAGGTGCTTCGCGCCCGTTTTGCTCCGCGACCGCCGTCCCGGCGGTTAGCGTCCATTCGCCCTCAAAATCGTCGCATCCTTCTGATCATCATCATCAAAAGTCTTTTTGACGATATAATGCCAATTGCGCTCCGAAACATCTACAAAGAAGATCTCCCCGGTCTTATGCGCCTTTACGGCATCCTGGAACTCCTTTGGCATCTGTAGCTCGCCAAAGAACCAGCCCGTATCCCCATGCGTGGTATTGCCATCCATCGTATATTGATCCGACAACTGATCCCAGGTAGCGCCCGCATTGTATTTTTGTACGATCAGCTTTCTCAGACTGTCGATCTCGGACGGCGACAACGTCGACCCATCCAGGTAAATATAGTTGGCCCGGTACTTGACCGATTCCGTCGACTCAATAACCTTATACGTTACATAACCGACAGAAAAGACATCCCCTCGGTTCTGCCGCAATAACCGCTTGTCGATAAGCGAGGAATCCTTACCGGCCGTCAGATGCAGCAAAGCCGGCTTGAGGGCCGCATTGGCAGCAGCCCATGCCTTCGCCTGATCGACCGTCGTGATTTTCTGGAACTGATCGTTCACCGTAGCTTGTGCGAACGTTGACATCGCAAATAGTAAGAGTACGCCCGTAAGACTATTTTTCATAACCCGATTTTTTAAACGAATGCCTGAAGGTACTATTTTTTCACCCTGCACCGGCCACCATACCCGTTTTAACATCCTCTTAATCACGGCCCGAATATCCACTTTATCGCCTCGTAACTTTCGATTAATCTCCCCGTGTGCCCGACGCCTTTTACCATGGCAAAATTCTTCTTGGACCCATATCCGGGAAAGGCGCTGATATAACTGATGAAATACATCCCCCGCGCCAAACGATAGTCGCCCTCCATATTGCCGGCACAACTGACGTCCAGATCGGGATCGTCCATATCTGTGTCCTCCCCGCCCAACAAATAGAAAATATCGCGTTGGAGCATATTTTGAAGTATACGCCCGGCGCCGGCAGCTTCTGCATAGGCATTGAGCCCGGCCATGCCTTTGGGATAATGATTGTACTCCGGACACGCCGAACTATCCGGAACGTTAAAGCTACCGTCACTGGCAGGCCGCCTGCCATCGGGATACAAATAAGAGGAAGGGTTCATCACGATAAATCGAAAGGAAACCGATGTCCATAAATCAGGAATCGGCGTCGTGACGGAATAGCGATCCACAAACTGCCCCCCGGCAGAATGCCCGGCTACCACCACCCTGCGGATATTTGGGAAATTTCCGGACGTAAGCACGCTGCTGATTAGCGAATCCAGGACTTCATAAGAACTCATGCTGACCTGCTGAATCCTGGACGGGGTCATAAGGGAGGCGTTTCCATCCTTCCATTTCGCCTTGTTCCAGTATAAAAAATCGCCCCCGAGCCTAAATTCCTCCATATCCTCCTCGTTGGCATATTGCGGGGCAATGACCAATGACGTCTTCCGCTGCCCCGCGGACCGGACCGCATCTACCGCATCGTCAAAATACCCCATCGCATTCCGATGAAGCCCATGGATAAAAATCAACAGCGTCCTGACCGCCGTATCCCTCCTGTTCAGGGAAAAATTAGAGACATACCGTAAGGCCAGCGTCTCGCCATCCTTGCGCGTCCTGAATACGTCTGGACAAGAACGGGCAGTCCGGGAGGTCCGGGCGGTCCGGGCGACCCTTCCAAACTGCGCGAACCCTGCCGAAGAAAGCAACGCCAGCATCGTAAATAAGAGTAATGCACGCATAGCCGTAAATTACGAAATAGACTATATACCAAAACTATTTAATATAAAATATCCTTTTTTGATGGCCGGTAAGCGCTTTTTAAACTTTTTGAAATAATGTTGCAGATTAAGTAATTTTGATATCGATGTTCCGGAGGCAATCCAAAATAATAGCCGTGTTCCTTTTACTGGTTTTTAGCCAGAAAGCCGGCTTGCGTTTGTGGATGCACCACTGGTTTCATGAAAGCAAAGCCGCCCAATCCTGTTCCGCACCCGCATCCGAAAAACTACAGCTGAAATGCGATTGCTTCGATGACGCCATGATGCCCCTGCTGGAATCGCCTTTTTTCACCATTCCTCTTCCTGTTACGAGTTATACCACGCTGACGGTTGCCTACCATTCTCCTATTCCTACCACTGAAGACGTATTCTATTCGCTAAAAGGTCCGCCTGCCTCTTTTCACTCTTGCCATAATAACTCCTAGCAACATCCAGAGACGACCTGCCTGGTGAACTTTTAAATTTTCTGCTGCTTAATCAAAAAAGATTATGAACCGGAGGCTTCTATCATTCTTCCTTTTATTCCTTTGCATTTTTCATTACCATCCCCTTATGGCCGGAGCAACTTCCGACTTCGGAATCCTCGCCGGGACGACGCCAGATGCCGGGACGACGCCGGGCGCCGGAACCCTGTCAGGCACCGTTACCGATAAGGCCGATGGAAAGCCAATTACCGGCGCCACCATTTCCATCCCCGACATGAAAACGGGCACCGTTTCGGATGCCAATGGCAAATTTACCATCAACCTCGTCTCAAAAGGCATTCACCTGATACAGGTCAGCTATGTCGGCTACGCCACTTTCAATCAAAATATCGATTTTACAAAAACGACCGTGCTCGAAGTACAGCTGTCGCTGTCTACCATCGAAGCCGGAGAAGTGGTGGTCACCGGCGTCAGCAAGGCCACCGAAATAAAAAGGGCCCCGATCCCCATCGTCGCCGTCGGCAAAACCTACCTGGACCAGCATTCCGCCTCGGGTAACGTCATCGACGAAGTAGCCAACCTGCCCGGCATCAGCGCGGTAACGACCGGTCCCAATATCTCAAAACCCTTTATCCACGGCCTCGGCTATAACCGGGTGGTCACCGCCGAAGACGGCATCCGCCAGGAAGGACAGCAATGGGGCGATGAACACGGCATAGAAGTAGACCAGAATTCCATCGATCGGGTAGAAATCATCAAAGGCCCCGCCAGCCTGAGCTACGGCTCGGATGCCATCGGCGGCGTCGTCAACCTGATCACTCCCCCACCCGTCCCCGATGGTAAGATTCTGGGCTATGCCAGCGGTATTTATGGGACCAACAACGGGCTGATCAACGGCACGTTCCGCCTCCAGGGAAGCCAGAAAGGGATCATCTGGGGTACCCAGATCTCGCAAAAGGTCGCCAAAGACTACCAGGACCAACACGATGGCCGCGTATACGCCACCAACTTCAACGAAAAGGACGCCCGCGCCATGATCGGCCTGAACAAGTCCTGGGGCTATTCCTATATCAACGCTTCCGTATTTGACGATCTCCAGGCTATCCCCGACGGCAGCCGGGATTCACTCACCCGTAAATTCACCTATCAGATCACCGACTCGGATACCTATCGCCCCATCGTTCCCTCATCCTTGCTGAATTCCTATTCGCTGCCTACCCTGCATCAGCATGTCCAGCTCTACCGGGTATATGACAACAGCAATATCGCCCTGGGCAATGGAAACCTCCTCATAAACCTGGGCTTTCAATACAGCCACCGCCGGGAATTTACCCATCCGACAGCCCCGGAAATTCCGGGCCTGAACCTCGAACTGCATACCTACACCTACGATATAAAATATAACTTCACCATCGGCCACGGTTATGAAACCAGCGCGGGCGTCAACGGCATGTACCAGACCAACACCCTGGGCTATAGCACCGACTTCCCCATACCCGCCTATCACCAATTCGATATCGGCCCCTTCTTCGTCGAGAAGAAGAGCTTCGGAAAACTCGATATCTCCGGCGGCGCAAGGGTCGACACCCGCTCCTTCTCCGGGCAGGCCGCCTATGTCGACACCGCGATAGCCTATTACCCGACACTGTATACCGGCCAGAACCCAGGCACGGCGCCAAACGTGATCCAGCAATTCACTCCCTTGAACAAAAACTTTTCCGGCGTATCGGGCAGCCTCGGCGGTACTTATAACTTCTCCAACCGTTTCCTGATCAAAGCCAACATCGCCCGCGGTTTCCGGGCGCCAAGCATCGCAGAACTGTCCGCCAACGGCCCCGATCCCGGCTCACAGATCTACCACGTAGGCAACAGCGACTTCAAACCGGAATTCAGCCTGCAGGAAGATATCGGCGCCGCCCTCACCACAAACCACGTGACAGCCAGCATCAGCCTTTTCTACAATATTATCCAAAACTATATCTTCCAGGAACAGATCCTCGACGCCAATGGCAACCCCGAACGGGTCAACCCCGATGGAACGCCTAACCCCCTCGGTCAGTATAGCAAGTTCACCTACGTCCAAAGTAAAGCGCGTATCGAGGGCGGTGAGTTCTACATCGATATCCATCCCGTCTCCTGGCTCCATTTTGAAAACGCCCTGTCCCTCACGTATGGCACCAACCTGATCGACGGCGGTCACGCCCCCGACAGCCTGAAATACCTGCCGTTTATGCCGCCACCACATACCCACTCGGAATTGCGCGGTACCTATGATAAAGGCTTCGGCCGGTTTAAAAACGGCTATGCCTTCGTCGGCTTTGACCACTTCAACGCGCAGAACCGGTTCTTCGCCGCCTATGGCACTGAGACCTACACCGCTGGCTATAACCTACTCAGCGCCGGCTTTGGCGTCAACCTTGTCAACAGCACCGGGAAAAAAGTTGTCGAACTATTCATAGAAGGCACCAACCTGGCAAATACCAACTACCAGTCGAATATGAGCCGGCTGAAGTATTTCGACAACCCCGTAGTCCCACCCGGTATCCAGCCCGGTATCTTTAATATGGGCCGGAATTTCAGCTTCAAGGTTGTAGTGCCATTCGATCTTTCACCAAAAGAGCGGCCTTCCGCCGGGTCGTAAAAATCAGGAGGAACAACAGCATCAGCACGGTCAGCAACCCGCAGCCATAGGCCAGCAAATCGCCGATCCTGGAATAAATAGTGTCTGTGTGACCAATCGGGAGATCGACCAGCCACAATTTTGTGCCTTCCCGGAAATAGTCCAGACCACCCGCACGCCTCCCCCGATAGTCGACGCCGATGGACAGACCGCTGGTCACCTCGCGCAAGACCGAGCAACCATTCTCAATGCCCCGGTAAACGGCCATATACGTATGGAAGGGCGAAATCGAATACCAGTCGCCGGAAGGCAATAACAACAGATCGGCCCGCTTACGGTCCAACTGCCGCATCTGCAACGGAAAGTCGGCATCATAACAGATAGATACGGCGATCCTGCCATACGGAGTTTCCACCAACGGGATAACCCCATCTCCCGGCTCACTGGCTTCCACCATGGGCACCGGGTTATTCTTATGGAACCGGATCAGGATACCCCCCTCAGGCCCCACCAGGATCGCCTCATTCTCAAGGTATTTTTTTCCCGGCGTGATCTTTCCGGGATGAACGATGCACAGACCCATCAATAAATACAGCTTGTTCTTTACGGCAAAATGCCTTCCTCTTTCCAGCAAAGCGTCTTCATCTGCCTTGAAAGCCACCGCATTTCCTTCCGACCAGCAGATGACCCTGGCCCCGCTATCCGCAGCAGCCTGGCTCAAAACAAAAAGACTGTCGTTGACCCGGTTCATCGCGGCAAACGCCCTTTTGAATTTAACCGTATCCGCGCTCTCTATATAGCTTGCCTCCGCCTGTCCGACCAGCCGTAAAGCCGGGTCCGTAACGGCCGCCCGCGGGTCCAACACCAATCCACGACCGCTAAAGTCTTCGTATATCGTTTCCAGGAGGCCTTTTAAAGGAACCGTCACCCCGGCCGCTCTTATCGTATGCTGCTCAACCGCCGGCAGGCTATATCGAACACAACCAAATACCAGCACGACCACCAGGACGCCACCATAAATCGCCAGCCCCGACCGGTAATTTTCCTGCCGGCGTCCTCTTCCAATTGCCCAGACTACAACAGATGCCGCCCAGTAAAGCAAAAAGCTGATACCCCACATCCCCGTCACGGACGCCAACTGGGTCAACCAGGGGAAAGGATACTGGCTATTGGCGACAGACCACCATATCCCGCCGCTATTTATCGTATTAAAAAATTCCAGGGCCACGCAAAACGAAGGGAAGAATAAAGTGCCCACAAACCGGCCCGTCTTTTTGACTACCCAGCGGTCAGCCCCGTAGACAGCCAGCTGCTGAAGGCTTTGATACACCGCAAAGATCAACAAAACAGGCAGGGGAAAAGGAGCAACCCTGTAGTCGCAAAGTAAATGGAGCAGTAATAAGACCGGCAAGGCTAAAAGAGTTTTCTTCCTCGTCGCACCCAGCCTGAAAAAAGCCAGCAGGCAGATAGGGTTGAGCCACGCAAAAAGCGCAAAGCCCCACCTCGGGGAGGAAAGGACCGCACTGATAACCGCAGTAATAAGAAGACCCGCAGCCACCCATCCGGCCGAACCGGCCGTCACCCATCCGGCCGGCCGCTTTGATGAAGCAATAGTTGTCTGTACCATAATAAATGATTTTAGACAACAAAATTGCAAAGCCAAAACCGCCCCGTCGACCGGATAAAGAAAGTCGGTCGGATTTATTCCGTTCGAATAAAGAAAAGCGGAAAGTCGAACGCTTTACCTTCTCTTTTTCTTAAATTCACTTGGCGTCACCCCCGTCTGTTTTTTAAAAAGCGTATTAAAAGAGGATTTGGAGTTGAAACCCACCTGGTAAAGCACCTCCAGGACGGTCATCTTTTTATCGGCCGGGTCCATCAGCAGAGCTTTGGCCTCCCCGATCCGGTAGCGATTGATAAATTCGAAGAAATTCTGACCGAGATCCTCGTTGATCACCTGCGACAGTACCCTGGGCCGAAGGGCAAGCTGCCCGGCCAGCTGTTCCAGCGTAAGATCAGGGTCCAACCAGGGCTTAACGGTTTCCATATGATGGAGCAGCTGCCCCAGGATCCTTTTGCTCTCCTCAACGTCCGCCGGTGAACCAGCCTTCACCGGAGCCATAGACACAGCGCCAGCCGGCTTTTCTTCCAGAACCGCAAACAGCTCCGGCGTTTTCAACGCCTTCAACAACACCGAATTGATATAAATAAAAACCAACAGGATGACAAACGTGAAAACAGGCCACCAATACTTCGCAAACAGCGTCATGCCGATAAAGCTGTTAAAAGCAGCCAGGATCATCGTGAGCGTAAAAAAGAAGATCGTGTAGGTCAGCCAGTTAATATTGATACGCCGGTAATTCGAAAATTCTTCCCCCGCTACCTTTTTAAAACGCCCGATCAGCCGGATCGAAGCCGCCATGTACAAAAAAAATTGCCCGAAGATCAGCCCGGAATCCCAGTACTGATAGTAAGCTACCCTGCGGGCAAGGACATTGTGCAGAATGGCCTGCTTTTCGGAAGGCGTCCGCACCTGCCAGTAGATCTCCGTGACAAGGAAAAGCAAAATGAAGGGCAGGAAATGCCCCCATTTGACAAGGGAAAGTGAAAAATCTCTATAAAGAACGGATTGCGTATACAGATACAGCAAGGGGCCAAATAAGAGCAGCAGCCAGATACTCCAAAGGGCAAGCGAGGGTTGGTTGGAATATACGCCTTTGATCAGGAGGAGGTTGTCAGCCAGATTAAGACAAATAGCCAGAAAGAACGCCCCCAGCAGCGTATTACTGATCCTCCTGCCTTTCTGATGCGTAAAAAGAAAAACGCTCGTGAAAAGCAATTGAAAGATAACGATCACAAAAAAGGTGTCCGAAAGGCTAAAGCTCATAGCATTATTACTTTAATTCTCCACCTTTAATGTCAGCACCGGGTTCGTGCGGGCTGCCTTCACCGCCAGGGCGCCAATCGTAGCCAATGCGATCAACAGCAAACCTACAACCGGCAGAACGAACTGCCACCACGTCAACCCGACCCTGAAAGCATAGTTATGCAGCCACCCCGTAATAAAAAAATAAGCCAGGGGCAGCCCCAGCAGACTGCAGAACAGGATCAGCCGGACACTCTCCCGCATCAAAAGGGCGAGCAGCTGCGGAACAGTGGCGCCAAGCGTCTTTCGCACCCCGATCTCTTTTGTCCGGCGGCGGGTCGAATGAGCCGTCAATCCGAACAAGCCCATACAGGCGATCCCGATCGCCAGGGCGGAGAAGAGCAGGGAGATACGGCCAAAGCCAATGTCCTGCCGGTATTGCGCGTTATAGAAGTCGTCCAGGAAAAAGAAGTCAAAGGATGATTCGGGAAAATACTGACCCCATATCTTTGCGGCCGCCGCCATCACGACATGCTCCCGGCCCGGAATGATCCGGACGGAATAATAATTGGTCGGGATCCAGCCAAGCGCCGGGTCCATAAAAAGGATGACAGGCGTAAAATCTTTCTGCAAGGACTGCTGATGATAGTCTTTTATAACCCCGATAACTTCATTCGGCCGGTTGTCCAATGTCTCCAGCCAGACCTTTTTCCCAACCGCCTCCCCCGCTGAAGCAAAACCCAATTGACGGACAGCGGACTCATTCAGGATGATACCTGTGGAATCGGCCGGCCGGCCCGGATCAAATGCCCTTCCCGCCAGCATCGCCAGCCCATAGGCAGAGATAAAATCAAAATCCACCCGCAGCATTTCATAAGTCCGTTCCTCCGTCTTGGAAGCGCCGAACCGCCGGTCGGCCAGGAATTCACCCACCGCCTTGCCAGGTACCGCTCCGGATCCCGTTACCTCCCTTACCCCGGGGATGGTTTGTATAGCCGCTTTAAAGCTCCGGATGGCATTCTTATAATCTGTCGTGTTGACAGGCGCCTTTAATACCAGGGTCTGATCGATCGCCACCCCCGTCGGCGCATTGTCCATATAACCGATCTGACGATAGACGGCCAGTACACCGGCGATCAACAATAAGGAGGCCGTGAATTGAAAAACCACCATGCCCCTTCGCATCATCATTCCCCCGGGCGAAGAAGAATACCGGCCTTTCAGGACCGTAACAGGATTCACCCGGGCCAGAACCGTCGACGGATATATCCCGGTCAGCAGGATCATCGCCACCAGTGTCAGCGCAAGCCGGACCAGCAACGGACCGTCATATAACACCCCGGCTCCCGTACCCAGGAACTCCATCACCGGCCCCCTCGACACCCTGATCAGCAGCACCGCCAGCGCCAGCGCCACCCCGCTGATCAGGACCGATTCCACCAGGAACTGACCGACCAACTGGAACGCCTGCGCCCCGCTCACTTTCCGGATCCCCACCTCCCTTGCCCTGTCTGTGGCCTTTGCCGTTGACAGGTTGATATAATTGATGCCCGCGATCAGCAGGATAATATAAGCCATGATAGCCAGAAACCGCACGGCTCTGGCGTTGCCCTTGGCTTCTACTTCGTATTGCTTGGCCGGGTTTAGGTGGATCCCGGCAAGCGGCACCAGCCGGATAGCCCATTTCAAATCGCGTAACGAAGGACCGTTCTTATATTTTTCGGCCAGCGCGGGAAATTTATCTTCCACCTGACCAGGTCTGCTCCCCGGCGTCAGCTTGACAAATGTATAACTCTCATGTATATACCAGAAATTTCTAAAAAATAACGGCTGCGTCGTCCACGAAACGATCATGCTGAATTGCATCGTCGAATTGGGCGGAAGGTCCTCGAAAACGCCGGTTACCATACAATGATAACTGTCCGAAATAGTGCTGATATCCAGGAATCGGCCAACGGCATCCTCTGTCCCGAAATATTTTTTTGCCGCCGACCTCGACAAGACCAGCGTATTGGCTTCTTTTAATACGGTCGACGAGTCACCCGCCAACAACGGATAATGGAAGAAGCGGAAGAAATTGCTGTCGGCAAAACATACATGCGTTTCCCGATGCCTGACAATAGCATTCCGTACCACCCGTTCAGAATTGTACCAGCTGATACGGGTGAAATCGGCGACCTCGGGGAAATCCTTCTTCATGGCCGTTGCATATCCATTGGTGCTGGTGGCCCAGTCGTCAGTCAACTGATCGCCCTTGTAAAAACGGCTCTCCACCCGGTAAATGGAATCCGCGTTGCCAAGCATACGGTCATAGCTACGCTCGAAATGCGTGTACCCGCTGATCACGATAAAAGCAGCAATGCCAATCGCCAGACCGGCAATATTGATAACGGTAAATGTCTTGTTATGGCGAAAGTTTCGCCAGGCGACCAGCAGAATGTTTCGGAGCATTCTTAAAGATAAGCAACAAATCTCCTTTAACTGCGCCAATATCGCAGCGGTCACTTTTACTACATAGAACCATGTAAATATATTTTTATTTTTCTCTCGAAAAATAATACCTTCACTATATTGGTATATCTTTAAGTCCTTAAACTTTATTTTATGAGAGAAAAATTAACCCTTCCTAAGGCCTCCTTATATCTGGCCGTCCTTCTCACAACCATTTTTTGTTTAATTACCGTCTTTAGCAACCGTGCCTCAGCGACAGGAGGAAGCGGTAGCGGAAATTATGTCGTTACCATTTATACCTGTAACCACTGGACCTGCACCAGCGGTGGCACTGTTTCCTGCCCCGGAATTGGCTGGACGCCCCCGGGTTGCTAACTTCTTTTCGCAGCGTCGTTCACCGCACCTTACCAAGCTTGTCCCTCCCTCCATTCCAACCCAGCTGTATTTGTTTGCAGTCGAACACCTATGCCCGGAAAAAATTACCATACGGTTTTCTATTTCCTGCTATCCCTTAGTTTATACTCCTGCGGTCAGCGCCCGCATGAAGATATCGACTATATCGGGAAAGACACGAAGACCATCCCCATCGATATATTAAATTATAAAAGCGCGGATTTTAACGATCTTTTTAAAATCGAAAAAATAATAAAGCTGGCCGGTAATGATTCTGTCATCATAGGCCAGATAGATAAAATAAACTATTCGGATAATAAATTCTATGTCCTGGACGGAAAGACAAATTATATCGATGTTTTCGATACCACCGGGCGTTTTTTATTTAAAGTCAGCTCCATCGGCGAGGGAAAATTCAACTATTTCAGGGTCGCCGATTTCGATGTCGACGACGCGAACCAGCTGATCTATGTGCTCGATGACTATAAAAGAAAACTCATCGTGTTCTCCGGCAAAGACGGCCGGCCGCTGGAAGAAAAACCCCTCTTCGATTTCACGGTCAATAAATTCGCCCTTGACAACAACGGCAAGACCTGCCAGCTGATCTACAGCAGAGGAGGGACAGCCGAATCCAGGGATAATTGGTACAATCTCCTCGTCACCGATTCCGCCAATACCATCCTGTATCATTGGCTGCCCTATACCTCTACCGCCTCGTTCATTATGAGTCCGGAACATCCCTTGCAAAAAACGAAAGAGCGCATCTCCTACCTACCCCCCTTCTCCGGCACTATTTTCGGACTAAACGATGATCATACCCTGTCCGCCAGATACGTCTTACAATTCCACGGCGCCGGCAACGGCTTTGAAAAAATGGAAGCCGATCTACGGTCGAATGCTCCCAAAACGGTCAACGACTTTCTTCACTACCTCGACGAAAACAATTGCATAAAATTTCTAAACTACCTTGAAACAGATTCATTATTGTATATATATTATAGTACCGCAAGGCAAGGCAATCAATTCCTGATCTACGACAAGAATAAAGACTCATCGACACTGCTGCTTTCCACCCTCCAAAACAACTACCTGAACCTCGGCCAGCCTACGGCAGTCTGCAAAAATCAATTCATCTTTGTCCTGCAACCCGATAGCTTTCTCGATAAGAAAAAGATAAAAACACAGCTCTCGCTAAAAGATCAGCAATTATTTGATGACTTCGGCTCCGGGAACAATCCCATGCTGGTCCTTTTAAAACCAAAATCTTTTTAACACATGCGGCCGATCCTGTTCATATCCTTTCTTTTCCTTTCCTGTTACCGGTCCAATGACCACGCAAACTCATTTTTTCAACTCGTCAGCGCCAAAGAACCGACGATAGCGATTATCCCAAAAAACAAAATAATCCCAACGAATACTGCGCTTTTAAGATACCCGTATCTGAGCCCAACAAATACGATTACCCTCGACAAACTGGGCGACGAAAGGAAACTGTCCTATATTTTCTTTTTAGGTAAAAATTTCATCGCCGGGTGTGACATCTGTCTGTTCGATGAAATAGAAGGGGTCAAACAGCTATCAAAAAGCGAAAACGTTTCCCTCGTATTTGTTTCAAATAATCCAAACCGGCGGAGTATGGCTGTGTTCGCAAACCGCCATAATCTCGATAATTTCTATCTTCTTTCCGACCCGCCTTTAAACATAAAAAAATTCGATAACTCCTGTTTTCTTACACCCATGAAATACCAATAATCCAATAGCCACCACTATGCTAAGATCTCTTTTCAACGTCACCATACGCCATATCAGCAGGAATGCAG
>Ga0302326_10006742_pt1 | contig 25685 bp, 23 predicted proteins | sample Palsa_T0_3_FD_202264 | JGI IMG/M metagenome (GOLD analysis project Ga0302326, IMG submission 202264) | Peat permafrost microbial communities from Stordalen Mire near Abisko, Sweden - Palsa_T0_3 | ecosystem: Environmental > Terrestrial > Soil > Palsa > Peat permafrost | place: Sweden: Abisko... | reverse complement strand
GAGTCAACGCCAGCTTCAAGAATCTCCGGCGCTTCTGTATCCTCAGCAAGGTAGCGAATGACCACGAGTCGCGCGCGCTCCCAAACCCTATGTGCTGCTTCGATCAACCTCAGATCGACGCTGTTCCCGAGGCTGTCCCGGTCCCGAATCCAGAGTCTTATTTGCGAATCGTTCCGCTGGTTCATGGACACCGTCGGCAAATCGGAGGGAACAGCCCCCTCAAATAATAAGGAGGATTTGAGGAGAGGAAACCTCACCCAGAGGCTGGCTTCTGCGTATAAGAGAGCTTCGGACGCCGAAGAGGGGCGCTGTAATTGTTGACGTGTGGTTGAGATTTTGGGTTCCCAAAGCCTCTTCACTGTTGAGAGTCCTTCTCGGTGCCTGCTCGAGCTAGGGCCTTAGATTATCGCCAAGCATCGTGGCGCGAAATAGGATGGAGGCTTCGGCACTGACGGGCAATGGCGTCTTAGTGCGGAAATGGCATGGGAGTCGTTATCATTCCCTTCGATTACGAGAAATTGCCAGAATTTCAACGAAACGCTATCGTTCCGATCTGCATCGCTTCTATGGACCGGCACGGCAACAAAATAGCCTCAATCTGGTTCGAACAGGGCGTGGCTCCCGTTCGAGAGCAACTGTGTAATATCGCCCGAGCCAGGCTTGGCGACGTCCGACGTGTCTCGGAGCTGGCAGAAATAACCGTTCACAAACTGTGGGAACGGCACGGCGAAGATGCGGGAGTCTGGCCATGCCGACGCGTGTTGGTGCGAGCGATGTGGGAGGCGCGTGATTTGGCGGCGGGTGATTCCCGCTGGCACATCAACCATACCGTTCCTCTGGCGCCGGATTCCTTTGATAGACACTTTAATGGTCTGAAACGCAACGAAGAGATTTATCAGCAGCATCTGTTACTCGATTTGGTCGAGCGCCGAATCGAACAGGATCAGCACGGGGAGATCGGGAAGGTTTTCCGGATGTTGAGGCAAGGCTACACTTGGGAGGAGGTCGCCCAGCAGCTCGGCGAACAAAAGCTGGAAGCCCTTAAGAAGCGATTTTGGCGTTGGATCAAACGCAACTTTCCGCAGCCAAAACGCTAGCATTCGGATTGAGTGGTTTTGAATATCCTACTTCACCCCAGGTGTTTGGAGGTTCTCCGCCTTCCACCGCATAGCTGCGTAGATCCTGTTATAGCCACTGGGATGATCAAAAAAGATCCACTCCTCGATCGGGCCTGGCTTTATCTTGCGGTATTCGCCGAGATGAATGGCGGCCTCGGCGAAGCCGTCCGGTTCGCGACTGGCGTTGAGTCCGTACATGTCGGCTTCGTACTCGGCTGTTCGTAAGTAGGTGTTCAAGATGGGCGTAAGTATGAAAACAAAGAGGGAACCCAACAGCAGGGCCAGCGGCACAACGGCACAGTCCCCAATATCGCGCACGCGCCACCTTGCTCCCCAGCGAACCAGACACCAGTCCAGTGACCATCGCAGCCATGCGAAGGCCAGGAAGATAACAATTGCAGAAAACAACAGCGCCTTGTAAACGTGGTTAAGAACATAATGTCCCATCTCGTGCCCCATTACCGAAAGAATCTCTGCGGGTGAGCCACGCCTTAGCAGATTATCGTTCAGCGTGATGCGCATGGTTCGTCCTAGCCCACTGACATTCGCGCTGATGCGGGTGGTCTGGCGCGAAGCGTCGATTTCGTACACATCCTTCGCCGGAATCCCGTTGGCACGCGCCATGCGAAGGATGGGTCCGATTACATTGGGATCTTCGAGCTTGGTCACCTTGTTGAAGATTGGCGTCACGTAGACTGGCCCGAGGAGCGCGACGAAAACGACAAACAGCAGGCTCACCAACGAACCCCAGATCCACCAAGTGCCCCGGAAACGTCGAACTACCCAGAGCAAGGGCGCGCCGACGATTACGGCGAGGACGATATTGACGAGGAGAGACTTGAACTGATCTCCCGTCCACGGACCGAAGGTTTGGGTCGAAAGACCGTACTGATGCTCGCGAAGGAAACCTTCGTACGCGGTTATGGGAAACGTGAGGATGGTCGTAGCAAGGATATATAAGAGGATATAGAAGATCGTCTGCAGCCAGCGAAAGCGCGTGATCCGTTCCGCCAGATCGCGCATATTTGCCGACCAGCCGAAATGAAGCAGCGCCAGGGAAACGGTCGCGAGATAGAGAAAATCCCAGAGGATAAGCCAATATCCGCCCTCAAAATAGGCGTCGGATCGTGCTTTGGACGCAGCGGGAATCTCGCCCATCCAGGCATTTGTGGCTTCCTCGGCACTGAAATTCGGTGATGGTTGGGCGGCCGACGGAACGATCACGATCGTCGGCGTCACTTCCTGCGCGGAAGCGACGGCTAACATCGCGAGGAAAGGAAATGCGAGTGTTGTAAGGCCCCGCCATAAATAGGAGATCATGGCCAGTATTATCCACCCTTCGCCTGTATTTTCATCCCGAATCGAACTCGGGCCGGGAAATCACAGTTTTCAACAACCAGCGCGTTTCAGCCGTCCCCCGCAGCCATCGTCATTTCCTCCATTGATAGGTGCTCAGCGCTGGTGTCACAAACATCGAAGACGAGAGGACGGCCTAGCATGGCAGACAAGATTCACGGACCCGTCGAACAGCAAGTTGCCGCAATGGGTTCCGAACTGTTTGAGGTTGGGCTCTACGACCCAAATGCCGGAGCGGGCAAATCGGTGATGATCCCGCGGGTTTGGGATGCGGAAACCATAATCAAATCGATTCCGTGGCTGCGCCATCAGAATTGCGATGGACGGAACATCTACATTCGCCCCAAGGGCGAGCACGATCTGAGCATGGTCGACGACCTGACGGCGGATTCTGTTTCCGCCATGAAGAAGGCAGGGTTCGCTCCTGCCGTGATCGTGGAAACCTCTGCAGGTAATTACCAAGCGTGGCTGAAGCACCCCGGACGCCTGAGCAAGGAGGTGGGCACCGCGGCAGCGCGATCATTGGCCGAGAAATTCGGCGGCGATCGCGGCGCAGCCGATTGGCGGCATTTTGGCCGACTCGCCGGCTTCACCAACCGGAAGGCCAAATACCTTAACGCCAGCAGCGGCCTTTATCCTTTCGTGCGTTTGATTGAGGCGGCCGGAGGGGTCTACCCCGAGGCGGACCGCTTTTTGGCGGGTGTGAAGAGCAGCGTCGAGCGACGGAATGCCGAACGGGCGGGTTTGCGCGAACGCGCCACTGCCGTAACACTTGGGCGACGGGGCTTGAAGAGCATTGATGTGTTCCGCACCGACGGCCGCTACGGAGGCGACGGAACGCGAATCGACCTTGCTTATGCCGTCTATGCACTCACAAACGGTTCCAGCGCTGCGGCGGTTCAGGCCGCTATCAGGTCGCGCGATTTGTCGCACAAAGGGAATGAGCGGCGGCAAAATGATTATGTGGATCGGACAATCAAGAAGGCCCTGACATCAATCGAGCGCGGGCGTTAAGGCTCCGGTGTGGACGTTGGCACAGGCGCTACCGGCGGATGCTGCATGTGCGGGACTACCAAACGTTGCGTTTGCCTTGGCTGGTCAAAGCCTTCATGTACGAAGCAGTACAAGAAGAAGAGCATGATTAGCGCCCACCCTCCGAGGAATCGCAGAAAGAGCTTACGTCCCAGCAAGTTGAACACCAACACCGCAACCCACATACGCGACCCCTCCTCAGTGAAGCAACGTCCCGAGCCAGAGCCCACCGCCGAATAGAAGCGCTCCGGCCATCAGGCCGACAACCGACCAACGTATCAACGCAGGGCGACGGTGAGCTTCGTTTACCAAATGTACAATCTCCCGAGCCCGCAACCCGGCGACGTGAATATCATTTTGCAGACCCTGCTGCATTTGGACCGCCGAGTCCTTCACTCCCTGCGCCAGGATATTTCCGGCCCGCTTTTCCGCTTGCTGCATAGATGCATGGAATTCGCCAATCGTTGCGCGAATTTTCTCGTGAACGGCCTCGACGGCGCCGTCGAGAATGAGTTGGTTCATTGTGACCAAGGCGAATGCCGGATCATCCGGCTTGAGAATGACATTGTGTCGTGCCGCGACTTCGGCGATGAGCCGTTGTGAGTTGATGGAGCCGTTTTCGTTAGACATAAAGGATCAGACTATAGCGAGCTTGTCGAGCTGCTCAAACAGCTCCCGCCGCACAATCGCCAGTCGTTGCTTCGAAACCAGGAAGAATTTCCCGTCTTTGATGGCTTCGTCGAACGTTAGTCGCTGTTCCAGCATCTGGCGAACATCGTCGCCGTAGGTGTGCGGGTTTCTGTCGCGTATGACCACGGTTCCGACGAGTTTGGGCGCATACTCCTCCGCAATCTTGAACTCCTCGAAGGCCTTACCATCTTTGGTGACCTCACCGAAATATTCATTCAACCACACAATGACGTTCTTCTGTGAAGTAGTTTGCGCCAGGCGTTCCAGACCGTTCAGTGTATCGGTCATGGCCTGCCCACCCGTCACCACCGAATGAACGAAAACGCTTCGCCCGTGGGATCGGAAGAATTCGAGAATTTCGTTTTCCAGGATGTAGTTCCATAGGGGCACGAACGTCGTGGCTCCCGTATCCACGATGAATACGCCATCTCCATGGCACACTTTTTCGACGAACACGTCGAATTGCTTCTCGTTGATGGTCCCTCGCCTCAAAACTTTCAAGTGCTCAGCCTCCAGCAGCCGGTATTGTGCGAACGTTGCATTGACTGGATCGGTATCCAGGCAATGGACCGGGGCTGATTGGGTTCGAAAGTATTGGGCGAGGATAGCGGAGACGAAGCTCTTTCCCACGCCACCCTTGCCCTGCAACACCAGATGAACCGATGCATGAGTTCCATTCTCGTTGACCCCTGTTTTTATCATGGCCGCCTTTCAACCGATCAAGTTCTTGTCAATTGAGAACGGATCGTATTCAAATCCCGATTGTTTCTTTTTCTCCCGCTGTTCTCGCAGATTATTGAATGGATCGGCAGGCCGTGAATCTAGCAGGCTCAGACCTTCATTCGCCACCCCGGGAGGCGGTTGCTCGACGCGCGCAACTAATTGCTTGCGGCGACGACGCAGCCTGGACATGTAGACACGAAACTGCGGATAGGACATCACTAGTCCGTCGCGCGACGCCGCCTCCCAGACCTCTTTGAGTTTCATCCCCGCCGCCAAGCCGGCCTCAATCTCTTCCCAGGCCCAGATCACTTGGCCGATCTTAGTTGCAGGCCGGATTGATGGGAGGGAGCGCAAGTGGATCAAGTCCGATCTTGATTGTTTTCGGCGCGGCGGTGGAGTCTCATCCATTGACCTGGCTGAATTGCTCCCTCACATACCAAGGCAATGGCCGGAATTCGTCGGGACAACGGATCTCCGTTTTTTTGGGCTCTGGAAACAGACTGTTAACACTTTGTGAACGGTCTGCAACTGTTTTGAGAACGAGCGAGTATGTGCAACAGTTTGTGAACAGAGTGCAACTTATCGCAACTTTCGCAGTGGCAAAGACGGCTTCCAGACAGCCAAAGACCCGGTAGTGGAACATAAAGGATCGTCTGACGATGTCGTTGATTTTGTTTTCTAGCTCGCTCACGTCAGGCCACTTTGGGTGTCCGACGATCAGGGCAATTGTCTGCCGCTTTGTCCGACGGCCTGTTTTTCAGGCGAAATCACGTCCCAAAGTGCATCCATCATCGCCTCTTTAATTGGAAACGCGATCATGCCAAGACGAACAATCAGGTTGACCGGCGACGTGGACCAACAACTCCAATCGACGGCGAAGACACGAGGCTATGCCAACGCGAGCGCCTTTCTGCGAGCGGCGATCAACCATGAATTGCGTGGGCGTGAAGACACGATGATTGGGGCCGAGGAACGGATCGCCACCAGCATGGACCAGATGAGGCGGGAGATTTTTCGTCTGGGGCGAGCGCAACAGGCCCTATTTGCCTTTGTGGACAGCCTCGCCAAGGTTCTGCTGACATGCGTTCCGGAGCCCGGCGGGGAAGCAATGGAAGCCGCTGTCACCAGGGCACGAGGTCGGCACGCCCGGCTGCTCAAGATCGCTGGCCAGGCGATGGTTGGCGACTCGCACTTGGCAATGCAGGAGCTGGTGAACCATGGCGAAGGATGAGGAGAGGGATTTCCGGCTTCGGCCACGGAAGCCGCCCGCGCGAAACGAACGCGCGGCGTGGGCCACGGCATGCAAGATCATCATGCACCACGCCCGCAGTACCAGCAGGCGTCTACGGACTTCGGCAGGCAGAGGCTCCGGCCCGAGTCGCATAAGACCGTACAGCCAGCGGTGTGCTGTCCGCGTTATCTACGCCAAGAATGCAACGTCCGGGCAATGGCGAGCACATGGGCGGTACGTTGCGCGGGAAAACGCCACGCAGGACGGCGATGCGAAGGCGGTCGGATTCGATGGAAATGGCGAGTCGATTGACGTCGCCCAGCGGCTCGAAAGTTGGCAGAAGGCGAGCGATGAGCGCCTCTGGAAGGTGATCGTATCTCCCGAGTTCGGCGACCGCGCCGACCTGAAACGGCTGACTCGCGAACTACTGGCGCGTATGGAAGGGGATCTCAGAACGCCGCTCCAATGGGTGGCCGTTGCTCACTACAACACCGAACACCCCCACGTTCACGTGGCACTCCGAGGAATTGACGCGGAAGGTCACGCTCTGCGCCTCAGCCGGGACTACATTAGGCAGGGCATCCGCTGCGCCGCAGAAGATCTCTGCACACGCCAGCTTGGGTATCGTACGGAGTTCGATGCCGCCACGGCGCAGCGTCGGGAGGTGCACGAGCACCGATACACGTCCCTTGACCGCGTCATCAAGCGCGATGCAGTGTGGCCAGAGAGTGTGGCGTCAACATTCTTCACAGTTGTACGGGGCCCAAATCAGAACCAGGGCAATCCCACTGCCAGGCTAATGCAGCAGCACACGACCGAACGCTTAATAGCTCTGGAAGGGATGGGCTTGGCCGAGCGCGCTGATCCGAATCTTTGGCGGGTGCGAGGTAACTTCGAGGATGTTCTCCGGGCGATGCAACGCAGCGCCGACCGTCAGAAGATACTGGCGGCGCACGGCGTACTGATGTCAGATGAGCGACTCCCGCTTGTCGTACTCGACCTTCGCGGTCTCACGGCACTGGAGGGCAGGGTCCTGGTGCACGGAGAGGAGGAGACCGGACGTAAGGCCGGCCGCAGCTATCTCATGCTCGAAGGTACCGATGGACGAGTCCACTATGTCTACTACACTCCGGAGATCGAAGCGGCGCGGAATCGCGGCGGCTTGCGAGCGAATTCATTCATTCGGCTTCGAAAGTTATTCTCTGAGCGCCGCCCAGTGCTAGAAATCGACGAGTTGGGAGATTCGGAGTCGATTCTACGCAACAAGCGGTATTTGCGAGAAACCGTTCAACGCCTTATCCGGCGCGGGATTGTTCCGCAAGAGGACGGCTGGAATGGATGGCTCGGTCGTTACCAAAAAATGCTTAGCGCCGAATCGATCGCCCAGAATCGCGTAACGACAGAAGCTGAACCCGACAAGAACCGGGACAGGGGAGCTTTAGCTCGCTGAATTCAACGCGAGAGCCATCGGAACTAAATGGAACGCATTCCCATGCCTGGCAAGCATGTGTTCAGCTTCCATGAGACCTGGGTTGTTGTGGAGCATCTCGGAATACCAGTCGCGATCTTGGGAAGCGCCGGCCATGAAAGCCAAGTGTTCGGACACTGAGACTCTAAATCAGTAGCACCCTGCCAAATCCCCAACCAATCTGGATCTCCACCGCACTTTGTGTGCGACGTGTGTGCACGTTTCTGAGCCGGAGGTATTCTATGGCTCGGAAAGCAGGGCAACTCATTTCGCGCGGTTCTCGCGCATGGCTCGTTCGGGTTTCGCTTGGGCGCGATCCGGAAACGGGAACCCGGAAATACCACAACAAGACGATTCGAGGTTCATTCCGCGAAGCGCAAACCTACCTGAGCGGAAAGCTGCAGGAACGCGAGATCGGGCGTCTCCCTGACGCGGTGGCGATCAGTCTCAATCAATACCTGGACCAGTGGCTCACTACGGCAGCTAAGCCGAGACTCCGGCCGAAAAGCTACATCGATTACGAAGCGCTGTTGCGCCTCCACATCCGCCCAATCCTTGGGACAAGGCCGCTCGGCGCAATCGTCCAGTTCGACATCCAGAGCATCTACGCCCAAATGTTTGAGCGTGGATTGTCCGCGCGAACCATTGAATACACGAACGCGGTGCTACAGTCCGCCTTCCGGCAAGCTATGCGTTGGAAAATGCTGGCTGAGGACCCCTGTGTGGGCGTGGACCTGCCACGAATGAAGCGGCGAGAGATGGAGGCGCTCAGCGTTGAGGAGTGCAGGCGGTTTCTTGCGGTCGCTAGAGAAACGGAATGGTTCACGTTGTACGCCCTTGCGCTGACCACCGGAATGAGACCCAGCGAATACCTGGCTCTCAAATGGAGCGACATCGATTGGCAGCGTGGCGCGGCGAGTGTATGTCGAACTGTCCAGCATTCGAAGGCCGGCTGGCTTTTCGACGATACAAAGCGAAAACGTAGTCGCCGGGTAGTTAAGCTTCAGGATTTCGTACAAAAGGCTTTGGAGAGTCTGCGGAACTCCCAACTGCACGCCAAGGAAGGTGGGTGCCATGCAGAGCCCGACTTGATTTTTCGTTCCAGGACCGACTCACCGTTTGAACAACGGAACGTAAAGCGGGAATTCCGGAGGCTTCTGGAAGCGGCTGGTATACGATCTATCCGGCTTTACGATCTACGCCACACCGCAGCTACCTTGGCTGTGGCCGCGGGCGTCTCGGTGAGAGTCCTTTCTGATCAACTGGGGCTCGCGAGCATTTCGTTCACGCTGGAACGCTACTCCCACGTACTTCCGAGCATTCAGGACGAGGCGGCTGCCAGAGTCGAGCGCATGCTGATGGGATCGTTACCGGACGCGTCGACCCACGTCCTCTGTGTACCGGTTGAGCATCCGGCACCCTGATTGGCTTTGATTGTGCAACAGGGAACATCGAAGATAGAGTTGCCCCGACTGAGGTGCAATTGGAACAGCTGACCGCGTGAAGCGAGGCCGAAGATTTCGCGGAGCGCTCTACGCGGCTCGCTTGCGGCTGCGAATTCTTTGCAGTTTCGCCCGCGTGGCAGTGACGAGGATTTTGGCCTTGGCCACGCGGAATCCGTATCCGTCGAGCCGCCGCACCGCGTGCTTAAGGTTCAGGCGTGAGAAGAATGGCAGCACTAATGGGCCCGGCCGGTCGCTGATTACGGCGAACACCACGCGATAATCTCCCTGCTTTGGGCGCTTCGCGGGATCGGCGAGACGATGGTCGCTTGGCAGCTTCGCGTTTAGGGCCTTTCGGAAGTCCGGGTCCGTTTGGAAGAGTTCCCCAGAGGTGAGGCCTTGTGCAAAGAGGTGGCTGAGTGCCGCCGATTGTCCGTAGCGCTTGATGTGAATTAGGTCACGTTTGGCCGTGAGGAGGTCACAGAACTCGATTTTGCTGGCGCCACCACCGTAAACGATGTTCTTGCCGTCCATCGCGGTAAGGTGCTTGGCATCGGCCTTCGCGACACGTTTGACGTAGTCACCCTCGGAGGCATCGTCGTACTCTGACAGCGGGCCGTCGTAATCGGGTATGGCCTCTACGGCTTCATTGATCTGTTTCACAAAATGTCGCCGCACTTTGTACCACGTCCCGGCGGTCAGGAGAAACGCATCGCCCTGATAGTCGAGTTCAGAATAGAGGCATCGGTAGACTTTCCAGCGCTTGAGCTCATTACCATCAGGGTCGACACACTCGACGACGCGGGATTTAAGGAGCTCTTCGTCAATGTCCGCCGGGTCCCGCAACGAATCTAGAAAATGCGTGATGTGAATGTCGTGATATTCGATGCGAGGTCCCCCGGATGCGGGAAAGCGGAATCCGCCAACATTATCCCAGGTCATCACTTCGGGAACTGCCATCCAAGTCTGTTTACGCTTCCCCGATCTTAGCTCCTGCACCAGCAAACCGACCAGCACGGATTCGAGCGCGGCGTCCCTGACCTGTGCAATCTGATCGACCCACGGGAACGTCTTCTGGTACGAATTCTCAAGATGTTTGGCGTAAAGCCGGTCCATAAGATCGGGTACGCCTGAGAGCGTCACGGGGACCGAGAGGTGGAGCGTATCGGTGCCGGTGATCCATTTGCCGAAATTCACGGTATCAGTCGGCGTGCCCGTGACTGCGCGCAATAAGTCCTGTTCGATATCGAGGCCGAACTCGCTCGCCGTTGCCTCACGGCTTGCCTGCTCCCGTGTGTGACGGGCAAGTGGGTCTAGCGTATGTTTGTCGATGCTTTTTACAACGTTGTTGCCGATGCAGTTTAGGGCGACACGGAGCCCAAAACTATCTTCCCAGCAATCCTGCTTGAGGTGAAAGCGCCCAGTGCCGAAGGTAATCGCAAAGACGCGGTCTTTGTGTCGAAGCGTGAGAAGAGCTCCGACCGAAGTGGCCAGACCGAAGGTGTCCAGTGGCACCTGAGAATCGAAAAATGAGGCCCATTTAGGCGCCTTCGTCGAGGGGGCTGGCACGTAGAGGTCGGTCCGTGACGCTTCCGTTTGGTTAATTGTAAAATGCTTCATTCCTCCCGGAGCGTCGACCACATCGCGCGGAGCGGTGACGGTGGCCTTTGCCAGGCACACCGTAAGGCGCTGAGGCTTGATGGTATCCGACATGCGGAGATTGTATCGGTTATTACAGAGCCAAGCAAACGAATGCGCCCCGATTAAGTAGAAAAGGAGCCTCGGCGGCGGCGTGTGTCGACGTTCCAGCCAGCGCAGGTAACGCGGCACGCCGGGTATAGGAGCTACCTGCCCGGTCGGCAACGGAAGCAAGGTCAGATGGCTTAGACCCTATGGGAGCCATTCTTCTGCCTGGCAAGCAGGTGTGCGTTGCCCAAGTAAGCCATTCGTCTACCTCCCGGCAGGGGCGCAACCGTCTAGTGGCCTGTCCCGGCGATTTCTACAGCGTCACAACGTCGACACTCTCGAAAGCGTCTTGAATTGTGTCCGACCGGGAACATAGGTAACACTTCTATCCGAGGACATAGGTAACACTTTTCGGAGAAGCGTTTTGCGTTCCGGTCCGATGATAAGAGGAATCGTCGAGCCGGTGGGAATGTGGAAATCGCCCGGCGATTTCCAAGGACGGTGGGAAGGGTGGAAATCCTGTTGTGGGATTTCCAGGCTTTCCTCCGGCCGTCATTTCCACGGGCTTCAGGCTCACTCCAACCCCAGCCGGCGCCGCAGCGCGACGTGCAGTGCGCGATGAAAGGTGTGCTCCCGCGCGTCCAGAAATCCCAGCCGCACCGGTCCGTACAGCACTTCGAAATAGCGTTCGTCCAGCGCCCGCAGACCCAGCCACTCATACGCGAAGACCTCGCTGATGAACGTGCGCACGCCGCGCATCTTCACACTGCCTTGCTGCGACACGCGGCGCACTTCCATGCCGTCGCCGTACTCCAACTCCGGCACGCGCCGCGGCATCGATCTGGACGACGGCTGATAGCAACTGGCCGGCGTCCGATCCTCCAGCGACTCGTGCGGACGCTCGTGATTATACTCGTGCTGGAACCGGTCGAACGATTCTTGTTGCCGCCGCGGAGTGCGTTCCGGCGGCTGCAGGGTCGACTGCTTCAACGTCGAATGCATGCGCTCATGCCGCCCGTTATCCTGCGGCGAAGCGGGCCGTGAACGCTCCGGCACAATGCCCAGCTTCACCCACTCCATCGACACGCGGCTGAGGCCGCCCGGCGCGCGGCTGGCGAAGGGCGTGCCGTTGTCGGTGTGGATCACCAGCGGCAATCCGTGCTCGCGAAAGCAGGCGTCGAACACCGCGGCCACATGCGCGCCGTCGGCTTTGGGCGTGATGTGGCAGCGCAATAGATAGCGGCTGTGCGCATCGGTGATCGTGAGCGGATCGCAGCGCGTGCCATCGCCGGTTCGGAAGTGTCCCTTGTAATCGGCGCACCAGGTCTGGTTGGCGGCCTCGACGGAAGCGAACGGCTGCCCATAAGGCGGCGTCCGCACGCGCGGTTTTCGACGATGCGTCAGCCCAGCGCGCTTCAACACCTCGCCGATGGTGGACTCGGCCGGCCACGCGATCGACGGATCGGCGGCGGCCAACTTCACCCGCAACTTGCGCGGCCCCCAGTGCCAGCGATGCCGCGCCGCGACGATCCGCGCGATCACTTCCTCTGTGACCATCCCCGGAAAATGCAGCGGCACACGACTGCGATCGGCGAGCCCGGCCACCCCTTCGGCATCGTGGCGCGCCAGCCACTTGTAGATGGTCTTGCGAGCGACGCCGTAGATCTCGGCCAACGCCTGAATACTCTCGCCTTCGTTGTAATCCTGAACCAGTCGGACACGGAGGTCCATCGTTGTGTTCTCCTTCCACGGCATCGCTTCTAAGCTTGCCGTTCGAGGAACCCAAAACCGTCAACCCCAATAAAGTGTTACCCATGTCCCCGGATAAAAGTGTCACCCATGTCCCCGGTTTGGACCATTGAGCACCGCTCCCTGCGGTCACGGCTCGGTAGCGGTGTGGGATTGAGCGGCGCCACGAGTGGCGACGCGGCACGCATGAGTGCGTACGCTACATGCTCACTGCGCTTAGTTTCATTGCTATCTGTGTGCTGCGGCGCATCCAAAACACGACTGTGGACGCGTGCGCCACAAGGCGTTGAGACGATAAAGGAATGACTGGGACGGTCCACTAGTTTTGGTGCCATTACCTGGTGATTCTGAGTGCAATCGTGACCGGCACCATGTGTCCTCACCCTGAGACAATTTGAATTCTCTATGACAGTTCGAAACCCTGTCGTTTGCATCTCGTGCGATTCGAAGATCATCACGCGCACCCAGATCGGCCATAAGGACGTGCAGAAGCATTCCTTTCCCTGTCCCACGTGCGGCGTGGTGATCACCTACGTGATGGACCTGGACCAGGAGAAGGGGAAGTTCAAGTTCCGCGACCCCGAAAACGGCAAATGGTCGGACGACGAGGAAGGTGCCGCTAAGACGCTGACCTTCAGTGACGAGATCGTCGTGCCGGCGAGTATGCCGGACTTCATCAGCCCGCACATCGCGACGTGGGGACGGCACGACTGGGATAAAACCCGCGAGGATGAAACCGTCCGCCAGTACTTCGTCCGCAGCGGCTTTAGGTACGCGGAGCGGTGCCGCGTCCATTTCGAGCGGGGACAGTGGGATCTGTTCGACAAGGAATCGCCCTCGCAGCACGAAGGCCCCGTCACGCCGCGCAGCCGTCTCATCGACTTGTACAACTGCTACACGGCTGGGTTCTCGAAGTTTACCCTGAGCCCGCGCGGGAAGTACGATCGCATCCATCAGCGCCTAACGTACGCCAAGGTGGTCGACAAGCCACTCGTCGATGAACTGGCAAGGCACTACATCGACTCCGGCCAATTCGTCTCGCTGTGGAAGGAAATCTTCTCGGTCCGCAATTCCTTCATTAACTGCTACCACTTCATCCAGCCTCTGATCACGGTGAAGTACTGGAAGGAGGAGTACCGGGAGCCTGTCACTCTGTCCGACAAGCGCTTCAACGAACTACGTCAGCTGTATATCGACTGCTTCGAAACACTCTTTCGCTTGCTCACGCTCGCGATTGGCTTCGAGGTAACTATTCATCACCGCAAGCTGGAAATTCCGACGAAGAAGGGGTCGATGAGCCTCGACCAGTTCGCGCAGATGGCTAACGCCGCCAAGCGAGACCATATCGGCAAGTATCCGATCGAGGACCTGTTCATGCCGGTACTCGACACCGACTTTCGTAATGGCATCGGCCACCATGCCGCCCATTACGAACAGGAACACGACGCCATATTCATCTTCGACACGAAGGACGCCGGCACGGTCAGCCGCGTGGTCGGATATACCGAATTCTGTGAAAAGGTGCTGGATCTGTTCACGGCCTTCGAACTGGCCGCCATTTATCACCACGACGTACACATTTACCTCGGCGGACGGTTTGTCTGACTTGCGATTCTTGGCCGGGAAGCATCGTTTTTCTTCCCGCCGAATATTAGTACTGACCAGGTGGCTGCAGTCGCCGTGGCATTTATGGCGTTTGGCTTGCGGCCGCGGGTGGTTCTGCCCACGGAATAAAGGCCATCTCGGCCTTATTTTGCAGATTCAAGTCGTCTGTAACGAGGACGACCACAGCGGCAGGTGTGGCGCATTGAATTTCAAGTACGCTGCCAACAATCCGATCGTGCCGGTTTTCTGAGTCTAACCACGACGGCACCTCCTCATGCGAGGTTTTTGGGGAATCCGGGGCAAGATGAACGCGATTCCGGGATGATTCCGAACGGTGTTCCGGGATGATCTCGAACAGGATTCCGGGATGAAGGTGAACACCGGTTCCGGGATGAAGCCGAACAGTTTCAGGCCGATCCCGGAACTGCGTTCGGCTTCGCCGGAATGATTTCCACAGGTAGGTAGTAGCGCTGGACAACACAATGGCAGGCAGCCTCCCCCTCGAAAGGGAGGATCAGCTTGCCAGCTAGGAGATTGTCCGTGCGCAAGATCAAAGAAGTTCTTCGATTGAAGTTTGAAGTGGGCCTGGGGCTGCGAGCAATCGCCCGAAGCTGCTCGATTGGCCTCGGCACCGCACACGAGTACTTGCAGCGGGCCGAAGCTGCCAAGATCACGTGGCCGCTTGGACCCGAGTGGGACGATGACCGGCTTGAGGCCGCGCTGTTCGGCGGCCCGCCGCGCAGCCGTCCGACGGTGCTGCCCATGCCCGATTTCGCCGATCTTCATCGGCAGCGGCAGCAACATCCACACGTGACGCAACAGTTGCTTTGGGAGGAGTACCGCCAGGCAAACCCAGATGGCTATGGCTACTCCCGGTTCTGCGAACTGTACCAGCGCTGGCGGCGGAAACAGGACGTTGTACTGCGGCAAGAGCACAAGGCCGGCGAAAAGTTGTTCGTGGATTGGGCCGGAACAACCATACCGATCCATGATCCGCGTGGTGGTCCAGTGCAGCAGGCGCATCTATTCGTCGCCGTGCTGGGAGCCAGCTCCTATACCTACGCCGAAGCCACTGCTGACGAGCAGTTGGCGAGTTGGATCGGCGCTCACGTGCGCGCCTTCGAGTTCTATCAGGGCGTGCCAAAGCTGGTGGTGCCGGACAACACCAAGACCGGCGTTACCAAAGCCTGCCGCTACGATCCCGATCTGAACCCAACCTATCAGGAGATGGCCATGCACTACGGCGTCGGCGTGGTTCCGGCGCGGCCATACAAGCCTCGCGACAAGGCCAAAGTCGAATCGGGTGTGCAGTTAGCCGAGCGTTGGATCATCGCCGCATTGCGGAATCGGAAGTTCTTCTCCATTGAGGAGTTGAACCAAGCCATCCGGGAGCTGCGCGACCGAATCAACCAGCGACCGTTCCGTAAGCGCGAGGGTTCCAGAGCGACGCAGTTTGCGAAAGTGGACAAGCCTGCAATGGGTCCGCTCCCTGCCGAGCGTTTCGACCTGAGCGAATGGTCTCGTGCCCGAGTCAACATCGACTATCACATCGCTTTCGACACGAACTACTACAGCGTGCCTTACAACCTGGTTCAAGAACTGGTGGAAGTACGCTCGACGCCGACGACCATCGAGATCTTCCACAAGAGTCAGCGCGTGGCGTCACACCTACGCGCACATGGTCATGGGCACGCCGTCACGATTGCCGAGCATCGTCCACGGTCCCATCAGGCGCATCTGGAATGGACGCCGTCGCGGATGGTGCATTGGGCTCAGAGCATCGGCTCGCATACTGCTCGGCTGTTCGAACGCATTCTCGCCGACAAACCGCACCCGGAAATGGGCTACCGGTCGTGCCTGGGTATCATTCGGCTCGCCGATCAGTACTCGCCGTCTCGCGTGGAAGCCGCTGCGGAACGGGCACTACTTACCGGGGCGTGCCGTTATCAGAGCGTAAAGTCGATCCTGAAGAACTCGCTCGACGTGATTCCTCCAAGCACTCCGCCGCCGTCATCGCCACCACCTCCACACGACAACATCCGTGGCGCAGAGTACTTCGAGTGAGGAGACGATCATGCTGAAACAACCAATGATCGAAAAACTGGCGGCCATGCGTCTGCTCGGAATGGCCGATGCGTTAAAGGCGCAGGAGCAAGATCCATCGGCTCGCGAGCTGAGCTTCCTGGAGCGTTTCGGACTGTTAGTCGATCAGCAGTGGAACTGGCGGGAGAACCAGGCCCTTTCTCGACGATTGAAGAATGCCAAGCTGCGCACGCCAAACGCTTGCGTGGAAGAGATCGACTATCGCACCGCCCGCGGACTCGATAAAAGCGTGATCCGTTCTCTCACGCAGCAATCCGCCTGGGTCGGCACGCACGAGAACATCTTCGTACTTGGACCAACAGGCGTGGGGAAGAGTTTTGTTGCGTGCGCATTGGCGCAGAAGGCATGTCGCGACGGATATGCTGCGCTCTACACTCGCGCCCAGTCGCTATTTCGTGATCTGGCGATGGCGCGAGCGGACGGCAGTTTGCGCGGTCTACTCGCGCGGCTCAGTCGCATCGATGTCCTGGTCATCGACGACTGGGCCATGGCCCCGTTGTCAGAGCCCGAGCGCCGCGATTTCTGGGAGATCTGCGAGGACCGCTACCAGGTGCGCTCCACGATCCTGACGTCGCAACTGCCGGTCTCGCGCTGGCATGAGCAGATCGGCGACCCCACGTTGGCCGACGGCATTCTCGATCGGCTGGTTCACAACGCACATCGTATCGAAATGCGTGGTGATTCTATGCGGAAGAATCGCGGGAAACAAAGCGCATAACGTGCAAGGCCCAAGAATCACGATAAGCTACTGATTGTCATGTTTCCGCTGGAGCTTGAACGGGATGCATTCCGAGCTACAAATGGCGAATTCGGATGGACCCGCGCACAGATTCCCATGGTCGTCGATATCCTGCGTCGACACGGACTCGGAATCCTTGGCGGAGAACTGTGGTGGGTGCGCGACGGCATCCCTGACTGGGCCGGCGTCATTCCTCAGCGGCATGGCGCGCCAGCCGTTTATCCCTGGGAGACGAAGCGTCTGCCAGAGGAGCCATGGCTAAACTTTGTCGAACGGGCTGCAGCCGATTCTCTTGCCGCTGTGGAACGCTGGCCGGAGCCGGGTGATTTGCCGGATGATTTAGGCGGGCGAGTTCTGTACAACCTTACCTGGGTTTCCGAAGCGGAGTATCAAAATATCCGAACCAAAGCCGTCTAATCCCACCGATACCGCCGATTAATTACCCTTTGAGGCGGAGCGCCTGTCGCGCTCCGGATCACTGTGTGCTGAGGCGGGGACAAGGGCTGCCGCCCCTTTCCCCGCACCCCTTTCTCCGCTAGCGGCAGTCTTCCTCCGCTGTGCTGCGGACAGGTTACTCTTGACGAAGCCGAACACTTTCCCGCACAATCGAGTTGCCAGCGTCGCTACGCTCCGATGGTGTTCGGGATCATCCCGGAATGCCGTTCGGCTTCCCTTCGGAAGGAGCGTTCAGCTTCACCGGAATACCCAGTTTTGTCGTAATCATCTGTACGATGATGGTCTTCGACACGGTAACGCCGGAAAGCACAGAGCCTTGCTGACGCATCCCCTTGATAAATCTGATCGCTTTCTGTGCCTTTTCGCCAACGCTTTGAGTGGCCCTGTTTCGTTTGAGACCATCAAGCTCAGCAAGCACCGTCGGAACGATGACGAACCGAAAGACGCCTGTGTTGATAACGCCGCTGTAGCAAGACGGATCGGCGGTTTTCAGCAGAGCGTTCGTGTCCGGGATCAGAGTGAATTAGTCTTTCACGGCGGTGTGCCGGGATAGCAGGTTACGAAAGAGATCGATCTTACCTGCGAGTTGTGGGCGGTTTTTCTTCAAACGTCGCGGCTTGCCCCAGTCCGATTTCAGCTCGATGGCACCAAGGATCTGTTCGTTCGTTTTGGTCAATTCGTCCAAGACATCGCTGCTGTGAAGGGCGTGGCAACGGTGAAACAGCTCATACCAATGACGATATTTCCCAAGAAGTGCAGCTTGCACAGCCCGGTGTTCGACTGGAAGGGACTTCCAGTGGAAGGGATGCGCAATGACAAAGAAAGGACTGCCGGGATCGTTTCGGAATTCCCAGATCTCCGTTTTGCTCCACAGACCGAGGATTTCTTCTTCCACGGAGCGTAGTTCGTCCGTCAATCATTGTCGAAAACTGTGAAGACCAATCATCGATGTCTACGCGTAAGCCAGCTCTCGAGATGGAGGGATCTCCACCTTTGTATGTAGCCTGACATTGAGCGCATCGAGAATCTTGATGGCACGTTCAAGCGTGATACCGAAATACTCGTTTCGCTCATCGCGAGAGACTTGGGATTCGTGGACATTCAGGCGCTTGGCCAATTCACGCTGCGATATGCCCTGCGCGATGCGGAGCGAGATCAATAGATGTCCGAACCCACGTAAATTTTCCAACTCTTCGAATTCACCGCGTTTGAGTCGCTCATAACTCTCGACCTCCTCTTTCAACTGCAGGTGAAACGATTCCATGGGATCGATGACACGCTTGATTTCGTCGTCGTTAAGGCCCGCCTCCTTCAGCCTTGCGCGGTGATCGGCAAGACGCTGCAACTCTTCAGTGAGACGGGCGGATGCTTCCTGGTATTCGGATTCGTTGCGAATCATAGCTGACCTCCATACTTAATTTTCACGATGCCTCTCGGCTTACCGTTGCGGCGACATTGACGGAAGGCCGCCGGAAATTCCAGTTCATTCCCATACTTGTCGCGGATTCCACTGCCCATTCCTAAGCCCGGAACGTGCGGATAAAGCTCTACCCGGTACTGATGCCACATTGGGAGCTGCCTCTTGGGATAGCCGCGATACGGTCTTCTGGACGCGGGATCCCACGTCCAGATCTTCGCTGGATCGAGAAGATTCAGTCTGCGCGCCAGTTCTCCCGTCGCGAGCTCACGCAGATCGCAAACGAAATATCCGTCGATATCGTTCGGATGGTCTTTGTCCTCGACAAACGAACCATCGGCAAAGACTTCTCGAATGCCAACCTGCCAGAGCTGCCGAGTCAGCGTTTCAAGATTATTCACCAGTTGTCGCCGCCACTGCCCATCCCATGAGGAATGTGCTGGCGCATCGTTCGGGCCAGCGACCAGGATGGAGTTGCGCAGTTCATCGAATGAAAGTTCGTAATCGGCTGGGGAAAGTAGGCCGTCGGCATCGAAAGCAGGGATTTCCGCACTCTCGTCCATATGAACAAGTTAGCCTACCTTGACAAATATGTCAAGCTTGCATAGAATTGGGATGATGCCACTCATTATATAGCGGCGTTCGCTCGCAGAGCCTCCAGAAATGGTGGTCTGGGAGTTCAGATCATGAATGGCTTCTGAGGGCTTACAGCTTATGATCAATACACAGCCGATAGCGATTGATCCGAAGATTATTGAGGCCGTTGTGCTCAGCTGCCTCGAGAAGACCCCGCTCGACTTCCGCGGAGTCGAAGAGTCGGAAGTGAAGCGCGTTACCGCGGCCATCAAGCGAGCAACGACGTCCAAAGGCGCAGTTTTCAAATACCGCGTCACGCGAAAGCAGTTCCTCTGTGGCTGTCTCGATTTCACAGAAAGCCTGCCGGAGGAGCATCTCATAGTCGGGTACGGACACCGCTACGGCAATACGACCGATATCGAGCGCGTCCACCACATAATCGGTGAACAGCGCCGGGTACTGGTGCCCATTTACGTCCGCGAGGAAATCCGTCGGCACCACTTCCACAGATCGGACGCCGAGGTGATCGTATTTCACAACCACCCGCGCACCGGGATAGAACCGGAATGGTTCTACACACTCAAATCGCTGCTCCAGGATCTTCCGATCGCTTCGAACGATGATCGCAGAGAGCTACAGCACCACGCATTCAATCTGGTCGGGCTTTTCCGGCAATTTTTTGGACAAGGGCAGGTGCTCTTTTACCTCGGCGAAAGTGGGTTCGTAAAGGAGTTCCGGCTTCCACCGATACTGCCGTTTCTGGAACAACTGAACCGACTTAAGGGTTTGGAACCTTCACAATGAGCAAGTCGCCACAAGCTACCGGCGGTGGAACCGCGACGCACGCAGGCACCAATTACCAGAATCGCGTTGCCGCGTGGACGGCCGTTCAAATATTGGCAGAGCAGAGTGCCGTGCCCCCGTGGGACTTGCCGAGCACCGTATCACTGGAGTCGCTCCATGCGGAAACGCCGCATGCCGTCGATGACCTGGGCGTGCAAACCTCCGCCGGCGGTAACGCTCGCTCGCAGGCGAAACACACGCTAAGCCTTCAAAGCGCGGCTGACTCGCCCTTCGGGAGCGCCATTTCGCAGTGCGTCCGCGAGTACAGGGCGGCAAACCCACCGCTCGACGCGGCGAAGGACCGGCTCGTTATCGTCACGACATCGCTCAGTTCCGCGCCGATCAAGACGCATTTGCCCCCGTTCCTGACGCGCTTTCGGTCGTCATCCGCGCCCGAAAAGGAGTGGACCTCCGGCAACAGCCAGGAAAATGACGCTGCCGCGACACTCAAGGAGCATCTCGTCCGAGTCTGGCGGAGCGAGACCGGGGCCGACCCCGGCCCTGCGGAGATCGCAGGCGTTCTCAAGCTCCTGCGCATCCAGATCCTCGACGTAGACGACGGCGGAAATTCCGAACGCGAAGCCAAACTACTGCTTCGCGCGGCCGTCCTCGTCGACCCGACCCAGGCGGATGCGGCCTGGAACACGCTCATCGCGGCGACAGCCAACTACGCCCAGAACAGCCAGCGGGCCGACCGCGCCGCCTTGCAGCGCGTTCTGACCGATGCAGGAATCGAGATCAAGGCGGCGCGCAGCTTCCAGGACGATATCGGTCGGCTTCAGAAGCACACGGCGGCGACGCTCAGCGACCTCGTCGAGTATTCCCGCATTCAGGTCGGCGGCGCCGATATCATCATCGATCGCGCGGCCGCACCCGAACTCCTGGCGGCCGGAACGACGGGTCATCTGCTTGTGCTCGGGATGCCCGGCGCAGGCAAGTCCGGCGCGCTCCACCATCTCGCGCTCGAACTGGATGTCCAGAAGGCCGATGTGGTGCTCTTCGCCGTCGACAAGATCGAGGCGGCGAGTACCGGCGCGCTGCGGACAGAGCTTAATCTCGAACACGAGCTGCTCGACGTTCTTCAATCCTGGCCGGGAACCGCGCCGGGATATTTGATCATTGACGCTCTCGATGCCGCCCGCAGTGACGGGGCGGTCAAGACGCTCCAGACCGTCATCCGCGAGGTGACGTCAGCGAACGGGCGGTGGCATGTGATTGCCTCCGTCAGGAAGTTCGACCTCCGCTACGATACGGCCTTACAGCGCCTGTTCAAAGGAACGCCGCCAAGCAGCCCGTTCGTAGACGGGGAGTTCGGTCTCGTCAGGCATTTGAATGTCCCGGTTCTTTCCGAGACCGAACTCGCGCAGGTATCCGCGCAGTCGCCTGTTCTCGGCGCTCTCGTTTCCGAAGCGTCTCCGCAATTGAAGGAACTCCTTCACCTGCCGTTTAACCTACGGCTTCTTGCCGACCTGCTCGACGCGGGCCTGACCCAGGCGGAGCTCAAGCCCGTCAGAACGCAGATCGAATTGCTCGATAAGTACTGGCGGGAACGGATAATCGGCCACGACCACAAAGGCGACGCGCGCGAAGTCGTGTTGCGCCGCGTCGTCAACGAGATGGTGAAGCAGCGGGTGCTTCGCATCGCCCGGGCGGGGGCGCTACAAAACGACGCCGCTTCCGGGACGTTCCTCGAAGACTTGCTCAGCAAGCATGTGCTCGCGGAATGGACGACGCAAACCGGCCTGGCTCAGCGGGACTTCCTGACCTTTCCGCATCACCTTCTTTTTGACTATGCGGTGGCACGGCTCTTCGCGCCGCCGGACGCCCCGGCGTTAATCCAGCTGCTCGGTGCAGAACCAGACCTGCTCATTGCAATTCGCCCCAGCATCGAACTCCATTTCCATCGCCTTTGGCACCAGGATCAGCTTGCGTTCTGGGGCCTTACCCTGGGCATCCTGGAATCACCCATCAATGAGATTGGCAAACTGCTCGGACCCAGCGTCGCGGCGCTGCTCGCAAAAACAAAGGCTGACATCCAGCCTCTTCTGGACTGCGTCAGCGACGCGCAGCGGCGCGGAACGGGCATCGCCGCGCTGCGTCACATCCTCGCCACGCTCCTGACATACGGCCTGACCGCGGGAATGGTCGGGCCCGGGCCGTGGGCGGAGTTTCTCGATACCGCGACGGCGACGATGATGCCCGAACTCGCGCATTCGATCCGGCCCTACGTCAATTTCCTCGCCTCGAAATTCAGCGCCCTCGACGCCGTCGCCGCGCAACACGTCGGAAACCTGACCCGCAGGATGCTTTCATACGCGCTCGCCGCGAAGCCGTTCAATGCGCTCATGGCCATCAACGCGATTACCGGCGTCACCGAAACCGTGACGACCGATCCTGATGCGTCTATAGCCGTCCTTCGCCAATGTATCGACAAGGACCACCTGATTGAACATGGATTTCGCACGTTTCCGACCCTCTCGCACCAGGCCACCGCACTCGCCAAGATCGATCCCGATTTCGTGTGCGACATCTATGTCGCCGGATTCGAGCACCGGGAACAGAGCGACGAGAAAACGATGATGGGCGACAGCCAAATCCTGCCGATGTCCTCGAACCGCAGGCAGGATTTCGAAATGGGGCAGTGGAGCCTGAGCGAGCAGTTTCCGCGCTTTCTTGAGGCTGCCCCGCGTCCTGCGCTGGCCGCCCTGATCCCCGCAACCGAGGCGCATGTCACGAACCGAAGGAAAGCGGAACGCGATATCGTCCCGGTCTTTCTGGACGGCATCGAAAGCGGGTTGTGGCGGGACAACAGCTTCATCTGGGACGGCGGCGCCGACCAGATCGAGAACGTCCCCAAGATGCTATACGCCTTCCGAACGTATTTAAGCGGGCTATCCGATCCAGCTTTGCTCCGGGAACTGATGCACGATATCGCCGCTCACCAGCCGCCCGGCACGATCTGGCGGCTCCTGCTTTCGACCGGCACGGAGCACCCCTCGACCGTTGGGCTGGCCATCCGCTCGCTGGCCTGGGATTACTTTATCCTGACCGAAAGGGACACGACGAGCCTTGCAGGAGACTTCCTTCGGGCTATTTTTCCGTTGCTTGAGCCGGAGGAGCGTACACGCGTCGAGGATGCCATCATGGCGATTCCGTCGCGGGTTCCGGAGCGCCCGGATGCGGCGGGCCGGGCACGAGACCGGCTGCTCGGCTGCCTCGACCGCGCGCTTTTGACCACCCCGGCGGCGACCGCCCGGTGCGATGAACTTGATACTGCCGGCGGCCCACCCGAGAACCGGCCTGACCCCAGGATCGAGATTTCGCATCGCGCCTTCGCAATGGAAGATTTTTTGCGCGAACAAGGCGTGCCGCTGGAAGACCCGGAGCATGCGCGGTTGCTGGCGCTGACGCGGCCGATCGGCGAATTCGGGAGCGAGTTCCTGAATGACACGCCGGACGAATCCCACATCCGCGCGATCCTTCCGGACCTGCGGGCACTCGACGCAGAAACGCCCGCCATCCAGAGCCTTCACCCGGAATTGCGAAGTCAGACGCTCACGAACCTCGCCGAGGCCTGCGAGGCGGTCCTTCGCAATGACGCGTTTCCCTTCGACACGGAAACGCTCGACCTTTTCCGTGCGATCATCCTGCGCGCCGCTGCCGACGCCGACCCCGAGCCCGATCCCGAACGCGACGAAGCATTTCAGAAACATCCATCCTGGGGCGCGTCGCCTCGCCTGGAGGGAGCGCAAGCGCTCATGGCCCTCGCGCACCGCAGCGCCGAACTGACCGCCGAATTGCGCCCGGTAATACTCCGGCTGTCCGAAGATCCTGTGGCGACCGTGCGATTCCAGGTCGCCCGCCGCGCGGGTCATCTGTTCCGCACCGACCGGGAGCTGATGTGGTCGCTCCTGGAGCGGTTTTGCGCCGAGGAAGCCAATCGCGGCGTCCTTCAGGGCGCGCTCGATGTTTTGCAAGGGTGCGCCAACGTCGATCCGCCGCGCGTTGCGGCGCTCGCTCTTCGCGTTTTCGAACGCATGCCCGAAGACGGGGACGGCGTCAATCAAGTCCGCGATCAATGCTGCAACCTGTTTTCCGGGCTGGGCATCTGGCATCAGGAGCCCGTCAGCCTCAGCGTGCTTGAACGGATGTTAAGCTCGCCCGGCGAGTTCCGCGGCGACCTGTCCCGCGTCATTTTCGACCTGAGCGCCTGGCTCCACGAAAAGAACGAGGACGTCCGGACAAGAACCTTCCAACTGCTCGACCGCATTCTCGACGTCCTTCTGGCGTCGGCGCGTGCCGTGGACGCCGCCTTGGGCAACGCCCCGTTCGGCACGCTTCCAGAAGCCGAGCAGGAGCGGTACGGCGGATTCCTGAAAAACATCGACTCGATCGCCATGCGTCTCCACCTCAATTCGGGTGCGACGCGCGGCAACCAGTCCTCGAACGTGCCGCCAGACGCCGGGTTCTATCGCTCGGCGAAGCCGCTCCTGCAGAAGCTCGCCGCCATGGGCCATCCGCACACGGCGCATTCGGTCGTCGAAACCCTCGTTCACTTCGTGCCTGTCGATCCGCCCGGCGTGCTGTTGCTGATCGCCGAAGTGCTCAGAGCTGCCAGCGCGCAGAATTATCACTACGAGCAGCTGGGCGAAGAGTTGATCGTTCGGCTGATCGAACGTTATCTCGCCGAATACCGGCCGATGCTCCGAGAGCGCCCCGATTGCCACGCCGCACTGATGGAGATTCTCGACATTTTCGTGCGGGTCGGCTGGCCGCAAGCCCACCAATTGACATACCGGCTGGGTGAAATCTATAGGTAGCCTCGGTTGCAACTATATGAACATCGTCACAAGAATCCTGCCTGAACCGGAGATGATGGAGCGCCGTCAAGGCAATCCGCTTTCGGATCGAGTCGCTTCTGAAGGGGCACTGTACAAAAACGCCTCGCAGGGCGGAGGGAGTTTGCAGGTTTCCGAAGATGTTGTGCTTTGGCTCGACGAGCCAGGTCCCTCGTCAGATCCTCTCGACGTGTCCGCTATCGTGTCCCGCTTTGTCGTTCGCCTGAGGGAACGCGGTGACGCTCAGGAAACTATTGATGACACCATACGGCTCCTTTCGCCGCTCGAGTTTTGGACTCACGGGCCGGCGACGAGCCCATGGAAATCATACTTCGCGCCGCGGTTCACTACACAGAATGCACAGAACGAGTATCCGTGTCTCTCGAAACTGAATTCTGATGACGTTGAGGAATGGGCGCGACTGGCTTACGGCCTTAAACACGCGGTTATCCGAGCCCGTTTTGCCGACGCCGTGTGGGAACTCGGCAAGCGCCTCGGAAGTTCAAGAAAGGATTTCCACCTCTACGGACAACTGGCCGCGGAGTTGTACGTTGAGGCAGCGGATGCGGTTGTGGCGCCTCAAAACAGCTTTTCGTTCCCGGAGATTGTCACA
>Ga0302326_10006741_pt1 | contig 25685 bp, 27 predicted proteins | sample Palsa_T0_3_FD_202264 | JGI IMG/M metagenome (GOLD analysis project Ga0302326, IMG submission 202264) | Peat permafrost microbial communities from Stordalen Mire near Abisko, Sweden - Palsa_T0_3 | ecosystem: Environmental > Terrestrial > Soil > Palsa > Peat permafrost | place: Sweden: Abisko... | reverse complement strand
ACCTTGTCGCCCAACGCGAACATGGCCGGCATGACAATCGCGGCTCGTCCGGCCCGGCGCAGTCCGGCCAGGCCACGGTCGCGGCCCCGCAGCCAATCCAGCGCGCTCTCGCTCCGGTGCTGAAGGGCGGTCGAACTCATTGACAGGAGGAACTCTATGGATCGAAGAAAGCTCGGAAGCCAAGGCCTCGAAGTGTCGGCGCAGGGGCTTGGCTGGTTGACTACGGTTCGTGTGCCCTGACGAGATGTTTCACGAGGGGGAGCTCGAGGTCCAGAGACGCGCGGGCGTCGCCGCGGTCGCGGCCCGAGTGGGTCAGGCCAACCTGGTTGACAGCCTCCCCCCCGGCTTCGCCGATTTCCTGGCCGAGCGGTTCTTCGTCGTGGTCGGCAGCGCCGATCCCGACGGTCAGGTGTGGGCGTCCCTGCTGATCGGGCCGCCTGGGTTCATCCGCACGGTCGACAGCCGGCACCTGGCGCTGGCGACCGGGCCGCTGACCGGCGACCCGCTGCAGCGCTCGCTGGACGCCGGCCCCACCACGCTCGGGCTGCTGGCCATCGACGCGGCCACCCGGAGCCGGATCCGCATCAACGGCGTGGCCAGCCGCGCCCCCGAGGGGGGGCTGGTGATCGAGGTCAGCCAGGTGTTCGGCAACTGCCCCAAGTACATCCAACGTCGGGCTCCGGCCAGTCTGATCGGAGAGGGAGAGGTCGGGCGCGCCCGGATCCGCGCGGCCAGGCTCGATGGCCCGCAGCGCCGCCTGGTCACGGCCGCGGATACCTTTTTCATTGCCAGCCTGCATCCGGACCGGGGCGCCGACGCGTCCCATCGAGGTGGACGGCCCGGGTTTGTGCGGGTGGAGCCCGACGGGCGTTCGCTGAGCTTCCCCGACTACCCGGGTAACTCGATGTTCCAGACCCTCGGCAACCTGCAGGTCGATGGTCGGGCCGGGCTGCTGTTCGTCGATTGGGAGGGTGGCGACACGCTCCAGCTCAGCGGCCGAGGGGCAGTCGTGTGGGACGCGGACACGGTCGCGCTCTGGCCCGGAGCCGAGCGCGTGGTTGAGTTCACGATCGCAGCGGTCGAGCAACACCAACGGGCGCTGCCGCTGCGCTGGGAACTGCTCGAACGCCACCGGCTCAACCCGCCAGTACCGGAAGAGCCGCCAGCCAGCTGAACTACGGGCCAGCAGAGTGTCTACAGATCCGGCCACAGAGCGCCGTCGGCCGCCGCGCCGTGCTCGATCTGCTCGAGGGTCTCGTCGGTGCGACGGTCAGCCACCATCGCATCCAGCGCCTCGCCGATCGTCGGCGCCCACACGCGACGCATGACCGCGGGACGACCGCTCTCGTCTTCGAGCTCAGTCCAGTCGAGCGCGACGCGAACCCGCTCGCCGTTGGGGGCGGTGGGCAGCTGCTCTTCGGCCACGCCAAACAGGGTGATCTGCGCGTGCCACCCGTGCGGACACAGCTCACTCATCAGCGCGCGAGCCCGCACCTCGGCGTTGGCCGCCGCCCGCTCTCGCCGCCGTTTGCGCAGCCATGAGCGGAGTCGGCCGCGCGAGCGCGCGACGAAGCTCCCCAGCACCGGCACGGCGACCGCCCCGACGCACACCACGAGCACGATCAGAAACAACGGCTCGAGCATATTGCCGCGACCCGAATGTTCGAGCGCTCCCCCAAACTGCACCATCAACACCAGCACCGTTCCAAGGTACAGCCTCCGCCGCGACCGTCAAGGCCAAACCGACCAGACTCTGGCTCCAGACCACGGCTCGGATCTGATTCGCCGGTGGTCGCCTTGCGCGGGCGCGGGCCCCGGGCTATCCTCGTCGGCTTCAGCGAATCTGGGGGTTGGGGCATGCCGGGATGGAACGGGCGGTGGTGGCGGCGAGCGATTGTGCCTGCGTTGGTGGCGATCGGGATCGCGGTGGCCGCGCCGGGAGGCGCCCAGGCCGCGGCCATCACTGACTTCTCGAATGGCTTGAGTAGCACCCCTGGGGCGATCACCGCGGGTCCGGACGGGAACCTCTGGTTCACCGAGGCTCATGCAATCGGTCGGATCACGACCTCCGGCACCATCACCGAGTACGGCACGGCTCACGGTCTGAGCCCCGGCAGCATGGTGTTTGGCGACATCACCGCCGGGTCCGACGGGAACCTCTGGTTCAGCGATGACGGAACCCCCAAGGCGATCGGACGGATCACACCATCGGGCACGATCACCGAATACGGCACCGCTCACGGCCTGAACGCCGGCAGCGTCCCGGAGAACCTCGTGCTGGGATCAGACGGGAACGTGTGGTTCATCGATAACGGGATCCCGAAAGCGATCGGCGAGATCACTCCGTCCGGCGCGATCACCGAGCACAGCATGGGCCTGAATCCGATGAGTCAGCCCAACGACATCACGCTCGGCCCGGACGGGAACGTGTGGTTCACCGACCAGGGAGGGATGGTGCCGGCGATCGGTCGAGTCACCCCCGCCGGGGCGATCACGGAGTTCAATCCCGTCGCGACCGGCCTGGATCCGATGAGCTTTCCGAACGAGATCACCGCGGGCGCCGACGGGAGCGTGTGGTTCACCGACGACGGGACGCCGGCGGCGATCGGGCGGGTCACACCGGCTGGCACAGTGACCGAGTTCACCGCTGGCCTGCAGACCGGCAGCGAGCCGGACTCCCTCACCGCCGGACCGGACGGCAACGTGTGGTTTGCCGACCAGTACGGCAACCAGCGGGCGATCGGCCGCGTGACGCCTTCGGGCACGATCACCGAGTTCGACACCGGCTTGAGCATGAAGCTTCCGGACGACATCACGGTCGGAGCCGACCACAACCTGTGGGTAACCCAGTCCGATAACCCTCCGGGCACCGTGGCGGCCGCGCGGATCTCGCCCTCGGGGACGATCACCGAAGTCCCCTCGCCCCCCAGCCACAGCAGCGGCAACGACGGAGATCAGATCGTGGCCGGCCCGGACGGCAACCTGTGGTTCACGGACCTGGGGACGCCGGCGGCGATCGGCAAGGTGTCGCTGCAGATCCCACCGACCGCGAGCACGGGCGCCGCGAGCGACGTGACCGGCACGACCGCGAAGGTGTCGGGGTCGGTCAACCCGCTCGGCACGGCGACGACGGTCACGTTTGACTACGGAACGACGCCGACTCTGGGTGCCAAGATGACGGCCGGGACGCTGGCGGCGAGCGGCAGCCCGTCCACCGTCACCGCCACGCTGTCGCAGCTGCCCGCACGAACCATCATCTACTACCGGGTGGCGGCGACCAGCGCCTTCGGTACGGCGACCGGCGCGGTCCAGACATTCACGACCGGCATCGCGCCACCCGCAACCTCGCCCACGCAGTCCACCACGGCGACGTTCGGCAACCAGCAGATCACGCTGACCACGCCATCGCTGCTGACCTGCACCGCGAAGACCACCTCGCTCGGCGTGACGCTCAGCTCGACCGCGATCCGCCACTCCCGCGCCACCACGCTCCACTTCGTCACCGCGGCGTTCTCCCTCGACCGGGGCGTGAGGCACGTCCGCAAGCGGACCACGCGCGGGCGCAACGGCAAGCGGAAGACCGTCCCGGTCATCATCTACACGGCGAACGCGGTCGCCCACCACGTGCCGGTGACGCTGAGGCTGCGCCTCGCGGGACTGCGCTCGGGCTCACACACGCTGAAGGTCAAGCTCACCTACCGGGAGACCGTGACCAAGCATCACCATCGGCGGACCGTGACCGTCACCCAGACGCTGACGGCGAAGTTCCGCGTCTGTTAGCCGCTGCCTCGACCAGCGGTCATCTGTCGGAGCATGCTCTACCCCGGCTCTCCCGAGCACGCGCGATGTGGGTGTTCACCACATAACAATTATTTATTTATTTATTTTTTTGCCACTCGGTAACCACCGACCCGCCCAACGTGCACCCCAGCTCGCCGAGGCATCAAGGACACGAGCTTGGATATGCGGCACTCGGATCGACCGCGAAGCGCTACCCGTAATAGGCTTGGGCCAGCTTGTAGGCCCCCTGCTCGACGGGAACCGTGGAGTTCTTGTCCTCGCACATCGCTTGCAGGACCTGATCGGGGCTGGCGAAGCTGCCGACGGACAGGAGGTGCTCGGCCGCCTGGGCGTAATGCTGCCAGGCCAGCACGTTGAGATCGCCGTTGGCACAGGTCAGCGGCCCGGCCGTGCCGTCAACGGCAAAGGTGAGCTGCTGCTCACACTCATCGACGCTTGAAGGCGTCGTGGCCGGCGCCAACGTCGCGCGGTTGGCGCTCGCGGTCGTGGTGGTCGGGGCGGTGGCCGTCGTGGTCGTCGTGGTGGTGAGGGTGGTCGCGGTCGAGCTCACCGGCGTTGAGCTCGCGGTCGACGTCGTCTTCCCCGACCCGCTCGAACCGATGGCGATGGCGACGACCGCGGCGATCACCGCCAGCAGCGCCGCCGCCCCGGCTGGCACTCCCCAGGAAGTCGCCGGCCGAGAGGAAGCGATCGGCGGGCGCCTTGGCCATGGCTCGCGAGACGGCGGCGGCGAGTGATGCCGGGACGCCCTGCAGCGGTGGTGGAGGATCGTTGACGTGCGCGTAGAGCTTGGCCAGTTCGGAATCACGCGGGAACGGAACGCTGCCCGAGAGGATCTCGTAGAGCACACAGCCAAGCGCGTACACGTCGGCCCGGGCGTCGACGACCCTCAATCTGCTCCGGCGCGATGTAGTCGACGGTGCCCACGAACATGCCCGTCGCCGTCATGCCGCGGGTGTCGGCGATCCGCTTGGTCAAGCCAAAGTCGGTCAGGTAGACGTGGTCGCCGCTCGCCACGATTATGCTTGTCGGGCATGGTTGAGCCGAGCGCGCAGCACTCAGACCCGCCGGATGCCGGCCCGCAGGGGCGGTGCGTCTGCGGCGAGAAGGTCACCATCGCCGACGCGCAAGCAGTGATCCTCCCCAACGGTCGCCCCGGCTGGGAGGGCTACTGCCCTGAGTGTGGAGCGCCTCTGTTCGCCATTCGTCGTCAACGCGCGGCCGGCTGAGCGAACCGGGACGGATCACGCATGCCCACGACGCATCCTGAACCGCCCAGCATCACGCAGGTCAGGACAATCAAGAACTACGTCGACGGCGACTGGACGGCACCGAGCTCTGACCGCCTCCTGGACGTGATCAACCCCGCGGACCAGACCGTCCTGGCCCGGGTCCCCCTGTCGGGACCGGAGGACCTTGAGCAGGCGGTTCGCGCCGCTCGGGCCGCCTTCCCGGCCTGGCGCTCGCGCTCGACCATCGAGCGGGCGCGGTGGCTGTTCTCGCTGCGCCAGGCGCTGGTCGATGAACGCGACGAGCTGGCTCGGCTCGTGGTGCTCGAGATGGGCAAGACGCTGGCCGACGCCGGCGCCGAGGTGGACCGGATGATCGAGATGGTGCAGGCCGCCACCGCAGTGCCCACGACGATGCAGGGACGGGTGCTGGAGAACGTGGCGACAAACGTCGACTGCGAGACGATCCGCCAGCCCGTGGGCGTGTGCGCCGCGATCGTGCCGTTCAACTTTCCGGCCATGGTCCCGTTCTGGTTCTTGCCCTTCGCGGTCGCGACGGGCAACACGTTCGTGCTCAAGCCCTCAGAACAGGTGCCCCTGACCCAGAACCGTGTGTTCGAGATCATCGACCAGCTCGGGCTCCCGCCGGGCGTGGTCAACCTCGTCAACGGCGATGCCGAGGTGGCCAACGCGATCCTCGAGTCACCGGGCATCGACGCCGTCTCGTTCGTCGGCTCGGCCCCGGTCGCCCGGCACGTCTATGCCACCGCGGCGGCCCACGGCAAGCGCGTGCAGGCTCTGGGCGGCGCCAAGAACCACATGGTGGTCATGCCCGACGCGGTGATCGACCGCACCGTGGAGGGAATCATCACCAGTGCGTTCGGCGCGGCCGGGCAACGCTGCATGGCCGGATCGGTGCTCGTCACAGTCGCAGACGCCGGCGCGGCGCTCCTGCCGCCACTCGTCGCCGCCACCGCGCAGCTGCGGGTCGGCGACGGACTCGATCCCGATGTCGCGGTGGGGCCGGTGATCTCCTGCCAGGCGCGCGCACGGATCGAACGCGCGATCGAGGCGGCACTCGCCGAGGGCGCGGAGCTCGCCCTCGACGGCCGGCGCCGCAGCGACGATCCGGGCGCGTTCGTCGGACCGACGATCCTCACCGGAGTGCGCCGGGGAATGGACGTCCTCGCCCACGAGGTGTTCGGGCCCGTGCTGGCGATCATCGCCGCCGCCGACCTCGCCGAAGCGATCGAGATCGTCAACGCGAGCCCGTACGGAAACGGAACCTCGATCTTCACCGAGTCCGCCGCCGCGGTCCGGCGCTACCGCCACGACGTCGAGGCCGGCATGGTCGGGGTGAACATCGGCGTCGCCGCTCCCGTCGCGTTCTTCCCCTTCTCCGGCTGGAAGGCCTCGTTCTTCGGAGACCTGCACGCACACGGCACCGACGCCGTCGACTTCTACACCCGCAAGAAGACCATCACCTCACGGTTCTTCTCCGAGCAGACCAACGCGACACTGTTCGGAGAGCACTAACCAGCGCGCCTGGGCGACCGAGCCTCATACCGGTCGCGCCGGTCGGTGGGCACACAGAGCGCCGCGCCGCGGTCGCGAAACGCTCAGGGGTAAATGGCGCGCAATCTCGTGGCGGCGGCGAAGCGCTCGATCGCCACCACCTGGGCGGCGGTGCGCCAATCGACCTCGAACCGGTCGGCGGCGACGAAGACCCGCTCAATGCCCGCTCGCAGCTGCGCTCGCAACCGTTGCGCCACCGCGTCGGAGTCCCAGAGATACTTCTGCTGGTCCTGAGCCCACTCGAAGTAGCTCGCGGTCACGCCGCCGGCGTTGGCAATCACGTCGGGGACCACGGGAATGCCACGGTCGGCGAGAATGCGGTCGGCTTCAGGTGTGGTGGGCCCATTTGCGGCCTCGACGATGAGCCGGCAGTCGACCAGGGCGGCGTTGTCCGCGGTGATCTGGCGCTCGAGCGCGGCGGGGATCAGGATGTCGCAGGGAATCTGGAGCACCTCACCACGCTCGACCGGTTCGCCGCCGGGAAAGCCGCGCAGGAAGCGATGCTCGCCGACCCACGTGTTCAGCGCGTTGGGGTCAAGCCCGTCGGGTGATGCCACCCCGCCGGTGACGTCGGAGATCCCCACCAGGACGGCGCCGCGGTCGGTCAGCTCGCGGGCCACCACGGCACCGACGTTGCCAAAGCCCTGGACGACGACACGGAGGCCTGCGAGCTCCCAGCCCATGCGCTCGAGCACCGACTCGGTGCAATAGACGGCGCCGAGCCCGGTGGCGAACTGGCGTCCAACAATGCCGCCGAGCACCAGCGGCTTGCCGGTGACGATCTCGGGCACGGGGTAACCAACGTGCTGGGAATACGTGTCCATGAACCAGGCCATCTCCCGCTCGCCGGTCGCCATGTCCGGTGCCGGAATGTCCTTGTTGGGCCCGATGATCGGAAAGATCTCGCTGGCGTAGCGGCGGGTCAGGCGCTCGAGCTCGGAGCTCGAGAGGCGGTTCGGGTCGCAGCGCACGCCCCCCTTGGCGCCACCGAAGGGAAGCCCGACGAGCTGGCACTTGAGAGTCATCCAGATGGCCAGGGCGGCACACTCACCCAGCGAAACGCCGGGGGCGTAGCGTACGCCGCCTTTGGTCGGGCCCATTGTCAACGTGTGCTGGACGCGATATCCGGTGAAGATCTCCACCTCACCGTTGTCAAGCCGAACGGGAAAGTTGACAGTCAGCGCACGACGCGGCTCAAGCAGCCGTGATCGGATCTCGGGCTCGAGGCTGAGCAGGTCTGCGGCATGATTGAACTGCTCGACCGCGACCGACCACAGCTCGGTGCGCCACTCTCCGCCGGGGGCAACGTGATGCGCCTCGGTCGCGAGCACGTCTTCCCAACCGCCCGTGCCCCGGCGTTCTCGGCCGCGGGCCTCGGCCTGGGCCTGGGCCTGTGCCGTGCCGTCGGTGGGGTTCATAACGCGCTCAATGTCAACCGGGCCCGGTCTGAGGCGACTCCGCGACCGCGGCCTCGGAGAGCACGCGAGCGGAAGACCGGTCAGGTGCGCCCCCTGGATTGAGCGCGCGCGCCGGTGCTTGGGCGCACCTCAGTCTACGCCACAAGCCAGTGTCAGTCGTGCAGCAGCAGCTTGGCGCCCAGCTCAGCGGCCAGGCCGTGACCGCCTTGGCGCATGACGATGTCGTGGTTCCAGGCGAACGCCGGACGGGCCAGCGGCCCGAACAGGTTCATCCACAACTTGGTCGTGCGGACGCGCCAGTCGTAGACGATCGCGGTCCCCGGACCGTCGTACAGCCGCCAGGTACCGACGCCCTCGAGTTCGCCAACCGCATGTCCCTCGATCAGATACGGAGGTTCGATCCGCGTGACCCGGAGGTCGAAGGTGAGCGTGTAGGGCAGAACGCTGCGCCAGCTGAAGCGGTGAAGTCCCCCGATGTTCCGCTCATCGCCGGGTTGCAGCAGCTCAACGCTCTGGACACCCTTCCACCAGCGCGGGTACCCCCCAGAATCGTTCAAGACCTCGAACACGGACTCGATCGGTGCGTCGAGGCACCAGGTGGTCAAGAATGCGTACTTCGCCACCAGCGCTCCCCCCCTCTGCGCGGACGATCCGCGGTCGAGATTGAAGTGCGATGCGATGCGATGCGATGCGTGCGTGAACGTCGGCGCAGGGCCCGACGGCGGCGAGAAGCTTACCGTGATCCGGAGGCGTCAAGCCACCGGCTCAGGGCGTGACTACCGACGAGCGTGACTCCACCGTCGGCGGCAATCCAGTCCCGCGCCCGCAACTCCCCGACCAGCCCCAACGCATCGCGGGGGCCCGGGCCACCTCCATCGGCCACGAGCGTGTTACTGCCGGGCTCGACCGTCCAGCGGCCGGAGGCCAACGCAGCCAGCGCCAATCCCTGCTCCTCGGTGGGCAAATCCAACGGATGCGGACCGGCGCTACGCAGCGGATCGACGTCGAGCGACGAGGCGCCAGGCCACGCACCCCGAAACGCGTCGTCCCCCAAACCCTCCGCCTGAGCGCGCAGCCATTGCCCGGCACCATCGACAAATCGCCTGGCCAGTGCGGGGTCAACGCCCATCGCTCCCGCGATGTCCTCGACCTGCTCCGCCGCACCCTCGACCGACCGGCTGACCTCCCGCGCGATCGAACGCACCAATTCCTCAAAGTTCTCGCGGTTCGCGTCATCTCCAAACATACGACAATCATCGCACACGGCGAGTGCGGCGGGCGCACGCCGAGGCGGGGGCCGGTTCGCCACCGCTGAGCCACGCCGGTTGCGAGCAGCTGAGGACTAGGCGAGGACTAGGCGAGGACTAGGCGAGGACTAGGCGCGGTGTACGGCCGCGAGCAGGCCGGCGTAGGACCGAACCAGCGCTGCCCGCTCCTGCGCGATCAGCGGACTGCCCGGGTCACAGGCCTCCGCGTTCCAGCGATCGGACAGTGCCATCGCCAGGGCCCGCTGCTCCGCCGCAACGCGCACGTCTGCTTCAGGCACCCCATACACGTAGGCATAGAGAGCAACCAGTGCCTCGATCAACGGCCCGTCATCGGCGTCCGCATCGCTGTGTTGGTGCTCTCTGTGCACCCGCCACCACTCGACCTCCAGTGCGGCCGCCCGGGCGGGATTGAACTCCTCCCCGTGAGCGCGTGCCACCAGTCGGTAGAAGCGCTCCATGGCGCGGCGGGCCCCGTCCGGGTCGTTATGAGGGAATGGCGCCCAGAGCTGGTTTGCCCGCAGCACCAGCCACGCTCCGCGGATGGTCGACGGCCACGACAGGCCGAAGGTGTGACGTGTCAGCGCCACAGCCGAGCGCAGGAACGGAATCCACCGGCGGCGGTAGTACGCGACCCACGCCGCGCATTCCAGGCGCCCCACGAGGCGAGGGTCAAACGCACGGTGCGGCTCGATGCGGGGGCTGGAGCGGGCTTGTCCTGGCCGGGTCTTGGGCTGTCTGGTGGATGGTCGCATCGACGCGGGCTTACTCACCAGTGCTCACATCAGACCACGCCGCTTTTGGCAACCGAGGCGCGGCGCATGTAGGATCGCAGTTAACCCCAACGACAAGGAACCGGTACTCACATTGATCGATCGTATTCGTCACGACATCCAGGAACGCCTTGAGCAGTTGCTAGCCGAAGCCGAGAAGTTGCGCCACGCGCTGGCTGCGCTGGACCCTCGAGACAAGCCTAAATCGAAATCACCCCGGAAGACAACTGCGCGTTCGACCCCGGCTGTCACGGCCAAGCCGCCGGCACCCGCGGCCAAGCCGAGCCCGTCGGCCCCCGCGGCCGCCAGCAACAGCGCGCGAGTGCGGACCCCGCCGGGCGCGACCAAGACCAAGGTTCTCGGCGCCCTGTCGGCAGACAGCGGCATGACCGCCGGGGATGTCGCCAAAGCCACCGGACTCGCTCGTGGCACCGTGAGCACGACGCTATCCAAGCTGGCCAAGACCGGCGAGGTGAGCAAGGCCGACCGAGGCTACCGCCTGCCCACGCCGAGCTAGCCGCGTGTTACATACCCCGGGGATTGCCGTGGCGCCAGGGAGGCAGTGAGCGGGGGGTGCGCGCGCTCGTCATCTCAGACACCCACTTCGGCGCGTGGACGGGCGAGGACATTCTCCGCGAGCCGGACACCCTGGCGCTGCTGGAGCCACACCTGGAGGTTGACGAGGTCATCTTCCTCGGTGACATGTTCGACTTCCTGTTCGCGCCGCTGCAAGCTGCGTTCAGTGCCGCGGGACCGCTGCTCGATCTGCTGCGAGACAAGCTCCAAGGCAAGCGCTTCGTGTTCCTGGCCGGGAATCACGACCATTTCTTGGTCAGACGCGAAGGCGACGAGCTGTTCGAGCTCGAGTTGGCAACTGGGGAGTCGTCTGAGGCGCTGCGCGGCGAGGTGCGTCGGATTGACTTCTTCCGCCGTTTCCTGCAGCGCCGCCTGGCTGGCGTCGAGGTCGATATCCGCTACCCGACCTACACCTTTGCGGGCGTTCTGTGCACCCACGGGCACTATCTCGATTTCCATGCCCGCCGGAGCGGCGCGGCACCGGGACGGCTGCTCGCTCGCGCCCTGTGGTCGATCGCTGTCGGCGGCCACGAGCACATGCCCACGACCGCCGACTACGAGGCGACGATCACGATGCTGACCGGGCTGCTGTTCCTGGTCGCGCAACTGCCGAACGGGACGCAAGCGCAGCAGCGTACGTTCAAGGCGTTTCAAGCCCTCTCGCGCGCGGTCCGGGTGGGCGCGGCGCCGGTGAGGACGGCCGAGCACGCGAGCAATTTCGTCGCCTCCCTGGTCGGCGCGCAGACGCGCGCGGCCGGTCGGATCAGAAGCATCACGAGCGAGGCGGAGGTCGCCGACTACCAGGGGGCCATGGTGCAGGAACGTCAGCGGCGCGAGGAGACGGGCGCGCCGGCGGGAGGCGAGGTGGCGAACCTGGCCTTCGCTCGCGTGGTCCGCGCCAGTGACCCGTCGGGTCCGGCCATCGACGCATTCGAAACCGTCGTGAGGAACCTCGGCTGGGCCCGTGACACAGACAAGATCGTCTTTGCCCACACCCATCAGCCGCTTGACGGGGTGACCACCCGGGACGGCAACGTTCGCTACTGGAACACCGGCTCGTGGATCTATGAGCCGGCGCTGAGCTCTCATGAGGCGTACGTCGGCTACCTCACCAACGCGTGGCCTGGTACCGCAGTTCTGATCGATTCAGATGAAGCTAATCCGCGGCTGCTGAAAATCCGGGAGCATCTCAACCCTCTGTACCGCGGCGCCGCGGGCGACCACCGAGAGGGCGCCAGAACCGGCAGTTGATGTTGGGAATCTCGCTGACGGCGGCGTCGCGGACGAGTGATCGGGGCAAGCGACTCGCTCTGCTGGCGGCGATTATGGGGTCGTTCGTCGCCGGACTGGACGCCACCGCGGTCAATGTGGCGCTGCCGGCCATCCGCGGCGACCTGGGGGGCGGACTGGCCGGGCAGCAGTGGGTGTCCAACGCCTACCTGCTTACCCTGGGCTCGCTGATCCTGATCGGCGGGTCACTGGGCGACGTGTTCGGGGAGCGGCGTGTGTTCTCGATCGGGGTGGCCGGCTTCGGGCTGGTGTCGCTGTTGTGCTCCATCGCGCCCTCGATCGGGTTCCTGATCGCGTGCCGTGCCCTGCAGGGGGCGTTCGGAGCGCTGCTGACCCCGAGCGCGCTGGCGGTGATCATCTCCGCCTTTCCACTCTCCGAGCGCGGTGCAGCGATCGGCTCCTGGACTGCGTGGGGGGCGATCGCGACCGTCATCGGTCCGTTGGTGGGCGGCTATCTGGTCGGCGCGGTGTCCTGGCGGTTGATCTTCGCGATCAATGTCCCGTTCGTGCTCTTGACCCTGCTGCTGATCTCGCGTGCCGTGCCCGGCCGCACCCGGGGAGGCGCACATGCCCGGGTGGATTGGCTCGGCGCCTGCCTCACCTTCGTGGGCTTGGCGGGGCCGGTGCTCGCGCTGATCCGCGAGCCGTCGGTGGGCTGGGCCAGCCCCCAGGTCTGGGCTCCCGCCCTGGCCGGAGTCATGTTGCTGGGCGCCTTCCTCGTGCATGAGCGGCGCACACCGGAGCCGATGCTGCCCCTGGGTCTGTTCAAGCGGCGCAATTTCTCCGTGGGCAACGTCCAGACCTTCGCCATGTACGGCGGGTTGAGTGTCTCGTTCTTCCTCCTGGTTCTGTTCCTCCAGGAGGTGGCGGGCTACACCGCGCTGCAGTCCGGGTTGGCCAGCATGCCCGTGACGCTGATCATGTTCGGCTTCTCCAAGCGCGCCGGGAAGCTCGCGGACCGCCTCGGCTCCCGCTGGTTCATGGGATTCGGACCACTGATCGCCGCCCTCGGGTTGGCGCTGATGCTGCGCGTCAACGCCCACGTGCACTACCTCACCGAGTTGCTGCCGGCGCTGGTGGTGTTCGCCATCGGGCTGGCCTGCACCGTCGCGCCGCTGACGGCCACCGTGCTCGCCGACGCCGATGAGTCCAATGCCGGCATCGCATCGGGGGTCAACAACGCCATCGCCCGCATCGCCGGCCTGCTCGCGATCGCCGCCGTCGGCGCAGTCATCTCGACTCAGTTCAGCGTCGCGCTCCACCATCGGCTGGCCGGTGTGCCGCTCTCGCCCTCCGCGCGGGCGGCCGTCAGCCAAGCGCGCGGCCAGACGCTGGCGCACGTCGACGCCTCGGCAACGGGGCCGGTCGTGGCCCACGCGGTGCAATCCGCCTCGGTCTACGCCTTCCACGTCGGGGTCGGCGTCGCGGCGACCCTGGTCGTCCTCGGCGGGCTGCTCGGACTCGCCGGGATTCGCAACCCCCGCCGCGTCGTGCGCAGCCAGGACTGCGCCGCGGGCCAGTTCGCCGGCCAACCGCTCGACCCCGCGCTCGAGCTCCCCCGCGTCGCCGTCCAACCCGGACCCACCCCCTCGGCTCGCGTCTAAAACTACCGACCGGGGATTTCGGATCAGTGAGCGTTCCCGGTGCTTCCCCCGGGATGGACCCGCTCCTCGCCGTACATTCGGTCGGCGAACTGCCCGGCCGGATGGGCCCGCAGCCGCTGCACCTCCCGGGCTAGTGCCGGCGGCATCGCCTCCGGTGGCGGCAGCGGTGAGCCGTATCCTGAGGGCAGCAGCATCGGCGCCGCGAGTGCAGCGAACGTCAGGTCAGCGGCGGTAAAGCGGTCGCCGAGCAGGAATTGGCGCCCGTCGGACAACCGTCCCGCGATGTCGTCAAACACTCGCTCGACGCGGTCCAGCGCCTCGGCCGCCGCGTCCGCGTTGATCCCGAGGAACCGGCGGATCGCGATGTCGATGGCCGGCCCGCCGACGCGGAACACCCCGCGCTCCCAAGGCGGAATGCCCACGGTTGCCCACTGCCCCAATTGCTTGATCACCGGGAGCGTCTCGTGGTACATCCAGAGGCGCCCGTCGGGGCCAAAGCCATCGTCCAGCCACGCTTCCAGCGCGGCCGCATCCCGGCCGACCTCGCCGCCCGGATAGAGCCATCGCTCGGGCGCAACCTGTGTGTCGGCCCAGCGCAGGATGTCCGTCGAGTCGGCCAGCACCTCGCCGGCCTCGGTGACGAACACCGGCACCGTTCTCCCGCCCCCCGCGTGCCGCGCGGCGAAGACGTGGATGAGCTGCAGATGAGGCTGTTCGACATAGACCACCCCGGCACGATCAAGCGCCCACCGCGCCTTCTCACAAAAGTGGCTGATCGGGATAGTCACCAGACGCGCGCTCACGCCGTCAGTCTCGCAGTCGGTTACTCGATCAGATCTCAGGGACCTCGGCGACGGTGCGCGCATCCACCACGTCTCCGGTGTTGATTGTCCCCTTGGGTTCGATCAACAGGACGTGTGCTTCCTCGTCCGCCTTCGGGCAGTGCTCGACGCCCCGGGGTACGACAAACAACTCCCCCTCACTCAACTCGACGTCTCGGTCGCGAAGCTGGATCGTGAGTCGCCCGCGCAGGACGAGGAAGAAATCGTCGGTGTCCTCGTGCTGATGCCACACGAACTCACCCTGGACCTTGACCACCTGGAGCTTGTAGTCATTCAGATAGCCGACGATGCCCGGGCTATAGGGCTTGTCGAGCCGCTGGAATTTCTCCGCCAGGTTGATCGGCTCGTTCATGCGGCGCAGTCTAAGTGCGCTCGAAGGTGGGCGTATCTGCGGCTGCGACCGCCCCGGGACCACACACCGGCCCGGGACGCAGGACCACAACCCGGACCGGGGGCGGCCTGGATCGGCTGGAGGCCGAAGCTCTCCCTCCGGGGAACTTCGGGTTAGCCGGTCTGCGGCTCGCCGAGTTCGCCGCTCGTGCGCCCCGGCCCCGCGGATCCGTCTGCGGTTGAGTCGAGCTCGACGCCGTGCAGGCGCTCGAGCGTGTGGGTGAGACGATCGACGGCCTCGCCCAGATCCTCGCGGTCGGCCTTCTGCTCGAGCGCGATCCGGATGCCCGCCATCTCGCGGGCGAGGAACTCGGTGTCGGCCAGCGACCGGGAGTTCATCTCGCGGTCGCGCTCGGTCTCGGAACGGTCGCGATCGGTCTGTCGATTCTGGGCCAGCAGGATCAACGGCGCGGCATAGGCAGCCTGGGTGGAGAAGGCCAGGTTGAGCAGGATGAACGGATAGGGATCCCAGGCTCCGATCACCGCCGTGACGTTGAGGGCGATCCAGACGATCACCAGCACGGTCTGGAACGCCAGGTAGCGACCCGTGCCCAGGAACCGCGCCGCCCGTTCGGCGTACCGCGCAAAGGCGTCGGGGTCGTAGGACGGAGCGCCGGCGGTACCGCGGGGAGTGCTGAGGTCGTCCCGGCGCGCCATCAGCGTGCCGTGCGCGTGAGACGCCAGTCGGTAGGCAAGACACGGTCCAGGACGTCGTCAATCGTCACCGCCCCGACCAATCGCTTCGACGCGTCGGTGACCGGGACCGCGACGACGTCGTAGGCGGCCAACCGCTCGGCGACGTCGCGCTCGCTGGCGTCGACGTCGATCGCCTGCCAGTCGTCGTCAACGCAGCGCCCGACCGGCTTACCGGGCGCCTCGCGGAGCAGGCGCTGCACGCCGACCACGCCGAGGTAGCGTCCGGTTGGGGTCTCCAGCGGCGGCAGGCTGACGAACACCTGACAGGCCAGTGGGACCGGCAGATCGGGGTCCCGAATGCGAGCCAGCGCGTCGGCGACGGTGGCCTGCGGGCCGAGAATGATCGGCTCCGGCGTCATCAGCCCGCCGGCGGTATTCGGCGCGTAGGTCAACAGGCGACGGACCGGTTCGGCCTCGTCAGGGTCCATCGCGCCCAACAGCTCAGCTTGGCGGCTGGCCGGGAACTCGGCCAGCAGGTCGGCCGCGTCGTCGGCCTCCATCTCATCGAGCACCCGCGCCAGACGCGCCTGATCCAGCTCCTCGACCAGGCGGACCTGCTCGTCCTCGGAGAGCTCCTCGAGCAGGTCCGCCAGGCGCTCGTCCTCCAACGCCGATGCCAGCACGCGACGGCGGCTCAGGGGCAGGCGACGGATCGCCGCGGCCATCTCGACCGGGTGCAGCCCGCCCAGCGCAGCTGCCTCACGATCAATCGGCCGTTCGTCGGCGAACAGGTCGCCCGCCTCGCTCCAGTCGATCACGTGCGGCGTCCGGCGCCGTCCCGGGAGACCCCCACTCCTGATCGCCACCGTGGCCACCTCCCACGCGAATGGCTCCGGCGCCGGCGTGAGGCCGATATCGACCACTCGACCTTCCCGGATCCGGCGACCGATCAGCTCGCCGGACACCAGGTGCTCGCCCGCTCGCAGCTCGAACTGACGCAGGTTGATCGAGCCCCGCCGAAGCCGGAGTCCGTCAGGCTGGATCTCACCCACTCTGCCCGCGCCGACGAACACGTGACGGCGCTGCACCGCGACGACGAAGCCGTTGACACGCGGCGGGCGCGCGCCCAAGCCGAGCACGACGTCAACCACCCGCCCCACTTCGGCGCCGTCCGCGCCGACCAGTGGTAGCCGCACAAGCCGAGACACGTAGACCAGCCGGTCGTTCATGACCAAAGCGTAGAGCCCTTTCAGCTCCGCGCGACCTCACTGATCGAGAACGCCCACTCGTCACCGCGAGCACTGACAGTTCCTGACCCGATCTCGGTGTCACCCAGCCGCGTCACCCGCCAGCTCGAGCAGACGCTCGGCTTGTTCGACGCCCGCGACCGGGAGGGTCGAGCCATCGAGCAGGCCGAGTTGCACCAGCAGCGACGCCTGATCCCAGTAGATGTGCTCGTAGGCGACCTTGTCGCCCTCGAACCCCATGACAACGACCGTCGGGACGCGCGCCCAGCGTCCGGTCGGCGGGACGCCGGGCAACATGAACGGGACCTCAATGTCGTGAGTGAACTCGAGCACGAATTCGTCGATCACCCGCTCCGCCGACACCGTGCGCGAGATCGGGGTGAGCGTCGCGTCCGCAGGAGTGTGGCCAATGAACTGTGAGGTATAAAACTGTCGCACCTCGCGGCCGCCCGAGGCTCCGGTGAGCGCGGGCACGTGCCAGACATATGGCTCCGGCACCATCGTGCGCATGGTCGCGTCGATGTCCTTGGTCTCGAACTCGCTCGCGACGTGCTCGTCGAAGACCGCGCCCAGGTCAGGCCCAGCGCTCATGTCACACCTCCAATTCGATGATCGGGTCGGGGACCCGAACCAGGATCGCTCAGGCTACCGAGCCGCGTCGGCGCGTCGCGAGCAGGCGGCCCACCGCTGGGGACGCAGCTGAGCCACCGCGACGCTGAAGCACATGGCGCGCGCGGCATGGGAAGATGCGCACGCGGAGTGCTGGGCAGACGACACTCGATGAGCTCGGCGCGGCGCGCGGCCGTGCTCGTGCTCGTGCTCGTGCTGGCCGCGGCGGTCCTCTACGCGGCGTCGCCGGCCGATGGGTCGGCAGCCGATGGAGCACCGAGCGCCGCGCAGCAACTCGCCGCCAAGTATGCCCCGATCGTGATGATGCGCGCGCAGCGCGACGGTCTGTGTGATACCTCCGAGGAGCAGTACGCGCCTCCAACTGCAGTCAGCGTGGTGCTCGGCAACCCCCGGGTCAGGTTGCTGATGCACACCTCGCGCGGGACCCGCGTGATCACCCGCGCGCCCACGGCGGCGGACATCGCCGGGCAAGGTGCGGACGTCTACCTCGACTTGCCGGGTTCGCCGCTGGAGCCGGGCTGCACCTACGCGCGCGACTTCGCCGCTTTGCGGCGGGCCGGTCGCGCGCCGGCGGTCACCTATGCCCACATTGCGCGGGAACCGGGGCACTCGGGGTTCGCGCTGCAGTACTGGTTCTACTACTACTTCAACCAGTTCAACGATCTGCACGAGAGCGACTGGGAGGGAATGCAGCTCGCCTTCCGTGCCCACACCCCGGCGCAGGCGCTGGGCGGCGGCTCGCCCTACGAGATCGTCCTGTTCCAACACAGCGGCGGCGAGCACGCGGACTGGGACAATCACAAGGTCCAGCGGCGCGGCACCCACCCGGTCGTGTTCTCTGCCGCCGGATCGCACGCGACCTTCTATAGCTCGGCGTTGTATCTCGGCAACGGGCAGGGCGGATCGGGCGTCGGTTGCGATAACACCACCGCGCCGTTGACCACGGTGACACCCCGGCCGATCCTGCTCCCGGACGCGCCCGTGGCCAGCGGACCGTTTGCGTGGCTGTCGTTCACGGGGCGCTGGGGCCAGCGCGAGGCCGGCTTCAACAACGGACCGACGGGCCCGAACACGAAGACCGTGTGGCGCGACCCGTTCACGTGGATGGACGGAACGCGTTCGACGAGCCCGAAGGTGCCGGTCGCCTCACTCGTCGGACCGTCGGTCGCCGGCGCATTTTGCGGCGTGGTGGCCAACGTCTCGAGCTTCCTGAACCTCGCGGCGAAGACAGTGCCGGGGGCGATCGGCGTGGCGTTGATCCTGTTCGTACTGATCCTGGTGCCGGCGAGCCTGACCACCTGGCGGCCGGTGGAGCTGGCGCCCCTGCGCCAGGCCCGAGCACTGGGCCAGCTGCTGCTGGCGGCCGGGCGCCTGTACTGGCGCCATGGCGTGATTCTCGTTCTCATCGCGCTGACCTCGCTGCTGCTGATTGGCACCGTCGACGGGATCGAGTGGCTGATTGTGCGCGCCCTGGGCGGGAGCGGCTCAGGGGTGTCATTCGGGGATTCCGGCACCGCGCAAGGCATCTCGACCTCGGCGGGGATCGGCCGAGAACTCGCGACGCCCATCGCCTCGGCGGCCGTAATCGCGTTCGTCGCAATCTCGAACGGGAACCGTCCGCGGGGTTTGCCGCCGCGTGGCGGGCCGTGCTCGGGCGACTCTGGCGGCTGATCGCGGTGCAACTGCTCGCCACGCTGCTGCTCCTCCTACTCGTGGTGACGATCATCGGGATCCCCTACGCCGTGCGCAAGTTCGTGGACTGGCAGTTCGCCCAGCAGGAGGTTCTGTTCGAGGATCGCTCGATCCGGGATGCACTACGCGGCAGCAGTCGGGTCGTGCACGGGCACTGGTGGCACACGGCCGTGGTGGCCGCGTCGTTCTTCGTGCTCGGCCAGATCCCGGGACCGCTGCTCGGGTTCGCGCTGTTGTTCACCACGACGCCGGTGGCGACGGTGAATCTGTTCGGGTCACTGATCTCTGCGCTCCTGCTTCCCTATGTTGGCGTCGGACGGACGCTCCTGTACCTCGATCTCGAGGCGCGCAGAGCGAGCGATCCCGCGCCGGCGACTGTGAAGGTCGCTCCCGCGCCCACAGGGTGAGCGCACTGGGCGCCACCGCTCAGCCGAGTCTGGCCACCGAGCCGGGTTCGCGGGCCGAGCCGGGTTCGCGGGCCGGGCCGGGTTCGCCGGCCGAGCCAGATTCGACCACCGGACCACGTTCGCCAGGTGCGCCACCTCTGTCCAGCAGGGCCAATAGGTCGCCGATCCGCTGCTGGCGCGCGAGTGGGTCCGGGATCGGCAGATCGGATTGAATCGTGTACCGGTTACGTCGTCCAACGCGCGTGCGAGAGAGATAGCCGGCGTCGGCAAGCTCGGTGACGATGCGGTGGGCAGCGCGCTCGGTGATCCCCACTGCATCGCCGATCTCGCGCAGGCGGGCACCAGGGTCATTCGCGATGCACAGCAGAACCTGAGCGTGGTTGGTGAGGAAGGACCAGCTGAGCCGACCGCTCTGCGGCATAATGCTGGACAATTATTTCCGGACTTTCATTTCCGTTATAGTGGATAGCACACCTAGTTAAGGAGGGGGTGCAGATGCCGCATTGCATGTGTGCAGCCTGCAAGATTCGCTGTCAGACCGAAGGAAGCCCCGCCGATGTTGTCGCTGAGCAATGCCCCTACTGCGGGTCTGTGCTGGAGCCCGTCTCCGACCTGTCCGTGGCCGTTGGCTTTCGCCTGATCTCGTTGGACAACCAGGCAACCGATGCCACCGTGACCACCGATCACCCGGCCGAGGTTGATCGCGGTGACCTGTTCGTCGCGCGTCGAATCGCCATGCTGGCCCGCGAACAACAGCGCGATGATGGCGACCTGCTGTACGCCGCTGCGGTCGCGCTACCGCGCCCCGGTCTCGATCGCTGATGGCGCCCAGGCACAAGGTCACCCACTCGACCACACCGACGAACTACCGTCTCAGCTCCGAGGAGCGACGGGCGGCGCGGCTGGCCGAGATCGCCAACAAGCAGAGCGATCTCAAGCGCGAGGCGGCCGAGCGCCGCGCCAAGCGCAGCGCCGAAGCCGAGCTCACGGTGCTACCGGCAACGCCGGAGCCTGACCAGGTCGACCGCCCAGGGCCCAGCGATTCTGTCTGACCCTGGCGAGCGCGTCAGCGCAGCGCTCGCAGGTGCCACCATCTCATCCTGATGATTCTCGACGTTGAGACTCCGCATGGGCTGGCGCGCGCCCACGTCCATCCGGTGCCGCGACCCAAGGCCTCGCTGGTCCTCGGGCATGGCGCCGGCGGCGGCATCGCGGCGCCGGACCTGGTGGTGGCGAGCGATGTCGCGCGCGAGCAGGGGCTGAGCGTCGCCCTGGTCGAGCAACCGTACCGGGTCGCCGGTCGACGGGCGCCCGCTCCCGCGGCACAACTCGACGCGGCGTGGACGATCGTGATTGCGCACCTGCTGGCCAGCGAGTTCAGCGGTGTGCCGCTGGTCGTCGGCGGACGCTCATTGGGGGCACGGGTGGCCTGCCGGACACAAGCCGCGCTCCGAGCCGTTGGCGTGCTGTGCCTGGCCTTCCCCCTCACCCCGCCGCGCCGGTCCGGCTCGGCGCCGGCGCAGAGCCGGCTGTCCGAATTGGACGCGGTCAGCGCCCCAACACTGGTCGTGCAAGGGACGCGGGATCCGTTCGGGATGCCGCCGGCAGCCGCCGGCCGCACCGTGATCGAGGTCGCGGGCAATCACAGCTTGCGTACCGGCCTCAGCGACGTGCGCGCAGCGGTGCAGGCTTGGCTCGGCGCGCTCGTGGTGGACCTGGCCGAGTCACCGCATCACGCAGTCACGTGATGGGTTAGTACCGATAACCCGGCCGCTCGCGCTCGCGACGGCCCAACCTGAGGAGAGACAGATTTGATGGGACTCAAACCCGCCGTGCTGGTCGCGGCATGTGCTCTGATGTGCCTGGTACCGGCGAGTGCGCTCGCCCACAAGCCGCCGACGACCAAGCCCGCGGCGTCGTATTACCTTGCGCTCGGCGACTCGCTCGCGGCCGGCGCACAGCCCAACGCGGCCGGCAAGACCCTGCCGACCCTCCACGGCTACGCCAACGACCTGCTGGCCAGCCAGAAGTCGAAGATCAAGGGCCTCAAGCTCAAGGATCTGGGTTGTCTGGGCGAGACGACCACCAGCATGCTCAGCGGCGGCACATTCTGCCCCTACGCTGGGACGCAGCTCGCCGACGCCGTCACCTTCATCAAGACGCACAAAATTGCCTTTGTCACCCTGGACATCGGCGCCAACGACGTCGACCGTTGTGCGAGCGTGCCCGCCGCGCAGCTGGTTCCGTGTGTCGAGGCCGGGCTGGCGACGATCAACCGGGACGTGCCGAAGATCGTCCAGAAGCTCCGCAAGGCCGCGGGCCGGAAGGTCCCAATCGTCGGCATGACCTACTACGACCCGTTCCTCGCCGACTGGGTCAGCACTCCGCCCAACCAGCCTCTGGCCACGGAATCGGTCGCGCTCTCGACGGCGCTCAACGGCGACCTGACCAAGGCGTTCACCGCCCAGAAGCTCAGGATCGCGGACGTCGCCACGGCGTTCCACACCGACACGCCGTTGACGACGACCACGACACTCGCGGGACACGGCACGGTGCCGGTGGCCGTGGCGCAGATCTGCACGTTCACCTGGATGTGCGCTGCCGCGCCGCGCGGACCGAACATTCACGCCAACACGCAGGGTTACCACAAGATCGCCGCGGTGTTTGCGGCCAAGCTGTAGTCAGCCGGCCGACCGGACGGCGGGCGGCGCTTGAACGCCGCCCGCTCCGGTACCGGTACCACTGAGTGTGCCGGCGGGTGGGCCGCCAGGCGAGGCTGCCCACTCGAGGTGCACGCTCCAGCTAAGGGCATCGGCACCGGGCAACCGCAACTCAAATGCCGCCGGACAAACTGGACGCTTTGGCAGCTGGCGGCGCGCTGTCCGCTTCTCCCGCGGCCGTTTCCTCGAGGCCCAGCCGGGGACCGAAGCTGATCCGCATGAGGGCGCCGCCGTCGGGCGCGTTCGCGGCCACGACGCACCCCCCGTGCGCCTCGGCGGCCTGGCGGACGATGGCCAGTCCGAGGCCTGATCCAGCCTTCGCGCGGGCGTCACGAGCGCGGTGGAAGCGGTCGAACACAAACGGCAGGTCCTCCTCGTGGAACCCCGGGCCGTGATCGCGGACGGTCAGCTCCCCGTCGCGCAACTCGAGCTCGATCACCCCTCCGGGCGGGCTCCACTTGGCGGCATTGTCGAGCAGGTTCGCCACCGCCCGCGCGATCCGGTCTCCTTCGCCGCGGACCAGGGTCGGCTCGAGCCTCGCCTGCACGGTCAGCGCAGGCGCGCGGCGGCGGGTTCGCTCGACCGCGGCCGACACGATCGCGTCCACTCGCACGTCTCCGGGCTCCGCACTCGGCTTGCTCCCCCGCGCCAGCTCGACCACGTCGCCGACCAGCGCCGTCAGCTCGTCGAGCTCCTCGATCACGTCCGCGCGCAACGCGGCCCGATCCTCCTCAGATAGCAGCGCCTCGTCGCGCATCAGCTGGAGGTTGGCCCGGATCGTCGCGATCGGGGTGCGCAGCTCATGGGAGGCGTCCGCGACGAGGTTGCGTTGAGCCTGTACGGAGCGGTCGAGCGCATCGAGCGTCCGGTTGAAGGTCTGGGCCAGACGAGCGAGCTCGTCGCCACCCAGGACGTCCAGCCGTTCCTGCTCGATCCGCTCGGGGTTGGCGGCGATCGTCTCGGTCTGGCGCGTGAAGCGGCCGATGGGCGCGAGGGCCGTCCGCGCCACGAGGATGCCCAGCAGAGCCGCGAGTGCGATCCCGCCCGCCGCGATGGCGATCAGCAACAGCAGCTGGCTGGAGAGCGCGTCGTCGACCTCGGTCAGCGGCAGGGCGACCTGCAGCGCGCCGAGCGATCCAACCCCGTAGACGAGCACGCGCAGGTGCGTCGAGCCCGCGTGGGTATCGGTGAGGTAATGCCCGCTACCGCTGGCCGCCAGCGCCTTGACCCTGGAGTCGACCGGGATCTTCGTGCTCTCGCCGCTGGCCAGACAGATCGAGCCGTCGCGGCGCACCAGTTGCACGTACCCCGGAGCGCTTCCGAAGCCGCCGCCCCGGCTGTAGTCGAGCCCGAGCCCCCCGTCGCAGTCGGCCGACGTGGAGCCGGGGACCGAGCCGCCGGCGGTTCCCGGCCCGGGTCCCGGGCCACCCGCGGCGCCCTGACCGGAACCGGTCTGAGCGGAACCGCCCTGTGCGCTTGGAGCGGCCTGAGCGCTTGGAGCGGCCTGAGCGCTTGGACCGGCCTGAGCGCCTGAGCCGCCCGGGCTCCCGCCCCCGCCGGGCTGGGTGCCGTGGACCACGCCGGCCCGAATCAGGATTGGCTGGGCCAGGCTGGTGAGCGACTTGTCCACCTGTCCCTGAAGCTCTGACCGGGTGCCGGCGTAAGCGGACAGCGCCACCGCGATCACGGCCAGCGCCACCGCCACCCCGGCCGCGATGGCCAGCCGCGCGCGCAGGCTCACGCTGCGCCGGCGCCGACCATCCGCAGGAGCGTCAGTCATTCGTCTTGCGCCGGCTCGCGCAACGCGTAGCCCACCCCCCGCACGGTGTGGATCAGCGGACGCGCTCCGGCCTGCTCGAGCTTGTGGCGCAGGTAGCCGACGTACACGCGCAGCGCGTTGGAGCTGGGCCCAAAGTCGTACCCCCACACGCGGTCGTAAATGAGGCTGTGAGGCAGGACGCGCCGCGGGTTGAGCATCAGCAACTCGAGCAACTGGTACTCGGTCCGGGTGAGCTCGACAAAGGTCCCGGCCACCGACACGCCGTGCCGCGCGGGATCCAGCCTCAGCTCGTCAAACGACAGTCCACCGTCGACGTCGCCCCCCGCGCCGGCGCGACGCAGCAGCGCGCGCAGCCGCGCCTTCAGCTCGTCGATGTCGAACGGCTTGACCAGGTAGTCATCGGCCCCGGCGTCGAGGCCGTCGATCCGATCCGAGACGGCATCGCGCGCGGTCAGCATCAGCACCGGAACCCGGTTGCCCTCGCGGCGAAGCAGGCGGCAGACCTCGAGTCCGTCGATGTCGGGCAGGCCCACATCGAGCACCACCGCGTCGGGCACAATCGCCGACACCTCCGACAGCGCGCCCGCCCCGGTGTCGATCAGGCGCACGTCATAGCCGGCCAGCGTGAGCGCGCGGCGCAGCACGTCGCGCAGCGCGCGATCGTCGTCGACGACAAGCAGTCGCATGGGCTGATTGTCGCCGCTTTTCCGGGGGCCGCCCCGAAGTTCCTACGTTTCCCTTACGCGGTCACGCAGCACCGCTCCGAGGATCCCGTTGATGAATCCGGGCGCGTCGGTGCCGCAGAACCGCTTGGCGGTCTCGACCGCCTCGTCGATCGCGCCCTCCGGGGGAATCGCCTGGTCTCCGGGGACCGCGTCGGGATAGAGCAATTCCGCCAGGCCGACGCGGAGGATCGAGCGCTCCAGCGGCGCGATCCGCTCCAGCGACCAACCGCTGGCGTAGGTTGAGATCAGCTGATCGAGCTCGGGCTGGCGCTCGCGCACGAGTTGGGCCAGCGCGCGGGTGAACGAGTGCACGTCGCGCGGGAACGTCTCCTCCAGCGGGCGGCCGAGCAGATCGCTCTGGTACAGCGCCCAGATTGCAGCGCGGCGCTGCTCGGTTCTACGCACTGCCGTTCACACCGTCACGCCGGTCAGGCCCGGGACATGTATTCGCCGCTGCGGGTGTCCACCCGGACGGCATCCCCGACGTTGACGAACAGCGGAACCTGGATCCTGGCGCCGGTCTCGAGCACGGCTGGCTTGGTGCCACCGCCCGAGGCGGTGTCGCCGCGGACCCCCGGCTCGGTCTCGGCCACCTTGAGGTCGAGCGCGCTCGGGAGTTGCACGTCGGCCGGCTCGTCATCGATGTACAGCAAGTCGACCTCGTCGGAGTCCTTCATCCACTGCAGCGCGTCCGCAAGTGTGCCCTCGGGGATCGTGAGTTGCTCGTAGCTCTCGGTATCCATGAAGTGGGCGTCGGTCCCGTCGCGATACAAGAACTGCATCCGGCGCACCTCGGTACGCACCGAGCGGAACTTCTCGCCGGCGCGGAAGGTGCGGTCGATGACGTTCCCATCGCTGGCCCGTCGCAGCCTGGTGCGCACGAACGCGCCGCCCTTGCCGGGCTTGACGTGCTGGAACTCGAGGATCTTGAAGATCGTCCCATCGACGTCGATGTGGTTGCCATTGCGAAACTGGTTGGTCGAGATCACGGGCAGCGGCCAGTCTAGAGCGCGCCCACGGTCAATCGATTGAGATCAGGTGCTTGCGCACCGCGGTGAGGATCTCGCAGCCGTCGTCGGTGACCA
>Ga0302326_10006740_pt1 | contig 25686 bp, 20 predicted proteins | sample Palsa_T0_3_FD_202264 | JGI IMG/M metagenome (GOLD analysis project Ga0302326, IMG submission 202264) | Peat permafrost microbial communities from Stordalen Mire near Abisko, Sweden - Palsa_T0_3 | ecosystem: Environmental > Terrestrial > Soil > Palsa > Peat permafrost | place: Sweden: Abisko... | reverse complement strand
GCCGCCAACCCGCAGGCCGGCGGTGCGGTACCCGAATTCAAGTCGATGGTCCGGGCGTTTCACGAGCAAGGCATCGAGGTCATCCTCGACGTGGTCTACAACCACACCGCCGAAGGAAACCAACTCGGGCCGACAATCAACTTCCGCGGCATCGACAACGCCGCCTATTACCGGCTCCTCGACGAGGACTTGAGGCTCTACAAGGATTTCACCGGCACCGGCAACAGCCTCAACGCGCGGCACCCGCACACCCTGCAGCTGATCATGGATTCGTTGCGGTACTGGGTCACCGAGATGCATGTCGACGGTTTCCGCTTCGACCTAGCCTCCACACTGGCTCGCGAGTTTTACGACGTCGACCGACTGAGCGCTTTCTTCGATCTGGTGCAACAAGATCCGGTGGTCAGCCAGGTGAAGTTGATCGCCGAGCCGTGGGACATCGGCGAAGGCGGCTACCAGGTCGGCAACTTCCCGGGTTTGTGGACCGAGTGGAACGGGAAGTATCGGGACACTGTGCGTGACTATTGGCGGGGCGAGCCCGCGACACTCGGCGAGTTCGCGTCCCGGCTGACCGGGTCGTCGGACCTCTATGCGGCGAGCAGCCGACGCCCCAGCGCCAGCATCAATTTCGTCACCGCCCATGACGGCTTCACGCTCAATGATCTCGTCTCGTACAACGAGAAGCACAACGAAGCCAATGGCGAAGACAACCGGGATGGCGAAAGCCACAACCGCTCGTGGAATTGCGGCGTCGAGGGCCCGACCGATGACCCGGAGATCCTGGACCTGCGGCGCCGGCAGATGCGCAACATCATGGCCACGTTGATGCTGAGTCAGGGCACGCCGATGATCTCCCACGGCGACGAGTTCGGCCGAAGCCAAAACGGCAACAACAACGTCTACTGCCAGGACTCCGAATTGGCTTGGATGGATTGGTCGCTGCTAGATAAGAACAGTGAATTGCTGGACTTCACCCGCAAGGTCACCGGTCTTCGTAAAGCCCACCCGGTGTTCCGTCGCCGCCGGTTCTTCGACGGAGAGCCGATCCGAAGCGGCGACGAGGTGCGTGACATCGCCTGGCTGACTCCGGCCGGCAAGGAGATGCAACATCAGGACTGGGGCGGCGAATTCGGCAAGAGCGTCGCGGTTTTTCTCAACGGCGACGCCATTCCCGCGCCCGATGCGCGCGGCGAGCGGGTCGTCGATGACTCGTTTCTGATGTGCTTCAACGCCCAAGACCACGAGGTCGATTTCGTGATTCCGTCGGATGAGTACGCTACGGAGTGGACCGCTGTGCTGGACACCACCGACCCCGCCGGTTCGGTGCAGCTGGTCGTCAACGACGGCGACGAGGTTTCACTGCCCGGACGGGCGTTACTCGTATTCCGTAAGACTCAGTAACGCATGCCTTTTCCGGTTCTGTCGACCTACCGGTTGCAGTTGCGAGGTGTGTCGAGCGGTTTCGGGTTCACCTTCGCTGACGCCGAGTTGCTGCTGGATTATCTCCATGATCTCGGGGTGTCGCATCTGTACCTGTCGCCGATCCTGACTCCGGTCCACGGGTCGGCGCACAGTTACGACGTCACCGACCCGACGACGGTGTCGGCTGAACTCGGGGGCGCGGAGGGGCTGGCGCGGCTATCGGCGGCGGCGCGCGCTCGCGGCATGGGTCTGGTCGTCGACGTCGTGCCCAACCATGTCGGGATCGATCAGCCCCAGCAGAACCCGTGGTGGTGGGACGTGCTGCGACACGGCCGGGCCTCGGCGTACGCGACGTACTTCGACATCGACTGGGATCTGGCAGACGGGCGAATCGTCCTGCCGGTGTTGGGTTCTGACGATGATATCGCCGACCTGCAGGTCGATGGAGACCTGCTGCGACTCGGCGATCTGACGTTTCCGATCGCGCCCGATACCGGTGACGGGACTGGTCCGCAGGTGCACGACCGCCAGCACTACCAGCTGGTCGGGTGGAAGCGCGGCGTAGTCGGCTATCGGCGATTCTTCTCGATCACGTCGCTCGCGGGGCTGCGGCAAGAGGACCACACGGTGTTCGACGCCAGCCACGCCGAAGTGGGTCGTTGGTTCACCGAGGGACTTGTCGACGGCGTGCGCATCGACCACCCGGACGGATTGTCCGACCCGACTGAATATCTAACCTGGCTGCGTGAACTGGTCGGACCCGACGCGTGGATCGTGATCGAGAAGATCCTCGCCGTCGACGAGGCCTTGGAGCCGACGCTGCCGGTGGCGGGTACCACCGGTTACGACGTACTGCGCGAGGTGGGCGGATTGTTCGTCGACCCGACCGGGGCCGAGGTGCTGACAGCCCTTTACGAGTCGACCGGTGTCGACTATTCCGCGACGCCCGCAGTACTGCGCGACCTCAAGACGGCCGTGGCCACCGGCACGCTCGGCAGCGAGTTGGCCCGGCTGCGCCGCGCCGTCGTGGCCGCCGCCGGCACCGACCACCCACTACTGCCCGAGGCCGTGGCGGCGCTCCTCGGTCACATCGACGTCTACCGCTTCGACTACCGGGGCCAGGCGGCCACACTGGCCACAGCGTTAGCCGAAACCGAGGCTGCCGCACCGCAATTACGTCGGCCGCTGCAGATACTGGCCGCGGCTCTGGCCGGCGGGGGTGAAGCCGACACCCGGCTGCAGCAGTTGTGCGGCGCGGTGACCGCCAAGTCCGTCGAAGACTGCCTGTTCTATCGCGACGCCCGTCTGGTGTCGCTGAACGAGGTTGGCGGTGAGCCGCACCGATTCGGTGTCGGCGCCGCGGAATTCCACCACAGCGCCGCCACCCGGGCGCGGCTGTGGCCGCAGGCGATGACGACGCTGACGACGCACGACACCAAACGCGGCGAAGACGTGCGGGCTCGGATCGGGGTGCTGTCGCAGGTGCCGTCGCTGTGGGTCGAGTTTGTTACCCGATGGGAAGCCAGCGCCCCCTCCCCTGACCTGGCGACCGGGTTATTCCTCTGGCAGCACATCTTCGGTGTCTGGCCGGCTGACGGCCACGTCAGCGGCGAGTTGCGAGAGCGCCTGCATGCCTACACCGAGAAGGCTGTTCGCGAGGCGGCCGTGCACACCACCTGGAACGACCCCGACTCTGGTTTCGAGGACTCCGTGCATAAGTGGTTGGACTCGGTGCTCGACGGGCCGGTCGCCCGCGAGCTCACCGGCTTGGTGGGTCGACTCAACGCACATGCCGAGAACGACGCGCTGGGCCAGAAGCTGTTGGCGTTGACCGTACCCGGCGTCCCGGACATCTATCAGGGCACCGAGTTGTGGGACGACAGTCTGGTCGACCCCGACAATCGGCGTCCGGTGGACTACGCGGCGCGGCAGGAGGCGTTGAAATCTCTGCACCATAAGAAGATTCGCGTGGTTACCGCGGCGTTGCAGATGCGGCGCGCCCGACCTGACAGCTTCCTTCGGGGCGGATACCACCCGGTGCTCGCAGAGGGGGCCGCCGACGATCATGTCGTGGCCTACCGACGCGGCGACGACGTGCTGGTCGCCGCCGTCCGCTGGACTGTCAACCTCGAACAAATCGGTTGGGGCGATACCGTTGTCGCGCTACCGGAAGGCTCGTGGACCGACACACTAACCGGTAGGGCGCTGACCGGGACGGTAGCCGCCGCTGAGCTGTTCGCCGAATTACCGGTCGCCCTTCTGGAGCGTTCCGATGCATGAATTCGCCGTCTGGGCGCCGAAGCCAGAAACGGTTCGACTCGACGTGGACGGCAGCACGTATCCGATGACGCCGGGCCGCGACGGCTGGTGGCGCACCGCCGTCGATGCGGCGCCTGACGCCCGCTACGGATATCTGCTCGACGACGATACGAAGGTCTTGCCCGATCCGCGGTCGCCGCGTCAGCCCGGCGGTGTACACGAGCGATCCCAGCTATGGGAGCCCGCGGCACAGGCCTGGACCGACGACGACTGGTCCGGCCGCTCGGTGCAGGGCGCGGTGATCTACGAACTGCATATCGGCACCTTCACACCTGCGGGCACCTTCGACTCAGCGATCGAAAAGCTGGATCGACTAGTCGATCTCGGCGTCGACTTCGTCGAAGTCATGCCGGTGAACGCGTTCTCCGGCACGCATGGCTGGGGCTACGACGGCGTGCTGTGGTACGCCGTACACGAGCCCTACGGCGGACCGGACGGGCTGATCCGTTTTGTCGACGCCTGCCATCGCCGCGGTCTGGGGGTACTGGTCGACGCAGTGTTCAACCACCTCGGTCCGTCGGGCAACTACCTGCCACGGTTCGGACCATACCTGTCGTCGGCGAGTAACCCATGGGGCGAGGGCATCAACATCGCCGATGCCGATTCCGACGAGGTGCGCCGCTACATCATCGACTGCGCGCTGCGCTGGATGCGCGATTTCCATGCCGATGGCCTTCGTCTGGACGCCGTGCACGCCCTCGTCGACACCACCGCGATCGACATTCTCGAGGAGCTGTCCGCGGAAACCGATTCGCTCGCAGAGCAACTGGGCCGGCCGTTGTCGCTGATCGCTGAGAGCGACCTGAACGACCAGCGAACGATCACTTCCCGGCGGGACGGCGGCTACGGGATGACCGCGCAGTGGGACGACGACATCCATCACGCCATCCACACTGCGGTTTCCGGCGAGCGGCAGGGCTACTACGCCGACTTCGGGTCGCTGGCAACCCTGGCAAAGACGTTGCGCAACGGGTTTTTTCATGCAGGAACCTACTCGTCTTTTCGGCGCCGGCGGCACGGCCGGCCGTTGGACACCTCGAAAATTCCGGCCACCCGGTTGGTGGCCTACACATGTACCCACGACCAGGTTGGCAACCGCGCGCTCGGGGACCGCCCGTCGCAGAACCTGACCTACGGCCAGCTGGCCGTGAAAGCAGCGTTGGTACTCGGCTCGCCCTATACTGCAATGCTTTTCATGGGAGAAGAATGGGGAGCGTCGACCCCGTTCCAGTTCTTCAGCTCACATCCAGAGCCCGAGCTTGCGCGCGCCACCGCCGAGGGCCGCAAGAAAGAGTTCTCCGATCACGGGTGGGACGCCGACGATATTCCCGACCCGCAGGACCCGCAGACCTTCCAGCGCTCCAAGCTGGATTGGTCCGAACTCGACACCGGAGAGCATGCGCGATTGCTCCGGGTCTATCGGGACCTGATTGCGCTGCGGCGCAGTGAAACCGATCTTGCTGACCCATGGTTGGAACATCTGATCGTCGACTACGACGAGCAAGCCCGTTGGATTGTCTTACGCCGCGGCCGGTTGGCGGTGGCCTGCAATCTGGGTGCCGAACCGGTGGCTGTTCCGGTCACCGGCGAACTTGTGCTGTGCTCGGAATCGCCCAGCATCAGCGACGAGAGCACTGAGCTGGGACCCCATTCGTTCGCGATCGTGCGGTCTGTGGATAACTGACTACCGGCGGCGCCCGCGACCGCTGATGATGCGCCGATGAGCCATCACGAGCTGCTGCCGATTCCACCGCTGGAGACCGCTGCCGATCCAGTGCATTCCGCCGAGGATCTGCGCCAGCGGTGGCGCGCTCTGATGGGGCCGCTGGGATTTGGCACACGGCTACTGTGGTTCGGGCTGATCGGCCCGGATCGGTGCTTCACCAAAAAGCTCAGCAATGTGCCGATCCGACCACGACCCCGGGGCCGGATCGTGTGGAACCTCATGTCCGCGCTGCGCATTCTGCTGGATGACATGGCACCGGGTACCACCGTGGCGTTGCTGCTGTCGGGACCCGGACGGGGTCCGGTTTCATCGGTTGACCTGGTGTGGTCCAAGACGCTGACCGACGTGGCTGAGCGGTTCGCCGTCCCGCTGGAACCCATCTTTCGTGCCAACGACGAGTCGGTCGAGATGACCGGTTAGCCCAACGGCGGAAACAATGCCCGAACGTGATAAATCGGGTACCTTGCGCGTGTGATCAGCCCGGAAACCCCACGGAGAGCGAGGGTCCACAGTGAGCGAGATTGACTACGGCGCCAGAGCCCGTCTCGATTACATCGAAACGCAACTCCAGGCGCTGTTCCCCGACAGCTACGTCCCTTTCGCGGCGGCGCGCGCCGCGGGGATCCCACCAGGAGTGATCGAGCTTGTCCGCTCCGGCAAGACGATCGCCGCGATCAAGGAATACCGCGAAGCCACCGGTGCCGGGTTGGCGGAAGCGAAAGAGGCCGTCGACTCCATCCGGTGAACCCCGTGCGCGTCGGCTACAGCAAGTAGCGGTAGGCCGGTGAGCCGGGTTCGATGGTTTCGATTTGCATATCGGTGGCGCGCATTCGATCCAGCAGGCCCTCCAGGCCGGCGGCCGAGCCCAGCTCGATACCGACCAGTGCCTCCCCGGTCTCCCGGTTGTTTCGCTTGACGTACTCAAACAGCGTGATGTCGTCCTGGGGTCCCAGCACGCCGTCGAGGAATCGGCGCAGCGCGCCGGGTTCCTGAGGGAAGTCGACCAGGAAATAGTGCTTCAGGCCCAGATGAACCAGCGACCGCTCCAGCACTTCTCCGTACCGGGACACGTCGTTGTTGCCGCCGGAGACCAGGCACACCACAGTCGAGTCCGGTTCGATGTCGGCTTCCAGGAGACCCGCGACCGACAGCGCGCCCGCGGGCTCGGCGATGATCCCCTCGTTTTGGTACAGGTCGAGCATCGCGGTGCACACTGCGCCCTCGTCGACCGTGGTGATCGACACCATGTCACCGGCGGCTGCCAACGCGGCGTAGGTCAGTTTCCCGGCCCGGCTCACCGCGGCGCCGTCGACGAACTGGTCGACGTGATCCAGGGTGACCGGCGCTCCGTTGGCCAGCGCCGCCATCATCGCCGCCGCTCCTGCCGGTTCGATACCGAGTACAGAGGTCTTCGTGGTCCGCTCGGCAAGGTAGGTGGTGATGCCGGCGATGCATCCGCCACCACCGACGGGAACCACCACCAGATCCGGCTCCACGTCGAGTTGCTCGAGGAGTTCGACGGCGATCGTGCCCTGGCCGGCCATCGTTCGCGGGTCGTCAAAGGGCGGGACCAGCGTGGCGCCGGTGCGCGCCACGTCGGCGAGCGCGGCCTCGGCCGCCAGATCGTAGGTCGATCCGCCCACGATCAACTCGATGAACTCCCCGCCGTGATAGCGAATGCGGTCACGTTTCTGCTTCGGCGTCGTGGCCGGTACGTAGACCCGACCGCGAACGCCCAGCGTCCGGCACGCGTAGGCGAAGCCCTGCCCGTGGTTACCCGCCGATGAGCAGACCACACCGGCGGTCAGCTCCTCGGCTGACAGCTGCACCAGCAGGTTGTAGGCACCGCGCAGTTTGTACGAGCGGACGGTCTGCAGGTCTTCGCGTTTGAGGTAGACAGTGGCCCCGGTGATCGCGGACAACCGGTCGGACAGCTGTAACGGGGTGGGCGTGACTACCCCGGCGATTCGCTTCGCCGCCGCATCGATGTCGGCCGCAGACAGGGAAGACAGCGGCCCACTACCCCGAGTACTCGGGCCTTGACTCAGTTCGGCGGACACCGGTCAATGGTGCCACCACGCTGCGGGTTCAGTGCACAGGGGTCAGTACGAACAGCGGAATCTGCCGGTCGGTCTTCTCCTGGTAGTCGGCGTACGCCGGCCATGCTTCGACGGCGCGTTCCCACCAGGTTGCCTTCTCGTCGCCGAACACCTCATGGGCTTCGTAGTCGGCGGTGACGGTGCCGTCCTGCAGTTCAACTCGCGGATTCTTGGCGATGTTGTAGTACCAGACCGGGTTCTTCGGCGCCCCGCCCAACGAGGCCACGACCGCGTACTGACCGTCGTGCTCGACCCGCATCAGTGGTGTCTTGCGTAGTTTCCCCGTTTTGGCGCCGACCGTGGTCAACAAGATGATGGGTTTTCCCTGCAGATCGGTAGCTTCGGTCCCGCCCGAGTCGATGAACTTCTCGGCGTGCTCACGGGCCCAATCTGACGAGCTGGGGGCGTATTCACCTTCGAGTGGCATTCCCCAACCTTAAACCCCGGGGCGAAGGACGTTAAGGTCGCTAGGCGGCACCCCCGCGCCGACTCTGATCCCGTGTACAGTCCCAAACGATACCGACAGTCCAGGGTCAGACGTGCGGCCTCGAGCCTATGAAGCGGGTGCTCAGAAGATGCTCAAGCCGTGCCGTCAGTTGCTGCTTGCCACCGTACGGACAGCGTTAGGCGCGACCCCGAATCCGAGCCGGTAAGCGTCGATGGCCATCGCGGAAGTATCCCAATACGCCCATCTGAGCGACGCGGATATCGAGGCGCTCGCGACCGAATTGGACACGATTCGTCGCGACATCGAGGATTCCCGCGGCGAGAAGGACCGCGAACACATCCGGCGCGCGATCGCGATTCAGCGATGCCTTGAGATCGCGGCGAGGCTCACCATCGGTCTGAGCAACACCAGGGCCGGATGGGTGCTGGGGACCCTCACGCTGGCTGTGGCCAAATGCGTCGAGAACATGGAACTCGCCCACAACATCATCCACGGTCAGTGGGATTGGATGAACGACCCGGAAATCCATTCCAGCACTTGGGAATGGGACATGGTCGGTCCCTCGACACACTGGCGGTCCTCGCACAACCATCGACACCATATGTACACCAACATCATCGGCCTGGATGATGACCTCGGCTTCGGAGTTTTGCGGGTCACGCGCGAGCAGGAGTGGCGGCCAGGCAACCTGCTACAGCCGTTGCGCGCGGTGCTGCTGGCTGCCGCCTTCGAATGGGGTGTGGCCTTTCACGATCTGTACGCGATACAGGAAAGCACCGCCACAGAGTCCGGTAAAGCTGCCCACGAAAAAGATCTGCTCCGCAAGATGGCTCGCCAGGCCGTTAAGGATTACGTCCTCTTTCCGGCGTTGAGCCCCTGGCGGTGGCGCCGCGTACTCGGAGCCAACGTGATGGCCAACGGGTTTCGCAACGCATGGGCCTACATCGTCATCGTCTGCGGTCACTTCACGGACGGCGCGGAGAAGTTCGATCCATCAGTTCTGCAGGATGAGACCAAACCACTGTGGTATTTGCGGCAGATGCTGGGCACCGGCAACTTCGAGGCCGGCCGGGTGCTGGCCTTCATGTCTGGACACCTCTGCTACCAAATCGAACATCACCTCTTTCCCGATCTGCCGAGTAATCGCTTGCCCGAGATCGCCGAACGCGTCCGCGCGTTGTGCGCCAAGTACGACTTGCCCTATACGACAGGGTCATTTCTTCGCCAGTACCTACTCACGGTGCGCACCATCTGCAAATTGGCTCTGCCTGTTCGGTTTATGACTGCCACCTCCGACGACGCACCGGAAACGGCCTCGGAGAACAAATTCCGGAATGGCAACCCACGACCGGAGTTGTCGCCCGTAGGCGGGGATCTGCGGCGGCGTGGGCTAGCTACGGCAATACTTGCCCACCAGAACCGGGCAAAGGCCAGCTGAAGTCAGACCGGCTGAGCTGTCGATGCCCGGTTGGGCTCGTGGACGTCCGGGCCCGGTTCGCCGGCATACAACTCGTCGATTTCGGCGGCGAACTTGGCCATGATCGGCCGCCGTTTGAGTTTCATCGTCAAGGTGATCTCGTCGCCGCCCGGCTCCCACAAGGTAGGCAGCACGCGGAAACGTTTGATCTGCTCGACCCGTGACAGCTTCGCGTTGCCCTTGGCCACCCCTGCCGAAATCCGGGCGAGCATCTCGAGGTTTGCCGCTAAGGCCGCGGGCGAGGACTCGGCCAGCCCAAGCTCATCCGCGTACGGGCCGACCGAGTCGGCATCGAACACCAGCAACGCGGTGTTGTACGGCCGGCCGTCGCCGATCGTGAGCATCGCGCCGATCATCGGACAGGCGGCCAGGATCGTGGTCTCAATGTTGGCCGGCGACATGTTCTTTCCGGCCGCGTTGATGATCAGTTCCTTCTTGCGGTCGACAATGCGCAGATAGCCGTCGGCGTCCACGTGCAAGATGTCGCCGGTGTGCAGCCAGCCGTCGGCGTCGATGGCCTCGGCCGTCTTGGTCGGCTCGCCGCGATATCCCTTCATCACCAGCGGTCCGCGCACCAGATACTCGCCGTCCTCGGCGATCTTGGCCTCCAGCCCGGGCAGCAGCTTGCCCACCGTGCCCAGCCGCGCCTCACGTGGATGGGCCACGCTGGCAACGCAAGTCAGCTCCGACATCCCCCACACCTCGGCGATCGGGATGCCGATACCGGCGAAGAAGGCCAGCGTCTCTCGCGGGATCGGCGCCGCACCAGAGACCGCCCACCTAACCTGCTCCAGCCCCAGCTTCTCGCGCAGCTTCGAGAGCACCAGCTCGTCGGCTTGGCCCCATTCCGCCGCCGCCTCGTCGGCCAAAGTTTCACCGGCCAGTATCGCCGAGGCACGTTTCGCGGCGACCGACATCGCCCATTGCAGGGCCTGACGCTTGGCGTCGTCCGGCTCGTGTGCGACGGTGAATTCGATTGCGGCTTTAAGCTTTTCCCAGACCCTCGGCACCGCGGCCCACGTAGTGGGGTGCACGTCGGACAGCGCGGCCGCTATATCGCGAGCATCGGACACCGCGGTGACCTGGGATCCGAACACCTCTTGGACGTACAGCGCCATGGTGCGATCGGCCATGTGGGCCGACGGCAGATACGACGTGACCCGATCGCCGGACTGAACACCCAGCACGGCGTCGAGGGCGCGGGCCTCGAACAGCAGATGGGCGTGCGTCATCTCCACCCCTTTGGGGTTTCCCGTCGTCCCGGAGGTGTAGACCAGGGTGACCACGTCGTCGGGCTGCACCGAGCGCCAGGTGGACTCGAAATCGAAATCGTCGGCACCGGCGGCGTATAGCTCATCTACCGAGAGGGTCCCCTCCGGCGCACCGTCGATGCACACGATGTGGTCGAGCGTCGCGCCGCTGGCCCGGATCCGGTCGACGTACTGCTCCTCGCAGATCACCACTTTTGTGCCGGCGTTGCCGAACAGGTAGGTCAGCTGCTCCGCGGGCAGGGTGTTGTAGACCGAGAACGAGGTGGCGCCGATATGCTGCGCGCCGACTTCCAACGGATAGAACTCGATCCGGTTGGCCATCATCAACGACACCGTGTCACCCCGGCGGACTCCGATACCCGCCAAGCCGGCCGCGACACGACGGACCCCGGCGGCGTACTCCCGCCAGGTCAGCGTCTGGGTGTCGCCGGGGGTGCGGAGCGCGACTGCGTCCGGGTCGAGCGCCGCGGCCCGCTGAAACGCCTCACACATCGTGGCTGGGCTGCTCGTCTGCGCTTTCGAATCGCTCACGCAGCCGAGGCTAGTCCTGCAGTACGTTGCCGGTACGGGAATTGCGACCACCGACTTGACAACCGTCGAGCGGACCTCGCTCAAGCAGCAAATTCGCGAGACTGAAGCGCTAGCCGCCCAGGCACCCCGGGCCAAGCAGTGCCTTGAGATCACCCATCAACGCCGGCGACGGTGTCACCCGCAGCGATGCGTCCAGCTCGAGAGTGGTGGTCCGGTCCCCGCTGATCAGCCGCAGATGAACGTGCGACGTGCCGGGATGACGCGCCAGCACCTGTTTGAGCGCGCTGACCTTGTCGACGGTGCACTGCCGTGTCGGCAAGCTGACCGCCAGCGGCCGATTCAACTGGGCGCTGGAAAAGTCCGGCACCACAAGATCGTTGGCGATCAACGCTATCCGGTCGTCCCGGATAGCGACCTTGGCGGTGACCAGGACCACCGCGTCGTCGACGATATCGCCGCCGACCGCGGAATAGGTGTGCGGGAAGAACATCACTTCAATGCCACCGGTGAGGTCTTCCAACTGCGCTGAGGCCCAGGGCATTCCGTTCTTGTTGACCCGCCGGTTCACCGACGCCAGAATGCCACCCACCTTCACCACGGTCTCGTTGGCGACGTCGCCGTCCAGGATCGCCGGGATGGCGGTGTCGACCTGGCTGGTCAACAGATGCGCCACTCCGTTGAGCGGGTGTCCGGATACATACAAACCGAGCATCTCGCGTTCCAGCGCGAGTTTGTGCTTGTCGTCCCACTCTTCGTCGGGAACCTTGATGGTGAACACCGTTCCGGCGCCCGAGTCGTCGCCGCCGAACAGGTCGAACTGCCCCATTGCCTCGGCCTTCTTGGTGCCCAGCACCGAGTCGACCGCGTCGGTGTGTACCAGGAAAAGCCCCTTGCGCGGGTGGCTCAGCGAGTCGAAGGCGCCGGCTTTGATCAGCGACTCGGTCACCTTCTTGTTGCATGCCGCGATATCGACCTTGTTCAGGTAGTCGGAGAAGTCGGTGAACTTCCCCTTGGCCGCGCGGGTCGCGATCAACGAACCGACGACGTTGGCACCGACGTTGCGTACCGCGCCCATCCCGAAGCGAATGTCGGCGCCCACCGACGCGAAGTTCACCAGAGACTCGTTGACGTCCGGCGGCAACACCGTGATGCCGAGCCTGCGGCAGTCGGCCAGATACACCGCGGCCTTGTCTTTGTCGTCGCCGACCGAGGTAAGCAGACCCGCCATGTATTCGGCCGGGAAGTTGGCCTTGAGGTAGGCCGTCCAATACGACACCAGGCCGTAGCCGGCAGCGTGCGATTTGTTGAACGCATAGTCGGCGAACGGCAAAATGGTGTCCCACAAGGCTTTGATGGCCGCGGCCGAGAATCCGTTGACTTGCATGCCTTCTGAGAAGCCCTCGAACTCCTTCTCTAGCACTTCGCGCTGCTTCTTGCCCATGGCCTTGCGCAGAATGTCGGCTCGAGCGAGCGAGTAGCCGGCCACCTTCTGCGCGATGCGCATGATCTGCTCTTGGTAGACGATCAGGCCGTAGGTCTCGGCGAGGATCTCGCGCAGCGGTTCCAGGAGTTCGGGGTGAATGGGTTTGATCGGCTGCCGATTGTTCTTACGGTCGGCGTAGTCGTTGTGGGCGTTCATGCCCATCGGACCCGGCCGGTAGAGCGCGATGACGGCGACGACGTCCGCGAACCCGGTCGGTTGCATGCGGCGCAGCAGATCACGCATCGGGCCGCCATCCAGTTGGAACACACCCAAAGTCTCGCCGCGGCCCAGCAGCTCGAAAGTGGGCTTGTCGTCCAGCGGCACGGCCTCCAGGTCGAGGTCAATTCCCCTGTTGGCCTTGATGTTCTCCAGCGCGTCGCCGATGATCGTCAGGTTGCGCAAGCCCAGGAAGTCCATCTTCAGCAGGCCGATGGCTTCGCACGACGGGTAGTCCCAGCCGGTGATGATGGCCCCGTCTTGCGGTCGCTTCCACAGCGGGATGGCCTCGGTCAGCGGCTCACTGCTCATGATTACCGCGCAGGCGTGCACGCCGGCGTTCCGAATCAGACCCTCTAGGCCGCGCGCGGTCTGGTAGATGGTGCGGACGTCGGGGTCGGTGTCGATCAGGCCACGGACCTCGGCGGCTTCCTTGTACCGCTCGTGGGCCGGGTCGGTGATGCCCGACAGTGGAATGTCTTTGGCCATGATCGGCGGCGGCAGCGCCTTGGTGATCCGATCCGCGATCGCGAACCCGGGCTGGCCATAGTGGATACGCGCCGAATCTTTAAGGGCAGCTTTGGTTTTAATGGTGCCGAAGGTGATGACCTGGGCCACCCGATCGTGGCCCCATTTGTCGGCGGCGTAGCGCACCATCTCACCACGGCGTCGGTCGTCGAAGTCGATATCGATATCGGGCATCGAGGTGCGTTCGGGGTTGAGGAACCGCTCAAACAGCAGACCGTGTGGAATCGGGTCGATGTCAGTGATGCGCAGCGCCCAGGCGACCAGCGAGCCGGCGGCCGAGCCTCGGCCCGGTCCGACCCGGATGCCCACCGACCGCGCGTAGTTGATCAGGTCCGCGACGATCAAGAAGTACGAAGGGAATCCCTTGCTACAGATGACGTCGATCTCGAAGGCCGCGCGGGCGGCGTAACCGTCCGGCGGCCCGGCGGGAAAGCGACGGCTCAGGCCGGCGTGGACCTCGTGGCGCAGCCAGGACGCCTGATCGTGCCCGTCGGGCACCGGGAACACCGGCATCCGGTCGCGGGGCGCCCACACGTCGTCGTAAGGCTGCACCCGCTCGGCGATCAACAAGGTGGAGTCGCAGGCGCCGGGAACCTCGGCATCCCAGATCTGTCGCATCTCGGCGGCCGACTTCAGGTAGTAGCCGTCGCCGTCGAACTTGAACCGATTAGGATCCGACAGCGTCTTGCCGGTCTGCACACACAACAGCGCCTCGTGGTTGTGGGCGGCGTCGCGGGTGACGTAGTGGCAGTCGTTGGTGGCCAGCGGCGGAATGTTCAGCGTGCGGCCGATGTCGATCAAGCCTTCTCGCACGCGCTGTTCGATGGACAGACCATGGTCCATCAGCTCGAGGAAGTAGTTGTCGGCGCCGAAGATCTCGCGCCACTTCGCCGCGGACTCCAGCGCCTCGCGCTGCTGGCCGAGCCGCAGCCGGGTTTGCACCTCACCTGACGGGCACCCGGTGGTGGCGATGATGCCGGCGGCGTTCTCGGCAATCAGCTCGGCATCCATTCGCGACCATTTGCCTAGCTGGCCCTCGAAGGACGCCAGCGAGGACAGCTTGAACAGGTTGCGTAGTCCGGTGGCGTTCTCGGCCACCATCGTCAGGTGCGTATAGGAACCACTGCCCGAGACATCGTCGGACTTCTGGCCTGGGTCACCCCATAGAATCCGGCGGCTCTCGAACCGTGACCCAGGCGCGATATAGGCCTCGACGCCGATGATCGGCTTGATCCCGGCTTTTGCCGCCGCGTTGTAGAACTCGCTGGCGCCGAACATGTTTCCGTGATCAGTCATCCCGATCGCGGGCATCCCCAGCCGCTCCACCTCGGCGAACATCGGCGTGATCTTCGCGGCACCGTCGAGCATCGAGTACTCGGTGTGGTTATGCAGGTGCACGAACGAGGAAGTCATAGGGACGTCAGTCTATGACCGTCCACCGACGTGTCGCCGGCGTGTCGCAGCGTGTGTCGTGGCGTCCAGCCCAGACGGTCGCGGACGGTCCCCGACGCGTGCATGTCGACTGTCAGCCGGCTCTATCTGGAACCGCTTGGATTCACCGGCACGATTTTCAACTTCGCGAACGAAGCGCGACGCCGTCTGAATCGGTGCCGTCAGCGACGCCGGTCTGAACTCTGTGCCGGCCCGCACCCACATTGTCCATGGTGCCGTCGGGCACTTCGAACGTTGATCTTAAGTCGAGCGTAGGTAACCGCCGTACTCGCCCATGCCGTGTGCGCGACAGTGGTTGCGATGGCCACCAGTTTGCATTCCCGACCAACACGGCCATGGCGGGCACGGTGACGACGCGCACCAAGAAGGTATCCAATAGAAGACCGGTCCCGATAATAAAACCTGCCTGTACCAGGGTACTGATGCTGGCAAACACCATACCGAACATCGAGGCGGCGAAAATGACACCCGCCGCGGTGATCACACCGCCCGTCGAGCGCACCGTGCGGATAACCCCGGACCGCAGGCCGTACGGAGACTCCTCCCGCAGCCTCGAGATGAGCAGCAAATTATAGTCCGCGCCCATTGCGACCAACACGATGAAAGTCAGTCCCGGGATGCTCCACGTCAAATTCTGACCGAGTATGAATTGGAAGACAATGACGCCGACACCAAGCGCCGACAAGTATGAGATCACCACTGAAGCTATCAGGTATAACGGCGCGACGACGGCACGCAGTAACGCGACCAAAATCAGGAACACAATCAAAATGGTCATGACGATGATGAGTCGGAAGTCTTGATCGTAATAGGCACGCGTATCTCGGAGCATCGCGGTGATTCCGGAAGCCGATATCGATGCGTCGGTCAGCGTGGCATTCCGGTGAGTCCCTTTAGCGGCGTCGACGATCGCATGAATCTGATTCATGGCAGCGTCGCCAAAGGGGTTGAGCTTAGTTTGTACCAGGTAGCGCGCTGTATGCCCATCAGGCGAGATGAAAGACGTGAACGCGTTGGTCGAGCCGCCCCCGATACGCACGGTTTGATTGATCAGCGCCTTTACCCCCTCGATCAGTGGCCGAACTGCTTCCGCGAAGGTATGCGCATCTCGCTGCGGGGCGGCCGAGCGGTTCTTCCCGGTGCTGGGATCGTTGATGTGCATTGCCCGCGAGTCGTTGTTGGCATGGTCGAGTATCTGACGCACGCTGCGCGATGCCGACTCGAATGTGTCTACCTCCGGCAGGTTCTGCAACTGTTCAGCAATACCAGCGATCTTCTGGAGCGCTCCACCGTCGCTCGCGGTAGTTGCAACGACGTCCAAAACCGTCACCGGCTCGGCGTTCACGGTGTTGGCGATGTCTGCGACGTCGAGGGACATGGCGAAGCCGAGTGCACGCACGGTGCTGACGAACATGGCCGGATCGTCGACTTCCCCGGGGGATTCGCTTCCCGTACTCGCGAGCGAGTACAACATTGCGGCCACGCTGGGGAACGCCTTGGCTCCCCCACCGCCTGATTCGACCCCGAGAGGGGAACTATTGGATGATTCGTCGGTTGCGCTGCCGGCCGCGGAAGTTTGATCGGTCGACTTTGCGATGGGTGGCGGGGCGGCTCGGATCGTTTCGATATCAGGCAGTTGGCTCACCCGCTGTTCCATCTGCTTCAGGTCGACAAGGGCTTCCGGTTTCCGCAAATCTGTTGTTGATTGAACGACAAGATACTCAGGAATGGTGGCGTTCAACGGAAAATGGCGGGCCAGCGTGGCATATCCGACGGAACTCTCGGCCGAATCCGGGAGTGTTTTGCTGTCATCGTAGTTGCATTGGGCAAAAGTTGCGCAGCCCGCCAAAACAATAAGCACGCTGAGGCTGCCGACCAGATGGGCCACGGGTCTGCGCACGATGCGTATTCCCGAGCGCCGCCACACGTTTGTGGTGAGGTCGCGGCGTGGCGGGATCCAATGACGAGATCCGGCGAGCACGAGCAGGGCCGGGAGGAGCGTTACCGCGGCTAGCAGCGCCACCCCGATCGAAATGGCCAGCGCTGGACCGACGTTTCTAAAGGCCCCCAAATGGGTGAACATCATTCCAAGAAACGTGATCGAAACAGTGGCTGCGGATCCTGTGATCACCTTGCCGATTGACGTTAACGCCGTGACCACGGCTTGATTCGAATCCATACCGAGCCGCAAATAGTCGTGGTAGCGGCTGATGAGAAAGACGGCGTAATCGATTCCGGCGCCCGCCATCATCGCCGTCATAAAAGTAATAGTCTGGCTAGAAACGCCCAAACCAAGTTCGGCGACGCCCGCCACAATGGACTGCGCAACCCCTATCGAGACGACGATCGTGATCGCCGGCAACATCATGGTGATCGGATTTCGATAAATGACGAACAAGACGATCAGGACCATCAGGGCGACGGCGGTCTCGATTACATGCATGTCCCGAATACCGATGTACATGAGGTCGTCGTCGGTGGCCGCGGGGCCGGTCAGGTTTGCCGTCAGCGTGGACCCGGCGACGGCCCGCTTGACGATGTCGGTGACCCGGCCGTACCCGGCGTGCAGTTCGGGTGTGCCTACGCCGCCCGCGAGCACCATTGGCAGATACCAGGCTTTGCGATCCTTGCTGGTCATGGCGTCGCGCAGGGGCGGTGTGTGGATGAAATCCTGCAGCAAGAGGATGTCGCGAGTGTCCGGCCGCAAATTGTCGGCCACCCTGCGGTAGGTGGTGAGGTCGGACGGGTCCAGTCCTCGTTCGTCGGTCAGAACGACCAACAGAACGTTCTCATTCTCGGACCCGGACTGGTGGAATGCCTCGGATACCTGTCGTGTCGTGACCAGCACCGGGGCGTCGGACGGGAGGTTAGCGACCGGCCGCTTGCTGGCCATCTCCGTCAGCGGTGGAAACGTCAGCGACAAAACAGCGGCGAGCGCGACCCAGAACCCGATGACGACCCAAGGCCACCGAAGAACGAAAATGCCTGCCCGACCGAACAAGCCCTCGTGGTCAGCCGCGGTGGCTGCCTTAGCCCCCCACATCCCGATAGGTTAGCCGCCAATTTGGTCAAGCCGTGCAGACGTCGGGCATAGCGGGTCGGTCGCGCGACAACCGAGCCGCGCAGCTGCCGCCCTATCCGCGGGCTAACCATCGGCACGTCGGCCGTCAGATCCACAGCGGCCGTCAGCGGCTGGGTCCGCCACGGAACCGATTGCCGATACGTAAGCCGGGTAACAGCAGGGTGCGCGGTAGGTATCTGCCGCCGATGCTGACCGCCTTGGGCACGATCCCGGGCACCACACTGCGCTTCCCTTCGACCATCCCGTCGATGGCCGCTTCGGCAACGTCACGCGCAGAGACCTGCGCAAGTGGAATACTGAAGCGCTCGGCATTGGCGATCTCGCCCCACTCAGTGGGCACCGGACCCGGGCACAGCACCGTGACCGACACACCGGTCATCGAAATTCATTGCGCTGCTGTTGGATTCGTCGCCCTTGGGCGCCGATGAATCTTCGAACATGCTGGAGGCCCGGTTGCGCACACACACGGCGGCGAACGGCTTCTCGACGCGGCCGGTCAGATCACCCAGATTCATTGATTTCTCACTCCTGGTGGTGATAGTCCTGGATTCCCAACCGAGTCTGCTACAACGCTGTGAAGTTAAGAAGACTCTGCGCAATCCGGTTGTTACGTTGGGTAATCGCCCGTTGATGGCGCTCTAACGGTTGGGCAATCCTCAGGTGGTCCCCTGTCAACATGGGAAAACTGACCCGATTCCGCAAGCCCGGAACGGCCTCGTTGTACCAGAAGATCGGCGGTCATGACGCGCTTGAAGTCGTTGTCGAGGACTTCTACTGCCGTGTGCTTGACGACGATCACCTCGCCAGCTTCTACGCCGGGGCGGACATGCGGCGGGTCAAGGCCAGGCAGGTCGAATTCCTCAGCTCGATCCTCAGCGGTCCCGGGACCTACAGCGGCTTGTCGATGCGGCAGGCCCACGAAGGCCGCGGGATCACCATGCATCACTTCGCCATGGTCGCTGCGCACCTAGCAGATTCGCTGTGCGCCGCCGGGCTGCACCCGGACACGATCACCGAGATACTTCGCGTTATTGCGCCGCTGGCCGGCGAGATCGCCTCGGAAGACACCAAGGCGGTCGTCTGACGCCGCCCTAGACTTCGCCGAGCGTGCGTCGGCTGCGAATTAGCGGCCTGGGTTCTCGCGCCGACTGCACGCTCGGCGAACCTCACCAACCCGGCGGTATCCGTAGCACCGACCGGGCGCGGAATCGAGAAATCTGCCGGATTGTCACACGCGGCCTAGATTAGATGTCTGAAGGCGCGTTACGCGATGGCTTCGGCAGAACGGAACCCGGCCATGTTTTCCGGCATCATCCGCTACCCCTGCGCCATGGTGGCCGCCATCGCCGTGCTTAGCGGTACTGCGGCCCTGTCCGGCGGAACGGCGGTTGCCGACCCGAACCAGGATCAGAAGTTTTTCGATCTGCTTGGCCAGAAAGACATTCCCCCTGTCGACAACGCGACGAGCCTCATCACCTCGGCACACCATATTTGTGCCAAACTCGACGGCGGCATGCCGGTGGGCGACTTGGTCAATCTGATCAGAAACAACGGCTTCAATGAGAATCCGCTCACCCGTCTGAATCCTCCCGACCGCGTTACCCGCACCATCACCCAATTCATCAACGCGTCAGTGGAGGCGTACTGCCCGAACGACAGAGGCAAGATCGCCTCTATCACGGCGTATCAACCGACACGACCGGGCGATTCCGCCTACCGAGTCGCCGCGTACAAACGCGATGTCGGCGCACCGGTGGCGTTCCATGGCGTTGTGCTCGCCTCGCTGATCGAAATGGTTCCCTCCGGAGAAATCGGGCCGACAAAGCCCTTCCCGATTCCAGTGCAACCGCCGCAGGCGCCACAAGAAGTAGCACCGGTACCGCAACAACCGCCGCCGCCGCCACGACGTGTGCAGGCGCCGCCGCAACAAGCCCCGCCGCAGCAAGCGCCTCAGCCGGCGCCGCAGCAGGCGCCGCCGCCAGAGGCGCCGCCGCCGGAGGCCGAGCCACCGCCGCAAGCCGAGCCGCCGCCAGCGGCTGCGCCTGCTCCTGCTCCTGCTCCTGGAGGTGGCGCGGGTGGCGGTAACGCTCCGGCGCCGGCGACTCCTGCACCGGAACCACCCTCGCCGCCAGGCCATATCAGGATCGCCCCCTGAGAAGGACGTCGGCTAGTCGACAATGCGGTTGTGACCCGAACATTCGAGCAGCTGATAACCGAGGCCGCTGCCGCCCCGGTCGACGGCTGGGACTTCTCCTGGCTGGATGGCCGCGCCACTGAGGAACGCCCGTCATGGGGTTACCAACGGCTGATGAGCCGGCGGCTGGCCACCACGTCGGCCGCGCTGGATCTCGACACCGGCGGTGGTGAAGTGTTATCCGGTGCGCAGACCTTCCCGCCGACGATGGTTGCCATCGAGACTTGGCCGCCGAACGCGGCGCTGGCCACCAAGCTGTTGCACCCTCGCGGCGTCGTCGTGGTCGCGACTCGCGACGTAGCGTCCTTGCCATTCGCCAACGAAGCATTCGACCTGGTGACCAGCCGGCACCCGATTCTGGTGCGGTGGAACGAGATTGCCCGCGTACTGCGCTCGGGTGGCTCCTACCTCGCCCAGCAGATCGGACCCGCGACAATGTCGGAGCTGGTCGAATATTTCATCGGACCACAGCCACACAAATGGGCCGAGCTGCATCCCGACACCCAGCGCGCCCAGGCGCACGCCGCCGGCCTCGAGGTCGTCGACATGCGGATGGAGCGGCTGCGTGCGGAGTTCTTCGACATCGCCGCGGTGATCTATTTTCTGCGCAAGGTGGTCTGGACCGTGCCGGACTTCAGCGTCGACCGCTACCGCGAGCAACTGCGCGAACTGCATAAGCGCATCGAAGCGGACGGCCCTTTCGTCGCCCACGCGACCCGATTGCTCGTCGAGGCCCGCAAGCCATAGCGACCGATCGGGCTGCCCGATCCGCACATCGATGCAACGATCTGCGTATGAGCATGGCGGGGATGGGCCTGATGGGTGTGGTCGCGGGTGCGTCGACGGCGGGCATCTTGGGGGTCGTGAGATTGGTGGGCGACACCTGGTTGCCGCGGCTCGCCGCCAGCTCTGAGCAGAAGCACCAGATGATCGCCAACCTGCACTCTCAGCGGCACGACGCGGTGCAACACTGGCGAGCGGGCCTCGCGAACGCGCGAGACGCGCACCGGCAATGGGCCGTTTCCCGCGATGGCGATGCGCCCAACGTCGTCGGCGACGAGTGGTTCGAGGGTCTGCGGCCGCACCTGCCCGCCACCGGCGAGGCCGCGAAACACCGCACGGCTCATGAAGTCAACTGCGACAACGCGACTGTGGCACTGCTGTCGCTGGAGATCGGCCGTGTCGAACAAGAATGGGTCAACGAAGCGAAGAGCTACCCGCGCCGTACGCGAAACTGACCTCAGCCGTCGGCCCGCAACACGTCCAGCGCATGCCGCAGATCCTGCGGGTACGGGCTGACGATCTCGATCTGACGCCCGTCGCCGGGATGCGTGAACGCCAGCGACCGGGCGTGCAGCCATTGCCGTTCCAGTCCAAGTCTTTTCGCGAGTTTCGGGTCGGCGCCGTAGGTCAAGTCGCCGCAGCACGGATGATGCAGCGCGGCGAAGTGCACCCGAATCTGGTGCGTGCGACCGGTTTCCAGATGCACGTCGAGAAGGCTTGCGGCGACGAAGGCCTCGACGGTGTCATAGTGGGTCACGCTGTGCCGGCCGTCGGTGGTGACGGCGAATTTCCAGTCGTGACCGCGGTGACGCCCGATCGGCGCGTCAACGGTTCCGCTGGACGGATCCGGGTGTCCCTGCACCAGCGCTTGATAGCGCTTGTCAACCGTGCGCTCCTTGAACGCCCGCTTGAGCGCGGTGTACGCCCGTTCGGAGATCGCGACGACCATCACCCCGGATGTGCCGACGTCGAGGCGTTGCACGATCCCCTGCCGCTCATGCACCCCGGAGGTGGTGATCCGGTAACCGGCCGCGGCCAGTCCGCCGAGAACGGTCGGCCCGGTCCAGCCCACCGAGGCGTGGGCGGCAACCCCGGCCGGCTTGTCGACGGCGACGATGTCGTCGTCGGAATACAGGATCGTCATGCCCTCGATGTCGACGGGCGTGTTCTCCACCGGCGCCGCCGGCTCGGGCAGCCGTACCTGCAGCCACGCCCCCGATTTCAATCGGTCCGACTTGCCGGCCGGCGCCCCGTCCAACTCGACCCCGCCGTCTTCGGCGAGCGCGGCGGCAGCCGTCCGCGACACGCCGAGCAACCGCGCCAACCCGGCGTCGACTCGCATGCCCGCGAGGCCTTCCGGCACTGGCATCGACCGATCGGTCATCAGCTCTGATCGACGCCTTCGCAGGGCCCGTCCGCCGCGCCGTCGGCTCTCCGCCGGCCGACGGTGTCGAAATCGAAACCGAGCGCTGAGAGCGTGACCAGCAGGATCGCCCCACCAACCACCGACGGGTCGGCGACGTTGAACACCGGCCACCAGCCGATCGACAAGAAGTCCACCACGTGTCCGCGCAACGGCCCCGGGGAGCGGAAGAACCGGTCGACCAGATTTCCCGTCGCGCCACCCAGGATCATTCCGAGGCCGACGGCCCACCACGGCGACACCAGCCGGCGTCCCATCCAAAAGATTCCGACCACGACAGCGCTCGCGATCAGCGTCAGCATCCAGGTGTAGCCGGTCGCCATCGAAAATGCGGCCCCCGAATTACGGACCAGCGTCCAGGTCACGGTGTCACCGATGATCGGCACCGGCTGGCCAGGCGTTAGCAGTTTGACCGCGAGTACCTTGGTGACGACGTCCAGGGTCAACACGACGGCCGCGACCGACAGCAGCAGCGGCTGCCGCCGTGCGGGCGCGACAGCCTGAGCTTCCCCGGCCGTATCGGCCTCGGTCACCGGCTCAGTCGACCCCGTTGGTTGCTCCGTCACTCGTCCATCATCCACTAGAGGTGCAGTGCCGACCCGCAGCGCCCGCCGATGCGCGATGATTTCTTCCATGAGCCGCGTGACCGTCATCGCCACCGGTGGGACGATCGCCAGTACCGCGCACGCCGACGGGGCGCATCGGCCGACACGGAGCGGCGCGGAGTTGGCGGCCGGTCTAGACGTCGACGTCGTCGACGTGATGGCCAAGGACAGTTCACGGTTGACCCCGTCCGACTGGGATGTGTTTGGCGCGGCAGTTCGAACCGCGGTCAGCGGTCGTGCCCGGGGCGTGGTTTTGATGCACGGCACCGACACCCTCGAGGAGTCGGCACTATGGCTGGACTTGACCTATGCGGGCGCCGTCCCGCTGGTGATGACCGCCGCTATGCGCGGCGCCGACGATCCTGATGCGGACGGGCCGGCGAATCTGCGCGAGGCGCTGGCGGTGGCGTCTGAGCCTGCCGCCCGTGACCTCGGCGTGCTGGTGTCGTTTGCCGGCCGGATCCTGCAGCCGTTGGGTTTGCACAAGGTGGCCACCGGCGAGGCCTTCGCCGGTCAATTGCTGGGCAGTGTGAACGGCGGAGTGACGCTGGCGCGGACCAAGACGCGGCCTTACCTGAGCGAGTTGACCGCAGCGGGCGCGCCGCGGGTCGACATCGTCGCGGCATATCCCGGCGGTGACGCGGTCGCGATGGACGCCTGCGTGGCCGCGGGCGCCCGCGGCATCGTGCTGGAGGCGCTCGGCTCGGGTAACGCCGCCGCCGCGGTGATCGACGGCGTGCGGAAGCACTGCCTGGCCGGGGTTGAGGTTGCGGTGTCTACCCGGGTGGTGGGTGGTCGGGTCAGTCCGGGATACGGTCCCGGACGTGATCTGGTCGACGCGGGCGCGGTGATGGTGACAGGGCTGCCGCCCAGTCAGGCCAGGGTGCTGCTAATGGCGGCGCTGGCCGCGCGGCTACCGCTGGGCGACGTCGTCGACCGCCTGCTCTGAGCTCGTTTCGGCCAGGGCAGCGACGTAGTCGGGCCAGTCGAGGCTGTCGATCGGATTCGCTCGAGTGATGTCGTCGGTGTCGGACGAGCACGTCCGCGCCGGGCCCGGACCCGAGCCGCGGGTCTCGAACCGCACGGTCACCACGCCGTGCCCGGCGCCCTGCACCCAACCATGGCCTAGCTCGCGGTGGATCACGTCGTCGCCCACCCGCCATTCCGCGGTGTCAGGCGTCCGTGACACCACCGCATCCGGGCCCGCGTGGGCCGTGTCCGCACCCGAATCGGTGTCCGACAGGGTCAGTTCCAGATCGGGGAACAGCGAATCCTGGCGCACGCTGCTCAGGCCCGAGAACCCAACGCCGAGTAGACGAATCGGCCCGATCTCGCGCGGATCGAGTAGCAACCGGCGGGCCAGCGCCGCCAGCGCCGCGCCGTCGGTGGTCGCATAGGGCAGGGTGGCCGAGCGGGTCAGCGTGCTCATATCGGACTTCTTCAACTTGACCGTGACGGTCCGGGCGCCGCGGCCGTCGCGACACAGCCGCTGATGAGCGTGCTCAGCGATCGGAGCGATCGCCTCGCGTAGCTCCTCAAGCGTGCTCAGATCGGCCGCGAAGGTGGACTCGGCGCTGATCTGTTTTGCTTCGGCACGTTCGGCCACCGGGCGGTCGTCGATACCGCGGGCCAACCGGTGCATCGCGGGCCCGATCGTGGCGCCGAGGATGTTGGCCACCTCGGCTTCGCTCAGCGCGGCCAGCTGCCCGATCGTCTCGATGCCCAGCCGATGCAGCTTCTCCTCGGCGACCGGCCCGATCCCCCACAACTTGCGCACCGCGAGCCCCTCGAGCAGCCGCTTCTCGTCATCGCGCCGAATCACTTGAATGCCATCGGGTTTGGCCAAGCCGGACCCGATCTTCGCGATCTGCTTGCCCGAACCGGCGCCGACCGACGCGATCAGGCCGGTCTCGTCGAGCACTCGTCGGCGCAACTCCGTGCAGAACTGCTCGACGTCGGTTGCGGATGCACCGACCAATTCCGGCGGCTCCCCGAATGCTTCATCGAAGGACAGCTGCTCCACGACGGGAACTATGGCCCGCACGGTGTCGAACACCCGGCGGCTCGCGACTCCGTAGACCACGCCGCGCGGCGGCAACACCACCGCCGTCACGCCGATCAACCGGCGGGCCTGGTGCATCGGCATGGCCGATCGCGCGCCGAACACCCGCGACTCGTAGCTTGCGCCGGCTACCACCCCGCGCCCGCCCAGCCCGCCGACCAGCACCGGGCGCCCCCGCAGCGTGGGCCGGGTGAGTTGCTCGACGGACGCGAAGAAGGCGTCCATATCGAGGTGCAGCACCCAGCGGGAATCCACAACCACCAGCCTCTCAAATACCGGCGACGAATTCGGAGCGCCAGGCCAGCGAACTCGAAGCTGATCCACTGGCAAGTGCCGGGTTACGTGGTGTAGACGTCGAGGTATGTCGATCGAGGAGCTGCCGCACCGGCTGCGGCAAGTAGCAGAGTCATTCGGAATTGACGCCGACCGGTATGACCGGGCACGACCGTCCTACCCCGACGAGCTGATACAGCGCGTCATCGCCGCAAGTCCCGGCACCGACTTCCTGGACGTGGGGTGCGGCACCGGCATCGGGGCGCGACAGTATCGGGCGTCCGGGATCAAC
>Ga0302326_10006738_pt1 | contig 25690 bp, 24 predicted proteins | sample Palsa_T0_3_FD_202264 | JGI IMG/M metagenome (GOLD analysis project Ga0302326, IMG submission 202264) | Peat permafrost microbial communities from Stordalen Mire near Abisko, Sweden - Palsa_T0_3 | ecosystem: Environmental > Terrestrial > Soil > Palsa > Peat permafrost | place: Sweden: Abisko... | reverse complement strand
CGAGCTTTCTCGCACGCTGCCCATACCAGGCGATTCTGAACCCATAAGACTCGCCCCCGTCCCTCCGCGTGCGACCCCAACTGGCGTCCACGTATTCGTCTTCCTCGGCCACGGCTTTGGCGCCAGGCATTGGACCCGCCGCTGGGCAAGCGGTCAAATCGCTGGCATCAATGAGCGGCTGCCATACGGCTTTTTCCATGCCGCCGGCGGTGGTTGGACCATCGAGTACTCAGAAGATCGGCTAGAAGGCCGCTCGATGAAGTACCTGCGCTCCGGTTTGCGGCTGATACTGGGCTTCGACTTGATTCACGCCTGGCGCAATCGCCGCTCAATCCGCACCGCCGACGTAATCTGGACCAGTACGGAGTTCGAGTATCTGGCGGCCCTGCTGCTGCTCCGGGCCCGGCCCCATGGCCGCCGTCCGCAGGTAATTGCCGAGAGCGTCTGGCTGTTCGACCGATGGGCGCGATGGTGGCTGCCGCGGCGATGGCTATATCGCTGGTTGATCGCCGGCGCCGATGCGCTGACGGTGCACTCGCCGGTGAATCTGCGGGTGGCGCGCGCGCTCTTTCCCGGGAAGCGCGTGGAGTTCATTCGATTTGGCATCGACCCGGACGCGATCAAGCCGGCCGTTCGGCGCGAAACTCATCACCCGCTGCGCATTGTTGCGCTGGGCAATGATATTCATCGCGATTGGCGTACGCTCATCGAAGCCGTCAAAACCATCGACAATTGCGAAGTCCGGATCGGCGGCAAAAGAATCCGCTGGCGCACGCGCGGCCGCACCAGAGGCGTGCGCCAGATTGTGATGCGTCGTTCCACGTCCGCGGCCGAAGTGGCGGAACTCTACGACCGGGCCGACCTGGTGATAGTGCCGCTAAAGCCCAACCTGCACGCTTCCGGTATCACCGCCGTCTCAGAAGCCTTGGCACGCGGTGTCCCGGTCATCTGTACCGATACGGGCGGACTCAGAGCCTACTTCTCCGAAGCAGAGGTGTGCTATGTCGCGCCAGGTGACGCGGAAGCACTGAGAGGGGCAATCCTCGATTTGGCCAGCGACCCCGACCGGCGCTTCGATCTGGTGACGCGGGCGCAGGCCAAAATCATCGGCAAATCGCTGAGTTCCCGCTCATATGCATTGCGTCATCGTGCCCTGTCACTAGACCTGCTTAATGCGGCGCGCAATCATACAGCGCGGGGCATGAAAACCATCGATAAACCTTCGGCCGCTAACGCGACGCCGCGCGTATTTGTTTTTCTAGGCCACGGATTTGGCGCGAGCTGGGCACGCGGCGAGTTGCCCGGCATCAATGAGGCCATGCCTTATGGTTACCATCATGGCCGCGAAGAGGGATGTATCGTCACGTATTCCGAGGATGCGCCGGAGGGTTCTTTTCGCCGCCTGATGCGGTTGGGTCTCCGTAAGTGGCTGGGATTCGACATGATTCACGCGTGGCGCAATCGGCGCGGGCTGCGTGATGCGAACGTGATCTGGACTCACACGGAACTCGAAAGCCTGGCGGCGCTGGCCTTGCTGCTGATGCGGCGGGACGCCGCGCGCCCCCGGGTGATCGCCCAGAGCATCTGGCTGTTAGGGCGCTGGCAGGAATTATGGGCGCCGAAACACTGGCTCTATCGAAGGCTGCTGCGGGATGCCGACGTCCTGAGTGTGCAATGCGAGGTCAGTCAGGCCGCCGCCCGCCGCCTCTTCCCGAACGCGAAAGTGGAGACGGTTCGCTTCGGTACCGACATCGACAAGGTGGTCCCGGTCAAACCACGGCCGCTACACCATCCAATTCGCATCCTCTCGCTCGGCCGTGACATGCATCGCGACTGGGCGACGCTGATCGCCGCGGTTGGCAATCGGCCGGAATTCGAAGTCCGCATCGGAGCAAGAAAAATCGACCGGAGCCTGGCCGCGAAAAGTGGCAATGTTATATTGGTCAAACCGACCTCGCAGCAATTGGCAGAGCTCTACCAATGGGCAGACCTGGTGGTCATCGCGCTCAAGCCGAACATCCACATATCCGGCATCACAGTATTGACGGAAGCAGCGCTATTCGGAGTGCCGGCCGTGTGCACCGACACCGGCGGCCTGCAGGAGTATTTCGACGATAAGTGCGTACGATACGTTCCGCCGGGAGACCCCGAAGCGATGCGCCGCGCAATCAATGAAGTCGCCGCGGACGATAGCCTGCGCTTCGAACTCGCTCGTAACGCGCAGGCGCACCTGATCGAAAGTGATTTGAGTACGCGCGCACGAGCGAGGAGACTCGCGGGCCTCAGCCGCGCTTTGCTTTCCGACAATGTCAAAGATCGCGGCGGCGAGAGTCAACTCGCGAATCCTCCTTTAGCGGAACCCACCGATGCCGCTGAAACGTTCGGTCGGGCGTCCTCCGGTGGACGCACCGCCGGCGACCCCTCATGAGCGGCTTGAAAAACTGTTTACGCGACGGTGTCGCCGTGGCGGATTCTAAAGGTAGCCTCGTCTCCAATCTGCGTATTCAAGGTGACGATTTTCCCAAACAATACCTCGGCCGAACGCTGCCCACCTGGATTATCGAGTATGGATTGCCGACCTGCGCTCCGGCCACCCGTCCCGAGCATTACAATTGCGTCGCGCCGCGCGAACAGGCAGCCTTTCATGCACGTGGCTGGATCATCGGCTTCAGCAAGGAGTTCGCCAGCGTATCCGCGAGCCGTGGAAAACCTGATCAAACCTTCCGCGACGTCTCCTTAATTACGTCAACACACGGCCACTAATTTGTGCAACGATATGTTCAATGGCATCTATTCTACTAGCACCATAATACTGTATATTGTAATCAGTGATTACATTGAGTTAAGTCGTGACCGGCTGAGCCACAATTGCGCTTGGTTCGCAGGCCGCCCAAGCGGGCGATCGACATGACGAATCACGTTAGCGCACCGGGGATTAGTTGTGCCTTGGTAACTGGTGGCGCGGGCTTTATCGGCTCGCATGTGGTTGACACTCTGCTCGAACACGGAGTGCGGGTTCGTGTGGTCGATAACCTCAGTACGGGCAGGCGCGCACAGGTGGCGGCGGACGCTGAATTTATCGAGGCCGATATTCGCGACCCCGGCTCATTCTATGGCGCGTTCAAAGGCGTCGATTGCGTTTTTCACGTTGCGGCCCTCGCCCGTGTTCCATTATCGATCGAAAAGCCCGTCGAAACCGACCTGGTCAATGTTATCGGAACGCTCAACGTGTTAATCGCGGCGCGCGACGCCGGTGTCCGGCGTTTCATTTTTTCTGGCTCGTCTTCGGTCTATGGTGAACAGCCAACGATGCCCCTGCGCGAAGACATGAAGCCAAACCCGATGAACCCATATGCGTTGCAAAAACTGGCCGCCGAGTTATATACGCGGATCTTCAACCAACTCTATGGGCTCGAAACGATAACCCTGCGCTATTTCAACGTTTTTGGACCGCGCATGATCCTCGATGGCGCTTATCCGACCGTGATTGGAGTTTTCCTTAGGGCGCGCCGCAACGGGATGCCGATGACGGTATGTGGGGACGGCGAGCAGACGCGCGACTTTACCTTTGTCAGCGACGTCGCCCGAGCAAATCTGCTTGCGGCCCGATGCGATAATGCGGACGGCCGCGCGATCAATATCGGTCAGGGACGCGGGGTCAGCGTGAACCGGATCGCAGAGCTTATCGGTGGCGAAAAGGTTCACATAAGCGCTCGCCCGGGCGAACCGCGCGATACGCTCGCCGACTTGAGCCAAGCGGAATCCATTCTGGGCTGGCGACCGCAGGTTTCGACCGAAGAAGGACTCGATCAATTGATCCGCGTCGCCGCGCTTAACGATCAAAACACTAAGACGAGTATCTGAGCATGCCAGCATCGCTAAAAAATACCTACGGAGCGGAGTTTTACGCTCAACACATTACCGGTTCGGTGCAATCAGCGGGGATCGTCGCGGCCCTGGTCACGGAGCTGATAAGACCGAACAGTGTCGTCGATGTCGGATGTGGCATGGGCGGATGGCTCCGCGCGTTCGGTGAAAACGGCGCCCGTGAACTTAGCGGAATCGACGGCGACCACGTCGATCGCTCAAAGCTCTTTTTCGATTCTTCGCGTTTTTCAGCCGTGGACCTGTCGCAGCCGTTCAAGATAGACGGACGCTATGATCTCGCGCTCTGTCTCGAAGTGGCAGAGCACATCCCGCATGAGCATAGCGGAGACCTGGTGGGCGCGCTGTGCGCTGCGGCTCCCGTCGTGCTCTTTTCCGCCGCGGTTCCGGGACAGGGCGGCACCGGTCACATTAACGAACGCTGGCCTGAATATTGGCGCGAGCGCTTCCAAGCGCGGGGATTTCGCATGTGCGATGTAGTCCGGCCGCGCGTGCGTGAGGATCGGCGCGTGGTCTGGTGGTACCGTCAGAACCTCCTCATTTATGCCAACGAGGAAGGCCTAGCGGCTCATCCTCTACTCCGGACAGATTCCAACGCCAGCGAAATCGAATGGGTCCACGTCAATATGCTGCGCGACGCGGGCGTGCGAAATCTATTGTGCCATGTGCGCCCGGCACTTATTAGCGCAATCACCCGAAGATTCTCTAACAACCGTGAAGCATCCACCAGTAACGGGGAAGTATCCAATGGAAGGAGACGCGCGGATGAAACCTGACGCTCAAACGAGTGAGTTTTCTCCACACCGCGAAAGCGATGCGGCCGGAATCGGTGCACAGACCGGCCGCAGGCAGCGCAAGCCCGTCAGAATTGTCCCGAAGGGTTGGGGCCGCGAAGTGTGGCTGGTAAACAACGACCTTTATTGCGGCAAGATCCTTGAAATTCTCAAGGGTAAGCGCTGCTCCCTACATTTCCACAAGCTCAAAACCGAGTCGTTTTTCCTGCGGACCGGCCGCCTTAAGGTTTTCGTCAAGGAATCGCCATCTGCGGTCGCCTTGGAAGAATTCGAACTCGTAGCCGGCGAATGCATGGACATTCCACGTGGTTTGGTCCATCAAATGGAGGCTCTCGAAGATTCTGAACTTTTCGAATTCTCCACTCAGCATTTCGACAGCGATTCCAATCGTCTCGTCCCGGGTGACTGAAAACGGGGCGGAAAGGATCTATAAAGGCCGAGACTGGTTCCTGATAACGCGCAAGAACCACTCACGCGAGGCGCCTGGTGCATCAAGCTCCGGGCGTTTTCGCATCTGGAATTCGTTGTGTAGCGATTTCATTCTACGAGCCCGGAGATACGATTGTGTTTCGCAAAATGTTAGAATGCGATCCGATGAAACGCTACCTCCTACTTGCCGCTTCCCTCGTACTGTCGCTATTAATCGTACCTGCATGGTGCCTGCCCGCTGCCGCCGGGAACGGAATTCGAGTGGTGGTGAAGGGTTTGCGCGATAATCAGGGCCGCGTCGGGTGCGCTCTCTTCAACGGAGCGGACGGCTTTCCACGCCATAAGAAGAAAGCATTCCGGACTATGGTAGCGGAGAAGCACGACAATGTTGGCGTGTGCGATTTCGCCGGCGTTCCTGCCGGAACCTATGCCGTAACCGTCCTCGACGACACCAACATGAATGGCAAAATGGATTTCAACCTGATCGGCATGCCGACGAAGGGTTATGGCTTTTCCAATGACGCGAAGGCTACGCTCTCGCCGCCTTCTTTCAGCGCGGCCAGCTTCAGTTACAGCGGCCAAGGCTCGCTCGACGTGCCGATCAATATCGTTTACCGCTAAGACCTCGCGCATTCCGTGATCATCGCCCTCCATCCGCAAAGGGCTCGCCACCACCAGCTATCAACGCTCAATCTTTTCGCGTCTGAAAGAAGATTCGTGTCCTCGAACGCGGCGGCCGCGCTTCTCCAGACCCTCCTAATTACGATCTTCCACGTCCGCCAGCTTGGTTCCGGCAGCCAGCGCCCCAAGTTACGGATTCAGCTCAGGCCTTAAAAACGAAGGCCGTGATCCGTAATTTGGACCACGGCCTTCGTCGCTAATCGTTACTACTATTGGTCGGCCGGCACCAACTCCACCCGGCGATTCTCCGCACGCCCTTCTGCAGTCTTGTTGGTCGCAACGAAGTTGGTCTTGCCGAAGCCCTGCGGCACCAATTGGTCGGCCGGAATGCCTTTGTCCTCAAGGTAGGTCGTGACCGCCTCGGCGCGCCGCTGCGACAGCTTGAGGTTGTATGCTGACGAGCCGATCGCGTCGCAATAGCCGTTGACGTACACCTTCACGTTCGGATTTGCCTTCAACGTCTCGGCCGCTTCATCCAGGACCGGCTTGTCAACCTCGCGGATAAACGACTTGTCGAAGTTGAAATGCACTCCGCGCAACACGATCTTTTCCGGCGCCGGAGGTGGCGGCGGTGGGGGTGGAGGTGGCGGCGGTGGAGGAGGCGATGGAGGAGGCGCTTCGGGTGTTCCGCCCATCATGCAGCCCATAACGCCGCCGATTATCGCGCCACCCACCACGCCAACCGGAATGCCGATCTCGTAAGCTTTCGAGGAACCATGCCCTGACGTCGCCGCACCAGCGGCGCCAAGCCCACCGCCCGCGACGGCCCCGACTCCCGCGCCAATCAGGCACGCCTTCTCCCGCTCGGGAGTCATCGAGCCGCAACCCGCTATCATGGCGGTAACCCCCAACCACATCACCTTTTGCGCAACTCGTAGTCTCATGATTTTGCTTTGGTTCCCTCACTTTTCGTCTGGATGTCGAGATCGTGGTCAACCTCGAAATAGATAACCGACCGGCAGCCCGGCAGGAATAACCCGCAGGTTAAGCTTGCGTTCTAAGATTGTTACGTCAGTCTGACCAGAGTCAGTCGCAAGCCATTATCGATTCAATCGAATTAAGGCTGATTAAAGTTCACGATCGTTGGGCGGACGTCCAGCGTTTTTCACTCCAATGGCCTCATCGATGACGGGTTGGTGACTCTCCGGCTATCGTGGTGGTCTCGCAGTGCCTGGGACAATGTCCCCAATCCGCCCACGCCCATTTCATCATCAACTGAGTGATTTTGCCCGAGGCCTTTTTCACTGTCTGGTTGGAAGATGGGCGCAGAAACGCCCCAGCGGTAGAGCGCCAGTGCCATAACGACGTAAACAACAACAATTGCGACAATTGCGAACCAAGTGACTACGTCCGCGCCACGCTACCCCAGATGTTGGAACCTCGAGCCACCGGAGAAGTAAGGTATCGTTGCAGTTCGCAAGGACGGATTCTTCCTGCTTTGTGTCGATTTCATAATGGCAACCCCTCATATACCCAAGGGGCGTGGAAAAGGGCCGCCACAGCTTGTGGCTCGATTTTTCACTGCGAAAAAAGCTGAAAATGGTCCGCCTTGGGAGTCTTATTTACGGACAAGCCACCGACGACGAGCCTCGAGTCGGGGCGATAATTCTGGCGTGTTACAAGGCGCCCTGCGGATTGCGCAGGTCGCCTTGCAACAATAAATCGACCCGCCTGAGCGACAGACCAGGTCAGCGAGTCCAGGCAAACACCACCCGGGTTTTGAAGGCCACCTTGGTCGGGCTCATGTTGATATCGACGTTGTATTCGAAATGGCCCATGCGCGAGGTCCCGGACGGTATGATCGCGTTGGAGCTGGCGAGCGACGTGCCCAGGTCATTCGCCGAGACGTTATTGGCGTACAACTCGGTTGGATCGATATTCACCATCACCGCCCGGGTCACGCCGCCCAAGGGAGCTGGCGACGCGAAGCCGGGGATAGTGAAGAGCTGCAACCGCATAAAATTGAAGGCATAGTCGAATAATTGCGGATACGGACTTGGTATCGCTGGTGACATTCAGTTGAGCGACGGGGGACGTCGGCCGGGTTGTAAGAGATAATCTGCGGCGGTTCCGTGGCGCGCGCCATGTTGGTCAGAATGGTTTCCGAGACCGCGTTGATCTGCGCGATCGCGCTTGCGATATCCGCGCCGGGCTGAAATAGATCTTAAGCAGACCTACTCCGAGCATCGATTCCGACTCCAGCAGCAGTTCACGATTGAGGCCCGCCTTTTCTCCAAAGGCGACCGCCTCAGCGATCGCCTGCATGTTCACACCGAGCAATGAGTTGACCACCAGCTTCATGGTGGTCCCGGAACCGCTGGCCCCCAGGTGGAAATATTGCTTCGCCAAGGCAGAGAAAATTGGTTGGCAGGCGTCGAATGTATCCGCGTCGCCGCCGCCAAGAAGTGTCAGCGTTCCCTGCTCAGCGGCGGGCGTGCTACCGGAAATGGCAACATCCAGAACTTCAATGCCCCGCTCGCTGCCCAGCCGATAAAGCTTTCGCGATGTGTCGGGTGAGACCGTGCTCATCTCCATCACAATCGTTCCGGGGTTCGCGCAAGCCAGAACTCCCTACGGACCTTGATAGACGTTCAGAACCGCTTCGTCATAGGGCAGGCACGAGATAACCACTTCTGATTTCATTGCCAGTTGACGAACGCTTGGCGCTGATATCGCGCCTTCAGCGGCGAGGGACGTCTTGCTGCTTGTGCGGTCGTACGCGATGACCTTAAAGCCGGAATTCATAAGCCGGCGCGCCATGCGCTGTCCCATAGCTCCGAGCCCTATAAATCCGATCGAGGAATGTTGCGTAATCATTTGTCTCAAAACTCCTTTGAACCGCCGACAGTTATCGCCGACTTCTTTGGTTTAACGCTCATCACGTCATTGCTTGGGCGTGAAATCTCGGCGCACAACGTGTGCCCTCCTATGTCTCGAATGCGGCGCTCGTTTGCCTCTCTTCACGAAGAGTCGAAAAGAGTCCCTCGCCAGCCATGCCTGTTGAGTTGGGCCGCGATACCGCCATAGGCTGGAGATAGGGAATTGCTGGATCATCCCACGGCTCGCCCAGATCTCCGTTCACTCCGGGCATGAACTTTTCATCCAACTGCGGCAGTGGAAGTTGAACTGATTCGTTCGGCAGCGGGACCAGAGCCGGGTCGCGCCAGCGATAGTCTCGACTTCTCCTTTGGTGGTGGTGGTGAAGTATAAAGCGTTGGCGGAACAGATTGAGCGATTATCCGGGAGACTGTGTAACGCTGGCCTGAAGTCGGGCGACCGCGTCGCGATCGTATTGCCAAACAGCCTGGAGTTCCTCGTAATATTTCTGGCTCTGACTCACGCCCGGCTGATCTCCCCTCACCGACTGTTCTCATGAAGAACGCGCGCTACGACAAACTTATCGAAGCGTTCAACTACACCGGCTACAACGTGACCGATCCGCGAAGCCTGACAAAGGCTCTCACCGTAACTCTCGCGCCTGGCAAACCGGCATTATGCGTCGTTATTAAGGGCTAACTAAGACGGGTACAAGCGCATGAGCACCCGTACTGGAATCGTACTAGCTGCGACAGCGTGACTGTGCCCAGCGTCATGGTGTCGTAACCGTGGCGGCAGAACGCTCGGCAGCGGGGTCAAACGGCCGTTTCAATACCACCGGGATTGCCTTCGCACTCGGCGTGCCTGAAATCGCATCATGCGCGTAGAGCGGCAGCAGCGGATTCGCTTCGGGATAATACGCCGCGCAGCAGCCGTCAGGTATGCGGTAGGGAACAACCTTAAAACCCCGTATCACGCGTTCGATTCCGTCAGTGGATAGAGTGTAAATATCCACTCGGTCCTCGGCCGCCAGCCCGCGCTTTTTAATCTCGTGGGCGTTCAAAAACAGAACATCGCGCTGATTGTAAACGCCCCGATAACGATCGCTGTTAGTGTAGATAGTGGAGTTGTATTGATCGTGACTGCGAATCGTACTCAGCCAAAGGGCATCCGGATTGTCTTGATGCTCGTCCTCATCGATGCCGGGGAATACGATAAAGTTCGCTCTGCCGTTTGGAGTCTTCCAGATCCGCTCGCGCGCGCTGTTGGCTAGATGAAATCCGCCTGGAACTTTGATCCGCGCGTTAAACCCCTGGAAGATCGGAAGGACTGCCTCGATTTTGTCCCGGATGCGTGAATAGTCATCGACCAGCCATTCCCATGGAACCACCGATTTGTCGCCAAGCGTCGCTCGCGCCATCTGCGCAACAATCCAGGGCTCCGAACGCAGGTGCGGGCTTGCCGGAACGAGCATGCCTCGCGATGCCTGCACCATCGACATTGAATCCTCGATGGTGACCTCCTGCACTGCGCCGTCCGGTCCGCGATCGACTTCGGAACGTGCCAGGCACGGTAGGATCAAAGCTTTCCGCCCGTGAACGATGTGAGTCCGGTTTAGCTTGGTCGCGACATTCACAGTGAGATTTAGCTTTCGAAATGCTTCACTGATCAGAGGAGTGTCGGGAGCTGCGGCTACGAAATTGCCGCCCAAACCGATGAACACCTTGGCCTCGCCCCGCATCATCGCTTCCAGAGCGTGCACCACATCGTGCCCACGCTCCCGCGGTGGGTCGAAGCCGAACACCTTCTGCAAGCTATCCAGGAATTCGCTGGTTGGTCGCTCCGTGATGCCTACTGTACGATCGCCCTGAACATTCGAGTGCCCGCGCACCGGAACGACACCTGCACCCGGCTTGCCGATGTTTCCGCGCAAGAGCAGCAGGTTTACGATCTGCTGCACGTTCTGCGTGCCACGGCGATGTTGAGTTACACCCATGCCAAAGCAGGCCATGGCATTATTGGCCTTAAGATACACGTGCGCCGCCTCTTCGAGTTGCGCGCGGGATAGACCGGATTGCCTCTCGATAGCAGGCCAGGGCGTTGTCCGCAGATCAGCGCACAAGGCCTCGAAGCCAGCTGTTTGACCTTCGATAAACTCGATATCCAGTACGCGTGGCTGATCCTCGCCGAGCGCTCTATCGTCGGCCTCGATGATCCCCTTCATCACACCTTTCAGCGCCGCAACATCGCCACCAACCTTCACCTGATAATAGTGTGTCGCGATTGGCGTCGAGGTCATGGTCGCCATCTCGATCGGGCTCTGTGGTGCCTGAAAGCGCTCAAGCGCCCGCTCCCGCAGCGGATTGAAAACAACAATTCGAGCGCCACGGCGCGCAGCGTTATGTAACTCGGTCATCATCCGAGGGCTGTTAGTGCCGGTGTTTTGCCCAATCACGAAAATCAGATCCGCGTGATCGAAGTCCTCAAGCAGGCACGTACCCTTGCCGACTCCAATCGCCGGGGGCAATCCCTGGCTGGTCGGCTCGTGGCAAAAGTTTGAGCAGTCCGGAAAATTGCTCGCTCCGAACTCCCTTGCAAATAATTGGTAGAGAAATGCCGCTTCGTTGCTTGATCGCCCTGACGTGTAAAATTCCGCCTGGTTCGGATGCGACAGGCTTCGCAGTTCTTCACCAATCAGCGCAAATGCGTTAGGCCAGTCGATTGGCACGTAATGGTCTGTCGCCGAGTCGTACACCATCGGACGGGTAATTCGACCTTGTTCCTCGAGCCAGTAGTCTGACTGTTGAGCAAGCTCGGTTACCGAATGCGTGGCAAACAATTCAGGCGTCACGCGCTTGGCGGTCGCCTCAAAGGCCAAAGCCTTCGCCCCGTTTTCGCAAAAGACCAGCGACTCTCCGCGTCCCGGGGCAGGGTCAGGCCAGGCGCAGCTCGGACACTTAAAGCCGCCGGGCTTGTTCATGTGGTAGAGCGCCCTCGCCCCTTTGAACAAAACCTTCTGCTCCAAAAGCACCGCGGCGGTAGCCTTGGCTGCTCCCCACCCGCCACCAGGCTCGTGATACGGCTCAATTCGCGGTTTGCGTCTCATAGTCCCTCCGAGTAGCGCACTTCATAAGGTCTGAAAAGCGACCGAACAATTTCGGGCGTAGCTCCTACTGCTCGCCTCGAAACAACCTCGGCGCCCAAACTACTGTTACGGGATTATGAATGCCTTCCTTCCCTGGCCGCTTTCAATCTCCAAGTTTTGCTTTTCGTTTGGGCTGCGCAGCTGGTCATAAAGAATTCCGAGGTATCGCCAGAGATTCGTTTGTCAGTAGGGATTCAAAACGAGAATTGCCACGCCGCCAAGGAACTATGCGACCACCGCCACCCCTGCCATTACCCCGTCTAGCCACGGCGGGGCTGGGGAACTGATAACGCCGATCGCAAGGATGTTTCGAATACTTGACCTGCTAGGCTGCGTGTGTGATGCGCAGCCTACTGAGCACTTTCCTCGAGGATCCGGCACTGCCTCGGTGGCAACTCCGTGGATTGGGGCGCGCGAGCCGTATCGTCATCGCACGCTCGCGATTGCTCCTGCGGCCGCCCCGGAAAGTTAGTGGTGCACCATCTTGTAAATCATCCCGAGCTATTGAGCGAGTGAAAAACTTTCCGCACCCTTAGACGCAATATAGGAATGGATCAGCGCAACTTCGCCGCGAGCAAGGTCGAAATCGCTGTCAAGAAGTCCTTCGTAGCCTATGCGGGCTACGCCAGTCTCGATGAACGATTCGACCCGAGGCTTACAAAAGGGCGCAAATCCGTAGCCCAATCTTCAAGTTCCCTCCGAGCAGGCTGTTGGAGCTTGTTATTAACGTCTTGCGGGCTCGGCTTTTTCGTGGCCTCACATAAATATCCGGTTATTTGACAGATCGTGACAACCGAGGTGATTTGAAGGAAGTTGCAGTGGACCAGATAGTCATCAGCGCTTTCGGCGTGATCCGCTCCTAACGCTGTTAAATCCTGATCCGCTCGACCTCATCCAGCGAAATCTCGTCCTGGGTGCGGTCGTACAGCTTTGTGGTGCGCGGCGACTCATGCGCCGCAATCTGCTGGGCGTGTTCGAGCGTGCCACCATTCTGCATGTAGGTCGTTATTCCCGTCGCGCGAAATGTGTGGCAGCAGGTGGAATAGGGCAGGGCGGCCGCCGCGGCGCGCCGTTTGATCATGGCTAGAACGTCCTCCCGCGCCATCGGGTTCTCGGTAAGCTTGTTTCCCTTCCGAATCGCCCGGAAGAGCGGCCCTTTCTTTTCGGCGACAACGCCGGCTGCATCGATCCAGGCATCCAGGTAGGTCGCAAGATTATGATGGCACGGCACTTCATGACGCTTGCCGCCTTTCTCATGGAGCCGCAGCCACGCGCGCTTGCCGTTCTCGAAGTAGTCCTCCACTCTCAGCGTCGCAGCGGCGCTCACGCGGGCGAAGCTGTAAACCATGACGCCGATGAGGGCGCGATCGCGGAGTCCGCTGAGTTCGGTCACGTCGATGGAGTCCAACAGTTGCCGGGCCTGGCCGGCCGACAGAACCGGAGTCTTGCCGCGCTTTACCACGTACTTCGGCCCGCGCACCGCGCCGGCTGGGTTTGACGGCAGGATGCCGCCAGTAACCAGGTAGTCAAAGAGTTGCCGGATTGCGGCCAGATGCTGTTTGACCGACGGCTTGGCCATCCCGGCGCCGAGCTGCTCAATGTAGGCGGCCACGGTCGTCGGCTTGATGGCGTCCAGCCGCAAGCCGCGTTGCTCGCACCAATCGAAGAACTGCCGGACGGCCAAGGCATAAGCCATCCGGGTGTTGCGGTTGCGGATGTTGGCGGTGAAAAACTCGATGAAGCGCTCACTCGTGTGGGCGCCGGCCGTCGCGATCGCGGCCGGTAGCGTATCGAGGCCAACGCGAATGAGCGCAGGTGGCGAAGCGACCACGTCGTCAGTGGTCAAAACTATGGGTTCCTTCGGCTCGTTAGGCATGGATCCATCGCCTCCTCACCCTACTCTTTTATCTATCATAAAGGACGTTGAACTAAGCCGCTTCGCGGCAGTTGGATAGGGCATGCGGGATCGAGTCCTGTCGGCCTGAATCTCACGTCACTTTCTGCCAGGTAAATTTTCTCCCATTCGCCATCTTCCCGGTCCTTGCGAACCAGTTCGATCGCTTATCTCATCGGTTGGTTCTCAAACCCATCGAGAGGAGATTCGCGATGACCGAATTACGTCGAAGGATGCTCGAAGAACTGCGGTTACGGAACTACTCGCCCAATACGATAGAGGTTTTACCTCCGCGGTGTGGCGAATTTCGCTCACCACTTCCGCGTTTCTCCGGATCGGCTCGGACCGGAACACGTCCGGGAATACCAGCTGTTCCTGGTTGAACGGAAGAAAGTCTCGTGGGCGGTGTTCAACCAAACGGTATGCGCACTACGTTTTTTCTATCACCACACCCTACACCGCGACTGGATGATTGAACATATTCCGTACCCGCGGCACGAGCAAAAACTACCGGTAGTATTGAGTCCAGCGGAAGTGACGGCAGTCTTCGACGCCACCCGTAACCTCAAACACCGCGCCATCTTGATGACCATCTATGCCGCCGGCTTACGCGTTTCCGAGCTCACCAACCTCCAGGTGACGGATATCGACAGCCCACGTCAGGTCATCTGCGTTCGTCAGGGCAAGGGTCGTAAGGATCGCCAGGTGATGCTCTCGCCCAAGCTCCTCGAGTTGCTCCGCGTCTACTGGAGACGCTACCGACCTACGTTCTGGCTCTTCCCCGGCAAGATACCGGATCGCCCTATCACCCGAGAGACGGTCTTCACCATCTGCAGGCAAGCAGGTGAAGCCGCTCAGCTTGCAAAGCCCATATCACCCCATACCTTGCGACATTGTTTCGCCACTCATCTGCTGGAAGAGGCGACCGATCTGCGCCGCATTCAGATTCTGATGGGGCATCGTAACCTGAAGACCACGGCCAGATATCTCCACGTTTCCAACCTAGCGGTACGTTCCACCGTCAGCCCGTTGGATCGGCTGCCCTATCCGGATCCGATCCCGGCTCCGTGACCGCGCCCGCGCTGGAACTGGCCGATATTTTCCGCATCCACGGTCCAGTCTATCTCGATACCTATGGCGCTTCGCTCAACGCTGGCCAAAGGAAAGCGTTGAGGGACATCGCAGTCTGTCGCACCGCCGCGCTCGGTGGCCACGTCGAACAATGCGACCGTTGCGGACACCGCACGATCGCGTATTGCTCCTGCCGCAATCGCCATTGCCCGAAGTGCCAGAGCGCCGCCCGCGCGGCGTGGCTGGACCGACGCGCCGCCGAGCTACTGCCGGTAGCGTACTTTCACGTCGTCTTCACACTGCCGCAGATGGTCGCGCCCCTGGCCTTGCAGAACCAACGGATTGTTTACGGCATGCTCTTTCGCGCAGCGGCCGAAACCCTCTTGCAAATCGCCGCCGACCCCAAACATCTGGGCGCTAGGATCGGCTTCGTGGCGGTACTCCATACGTGGGGTCAGAATCTGCATCATCATCCGCACCTGCATTGCGTCGTTCCCGGTGGCGGCATCGCTCCCAACCGTTCACGCTGGATTGCTTGTCGCCGGCAGTTTCTCCTGCCCGTGAAGGTGCTCAGTCGGCTCTTCCGCGCCAAGTTTGCCGACTACTTGCGCCGAGCTTTCCATCACGGAGAGTTAGTCTTTCATGGCCAGTTGCAGCCGCTTGCGCAAAAGCACACTTTCATCGCCTGGCTAAACCGGATTGTCCGATGCGAGTGGGTGGTTTACGCCAAACCGCCCTTTGGTGGACCACATCAGGTCCTGAAGTATCTGGCGCGTTATACTCATCGCGTGGCGATCGCCAACCGGCGCCTGGTTGCACTTCAGGACGGTCACGTGAGCTTTCGCTGGAAGAACTATAGCCACGCCGGCCAGTCCGCCATCATGACGCTGCAGGCGAACGAGTTCATTCGTCGCTTTCTACTACACGTATTACCGCGCGGCTTCGTGAAAATCCGCCACTTTGGCTTCCTTGCTAACCGCAGTCGCGAGGACAATATCCGCTTATGCCGCATACTGCTGGACGCGCGATCACCCAACGTCCGCGATGCTGCACTTACCAGGCAGCCGCAGCCCAACCCATCCGATCGCTGTCCGCTGTGTAACGAAGGGAGCATGCGGCCGGTCGAGATTCTCCTGCCGCGGGCCTCGGCTCTCGCCCGCGCCCGGATCCCGATTGGGGCACTGCGATGCGATACCTCATGAACCGGCGTGTGCGACCACTTTCCTCGGGGATGCCTGCGCGACTCGCGACGTTGCATGGGAACCTGCGCGCCCGAACGCCAAATCGGGCTCAAACTTACCCGCCGCACAGCCGTGCCAACGCTCCAGGCCCAACTCGGACATTACGCCGGGCGTGCTGACCAGCAGAGCATCGCGATTCAAATCCCATAGAGCGGCTTAATTCAACGAATTGTATCCGAAATGCTCGCGCTGCTCCCTGCCTGAACCCACCGTCTTAACTTGAGCACTTCAGATACAATCCTTTTCGTTATGAGAGATAAAAAGATAAGGGGGCAGTGCTTTAAAGCTCGGTATTTTCGGAATGTCACCGAAGGCCGTCCATTTGGGGTCCTTTTCTTTACTTATCAGTCTGTGATAATGATAATCGAGTGGCGCGTGACAAATCGCTCGACACGCTGCTCGATCTTGATGGGCAAGTACTCGTGGTTGATCCGGAAGGTCGGCACTGGGTGCGGTTCGTTGTGCGACGTGTAACCGCTACGGAGGCTAAGCCCCATGGCTTGGATTATTCGCTGACGCTCCATGGGCCGGACAGTGAACGGCTTGTTGGATTTGACAACGCCCACGCTGTCAGAAGCGCATCAGGTCCAGGCGGGAAAGCAGGGACCGCTTTTGATCACAAACATCGGCTCAAAACGGTGCGTCCTTACGAGTACCAGGATGCGGCGGCGTTACTCGCAGACTTCTGGACTGCTGTTGACGAAGTGCTCCGCCAGAGAGGAGTGATACTATGAAAACTCTAAAAATCGGCATCGCGTCTTACGACGAGATGAAGGCCCGCACCATGGCGATTGCACGTGGCGAGGTGAAGGCCAAGCGGGGGGAGCCCAAGGTGTGGTTCACGTCGACGGAGAGCTTCGCAAAGGTGTTATCCAACAGAAACCGTGCGCTATTGAAGGTGATCGCTAAAAGCCGTCCATCGTCGCTGCAAGAGCTCGCCAAGTCCACAGGGAGGAAACCGTCAAACCTCTCCAGAACGCTCAAAACGATGGAACATTACGGTTTTGTGCGGCTCCACCGTGGCGAACGCGGTCGAATTCGGCCAGAAGTACCATACCGTTCTATTTCCCTCGACCTGCCCCTAAGCGCCTAATAGGCCACAAGGGGGATCTCGTGTCTGCCTTTCTCATCGACGACGGTGGTCGTCGTCACGAAATCGGAACTGACCGTCCGTTTAGGATCGGTCGCGAGCCGGGATGCGACATCGTAATACCGGACGATTCGGTATCTCGTGAGCATGCGAGCATATCGGCGAGCGGTAACCGTTTTTTTCTCCGCGACTTCAACAGTTCGAATGGAACGTTTGTAAATGGCCACCGCATCAGCGCTGACCCCGTGTTGCTCTCAGATGGTGACTCAATTCGGTTCGGTTGCGTCCATTTTGGCTTTCGCAGCGAAGCAGTTGCGTCCCAGCGGGTCTATTGCACAAAGTGCCGGGCCTCGATCGACCCGTCATCGAGCCGATGCTACGCATGTGGTGCTCCCAGAGTTGCAATGCCCGACGCTCCGACCGTGGAGCTTCCCGCTGGGAATTCCTGGCAGATTGCCGCGAAATCTCCATCTTTCCCGTCCTCAGCTGTTCCCTCATCTCCGCAAGCGGACTATGAGCTTCCCCTATTGCTGATACCGATAGCCGCATCTTTCCTTGCCTGGTTCTGGATCGGCAGCATGTCGCTGCTTCAAGGTCCGCGATCGTGGCTCGGGCTTCTCACAGTTCTGACAGTGCTCTCGACAGCTGCAATCGCAGCCGCGGAAGCGAGCAAGCTAGGAATGCGTCGACCCCGCAGTGCGGGCATCGAATCACCGGTCGGCTGGTTTATCGGCATCGCGGCACTGTGGATCGTCGGCTATCCCGTGTATCTGAGGAAACGCCGTTTATTCGGTCTAAAGGACAGATGTCTCGCGGGAATGGCCATCGCGCTTGTCTTTGTCGGCACAATCACAGCCCTTGAGTGGGGCATTGAGTCGTCCATAAGCGATCTTCGCGCTAAGCTTCATGCACCAGAAACGACTGGGAGCGAAGCGCCATCGCCCAGCGCAGCTAGCTCTTCGGGCTCCGCCGAAACACCCGATGATCTCAATAACGCACTCCTGCTCGTACGACCTGGCGTGGGCGACTTCGGCGGCCTCAAGGTAAGTAGTCTCTTGGACTGCGTAGAGAAATCATCAAAATTTCCTCGGCTCACTAATGTCGCCGATGAAGGCTACGATAGGTACGTTGTTCATTTCGAGAACGATAAGAAAGAGTGGATGGAATTACATTTTCGGTTAACGGGTCCAACTGCATTACTCGAATCGATTCAGACGGGGACGGCACTTCCGTCGACGATTGGCAAGGGATGCTCGTGGCTGTCCAGGAAATGTGCGCAAGCACTTCCCCCGCTAGTCCCGGCGCCATCCCATCGCCGTAGTGTGGGTCGCCCTCGTCAACGGAGCGGAGCACGGCGGCATGTATTGCGGTGGCAATCGCGCCGTTATGTATAGATTCGAATCTTACACTCAGTCGCTCGACATTTTATACTGCGCAAAGGACGTTATGCAGTATAAAAAGGCCTAGCACCTCTGCCCATGGCCTTTGTTCGGCGCCATACCGGCACGCGCATCACGTCGATATGAGGGCCATAGGTCCACATTAGTTTATACTGAATAGTTTTCATGCTAGTCGGTCACTTGTTCAAAAAGATTTGGCCGCAACGACCGCCGGTGATGTTTCCTTCCAGGTGGGTCCAGTCAGCATTGGGAGAGGCACTAAAACCGAGGGCAACCCAGTTCGCTGGATTGCTTATCCATCCAGCTGGGTCAACGTGTAAACTATTCGATGACGAGTCAAATTTGCCTGTTATGACGAATTTGCCTGACGCGGCGTTGTGCATACCGGGCATATTGAAAAAACTAAACGTCCCACGGATCGCACCGCTGTCAGTCATTTCTGTCAATGACACGTCAACACCGGTTTCGCCTTGCCCATAGATGTAGCGACCATGCCAGATGCCCAGCAGTGAGTTCCGAAGTTGTTGCATCTGCGCTAACAAGGCATTTTCGGCAGCCTTCTCACACGACGATCTCTCGACACAGGCATCTTGTGCAATATACGAGCGCGGCTGACCAGCGGGCAATGCGCCGCAGTCGATTATCGAGGTCACCAATGCGTCACCGTGTAATTTTGACCCCGCAACACATTCCAGCGTGCCACTTTCGCCCTTCTCGGTGACCTCACGGATGATAGATGTATTACCGATCTGCCGTACGGCCTCGAACAACGGCTCATTCGCCATCGCCGTGAAGGAGAATATGGTCTTCATAAAGACCTCGTCGGGTCCCCGTCCTATGACGACGGCCCAGTCGGAGAACGAAAACCCTCCGAATAATTGCCCTGGGTTGATATCGTTCGCTTGACCCTCAATTTTCACATCGCTGATACTGAAATACGTGGGAATTCTAATGCTTAACGAGTCGGTAATGTCCGCGGTATTCGGTCTGTCGTTGGCAGTGCGTTCGCGACGGCCACAGCTAAACGCCCAAATTAGCAATAGCAATGCAAAACACAGGACCGTGCGTCTGAACGAGTCTCTTGCCATATGACACCTTCTTTCATCACCTAACAGGATGTTGACAAAGTCCTCGTCGCTAAGATCGACGAATGGTTTTGCGTGGGTATAGTTGCGGGGTGCGCATGCGGGTCGAAGAAGTCTTCGGTGAGATCCAAAACGGTCGGAATGGAGTTCCCCCAATTGAGTGGACGGCGGAGGGCTTACGGTAAATTCTTGTTACTGGTGATCAATGAACTCGAAGACGCCCTGCGCGCCTTGACCGTGCGTCGCACATCGCCGCTATCGGAAGCAATCACCGACTTAGCCCATAGACAGCCGCACTCCTGCCTCCCCGCAGCGCATCCCTTGATTTGTCTTAATACGAAATCACTGGGATTGGGCCTTGATGATCTCTAAACCATTCGTTTGCAGTTTGCGCTGACGGCGCAAATTCGATTTGCGGTATCGGTCTATAATCGAGACCCAGATCCGCGAAAATATTCTGGACAAACGGCAAATCCAACAGAGAGTCCTCGAACGGGCAGACGATTGTTTCGATGGACGCACCAATCACCGCACCTCCTTTGAATGCAATTTGTAGCTGTAATGCATCCAGTTGGTATTCTTTGAATATAAAATCATTAAAGAACGAGCCGCCGATAATCGCCTGTAATCGATTGAAAAACAATCCACCCGCGTTAGTGGATTTATTTAACACCGTCTGGAAGTATCCATATTTGTTCCAGAGTTTAGGAAATTCCCAAACCGATTGGCCTATTGACGTTACTGCTTCGAGGCCGTCCGCAACCTTGCCAGCACGTTTGTATGCGTCGCTGAAATTGCCGCAGCAAGCAAGGCCCATAGTGTCTGTTTGTACGCTAGGATTGTTCTGCACGTAGGCATACGTGTTCAACCCTCCGAGTTCGCCAATCGGATCGCTTTCCAGATACCTCCCCAGTCCCGGAACGTAATCGCGGAAGTGGTTGTAGTTGAACCCGCTCTCAGCGTCCGCGTACTGCCCCGGCAGGCGGAGATTCTGGGTGGCTGACCCGTTGATTGTGCCGGTCAAACCATAAGGCTGATAATTCGTATTCCATATCGTGGACTGACTATTATCTGTTGCGAGCTGCGGGGTGCCGAGCCGGTCATCGATCAGAAATGCCATCGCTCCGGCCGAGGGGGTGAGCGTCGCCACCAGGCGGCCGTCCAGGTAGATGTAATCGGTGATCGCAGTTCCGGTGCTTTCCTCGAGTAGGTGGCCGCTCAGATCGTATCCAAAGAGTGTGAGGTCGAAAGCACTTTTGACGAGGCGCTGCCCGAAAGCATCGTAAGTGTAATGGAAAACAAGTTTAGCCTTTGCCGTTTCGAGGCGGTTGGCCTTGTTATAGGCAAGACCAGTCACCGGTCCAAGCGCCGGTTTGAAACTGTCGATATTGCCCGCCGCGGTCGAACCGACCGACTGCTTGCTCTTTCCGGTAACGATCTCTTTAAGTCGGTTGCTCTTGGACACGTAGGTGTATTTCGTGATGACGGAGGCTAGCGTCTGCGATAGCCGGTTGCCGACCGGATCATAGGCATAGGCGAGGCTCCCATAACCCCCGGTCGCGCTGGTCAGGCGGTCGAGAACATCGTAACCGAGAGCCTGACTGTTGGAGGAAGTGATTCCGTTCGCGATCGAGAGCACATTGTCGTCCGCGTCGTAGCCGTAAGTCAGGTTCTGGAGCGTGGCCGTTCCGGCGTCCGCTAGGTTGGTCATGCGGTAGTCGAGATCGAAACTTCGCGTCTCGGCGATGCCGTTCCCGAACGTCTGAGTGGTGACCGGCCCGAAAGGCTCATAGTCTATACCGGACAGTACGGTCGCGGCGGAGGAGCCAGGCGGCGTGGCCGATATCGCTTTTATCCTCCCCATGATGTCCCGGCTGTAGGCAACGCGCGCGCCGGACGGGTAAGCGATCCCGGCAATCCGATCGGCGACGTCATAGGCGTAGCTGGTCGAGAGCGTCTGCCCTTGCGTCTGCCGAGTCTCGTTCAGGATATTGCCGCGCTCATCGTAGGAGCGGCTGAGCGTCCCCGCCGCGTCGGTGAGCGAAGTCAGCCTCCCGATGCCGGACCCGTGGCCGCTCTGGTCGTAGGCATAGGCTACATTCTCCGTGCTGTCGGCGGGATATCGTGTAGTCAACACGCGGTCGAGAGCGTCATAGGTAAAGGTGGTGACCACCTTGTCGGCGTTCTCTTTCTTCATGAGATTTCCGTCCGCGTCGTAGTAATAAAGCGTCGTGCCGCTGTCGGGGCTAACCTGGTCGATGACATCGCCGAAGCCGTCATAGACGTAGCTGGTAACGTTGCCATTGGGGTCGGTGACCGTGAGCGGCCGGTCATGCGCGTCATACGTCGTTACGATAGTGCCGCCCACGGGGGAAGGCTGCGTGACCTGGCTAAGGCGGTTCAGCGCGTCGAAACTTTGCTGGGTGACGTGCGTGAGCGGATCGGTGATGCTGAGCGCATTGCCTTCGCTGTCATAGCTGTAGGCGGTGGTCTGCCCTACCCCGCCTGTATCCTGAAGCACCCGGCCCAGCGCATCGAAGACCCCGGAATGCTGCTGTTTTACCGCGCTGCTCGAATTCTCTACTTGGGTAAGCGTCCGGTCGCCCAGCGCGTCGAGCGTATAGGCGATGCTTTCGTTGAACAGATCGGTCACTCTGATGAGGCGATGCGCGGTGTCGTAGCCATCGGTGAGCGCAGAGCCGTTCGGCAGCGTCACCGTGATCAGGTTACCCGCCGGATCGTAAGCGAACGCCGTGGTGAGCACGCCCGCCGAAGTGGTCACCGCGCTGCTGAGCAGCCGTTGGCGGGGATCGTAGGCGAGATTGGTGACCACCCCATTGGGGTCGATGATCGTCTCGGGCAGGCCTCCAGGCAGGTGCTCGGTTATCTCCGTCTTCTGCCCAAGGGCATTCGTTATCTCCGTGAGCGCCCCGGTGCCGTCATAGGAGAACTGCGTTACATCCTTGAGCGGAGTTTCGGCCGAAGCCAGCAGAAAATCCGACCAGGTGTATGTCCATGTCCGGGTCTGACCCTTCGTGGAATAGGGTTTCTTCTGCGTCGTCGTGTCGGCGAGGGTCTTAGTGAGCGGATTGCCGCTGCTGTCGTAGCTGTAGGAGGTCGTAAGCCCTTGCGTCACGATTTGAGTGGGCAGGCCAGCGAAAGTCGTATCGTAGGTGATCGTGGTCGTGCGGGCCTGCTTGGTGCTCACCGCCTCATTGATGACCAGCGGATCGCCATGAGCATCGTTCGTGTAGTCGGTGCGATTGCCGTTCCAGTCGGTCGCGCTTGCGGTGTAGCCGTTGCCGTCATAGGTAAACAGCCGAGTTGCGGCAGTTACGGCTGGACTGGTGCTCGCCAGACGGTCGATCTCGCTCACTTTGGGGACGCCCTGGAGCGTGGTGAAACTGAACGTTTCCTGCTCGCCCAGCGCATTCGTGACGGTGCGATTGCCGGTCGTATCGTCGTAGCTGACCGTGGTCAGAGCGGCACCGGCGCCGTGCTGGCTCGTCAGCCCCCGGCAGTATTGATCGTAGGTGAAGGTAGCAAAGGCGTTGCCGTTTTCGTCGGTGATGCTAGTGAGGCAGAACCGGACGGTTCCGTCGACGTAGGAAACGCTGGTCGTATCGCCGTACTGGTATGATTGGTTAGTCACTGGATTCGTGGAGAAAGAGACCGAAGCCAGCCGGTCATTCACGCCGGGAGTAAGCCCGCTCGAATTATAGCCGTACGTGAGGACCAGCCCGTCAGGCGTGGTCACGGTGTTCAGCAGAACGCCATTGTAGGCGAATATAAACGAGCGTTTGTAGGAGTCGGCGACCGAGACGAGTTGATTGTTCGCGTTGTAGGCGAGGCTCTGGGCGTAGCCGTTACGCGCCGTAATCGAGTTGAGCAGCGCCTCGTTCGAAACCATCCCGCCCTGCGTGTACGTCTCGACCGTGTCGTCGTGATCGGTGAGTGTCCAGGTCGATCCGGAATTGGAGAGCGTGTAATCGACGTCGGTGTCGGAGGTCCAAACGCCTCCATTGAGCGTAAAAGTGAGCTGCTGGCCGTCGCTACGTTCTGCAGTAACGGTCGAGGAGCCTACATTCAGGTATCGGTCGAAGTTAGAGCGCCAGTGGGATCCGAGAGAGACGGCAAAGGTCGTCGGCGGGGGTACGCTGTTGTAATAGCGAGTGAAGGCCAGCTGGTTTTGTCCGGCAGTCGCGTAATCCGTCATGGACTCGTGGACGTTGCCGATGCCGGGGCTTATCGGGTCGCCGCACGCGATGTTCCCGGTGTTGTTAATCACCGGTGCAGAGCTGCCCTGCTCATTGCTGGAAGGTTGAGCTCCGGGACAGACCTGCCCGACCTGCTTTGCCGTCCCGGTCGTGAGATCAACGGAAAAACTAAGTTGCAAAGAACCGGATTTGTCTGGAGAGATCCACGTAATGCTGAAGGAATCAGTCGTTAACTTGCTGGAAGTATCCGTCCAGGTGTAACTGGCGCCGACGGACGGTTGCCCAGGACACCCTCCCACAGTAACCGCGGAACTGAAAGTAATCGTCCCGTGCGCCGGCGGTGTCGTGATCTCGGCCGTTCCGGCGCCGATAGACGTACATGGCGAAAATGAGCTAAACCAACCGTACTCTGCGATGAATTCAACTTGTTGCGGATATAGATCGGGGGTTGCGACGGAACTGGACGCAGCGCTTGATAGCTCGCCCTGGTTGTTGACCAAAAGGGCGTCCCCTGGCGGTACGGCGCGGGCGACTGAAGAAAAGAAGCCAAGGCCGCTTATCGCGATGAAGATGGCCAGCGGCAATTGCCCACCGAGACAATTGCGAAGGAGGTAAAAGGACCTCCTCAGCGCTGAAGTGTTTTGCACTCGAATTACCCCGTCAAATCCGGCACAATCGCGTTTCGCAGAGTCTCCTATCAAAAAAGCTCAAAATAAACAAATAGGAGCAATATTTAATGGATTGAGGTTGGGAAAGTGTCCTACAGTGTGTCTCCGACGGTTTCGGTTCGACCGGGAAGGCCCCGGCTATCAGCCCCGCATGTCTTCTTTTGCTTTGCTGGCAGTGCGGTCAGCATACTCGACTTGCCGTTTTCTGCTTCCCTTTTTGCTGAGGTCCCGTCCTTTGAGTAGTTCATCCCTGATCTGTTCCAGCGTCATCCCATAGCTGGCGGCGTGTTTCGCCCAAGCCATATCGGCGCGATGAAGATCGCCAGCATACGTCGCATCATCATCATGAAACTCTTTGAGTGTTCTGACCGCCGCGCGCCGTTTGGGCCGCGCTTCCGCTTGTGCGGCTGCTCATCCCTCACCGTTTCGCGTTGGTGATGCTCATCCTCTGCGATGCGGGCAAGAAAGACGGCGGCTTTCGAATAAACCCCGCCCTTGGCTGACCGCAGTCTCGCGAAAGGCCGCATTCCTGATGGTAATCGCCGTTCGGGTTTAGGGTTCGTGAATCCCGCGAGCCGCCCGAAGTGCCGCCAGTCCGCGCTTGATGGATCGCCACCAAAGCGCTCAGCGAGCTCCTTCGCCACACGCGTACTCATTGGGGCTTCGAGTATTTGGCCGTGATTCAACCATGCCTGGAAGTTATTGGGCGAGGTCTCAACCACGACAGCCGGTTCGAATCCGTCCGCCTTCAATCTCTCGATGCCATCAGCGGTAAGGTCATCGATGAGGGTCACACCATGCGTCCCAGCGGGCCGGATATAGATATGCGCGCCCTTGCCGTTCTCGTGGCGCAGCCATTTGATTGCCTCCTCAATCTCAATGGCGCCCTGCCCCTCCCTGAGGATCATCTCATCGGCTCCGCGCCGGATACCGAGGTCGAAGCGTTCGCAGCCCATCGCGCGCAGTTGTGTGCGGACCAGCCGTTCCACGATCACGGCTGATTTTCCACTACGCTTTTTTCGCTCCAATTCCGTCATCGGCGGGTCCCCGAGGCCCGCGCCACTCGCGCGCGGGCCTCGTTACAACTTCGTAGAGTAGGCCACTGATTTGAAGTGATCTCCTCAGCGGCCCCTCGTCAAACCGTGCGTGCGGTTTTCCCGCACACGGCTTTCCGACTGCCGTTCATCCGACAGCATTACGGCGCTACGCAAAGTGGCCATACCGTCTCGGTGTATCACCAACCGCTACCAAGCTGTGGAGCTTGAATAGGCCG
>Ga0302326_10006737_pt1 | contig 25691 bp, 16 predicted proteins | sample Palsa_T0_3_FD_202264 | JGI IMG/M metagenome (GOLD analysis project Ga0302326, IMG submission 202264) | Peat permafrost microbial communities from Stordalen Mire near Abisko, Sweden - Palsa_T0_3 | ecosystem: Environmental > Terrestrial > Soil > Palsa > Peat permafrost | place: Sweden: Abisko... | reverse complement strand
GCATACTTTAAACATAGGTTGAGCCTCCTGAGGTTGAATTGGTTCTTCCGGAACCCAATCCAGCGTATCAGGGGCTCAACCTCTCACCGGCAGCGACATCCTCCACTTCGGCCAGAAGTTAGCCCGCCAATTTGGACAGCACTGATTGCGGATATAGAATTGACGTTCGATCCGCAGAAGCCGGACGAATTAGAATTGCAAGATGTTTATGTCGCCAAAGAGGACGTCGAATTGGATATTGGCGACTTGAGGGGCTGACAGTCCGGGCTAGCGCCCGGCGGCAAACCTGTTGGTGCGTTAGAATTTCACGTGAGACATTTGCGGTCCTCCGAGAGGCGCCGAACGGGATTCCAACTTCGAGGATGCGCCGCACTCCCGCCGCTGACGGAGAATCCGCGGGTCACCACAGTTCGACCACCTCTAAGCCGCTGAAAACACGCGCGAAGCGCGACAGTTCACCCCAATCCCGAGAAGACCCATGCTACACTTGTATCGGCAAAGAATACCCGCCTCCTCGACAAGGTTCTTCGCACTCGCCGAAAGGCGTTCTGCTGGAGAACCCAATCGTTCTTTGACATTTTAAACCGCCGCCGGCGGCGTCTCTTCGCTTGCATCGCCATTCGCCTATTGTTCGCCATATCCGCATGTTACAGCCAAGACAGCCCCACCCGCGCAAATTGACCGAAAGCCGGCATCCCAAAAAAGTTAACTTACTGATTTAATAGGTAGATCTGGGTTCGTCCGTCCACTTTATTTACCAACCTCCGGCTGCACAAATGTGCACAAAGTGCACAAACCTGCCCAGTGCGCCTTCGCCGGAAGCACTCATCTGTCGCTGTCCTATCGGCGTTCATCGGCGGCCATATGGTTTTTCGCGAATCGAGCTATCGCCCTCCAAATCCCACCAGGCCGAAAATCGTCGCGGGCCACGCTACCCGCCCGCGTTCCGCCGCGCCATATCCTCCAAACTCCGCACCACCAACGAAGTCCACCCCGTCTGGTGGTTCGCGCCCAACCCCCGCCCCGTATCGGCATGGAAGAATTCATAGAACAACGTCAGATCGCGCCAGTGCGGATCTTGCGCGTAGTGTGCGCAGCACTGCCACGGCGCGCTGCCATCCTCCCCGCGCAGGAAGATACGCGCCAGCCGCGAATTGATCTCTCCCGCCACTTCCTTCAGGTTCATCATCCGTCCCGAGCCGGTCGGGCATTCCACCCGCAAGTGATCGCCATAGAAGTGGTGATATCGCTCCAGCGCCTCCACCAACAGATAGTTAATCGGAAACCAAATCGGTCCGCGCCAGTTGGAATTGCCGCCGAATGTGCCGCTGGTGGATTCGGCCGGTTCATAGTCCACGCGCTGCTCCACGCCGTCGACTTGCAGAGTGTAAGGATGCTCCTGGTGAAACTTGGAAAGCGAGCGAATGCCGTAGGGCGAGAGGAATTCGTTCTCGTCCAGCATGTATTTCAACACGCGCAGCAGGCGTCCCAGGGATGGAATCGCCAACAACCGGTAGGTGTGTCCGGCGGTATCGTCCTGCTCCATGTAGGAAATTTGCTGCGTCAAATCCTGGCGGTTCTCCAGAAACCAGTCCATGCGCTTGCGAAAACCCGGCAGGCGCGCGATCACGTCGTAGTCGAGCACTTGCACGGCTAACAGCGGAATCAGTCCCACTACCGAACGCGCGCGCATGGGCACGGTGGTGCCATCCACGCGGAGCTGATCGTAGTAGAACCCGTCGGTATCGTCCCAAAGCCCGTTGCCGCCCAGCGAGTTCATGGCGCTCGCGATGGCCACAAAATGCTCGAAGAACTTGGAGGCCACATCTTCGTATTCGGGATCTTCGGCAGCTAGCTCCAGCGCCATCGCCAGCATCGTGAGGCAATAAGTCGCCATCCAGGCGGTGCCATCGGCCTGTTCCAGTCTGATGTTGCCTGGCAGCGGCTTCGACCGGTCGAATACGCCGATGTTATCGAGGCCCAGAAACCCGCCGGAGAAAATGTTCTGCCCTTCCACGTCTTTGCGGTTTACCCACCAGGTGAAGTTGATGAGCAGCTTCTGGAATACGCGGCCCAGAAATACGCGGTCGCGTCCGCCGCGCGGACCGGTCATCTTATACACGCGCCAGCACGCCCAGGCGTGCACCGGCGGGTTCACGTCGCCAAACGCGAACTCATACGCTGGAATCTGTCCGTTGGGATGCATGTACCACTCGCGCAGCAGCAGCACGAGCTGTTCCTTGGCGTAGTTCGGGTCGAGCCTGGCGAAGGGGATCGTGTGGAATGCCAGATCCCAGGCGGCGTACCACGGATATTCCCAGTTATCCGGCATCGAGACGACGTCGCGGTTGTATAAGTGCTTCCAATCGTGGTTGCGCCCGCGGTCGCGACCCGCGGGAGGCGGCGGCTGCGCGGGATCGCCCTCCAGCCAGTGCGCCACGCCGTAGTGAAAGAACTGCTTCGACCACAGCAGGCCGGCGCAGGCTTGGCGCGCGATGCGGCGCGACTCGTCGGTATAGCCTCCGGCCAGCCCCATGGCGTACAACTCGTCGGCCTCCGCTTGCCGCTGCGCGAAAACTTGGTCCGCATCGAGCGAGGGAATCGAGCCATCCGCCGCCAGCCGCAGGTGGATGGTGGCGCTCGCGCCGGGATCCAGTTCCAGGCGATATAGCGCGGCGGCTTTAGTGCCTTCACCTTGCGCATTCACGCTGTCCCGGCGGCCCTCCATCACATAAGCGTGGAACGCATCCTTGACATATGGCGAGGCGCTCTTCGCGCCGAACATCCGCTCCACATTCGTCTCGTTTTCGGTGAATAGCAGCTCGCCCGCGCCCGGCGCATCCAGCCGGTATTTTCCGAGGGAAGCATGTTCGGCCAGCATCGCCGTATCGCCCGTCCGGCTGATCTTGCCCTTCGGCCAATAACCTTCGCCCTCGCGGCCCCACGACCACGTATTCCGCAGCCAGAGCGTGGGCAGCAACGCCAGAGCCGAGCGCTCGGGACCCCGATTCACCGCGCTGATGCGGATCGCGAGATCGTCGGGCCCGGCCTTGGCATATTCGACAAAGACGTCGAAGTAGCGTTGCTCGTCGAAAATGCCGGTGTCTTCCAGTTCGAATTCCGTCTGCTCCCGGCTGCGGCGGCGATTCTCCTCCACCAGCCAAGTATACGGAAACGGCTGCTGCGGATACTTATAGAGCGCCTTCATGTAGGAGTGCGTGGGCGTGGAGTCCAGATAGTAGTAGCACTCTTTGACGTCTTCGCCGTGGTTGCCTTCCGGGTTGGTCAGCCCGAATAGCCGCTCCTTCAGGATGGGATCGCGGCCGTTCCACAGCGCCAGCGCGAAGCACAGGCGGCATTCGCGGTCGCAGATGCCCAGCAGCCCATCTTCGCCCCAGCGATAGGCGCGGCTGCGCGCGTGATCGTGCGGAAAATAGTCCCAGCACGTGCCGTTGGCCGAATAATCCTCGCGCACGGTGCCCCATTGCCGCGCGGAAAGATATGGTCCCCAGCGCTTCCAGTTTTTCTCGCGGCGGTCGTCTTCGGCGAGGCGCTCCAGTTCGGCGATCATGGGCGTGCCGCCTGTGAAATCGCGATCGTGTTCTTGATGCCGCCGGCTTTGCCCAGCACCAAGTCGCGGAACGCCTCCATGGGATAGCGTCCGGTGATCATGCCGCCCAGCGCTTGCGGCCAGCGCGCGGCGAATACGCCGATATCGCGCACGGCGTTGTCGAAAGCTTGCGGGCCGGCGTTCACGACTCCCAGCACGACTTGGTTTTTCAGGACGAGATTGTACATGATGCGCTCTGTATCGAACTCCACCGGTGCCTGATCCCGCGGGACGCCGGTAAAAACATAGATGCCGTTGGAACCCAGATGCTTCAACACTTCAAACGCGAACTGCGGCGCGCCCGCGGCTTCGTAAATCAGGTCGATGTTGCCCACCTGTTCGGCCATTTGTTCGATGGGCGTCTGCTCGGAAGATATGTAGCGCGCGCCCACAGCTTCCGCCACGCCCGCGCCGGCATTCGGTTTCGGCGACCGCGAATAGACGTACGTTTCGAAGCCCGCATTTATCAGCGCCATGGCGCCCAGCAGGCCCACCGGACCCGCGCCCAGCACCACCGCGCGCTGCCGTCCGCCATCCCAATGCAGCCGCTGTTGAATTTCGCGCACTTCGATGAGCGCCTTCTCCGCGATGGTCAGCGGCTCCACCAGCACGGCTACATCGCGCAACTCCCGCGCGATCGGGTGCAGGTTGTGCCGCTCTTCCACGACGAACTCGGTCATGAAACCGTCCAGACCTTTGATGCCGTGCTCGCGGTAATGGCCGGTCATGCAGAAATCGTAGTGGCCGGCGCGGCAGGGGGCGCAATCGGCATCGGGGCAGGGAAGCCGGACGGTGCTCACCACCAGATCGCCCGCCCGCAGATCGGCAACGCCCGGCCCCGCCTCCACCACTTCGGCCAGCGATTCGTGACCCAGCACGAAGCGCTCCGCTCCGGCCGGCGGCGTGCCGTAGGCGAAGGCGCAGATGTCCTTATCGGTGCCGCAGACGCCCACTTCCAGCATGCGCAGCTTCACTTCGGTGGGCGCGGCGATGCGCGGCTCGGCGATCTCGACGATGTCGACCGCGTGTTTGGCGGGATAGACGGATACGGCTTTCATGGCCCGATGCTTGCATTGTACCGAACGGCGGCGCACCCATCCTGTTTGTCTCTTGACAGAACGCTCTCATTTTGAGAGTATAGCTACGTGCGCGTTATCAGTCGCAAGGCTCTTCGCGAATTCGCCGACGTTCACAGAGATGCAGAGAGGCCGCTCGACGACTGGTATCGGATCGCAAAGCGATTGCGGTGGACCAGTCTGGTGGACGTGCGCAAGACGTATCCGCACGCGGATGCGGTTGGGGAGTTCACAATCTTTAACATTGGCGGAAATAAGTATCGCTTGGCCACGTATATCAACCATCGAACCTTTAAGGTTTACATACGCCACATCATGACGCACGAAGAATATAGCCGGGAGGATTGGAAGAAGCGATGAAAGATTCCGTGCTCGCGGTAGATCCGAAGCGCTACGGCCGCCTTCTGGCGCGGAAGCTGCCGGCGGTGATTCGTACCGAGGAAGAGAATGAGCGCCTCATCGGCGAGTTGGAGCAATTCGACAAACGCGGTGAAGAACTCACGCCCGAAGAGCGGGAATACTCCGAACTTTTGACCGTGCTGATCGAAGCCTTCGAAGAGGCCAACTACGCCCTGGAAGGGTCTACGCCCGACAGCCGGCTGCGCAGCCTTATGGAGGAGCACGGTCTGCGCCAGTGCGATTTACTCGACGTGTTCGGTTCCCGCGGGATAGCCTCCGAGGTTGTGAATGGAAAGCGGGCGATCAGCAGGGCGCAGGCCAAGAAGCTCGCCGAACTGTTCCACGTGCCTGCCGATCTCTTCCTTTAAAGGACCTGTACCGATGTTCTGCTCCGAGGGTAGGCCGTGCAAAATCAACTCGGTCGTTACCGGGCCGCGACCGCCAGGGAGCCGTTTCCCCAAGACGGTTAAGCTATCCTGAATGGGTCATGGAAGTAATTGCCATCAAACCGGAACGCAAGGCGCAGTTGGACGACTACGCCCAGCGGCACGGACAGTATGTTAACCGATGCGCTCGACGACGCTCTTGCCGCGTATCTCGAAGGTGAACGCGCCGATTACCGGGAAGCTGTTGAAGGCATCCGGCAGGGTTATGCAGACGTGCAAGCAGGACGTACCCGACCCGTCCAGGAGGCGTTTGAAGAGTTGCGCCTAAAGCATGGCCTACCGGGTTAAGACCACCACCAAGGCAAAACGCGACTTGGATGCCAATTCTCGAGTCACACGTCTCTGGAGTGGGACGGTGAGCCCGCCGCGACGCGCGGTCTGGCGTTGATTGGGGACGCTTCCCGACGCGCCGGCTGGCACCGGCCGCGCCCGATTCGGCAAGGCCACGCACGGACCTCCTAATTCCGGCATTCGGAGATGCCAGCTACTCATGGCATAATTGAAGGCAAGGAACCGTGTCATGAAGAACTTCCACTTGCCATTATCGGAGCAAACCTACACCCTTCTCCGCGCAGAGGCCGAACGGGGACATGTGCCCGCGACTGTGCTGGCGCGCGAGGCAATCGAATGCTGGCTGCGGCAACAGCGCCGGAAGGAAAGGCATGACCGGATCGCAGCCTACGCGGCGGAAATGGCGGGTACGCCGCTCGACCTCGACCCCGATTTGGAGGCGGCTGGCATCGAGCACTTGGTAAGGACCGTTAAGGCAATCAAATGAGGCGTGGGGAGATTTATTGGGCCGATGTCGCTCCGCGATCGGGATCCGAGCAAAGTGGGCGGCGTCCCGTAATCCTGGTGTCTCATGACGGCTTCAACCAGACTCCCACATGGAAGTCGATCATCGTAGTTCCGGTATCGACCTCCGCGTCGCAGGGCAGGCGGGGACCGACCATCGTTGAACTGCCTGGCGGCTCCGCCGGTCTGCCAAAGGCGAGCTTTGCAGTGTGCCACCAAGTGACCACGCTCGACCGCGCCAAGCTGGTCAAAAGGCTCGGCGTCCTGCCCTCCGAGCTACTGCAAGATGTCGACGCCGCGCTCATGGCGGCCATGGACCTTGACTGATCCGCTCTTGATCGGCAAGGCCGGCAACGAACACAGCAAGATGGCGTTTTCAGCACGGGAGAGACGCAAATGTCTACGAACCAGAGCAGGACGGGCGGGGGCGCAGCCTTGCACGCGGGAGCAACATACCAAGACCGCGCTGCAGCGTGGATGGCAGTACAGATCCTTGCCGAGCAGGACGTCGCGCCACCGTGGGATCTCCCGGGCCCGGTCACCCTTGAAGCGCTGCACGCCGAAGCGCCGCATCCCATCGATGACTTCACCGTGAGCACGTCCGCCGGAGGCCGCGCGCTCGCGCAAGCAAAGCACACGGTCGATCTTGGAACCACTCCGACTTCACCACTCGGCAGCACGATCGCGCAGTTTGTCAGGGAATTCTCTGCCGCCAAGCAAGCCTTTGATCCGACGACGGATCGCTTCGCTCTCATTACCAGCTCACACAGTCCCGCCGGTATCACCACCGAACTTCCGACGTTTCTTCGCCGCATGCGCACGTCCTCGCGACCGGATGCCGAATGGACCGAGGGCAACCAGAAGCAACAGCACGCGGCAGCGGTATTGCGCAACCACATCACGCGCGAATGGCAAGCCATCGAGGGAACGCGACCAACAAGCGCTGATCTCACGGCGCTCGCCCGGCTCATCCACGTCCAGATTCTCGACGTTGACCCCGGCGGGCAAGGAGAACGAGAAGCAAGCAACACGCTGCGCCAGTCCATCCTCACCGATCCGACGGCCGCGACTGCAGCCTGGAACACGCTCATCACCGCCGCGGGAACCTACGCCACCAATCATCAGCGCGCCGACCGACCAGCGCTCCAGCGAGCCCTCACGGACACAAGCATTGACCTTCACGCGCAACGCAGCTACCGCGACGATATCGAGCGGCTCAAGGCACACACCACCATGACACTTCACACCTTGCTCGACTTCTCGCGCATCCACGTCGGCACTCAACTCGTCACGATCCACCGGGCAGCAGCAACCGACGCACGAACCGCGGCAACCAACGGCCACCTCCTGATCATCGGCACACCAGGCGCCGGAAAATCTGGCGCACTCTACGATCTCACCAACACACTACGCGCCCGAGGAGCGGACGTCATTGTCTTTGCTGTCGACCAGCTCGAAGCAGCAAGCGTAGGTACGCTACGCAAAGAACTCGGCCTCACCCACGAGCTCATCACGATCCTCGCCGCCTGGCCTGGCATCGCGCCAGGGTACGTCATCATCGATGCCCTCGATGCTGCGCGATCCGAGGGAGCCGTCCGGACACTGTACACCGTCATGGAACAGGTCATCGCCACCAACTCCCGTTGGCACGTGATTGCATCCGTCCGGAAGTACGACCTCCGCTACAACACCAACATTCAACGTCTCTTCCAAGGCGCGCCGCCGAGCACGTACGCTGACAACGAATTCCCCACCACACGGCACGTGAACATCCCCACCCTCACGGCCGCAGAGCTCAATGAAGTAGGCCGCCAATCACCAGAACTCGCAGCGCTCACGACGGCCGCGCCAGCAGCACTCCAAGAACTCCTCCGTCTCCCGTTCAACCTCCGGATGCTCGCCGAGCTCCTCGGTGCCGGCGCCAACGCCGCTGACCTCCAACCACTCAAGACCCAAGTCGATCTCCTCGACCGGTACTGGCAGGAGCGAATCATCCGCCACGATGGCCACGGCGATGCCCGAGAACTGATCCTCCAGCGCACCACCAACGCGATGGTGCAGCAACGAGCACTCCGCATCCCCCGCACAGCAGCGATGGCGAACGACGCGGCATCCAGCGCGTTTCTCACGAATCTTCTTAGCACGCACGTTCTCGCAGAATGGACGACACCAGCAGGTACCGCGCGGCGCGAGTTTCTCACGTTCCCCCACCACCTGCTCTTTGATTACGCCGTCGCACGATGCTCCATCCCTCCGGAACACCGGGATCTGATTACCCAACTCACAGCGGAACCCGATCTGTTCATCGCTATCCGCCCAAGTATCGATCTGCACTATCAACGACTCTGGCACTCCGACCAAGCGTCCTTCTGGGATCTCACCTTCCGCGCCCTTGCTGCGCCACTCCCAGAAATCGGCAAGCTCATCGGCCCCAGCGTTGCGGCGCTACATGCCACAGACGTCAGTCAATACCAGGCCGCTCCTCGACCGACTCCAGCAGACAAGCGCCGTGGTCCGCGAAGAGGCGACGGCGGCACTACGGCACGTCCTCATGACGCTGCTTGCAACCGCAACGAACACCGGCCGTTTCACGTCGTCGGCCTGGTGCGCACTTCTCGACACGAGCACGACCGCCATGGCTCTCGAACTAGCGTCCGCTGCCCGGCCATCCCTTTGGTTCTTGGCAGACCACGTCGCCACACTCACACCGGAGGAGCGCACGTGTCTGGGCCGCGTCGCCCGTCGCCTGCTAGCCTTTGCACTGACGATCGCACCCAATGATCGCGGGCTATTGGTCGTCGGCACGACCGCTGTATGCCAGACGGCCGCGACGGACCCGCCCGCGAGCATCGAGCTCTTGCGACAATGCATCACTCCAGGCCACCTCCAAACCGTCGGCTACCGCACGCTTCACGCCCTCGCGATGGGTGTCCCCGCCATCGCAGGCATCGACGCAAACTTCGTCCACGACCTGTACCTCGCAGCGCTCCGCCATCAAGACACAAGCACGACAGTCACCACAATTGGCGACAGCCAGATCATGCCGTTCATATCCAACCAACAACAGGATTACCGAGGTGGCCTCTATCAACTCGGCCAACACTACCGTGCATTCCTTCAAGCGGCACCAACCACCGCCGCGACCACCCTCGTTGATGCCATCAAAGAGTTCACCCGAGAACATCAAAGTGCCACGCAGCGCCCCCTCACCGTCCGCCTCGACGACGCGCAAGCCACGTTCGTCCCCGACCGTGCCGCCACTTGGGACACCAGCGGCGTCTACGAGCACGAGCTCCCAATCACCATGCTCAGCCACCTACAAGCACACCTCGAACTGCTCGCAGACCAACCCGAGAACCAGATCGCCGTCCAAACCATCCTGCACACCCTGACCGGCACGCCGCTCTCCGCCATCGTTTGGCGTCGACTCCTCATCGCGGGAACCAACCGACCAGCAACACTCGGACGATTGCTGCGCTCACTTGCATGGGACCCCACCATCCTCAAGAGTCCAGAGACGACCCGAGCGGCCGGCGCATTCGCACGCGCCGTACACCCGACACTGGACAGCACCGACCGTGAACGCATCGAACACACCATCCTGAGCATCTCCACGACGGGACGACAGGGAACGTATGATCGCGACCGTCTTCTTGGCTGCCTCGACCAAGCGCATCTCGCAAGCAACGAAGCCAAAGAAGCATACGCGATCATTGCGCAGCACGGCGGGCCGCCGCCGAATACCGAGGAGGATTTGAGCGCCCACTGGATGGAACCACACGCCGAACCAGGACGGACAGACGGACTTGACGCTCTCCTTGAACCCATCAAGACGTTTGCCGCGCAACACCTGAATGCCGTTCCAGACAAAGCGGTCCTGGGCAGCGTGCTCCCGCGCTTGCAGGAACTCCACGACGCCATCACCAACCCAACGACAGCCCTCGACTCAGCATTCGAAACAGAGGCCACCAACGAGCTGATGCGCGCGTCAGCTAGAATCGCGCACAGCGACGAGCTCACCAACGAGCAACCCGAACAACTCATCCCCATCGTCTTACGCGCCACCACACACGCCAGCCCCGAGCCCGACAACGAAGAAAACCAACTACAGCCCGTAACGGCATGGAGCGACGCGCCACGCATCGTCGCAGCACAGACGATCATCCTCCTCGCCCGCTATCCTGCCGGTTGCACCAACGACGTGCGAACCGCAATCCAGCGACTCAGTATAGACCCCGTCCGTGTCGTCAGACTCCAAATAGCCAGTTACCTCGGATGCCTCTACCGCACTGCACCAGACCTCCTCTGGAAACTGCTCGCATACAATGCCGCAACGGAACCAAACCCAACAATTCTCGCTGACACCCTAAATACTCTTCGCCGCATGCCAAAGGAACACGCCACACGGACCGCAACGCTTACCGAACAAATCTTCAACCGCACAACCAGCGATACCAAAAAGAATGACGTCCACAATGGGTGCATCCACGTCTTCACTGCACTCTTGCTCTACGCCAACGAGGCGACCAGCGGCATGATCATTGAGCGCCTCATCGCCGACCCAGCCAGCCACGCAAAAGATCTCGACCGTCTCATCCTCGACCTCTCCGGCGAATTCACGGCAACAGAACAGCCCATCCGCGAAACCGCCTTCGCGCTCACGCAACGCGCCGTGACCAACATCATCAGTGCCCTGCGCGAAGTTGAAGCAGCCAACCACGGACTTGCAACGTGGCCGACCACCGCACAACAACAGTACACCGGCCTCATGCATTGCGCTGCCGAAGTGGCGCAACGCCTCTTCTTCGCCTCGGGCGCCTTCACCAATTCCAACAACGACCGGACATTCTTACCGCCCGGCATCTTCTACCAACACGCTAGGCCCCTCATCGTCCTCCTCGCCGACATCGGCCACCCGCACATCGCACACCACCTGCTTGACGCTCTCAAGCACTTCATTGCTGTTGACCCACCAGGCGTGCTAGTCCTCGTCGGCGACGTTGTCCGAGCCGGGAGCAAGTACGGCTACCAATATGAGCAACTCGCTGAAGGCCTTATGGTCGAAATCGTCGAGCAATACCTCGCGCAATATCGCACGGCGCTGCGCGACCACACCGAGTGCAACCGGGCCCTCATGGACATCCTGGACGTGTTCGTCCGCCTCGGCTGGCCACGAGCACACCAACTGGCCTACCGACTCAACGAGATCTACCGATGAAGCCGAGAAAGGAACCCAATCACGAGCCTCTCGGCGTAGGAACCAACGGCTAGTCGTGGGCGGCGGGCGAAACTGCCCAAGCCTGGGAAGAAGCTCTTGTGTCCCCTCACGGTCGCAGCTCACACCGGCAGCCGCAGCCGTGCCACGCACCCCGTCCGATCCGTCCGGTTCTCCAGCACCAACGTCCCCCCGTGCGCCTCGGCGATCTGCCGGCTCAGCACCAGCCCGATGCCCGACCCTCCCGGCTTCGTCGTAAAGAACGGTACGAACAGGTTCGTGGTATTCGAAATCCCCGGCCCCTCGTCCTCGATATCCACTTCCACGTGCATCGCATTGCGCGTCCAGCCGATCTCGACGCCGCCCCCGGTGGTCAGCGAGGCGTCCGCCGCATTGCGCAGCAGGTTGATCAGCACCTGCTCCAATTGGTCCGGGTCGCCTCGCATGAAGGTATCCGGCCCCGGCTTGACGGCCACCTTCAGCCGCGTTTCCAGGCTGACCATACGCTGCACCCACGGCCCCATCTCCATCGATTCCAATTGCGGCCGCGGCAGCTTGGCCAGCCGCGCATAAGCGCCGATGAAGCGGCTGAGCGCCTCCGAGCGCGTGGAGATCACGCTCAGCCCGCGCCGCATATCGTCCTCCCAATCCGCCGGCAGAGGTTGCCGCGTCAGCAAGCTGCCCAAGCTTCCCGCGATCGATTTGATGGGCGTTAACGAGTTGTTCAACTCATGCCCCAGCACGCGTACCAGGCGCTGCCAGGCCTGCAACTCCTGCTGGCGCAAAGGCAGCGTCAGATCCGCCACCACCAGCAATTGCAGCGGCAAGCCATGCTCGCGGATGGTGGTGCGGCGTAGTCCCCAGCGTCCCGCGCCGCCGGGGAAGGTCATCTGAAAGGTCTGCTGCGGCTCTCCTTCGAGGCAGGTTTCCAGTTGCAACTCCGCGGCGCTAGCGCCCAGTGCGCGCTCGGCGGGCGCCGCCAGCAGCCGCTCACCGGCACGATTCACCAGGCGCAGCTTGCGCTCGTGGTCGAACGCAAAAACCGCCACGTCGATCTCCGACATCACCGTGCGCAGCAGCGTGGTCGCCTCCAGCGCGCCCAGCCTTTGTTCGCGTAGCGTGCCACCCAGCGAGTTGACTTCTCGCATCACTTCGCCCAGCGCGTCGTCGTACGCGCCGGCGCGCCCGCGCACCGAGAAGTCGCCTTCGCGCAACGCCGAAAGCAGATTGGAGATGGTTTGCAGCGGGAACACCACCCGGTCTCGGACCGCCATGGCGAAGCCCAGCCACAGCAATACGATCATCACCGTCAGCGTCCATTGTTCCTTAGCCTGCGGCGTGGGATCGCGCAGCCATAGAAAGATGAGCGCCACCAGAGAGCCCGGCAAGCCGGCCATGATCGCCATGATCACGATCCGGCCTTCGTATTTCATGCGCCGGCGGCGGCGGTTTCTTGGGGGTGTCATTTAGGGGCCGGCCTCCGGCGCCTCAGAGTCCGTAGCGCTGCAAACGCCGGTAAAGGGCGCTACGGCTCAGCCCCAGCGCGTTGGCCGCGTGGCTGACGTTTCCGTTGAAGCGCTGCAAGGCCTTCTTGATCAGCAGGCCCTCCACTTCTTCGAGGCTCATATCCTCCAGCCGCGGCGCTCCGTCGCGGGCCGGCCGCAGTCCCAAATCGTTGGCCTTCACGCACGTGCTCTGGGTCATCAGCACGGCGCGTTCGATGGCATGGTCCAGCTCGCGTATGTTCCCCGGCCAGGGGTGCGCCAGCAGTGCCTTCATGGCGGCGTCATCGAAGGCGTTCAGGTTCTTGCGGTAATGCTCGGCGTGCTGCCGCAGGAAGTGCGCGGCCAGCAACGGAATGTCCTCGCGCCGTTCGCGCAGAGCCGGCAGCCGGATCTCGATGGTATTCAGCCGGAACAGCAAGTCCTGCCGGAAGCGCCCGCCGGCCACTTCGGCGTTCAGGTCCGAGTTGGTGGCCGACAGCACCCGCACATCCACTTTGCGCGTCTTGGACGAGCCTACCCGCTCGAATTCGCCGGTCTCCAGCACGCGCAGCAGCTTGGCCTGCAGGTTTGCCGAAATGTTCGCGATTTCGTCCAAGAATAACGTGCCGCCTTCGGCCATTTCGAAGCGGCCCACGCGGTCCGCCTTGGCGTCGGTGAAAGCGCCTTTCACATGGCCGAACAGCTCGCTCTCGAATACGCCTTCGGAAAGGCCGCCCGTGTTCACCGTGAGCATCGGCTTGAGGGACCGCAGCGAGACCGAGTGCAGCGACTGCGCCACCAGTCCTTTGCCCGTGCCATTCTCGCCGGTGATCAGCACGTTGGCGTCGGAAGGCCCCACACGCGAGATCATATCCAGCACCGGTTGCATGGCGGAGGATTGCGCGATCAGGCTGGGAAACTGCTCCGACCGCAGCAGGCGATTCTCGGCTTCCAGGATTTGCCCTTTGCGCAGCGCCCGGCCGAGTTCGATCTGAGTGCCCAGGATGGCGGAGAGGCGCGCATTGTCCCAGGGCTTTTGGATGAAGTCGCGCGCGCCGCGGCGCATGGCTTCGACCGCCAAATCCACGCTGCCCCAAGCCGTCATCACGATCACCGGCAGCGTGCTGTCGAGAGACATCAGCCGGTTGAGCAGATCCAGGCCTTCCTGCCCTGAGGTAGTGTCGCGCGTGTAGTTGAGGTCCATGACGACGGCGTCGAAGTCGCGCGACTCGACAGCGTCCAGAATGCCGGCGGGCGAGTTGACGGCTTCGGCCTGATAGCCCTCTCCCTTGATCAGGAAGCGCAGGGCTTCCAGGACGTCCGGTTGGTCGTCGGCGATCAGGATCCGCGGGACATACGCATCGGTCAGTCTCATGAAGGGGTTAACAACATTGTCGCATTTCCGCCGCAATTACTGTACCATCGCTAAGATATTGAGAAGAAGGGGGATATGGAAGGCGAGTGTCCGCTCATGGGACGGGCTTGTTCCACTGATGGAACAAGCCAACTCGGTGATCGAATTCCACAAACGCGGTTTCCGGTATGGATCCGGCCTGAATGCGCTAGGGCGTGCACGCCTACGTGTCGGACTGGAGAAAGGGCGGAATTAAGAGCGACAGGCGCGTCGGTCCCCTGTGCCGGCCTATGGCGGCGCCCCGGGCATACCCCCGATTCGGGCTTAGCGGGCGCACCCAGCGGCAAGCGTGGGATTTTTCCCAACGGCCATTCTGGTACATTCTATTTGTATATGGCGGACAAGCGAGTCTTTCGGATTGTACTAGCATCGCCGTCCGACGTTCAAGCTGAGCGCGATGTGGTCGACAAGGTCATCAATCTCATCAACCAGTTTCTTCGGGCATTCGATCCGCCGGCGATCCTCGAACTGTGGCGCTGGGAGACAGATGCTCACCCCGGATTACATGTCAAAGGGCCGCAGGGCCTGATTGACGAAGGGTTACGCATCGAAGACAGCGACTTAGTTATCGGTGTCTTTGGCAGGAGATTCGGCACGCCGGTCAGTGACGCGAATTCCGGTACTGAGCACGAGGTTAGGCACGCCATGGAAGCATGGAAGGCCACTGGAAAACCCCAGGTGATGCTCTATTTTAGGGAGATACAAGAGGGGAGCTTGTCTCCCGAAGAGAGCGAGCAATACCAACGAATTCAGGCATTCAAGAAGGAGCTGTCCTCGACCGACAATCCTCTCGTTTGGCGCTACAAGGATTTAGTCCATTTTGAGGCTAGTTTGCAAACTCATATCTGGCAGGAATTGATGGGGCGAATGCAAAAGAGCCGCCATGCTGATTACCCACTCTCGCTGCTCCGGTACTCTGCGAACGCCAATGAGACCTGTATCCGCAAAGAGGGCTCAACCGAGCTCGTGGGCGATATATTCTTGACGTGTACATACGATGGGGAGACGCCTGCTGCCTATCCGCTATTGTTCACGGTCTTCTTGTCAGTGAGCGCGCCAATCTCGCAGCGTCCAATTCCGCGGGGGGGCAACCCGCCCACACCATACTCACGCTCCGACGTCGTGCTTTTGGAAGTCAGCAAGCAAAGTGGCAAGAAATATTTTGGTGAGATTACTGGAACAGACGAGGTCATTTTCCGTCACGTTCAACTTGGCAAGATGCTCCCTCACGAGTCCAGACAGTTCCAAATCAGCAACTTGCGCTGTGCCACATACACGCCGAAGGTGTTCGCGTACGTGAGCGTGACCGGCGCCCTGGTCGAAGAGGGGATGCACTGTGTTGCCACGGTTCAACGGGGTTGCGATTTCGACGTTCGGGGCGCGGACGGGTCTAAAATGTTCGATGACCGTGGATTCGTGGCCCGCCAGTCTGCGAATCTGGTCGACCAAAGAATCGCCACGATCCGGTTTACCGAGGGGTTCACGGGAGCGTTCAAGTCACGAGCCGGAGAGAGCTGCGCATTTGGCGCTATCGTCGACGCCGGCGACGGCAACGTACAGGTTTGTGGACTAGCAGATCGCGGCACTGGCCTTCAGGTCCAGTTTCACCACATTCCACGCGGTATTAGAGTTTTCGTGTCTATTGGTGATCTTGGACATCGCAAGCGCGCGCGACTTTCTGACTCTGGACCGAGCTTGGTACCGGACGCTGGGCGGACGATTAATCAAATTGAGGTGCGAGAGTTGCTTGTGGAGGGCGGGCGCTCTGGCGTTCTCTGGGAAGTCATAGAGCCGTTAGGTTATGGAGAGACGAGCCTGGACGTTGCCGTGTTCGCCTCATTTTCGGATGACGCAAGCACCAATCCGCCGGCACCTGGATACTGCCAAGTGTCGGGCGGTCTCGGCCCACTCTTCTTGGGAATGATGGGAGGCGTACTTGAATACCCTGTTCCCCGGTTCCATGCTGTATTCGGACGTTTTTGTACGATCTTGACCGTACTGCCGTGATCTGCCAAATGAGGTAACGTTGGGTAACATCTTGCACACAAAAAACCCGTTCAGCCTGAGGTGTGCCTCCGCGCACTGCCGCCCATCCCCTCCAAACGGCGCCTATCCCCGCGCGACCTTGCGGAAGCCCGGAATATTGATGAGACCACAATCAGCCGCCTGTTACAGGACGAGCCGGATGTTTTGAAGATTGGGAAACCCGCCCGGCGCGATGGCAAGCGCGATTATGTGACGATGCGCATGCCGCTGTCCGTAGAGGCGCGGATATATCGGCCCAAGAGTGGATAGAGGGGGTCCCCTGACTTGCCCTTTACTGAGCGCTTAGGATATCGGCTATGGCAAGCGGAGAGAACCCCCTCCGCCTATGGGACGTACGTCTTAACCGGCGGACCGCGCGGTGGGCCCGCCGGATGACAACAAACCCGATTTCCACGTAACCACATCGACCTCGCGGGGCGATGCGGTCGGGCGCTGCCATTCTGTCTTCCGACTCCTGACTTCCATCCGCATCGGATCAAGGCGAAGCCTTGCAGGGCTGGCGGCCTGTGATATGCTAATCGGAAACCGGGAACCGCCACGGAAATCTCGGCTTCAGTCAGCGGAGGGAACTCATGCCAGTTCGAAACCCCTTGAATTTTCTTTTGGCCGGAGCGCTAATTGTCTGCGCGACGTCTGTGCCCATTCGAGCGCAGTCGGCCTCATTTTCGTCGAAAGTGACCTCACCGCCGGCGACGCCGGCCGAAACTGCATCCGGATATAACCAGCCGCCGAAAAACATTCTGGATGTGATGCGCGCGCCCTCGCCGCCAATCCCCAGGGTCAGCCCGACCCACGACACGATTCTGCTCGTGACCCGGCAGCAATACCCATCGATTGCCCGTGTGGCGACGCCTTTCTTGCGCTTGGCGGGCGTGCGCGTGGAGCCCAGGAATCACAGCAAGCACGACACCCCCGGCGGGTACGGCATCACGCCCTGCAATACGAACTTCGAACTGGTGCACATCCCCGATGGCGCGCAAATTCATGTCGCGCTGCCCGCGGGCGCTTGCGCGGGCGAGCCCCTTTGGGGCGCGGACGGGAAGCGGTTTGCGTTCGTGAATATCGCTCCCGAATCGGTGGATCTCTGGATCGGCGATGCCAAAACCGGCGAAGCGCATCGCGTACCCGGAGCCCGTCTGAACCCCATGTTCGACGGCGAGTTGCTCTGGATGCCCGACCAGAAAACGCTTCTGGTCAAGCTGGCACCCAAGGGCATGGGTGCGCCGCCGCCCGAACCTATCGTGCCGATCGGCCCGAGCATCCAGGAAACTGAAGGCCAAAAAGGACAGAGCAGCACCTACGAAAACCGCGACACCCTCGGCAACAAGCACGACGAGGAACTCTTCGATTACTACGCGGCTTCACAACTCGCCCTGATCGATGCTGCCACCGGGGCCATCGCGCCAGTCGGAAAGCCGGGAAATTACGAATCGCTCGATCCTGCGCCGGATGGCCGGCACATCCTGGTCACCACGATCCATAAACCCTACTCGTATGTCACCACTTACGATCGATTCCCGCAGGAAGTCGAAGTGTGGGATATATCGCAGCGCTCCCACGTTCTGTCTCATACCATCGTGTCGCTTCCCCTGGCGGATCGCGTTCCCATTCATGGCGTTCCCTTAGGTCCGCGCGATTTTTCCTGGCGCGCCACCGATCCGGCTACGCTCGTCTGGGCGGAAGCGCTCGACGGCGGCGATTGGAATGTCAATGTTCCGGCGCGCGACAAGATCCTGCTGGAGAAGGCGCCTTTCATCTCGCCCGCTGTCGAAATCGCGCGCCTCCAACAGCATTATGGCGGCTTCGATTGGAGCGAACAATCGAGCGTCGCTCTTTTGACCGAGTGGGACAACAACCGGCACTGGCGCCGCACCTTCACGATCGACGTCGACCAACTACAGTCGAAACCTCGCTTGATTTGGGATCTCTCGACTGACGAGAAGTACAAGAATCCCGGCAATCCAGTGCGACGCACACTCGCGAACGGGCCCCGGGTGGTTCGCCAGGACGGCGACTTCATCTACCTCGCAGGAGCCGGCGCTTCGCCCGACGGAAATCGTCCATTCCTCGATCGGCTTAATCTCAACACGCTAAAGTCCGAGCGTCTGTTTCGCAGCGATAAGACCTCCTACGAGCAATTTCTTTCCTTTACCGGCTCGGACACACGGACGTTTCTTACCTGGCATCAATCACCCACCGACGCGCCCAACGCCTTCGCGCGAACCCTTGGAAAACCCCTCGATGCGTCCGCCGGGGAGGCGGCCTTTGCTTCCACCAGCGTGGCGCTCACTCACATTTCCGATCCCACACCGGCGGTGCGCGCGATTAAGAAGCGGCTGGTCAAGTACAAGCGCGCCGACGGGCTGGATTTGTCGTTCACGCTCTATACGCCGCCCGGCTACCAGGAAGGCACGCGCGTCCCCACCATTCTCTACGCGTATCCTTTGGATTACGCCGATGCTTCCACAGCCGGCCAGGTTGTGGGCTCGCAGGCAACCTTCACGCAGTTGTATGAATACAAACTGTTGCTCCTGGGCGGTTACGCGATCATCGACAACGCGTCATTCCCCATCATCGGCGATCCGAAGAAAGCCTACGACACCTATCTGGAGCAACTCGTCGCCGATGCCAAGGCCGCCGTCGATGAGGCCGTGCGCCTGGGCGTTGCCGATCCGGACCGTATAGGAGTCACGGGACACAGCCACGGCGCTCTAATGACCGCGAATCTGGTAGCTCACTGCGATTTGTTCCGGGCCGGCGCCGCGACCAGCGGCTCCTACAACAAGACCACGCCTTTCGGTTTCCAGAATGAGCGGCGGTCGGTTTGGGAGGCATCGGATGTCTATCTGAAAGTCTCCCCATTTTTCTTCGCGGATAAATTGAAGACGCCGCTGCTGATCGTGCATGGGGCGGAGGACGCGAATCCCGGTACGACGCCAATACAAGCGAGCAAGCTCTACGAGGCAATTCGAGGCAATGGCGGTACCGCTCGCCTGGTGTTGCTGCCGCACGAGCCGCATTGGTATACAGCCATGGAATCGAACGAGCAGCTTATTTACGAGATGCTTCGCTGGTTTGACAAATACGTGAAGAACGCGCCGCCGCGCGCCGCGGCCGGAGCCGGTTAGAATGCTCCCGCTACTGGATGGCTAACGTCACCTGGTTAGAAGGCTGCCCATCGACCGTCAGTTGCAGGACAATCGTACCTGGCGCCACCGAAGCCAGCCCTTTAGGTAATTCAACGTTGACCTGGTCGACGCCCGCATAAGTGCCCTGCGCCCCCGCATAAGTAACAGGCGCGCTGAACTCCCAGTCGATCGTGGCCAATACCGCGCTCCCACTGGAAAGGTTCCGTATCCCGGTTCCATAGAGGCTCAAGTATACACTGTCGGTTGCCGAGCCAAGGTCGATCGGGATAGCCGTGATGCCGCCACTCTGATCGACTTGATAGATCGATTCGAAAGTCCGCGCCCCATCTTGGCTCACTCGCAATACATTCGCTGCAGCCAGGTTGTCGGTATTTACGACAAATAGAGCCGGCGCCACCGGTATGATCGCAATCTGGCCGGTTGCCGCCGCATGGCCGCCGGCGGCGATACTGACGGTTGCCAAGCCGGGCGCCGTATTCATCGGGATCAGATAGTTCACCTGTCCCGGCGAGACGAAGTCAAGCTGCGCCGGGCGGGTGGCGCCCGAGGAGTCGGTCACAGAGACCGTGGTACCGCCGAGCGAAACCGGCGGTGTCCCGCCCGCCAGTGCGGTTTGCGTCGCCAGATTCGATCCGAAAACGGTCGCGATGCTGCCGGGCGCCATCGGCCCCAGCCCAAAACCCGCGCCCGACACATTCGCGACCGTAAGCGAAGGCCATACGGCGCGCGGCAGTATGACGGTGTTTCCGTTGGCTTCGCCAGAGGGCGTCGCGAGATCGTTAACGCCGGCAAAGCCCATCACCCCGCTGCCTGTGAAATCGGCGATCGCCAGGGCGCTGCCGATGCTTCCGGAACCGCCAAACGGGAGACCGGCTGCAAACGTCCCATCGCCGCGGCCGGCAAAGAAAACCAGCGCGGTGAGTCCTTCAACCAGATCCACGTGGCCATCGCCATTCAGATCCATGGCGACAAGCTGGCCACCCCCTGTTGATTGCAGACTGGGCGCGGCTTGGAATGTTCCGTCGCCCCGGCCCAGCAGGATCGCGACGGTTCCAAGCGCGGGGTTATCGAACAACGTGCCCGTAACCACCAAATCGAGCAGGCCGTCGCCGTTGAAGTCGGCCGCTACGATCGCCGGCGCGTAGTTCCACGGCTCGCCATTGGAGGTGATGGTCTTGAAATTAGCCTTTCCATCGTTCAGGAAGACGTTCAGTGTGCCGCCCGTGGCCACCGCGACATCCGGCTTGCCATCCTGGTTGAAATCGCCGATCGTGAGCGCCGCCCAAGGAGTGGCTTCCAGGGTGTAGTCGTTGCCGGCGCCGAAAGTGCCGTCGCCGTTTCCCGGCAGGACGAGGAGATAGGCCATAGTCGGAATCCCTAAACTCGTGCTGAGCAGGCAGGTGGCCGCCAGATCTGGAATACCATCGCCGTTCAGATCGGCCACCTGGACTCCGGTTGCTTCCCCACAGCCGGAAACGGGCAGGGGCGCCTGAAACGTGCCGTCGCCGTTGCCGAGCAGGACCACCAAGCCAACGCCGGGCTGTCCCAAGCCGGGGGTGATGACGACCAGATCGGTTTTCCCATCGCCATTCAGGTCCGCGGCTATGGTGGAAGTGGATTGGCCCAGGCTAAACGGCGCCAGTGTGTTGAAGCCGCCCGTTCCGTCGTTCAGCAAGATCGTGAGCGAATCGGAGCCAACGTTTGCGATCACCAGGTCGGGCCTGCCGTCGCCATTCAGATCCGCCGCAGTGACGCTGCTGGGATATATGCCGGTGGCATAGGTCAAATAACCCGTTTGCGCCTGCGCGGCTGTTGCAAGACACAGATACCAAACCCAATGCTTCATCGGCCGGTCTCCATCCGCACTCTACAGCGCGCCTGACACGATTGTACCCGATGGGGCAAGTCATCAAAAGCTAAATTTGCTCGACGCAATCAGCTAATTTTAGTACAGCATGATAAGCTAATTAACGTACAGCACAAAAAGCTAAATCTGAGGAGTAGCACATGGCCACACCACCCGAGAAACTCGCACAGTCTTTGGAGATTCTGCGGAAGCTCCAGACTGCGGAGGGCGCGGAGGCTATCCGCGCCAGGGACCTGTCGCGCACTCACCGAGAACGCTTGCTGGCCAATGGTTTTCTGCAGGAGGTCATAAAAGGCTGGTTTATCCCGAGCCGCCCCGACGAAGTCAAGGGCGAGAGCACTGCCTGGTATGCGTCGTTCTGGCGATTTTGCGCGGCCTATTTGGAAGAGCGTTTTACCGCGGAATGGTGCCTTTCGCCCGAACAGTCCCTGTCCCTGCATGCCGGTAACTGGACCGTGCCGAAGCAGCTTGTCGCGAGATCGCCGGGCGCTCGCAACAAAGTCACCGGGCTACCGCACGGTACATCCCTCCTGGATCTTCGCGCCGCCCTGCCTGCCCCCGGAGACCGGGTCGAAAAGGAAGGCTTGCGTATGTTCTCGGCGGAATCCGCCCTGATCGCGTGCTCTCCCAGTTATTTTTCAAGAAATTCGACAGATGTCCGTGCCGTCCTGCCAACGATCCGCGATGCCTCCGGCCTTCTCGCCCGCCTTTTGGAGGGCGGCCACACGGTGATTGCCGGCCGTCTGGCGGGCGCTTTCCGCAACCTCGGGCGCGACCGCATAGCGGACGATATCGTGAAGACGATGTCGGCCGCCGGGTACGATGTGCGTGAAAGCGATCCCTTCACGGACAGGCCGTCTCTGGTCTTCGCGGCTCGCGAAACATCTCCGTATGTGAACAGGATACGGTTGCTGTGGCAGAAGATGCGGGAGCCGGTTATCGACCGCTTCCCGAAAGCGCCGGACTTGCCGCGGAAGATAAAGGCCTACATGAAGCGTGTCGATGACGCCTATGTCACAGACGCGTACCACTCCCTGTCGATCGAGGGCTACCGCGTCACGCGTGAGCTGATCGAACGCGTCCGCGGCGGCGGTTGGAATCCGGATGCCAATGAAGACGATCGGGAACGGCGGAACGTCATGGCGGCGCGCGGTTACTGGCTGGCTTATCGGGCCGTTCGGGAAAGCGTCCGCAGGGTTCTGCGTCGAGAGAATCCCGGTCTGGTCGCGGATGAAGATCACGGAACGTGGTACCGGGAACTGTTTGCGCCAAGCGTCACAGCCGGTCTGCTGAAGCCCGCGGACCTAGCCGGCTATCGTAACAGCCAGGTTTATATCCGGAAATCCATGCATGTGCCGCTCAACCGTGAGGCGGTCGGGGACGCCATGCCGGCATTCTTCGAATTGTTGCGCGAAGAGACGAATCCGGCCGTCCGCGTCGTGCTCGGGCATTTTGTGTTCGTCTACATCCATCCTTATATGGATGGAAACGGCCGCGTCGGGCGTTTTCTGATGAACGTGATGATGGCGGCGGGCGGATATCCGTGGACGGTGGTCCCCGTAGAGGAACGCAACGCCTACATGACGGCTCTCGAAAAGGCCAGTGTCGGCGAGGATATCGGGCCGTTTGCGGACTTTCTGGCCGCGTTGGCAACGAAAGGCCTGGCAGGCGAGGCGCTCCCTGCCGTGCCGAAAGCCTCTTCATGAGAGATAGTGGGTAGCTTAGAAGCGCTTGCCGTTTCAGAGGTTCTGAGACGATCCACCCGCACGCGCTCCATCTATCGCTGCCGCGGCTGGGTGCCGCTCCTCGCATGAGTCGGCTAGACCTATCGCTCGTCGCCTTATGGGCCGCGGCGGAAAGCTGCAAGATCACACCGCCGTCCGTCACGAAGGTCGGGTGCGCATTCAGTCACGATGGTGGTATATTCAATCGCATAGCAGTGTTCAGGGTTGCCTAAATGCCAAATACCCTCGGCAAGAACGAAGCGGTTCTGGAAGCGGCGAACATGCTGGTCGGCATGGGCGCCTCGCAGGTCTTCGTCCTTTGGCTCGCTGGTCCGCGGAGAATTGCGGCCGGATTCCGACATCGATATGGCTGTATCGGGTTTGCCGGCCAAAGTCTATTTTTCCGCGGTCAGTAAAGCCTCCGACATCCTCGGACGGCCCGTCGATCTCGTGGATCTGGACGACGCCACCGCACTGGTTCGCTACCTCTTAGGGAGTCACGATCTGATCCGTGTCAAGTGATCTTGCGGTCAGTGTCTCACCTGATCTTCACTACTTCTCCATCCAACTCATCCAATACTCCTTCCACTCCACGCCCTCCCCCGCCGGCAACACATCAATCGGATTCAACCCGTCCAGCATCACCGCGCTCTCGTCGGTGAACGCCTTCTTCCCCTGATTCGCCAGCGCCTTGGGGTGCGGACCGTGATGGATGCCGCGCGGATGCAGCGTGGCCATCCCCGCCTTGATATTATCGCGGCTGAAGAAATCGCCGTCGTGATAGAAAATAAACTCGTCGTAATCCGTGTTGCGATGGAAAAATGGCACTTTCAATGCGTCCGCGTCTTGCTCCAACGGCCGCGGCAGGAAGCTGCAAATCACCGCCCCGTCGGTCACAAAAGTCGTATGCGCGCTGGGCGGCAGATGCGCGCGATGGCTCATGATCGGCCGTATGTCGCGCATGTTGATCTTCCACACCGCCAGATCGCCCTTCCATCCCACCACGTCCATGGGATTGAACGGATAGAAAATTTTCGATATCTCATCGTCCACCTTGATGCGAATTTCCCACTCGCGGTCGTCGTTGAGAATCGGCGCGGGATCGGGCGTAGTGATCGCGGCGGGATCGTACAGCGCGTGCTGCCCCAGCAGGCCTTTGTCCGGCTGGTCGAACTCGCCGCGGGATTGCACGATCAGGAAGAAATTGTCCGCGGTGTCCGGCAAGACCCGGTAAGTAACCGCGCGCGGCACCACGATGTAATCGCCGCGCTCGAACCGCATGGGTCCGAAATCCGTTTCGATGGTCCCCTCGCCGCGATGTACGAAGATCAGCTCGTCGCCATCCGCGTTGCGATAGTAGAACGGCATCGGCGCCGCGCGGCGCGACACGTACAGCTTAATATCGCGGTTGCCCAAGAACGCCACCGGCAACCCTTGCGGATCGCGCAGGTCGGGTGGCTCCAGCTTGTTCAGGTCGAAGCAATGCGGCCGCAGCTTGCCTTCGAACCGCACCCATCCGGTAGGCGCGTGCGTGTGGTAAAGATGCGCGCTCTTGCCGTAAAAGCCCTTGCGGCCGTGCTCTTCTTCGAAGGTCCCTTCCGGCAGGCCGACGTGGGCTTGCGAGGCAACTTTGCCTTTCTTCAGCGGATACATGCACCCCTCCTGCATTAAGCATAGCGGTTTACCGCTGAGCCCAGCGCGCACCCGCATTCCCCCCGCCGGACTTGCGGTATTATAAGTCAATCCAAGGAGTTCGCAATGCTTTCTGTCGCCCGTGGCGTTCTCATTTTCCCGATTTCGTTTTTCTTTCTGATCGCCCAGGAGCCCCCGCCCACTCCCGCCGATCTCCCCGCCGCCGACACCGGCCTGCCGGGTCGGCTGTCGTCCGGATCGTCGTCCCAGCCGCAGGCCTTCGACAAAGTGATCACCAAAGACGCTAAGTCGAAGACCGGCGTGTTCACCGTACACGAGATCAAAGAGAAGTACTACTACGAGATCCCCAAGACCGAGCTGAACAAAGAGTTCCTCTTCACCACCCAGATCGCGCGCACCACTCTGGGCGTAGGCTATGGCGGCCAGTTCGTCTCCGAGCGCGTGGTCCGCTGGGAGCGCCATGCGAATAAAATAAATCTCCGCGAAGTCAATTATGAAGTCGTGGCCGATCCCAAAACGCCCATCTCGCTGGCCGTGAAGGCCGCCAATAACGACACCATCGTCATGAGTTTTCCGATCGCCGCATTCGGCAAGGAACCCGGCAAGGACAAAGACAAAGACAAACCAAAAGACAAAGACAAAGACAGCGAAAGCGCGGACGCGCAGAAGGACGAAGACAAAGACGGACTGCCCCCCGATCAGCCGGCCAAGGAAACTCCTCCAGCCAAAGAAAGCACGCCCGCCAAAGACGCAGCGGCGAAACCGGCTGGCGCTAAAGAATCCGCCAAGAAACCCGCCCGGCCGGAACCCAAA